>Ga0255055_10002108_pt1 | contig 14172 bp, 17 predicted proteins | sample JV7_2_27_MG_FD_188633 | JGI IMG/M metagenome (GOLD analysis project Ga0255055, IMG submission 188633) | Seawater microbial communities from Jervis Inlet, British Columbia, Canada - JV7_2_27 | ecosystem: Environmental > Aquatic > Marine > Inlet | place: Canada: British Columbia | collected...
AATCACGCGGCGTTGTTACGGCGCCGCTTCGAGATCGCCTGCCGCAGACTAGGCCTCAATCTCGAACGGTCTCGGCTGGACTGCTCCAGGTTCCGCGTTCCGGGCCGGCCAGGTCCGCAGCTGCGTCTTTTCGGCTGAGCGCGATCGACCGCCGGTGACGCTACACTGAGGCCGCGAAGACCGGGCCGGGGGCGCACGGGGCGCGCGCCGGCATCAAGGTGGTACGTGCGGATCCAGGAACTCGCAGAACATCTGAACGCGGCTCTCGGTGAGCCGTTGCCGGGGGCGGACGGGCAGAAGCTCCTCGCGCCGCGTCCGAGGAAGGGCTGGGAGCCAGGGATCATCCCCGACGACTGCCGCCACGCCTCGGGACTGCTGCTGTTGTGTCCGATCGGCGACGAGTCGGGTCTGATTCTGACGGTGCGCCACGGAGACCTGCCTCAGCACGCAGGCCAGGTATCCCTGCCGGGCGGTGCGGTCGAGGAGGGCGAGTCCATCGAGCAGGGAGCCTTGCGCGAGGCGCACGAGGAGGTCGGTGTCGAGCCGCACGCGGTCCGCGTTCTGGGCCAACTCAGCCCGCTGCACATCCCGGTGAGCCGGTTCGTTCTCCATCCGGTCATCGGCATCACCGATCGGCGACCCGTGCTCTTCCCGCAAGCGGGCGAGGTCGATCGGATTCTGGAAACGCCCCTGTCGCTTCTCATCGACCGCAGGAGCTACGCGATCGAGCGGCGCGAGTTCCGGGGGACGCGGTACGAGGTCCCGTATGTCGGTGTGCAGGGCGAGAGGGTCTGGGGTGCGACGGCGATGATCCTGGCTGAATTCCTGGTTCTGCTCGGCTTTCCTCCCGACCCCTGGGGTCCGGACGCCCGCCCGAGCTAGGAGGCTCTACAGGCTCCTGGAGGGACGCACTTCCGGTTCTATTCGCGGGCATGACAGCGAAAACAGTCCTCACCGAGAGGGTGGTTCTGCGAACGCGGCAGCACGCCGTCGGGTCCGTGACACTCGCCACAGGGCTGCGCGGTCGGCGATCTACGGTGATCCTCGTCCGCCGGGAGGAACGGCGCCTGGCGAGATCGGACGGCAAGCGTGAGGACCAGCGCCGCAACCAGCGCCAGGACGATCAGCAAGACGATCTGATTGCGGCTCATGGAAGGCGCAATGTGCCGCAATCCGCATCAACTTGCAAAACGCCACGGCGTCGATCTCCGGTTCGGAACCGAGCGGGAGTCAAATTGGCTGGCGACGTTGACGCCAGGCGGAGCGAAAACTAGATTCCCGTCGAGGTTATCGCGGAGGATCGGGCAGCAGCAGATGTGGGGTCACCGCTACAGCAAGATTCTGATCGTTGCCGACACCCAACCCGCCCCGGGACTGAGCCCGAGCTTTCTGCACGAGCCCGATATTCATCTGCTCCAGTCGCCCCCGGGACCCGAGGCGCTGGAGTGCGCCCGTGATGAACGACCCCGCCTCATCATTCAGGACGTTTCCGAACCGATCGACGGCGCGCTGGAGTTGACCAGAACCTTGAGCACCGACCCGGCAACAAGCTCGATCCCGCTGATAGCCGTGGCCCGACGCGATCTGAAGCAGAGAGCCCGTCGCGCCGGGGCGAACGCCGTCCTGGCGAAGCCTCTGATCCAGCGGGAATACTGGGACGCGGTCCGGCGGTATGTCCTCCTGCCGAAGCGTCGTGGCCTGCGGCAGATCGTGAACCTTCGTTTCCAGTATCGCGACGGCGACCGCGTAAGGCAGGCGTTCAGCCGCGATCTGTCGATATATGGGGCGTTTCTCAAGACGGATTGCATCCCGGCCCAGGGCACCCACATCGGCGTACAGTTCAACATCCCGGGAGAGGCCGTACCGGTCGAGTGCGGTGCCGTCGTGCAGCGGTCGATGCCCTACGATCCGCAGGGCCATCATGTCGCCGGTTTCGGGGTCGAGTTCGAGGGGCTCGGCGAGGGTGATCTCGACCGGCTCGAACGCTTCATCAATCGACACCTCCGACGCACCTTGTTCAGTCTGATCACGGGCTGATCCAGCCCTTCTCGTTGTTCCGTTCGGCTCCCCGCACTACAATTCATCCAGAACGGGCCGGCGTTGGACAGACGATCTATCCAGAACTGGACCTGCCAGGCCGGAAGAGAGCTCAGGGAAGTGTCCGATCGAAACGAGAATTCGTCCGCGCACGGGGCGGAGAGCCCACACGGGAATCGTCTGCTCGTCATGACGTGGAGCGACGGCGAGGCGATGATGGTGCGTCAGCTCCTGGCGTCCTACGGCATTCCCTGCCAGGTAGTCTCCGACGTCCCTCACTCGGTGCTGCCCCTTACCGTCGACGGTCTCGGGGAGATCCGTATTTTCGTGTCGGCCTCGCGTTTCGAGGAAGCCCGCTCACTGCTGGCCGACCACCTGCGCCAGGGTCTGGAAGTGCTGGACGGCGGCAAACCGACCGAAGACGAGAAAAAAGACGAAGACGAAGGCGCGGCGTGAGCGGAGAGCGCGGACTCAGCGCACGGTCACAGCGATCTTGACCGGGGTCCTCGAAGGAGCGCAGTACCCACTCTTGACCACGCAGTAGAAATAAACCAACTTCCCGGAAAGCTCGTGCCGGCCGCTGGGTGCCGAGGAGTCCAATTCGAGTACCAGCGTCAACGGGTCGACCGTTTCGAAGTAGTTGTCCTCGGCCTTGTCGATCGGCGGAGGGACGTCGTTGCCGAGCGTCGTCTCCGCCGGGCCGACGAGACCCTCCTGCCCCACCACGTTGAACTTGATCTTCGGATAGCGGTTGATCTTGATACCTGCCGACGGAGTCAGGCTGAGCGTCACTTCCGCCCGTCCACCCGGCTCGATCGCCTCGGGTGAGACCGAGATGGAGATCTTCGCGGGCTTCGCGGGCGGCGTCGAGCCGGGGGCGGCGAACGGAGCTGCCCCCGCGAGCAGGATCGCGCAGGCCAGGAAACAGTGGACCGATCGGCTTAAGTAATTCATGCGGGAGATTTTACGGGCGCTGTTCGATCCCCGCAACCGGCTGGATGTCACCGAACTCTCCCGTTGCCGCAGGGTCTCCTTCAGAGTACACTTCAGGCGTGGGTCTGGCCGCGTGGCGGCCGACAAAGGGGCGTGTGTCATGAGACGAGTCCATTGGATTCCGGCGACGCTGATTCTCGTGGCGCTGGCGGTGCCCGTTGGTGCGGAGGAGATCGTCCACTTCACCAGCGGCACGTCGATGCCGATCGTCTCGCACCAGATCGACGGCGACATGATTCACGTGGATCTCGGTGACAACGCCTTCATGGCCTTTCCCCTGTCGATGGTCGATCGCGTGGAGACTGCGGGCGAAAACGTCATGATCCGCCGCAGCAACACGGGCGGCACGAACGTGATGGCGCCGAGACCCGATCCTACTGGCTCGTTTCCCGTAACGGGCCAGCGCGCAGCGCGAGCGTCCGAAACGAACCGTTTTCCGGAAGAGCGGGAGAGCGATCCCGCAGTCGAGATCGATAGTCGCGGCGTCGCTGTTTACCGGCCGTTCGCCAACAGCTCGCATCCGGGCAAGCGATCGGTCGGCTTTGCGGGTAGCAAGCGTGTTCGCGAAGCCGGCGGCACCGGCGCTTACCGAGGAACGACGCAGGTCGGGACGCGACAGGTGATCGGGGGCACGAAGCCGCCACGGCACGGGAGCTCGAGCGCTCCCCGGCTAACGGGCGTCGAGTACCGCCCGACGCCGCCTCCGACCAACAACACGAATTCGCGGAGCGGACGGAGCGGTTCGGAGTCGAAATCGAAAGACTCGGGCTCAGCGGACTGATCACCGCCCATCTCTCACCGTGAAACTCGTCCTTGGGCTAACCGGCTCGAACGCTGCCGGAAAGGGTGAGGTCGCGGCCTACCTTACCAGCAAGAAGTTCATGGTCCACTCGCTGTCCGATGTCGTCCGCGAGGAGGCCGCGGCGCGCGGACTGCCTCCCGAGCGAGAGCACCTCATCCGGATCGGCAATGAACTGCGCGAGCGGGGCGGGGCCGGGGTGTTGGCCGAGCGAATCCTCTCGCGTCTCGGCGGGAGGGAGATCGTCGATTCCATTCGCAACCCCTCGGAGGTCGCGGTGTTGCGACGGTTGCCGCAATTCGTGCTCGTCGGAGTCTCGGCCTCGCTTGAAGTGCGCTTTCGGCGCTCGCTCGAGCGCGGCCGGCCCGGCGATCCTCGGACGCTCGAGGAGTTTCGCCAGCGAGAGGAACAAGAGAACACTCGGGATCCGAACGCCCAGCGGCTGGAAGCGACCTTCCGCCTCGCCGATCAGGTCCTCGAAAACGACGGCGACCTGGAGGAACTCCACCGCGCCGTCGATCGGCTGCTCCGGCGGCTCGAGGAGGAACGATCGGGGGCATGATCGGCGCGCAAACGCCCGTTGGCCGCTGCGGAGACAATCCATTAGATTACAAGGTCCGGAGAAGCATCAAATGGAAGAAATCATCCGAGACAAGATTCCGCCGTGCGATTCCGAGCGGGACCAAGAGAAGGCAGCGGACGCTGCCGACGCCGACCCTACGCCGGTGCTGGAACGGATCGACGTTCCGGAAGATCTGAAGGGACTGACCCGGGAAGAACTACACCGTCTGTGCGAGGAGATCCGTGCACTGATCATCGATGTCGTCTCGCAGAAGGGCGGGCATCTCGGTCCGAGTCTTGGAGTCGTAGAGCTCACCGTGGCTCTAGAGCGGGCGCTCGACTTGCCGCGGGATCGGATCGTGTGGGACACCGGACATCAGGCTTACGTGCACAAGGTCTTGACCGGCCGCCGCCTGGATCTACGGACGATTAGGCAGTACGAGGGTATCTCGGGATTCCTCAAACGCTCCGAGAGCCCGTTCGACGCCTTCGGCGCCGGCCACGCCTCGACCGCCATCTCCGCTGCGCTGGGTATCGCGACGGCGCGTGATCTCGTTGGGCGGGAACACAAGGTCGTGGCCGTCATCGGCGACGGCGCGATGACCGGCGGCCTGGCCTACGAAGCCCTGAACAACGCCGGTCAATCGGAACGCAGGCTACTCGTCGTGCTCAACGACAACGGGATGTCGATCGCACCCAACGTCGGGGCGATCGCGCACTATCTCACGAGTGTCCGTACCAACCCGCACCTCAAGAGGCTCAAGGAAGAGAGCCTGCACATCCTCAAGAAACTTCCGCTCGGCGAATCGGTCGGCGATCTGGCCGAGCGACTCGAGATGGCGATCAAGAATTTTCTCGTACCGGGCGCGTTGTTCGAAGCGCTGGGCTTCAGCTACATCGGGCCGGTCGACGGGCACGACCTGGACCAGTTGCTGGATCTGATACCGCGGCTCCTCGCTCGTCCGACTCCCGTCCTGCTGCACGTCCTCACCACCAAGGGCAAGGGGTTGGCGCAGGCCGAGGCCCATCACGAGTCGTTCCACGGCGTGAAGCCCTTCGACAAGCAGACGGGCAAGACGCTCACCGCCGGCGATGCCTCGGCGAACCCGCCCGACTACACCAAGGTCTTCGGCGAGGCGATGATCGAGGCAGCCGAGTCCTTCCCGCGCATGGTTGCGATCACGGCCGCGATGCCCAGCGGTACGGGGCTGACGGCTTTTCAGAACAAACACCCCAAACGCTGCTTCGACGTAGGGATCGCCGAGGGGCACGCCTTATGCTTCGCAGCCGGGCTGGCCTGCGACGGCGCGCGGCCCGTCGCCGCCATCTATTCCACCTTCCTGCAGCGCGCGTTCGACCAGATCGTGCACGACGTGGCTTTGCAGAAGCTCCCCGTCGTCTTCGCGATCGACCGGGCCGGTCTCGTCGGAGCCGACGGCCCAACCCATCACGGAGCGCTGGATCTGACCTACTTGCGCTGCATCCCCGGGATGATCGTCACCGCCCCGAAGGACGGCAACGAGCTCCGCGACCTGCTCTGGACCGGGCTCGAGCAAGACGAGGCCCCGTTCGCCGTCCGCTATCCTCGTGAGTACGTGCCGAACGGATTCGAGCCCCGGCGTCCACCGAGCGCGATTCCCATCGGCACGTGGGAGCGGCTACGGGAGGGATCCGACGTGGCCTTCCTGGCCGTCGGGACCATGGTCGAGACGGCACTCCGGGCCCGGAAAATCCTGGTGCGGCGGGGTATCGACGCCGCCGTGATCAATTGTCGTTTCGTCAAACCAATGGATCGTGCCATGCTGCGCGAGGTGCGGGAGAAGTCCCCGGTGTTGGTGACCGTCGAGGAGAACACGGTCTTCGGAGGCTTCGGAGACGGGGTGTTGGATCTGCTGGACGAGGACGGTATCTCACGCGACGGCGTCGTTCGTCTCGGACTACCCGACGACTTCGTCACGCACGGCACGCGCGAACAGCTGCTGGAAGAGGTCGGCCTGACGCCCGAGGGCCTCGCCGAGGCGACGATCCGAGCCCTCGAACGCGAGTTGGACTGAGACGGAGAACCCGATGCGTATCCGCGTCACCAAGAAGGACCTGTCGAAACTCGTGGCCGACCTGGCCGTTTGCTTCGCCTACGAGGGCGATCGCGAGCCGTCGGGCGTCGAGGACAGCGGGCTCCGGCGCACGCTTGCGGCGGAGATGAAGGCCGAGCGATTCAGGGGACAACCGACCGATCTCGTCGTCTGGAACACCGACGGTCGCTACGGTTCAAGAAGGTTCGTCGTCATTGGTCTGGGGGAGCCGGGTGGGCCGCCAGGGGAAGCGATCCGTCAGGGCGCGGCCCGCGCTTCACGGGCCGCCTCGCGCTTCTCGGCGAGGAGTCTGGCAATGCGGCTGCCGGCGGGTGCAGGCGATGGTGCGGCGGCCGAAGTGCGGGCGACGATCGAGGGCGCGGTTCTCGGCGGGTACCACTTCGAGCTCCACCTGACGGACAAGACCAGGAGGATCTTCAGGCCGCAATCCCTCGAGGTCTCGGTCAACGGCGAGACCCGAGGTCTGAACCGCGCCTCCAAGCTGGGCCAGATTGGGGCGCGCGCAGTCGGTTTGGCTCGCGATCTGGTCAACGAGGGACCGTCGCGGATGAATCCATCCGCACTGGCCAGAACGGCCGCAAAGGAGGCCCGCGCGGCCGGTCTGGGCTGCAAAACGCTCTCTGGGCCGGAGCTGCGCAAGCAGGGCATGAGCGCCCTGCTGAACGTCGCGCGTGGCTCCAAGGAAGCCGGGCGTGTCGTGCACCTCAGGTACAGGCCGGCACGGGGTCGCGCCCGGGAGAGAATCGTTCTCGTTGGCAAGGGTGTGACCTTCGACAGCGGCGGTCTCAACTTGAAGAACGCCGACGGCATGTTGACGATGAAGTCGGACATGGCCGGCGCCGCGGCGGTCCTGGCCACGATGACCACACTCGGGTCGATCGGCTGCCGTGCCGAGGTGCACGCGCTGCTGGGCCTGGTGGAAAACATGACCGGCCCCGACGCCTACAAGCCGGGAGACATCCTCGACACCTATTCCGGCCAGACCGTCGAGGTCATGAACACCGATGCCGAGGGGCGACTGGTCCTCTGTGACCTCCTGTCCTACGCCGCCGACAAGCTCCACCCGACGCGGATCGTCGATCTGGCCACCCTGACCGGTGCCTGCGTGGTCGCCCTGGGGTTACAGGCCAGCGGCGTTTTCTCCCGCGACGACGATCTCGCGAACGGCATCCTCGAAAGCGGCCGCGCCGCGGGCGAGAAGCTCTGGCGTCTTCCGCTGTACGAGGAATACCTGCAGCTGCTGCAGCGAGGCCCGGCCGATTTGCGTAGTACAGGCGGACGCTGGGGCGGAGCGATCACCGCCGCACTGTTCCTCGGCGAATTCGTTCCGCGCGAGCTGCCGTGGCTGCACATGGACATCGCGGGGCCGGCCTACGCCGAGACCGAGATTCCCGCGGCACGGGTAGGCGGCACCGGAGCCGGCGTTCTCACTCTCATGCGCTGGCTCGAGACTTTTTGATCGCAGTGAGCCACCACCGTCACGATCAAGACGCATCTCTCGTGGCCGCGATGGCGGTGCTCACCGTGAGTGACACGCGCACGGCCGATACGGACAGGTCCGGCCCGTCGACAAGAAAGCTCCTCGAAGAAGCCGGTCACCGCACCTTCGCGTACCGAATCCTCCCCGACGATCCCGACCGGGTGAGGGAGCAGCTGCGAAGCTGGGTCGGCGAAGACGGATGCGACGGCGTGATCGTCAACGGCGGCACCGGGATCTCCGCACGCGACAGCACCTTCGAGGCGGTCTCCGCGCTGCTCGACAAACGCCTCGACGGCTTCGGCGAGTTGTTCCGCGTGCTCTCCTACGAGGAAATCGGGAGTGCGGCCATGCTCAGCCGAGCCATCGCCGGCGTCGCCGACGGCAAACCGGTTTTCTCCCTACCCGGCTCCACAGCCGCCGTCGAGCTGGCCATGAAGAGCCTGATCCTACCCGAGCTCACACACCTCCTGAGCGAGCTCCGAAAGTGACAAAGCCGGTTCGTTGGTCGAGGTAGCTCTTCCCGGTCGGGCCAGGGACGACAGGCTTGGATCAGTTGGTCATCGTGCCCGGGTCGGGAGTCGAAGCCTCGATGATCGGCCCGAACTTCGCCTCGTACTTGGACAGGTTGTCCTGCAAAGCTCGAATCATGCGCTTGAGATGGCCGGGGCTGACGATGACGCGGGCATTGACCACGCCCTCCGGAGGGAACAGGTTGATGAAATCCATCAGGAACTCTTCCCGGGTGTGGCTGATCACCATCTGGTTCGAGTAGACGCCGCCGATTGCCTGAGGCGTGAACTTGATCGGTAGCTTGCGCTCTTTCGTCATGATCTTCCTCTTAGGGCCGGGGCGGCCGGACCGTCCCGGCCCGATTCGACCCCGACCGAATGCTGTGATAATGCTAAGGGCTCGGCTTCAAGTTCGCGAGGAGTTCCTATGACAAAGGTGAGCTGTTCTCGATGCGGTTCGACCGCCGAAGGCCTGGAGCGCGCGCCCCTGCCCGGAAGTCCCGGCCAGCAGGTTCTCGAACAGACATGCGCGTCGTGCTGGGATGAGTGGAAGGGTGTCCAGGTCAAGCTGATCAACGAGTACCGGCTCGACGTCGTCGATCCCGACCACTACGACCGCCTCATCGTGGAAATGGCGGCGTTCCTCAACCTGAGGGAGTCGGATCCCGCCGGAGCGTGACCACCGCCTCGCGATCGGTAATCCGCTGAAGATCCTCGATCCGGTAGCCACGATCGAGATAGCTCTTGATCTCGTGGTGGTCGACGGGGTCGAACTTGTAAGGCAACTCCAGATGTAGCTGGATACGGCGGTGGCTGTCCTGGTGATTCCGATCCTGCATGTTTGACAGTCTTTGCCCGGCGTGTTCGTCCACCGGAAGCGGTGGCGCCGGAGAGCATAGCCGAGGCCACCGGTGAGCGCAAGTTACTCGTCTAGATAGGCTTACGCGATCGAGCTGCATCGCCGTGGCCCGTCCGTTCATTGACACATTCGGGGAGTTCTCCTACTTTCTCTAGTGACCAGCAAATCCGTGCCGGTCAACCGACCGGCCGGCTCCAGGGAGGTTCGGACGAGATGTTGCAGTTGACGGACAAGGCAGTCGATAAGGTCAAGACGCTCCTGAGAGCCGAGAACAAGGGCGGCTACGGTCTACGCGTCGCAGTCCAGGGCGGCGGCTGCGCAGGATTCCAGTACGGCCTGACCTGGGAGAACGAGCAGCGCTCGAACGACAACGTCCTCGAATTCAACGGTCTCAAGGTCTTCGTCGATCCGCTTTCGATCCTGTACCTCGAAGACGTCAGCATCGACTATGTCGACAGCCTTTCCGGATCCGGGTTCAAGATCGACAATCCCAAGGCCACCGGGTCCTGTGGTTGCGGCTCCAGCTTCTCGGTGTGATCTCCGACCCGTTCGTGCTGGCGCCGTACGCCCAGCGTTCCGACGAATCTCGCGGACGTCGCTACGCCGAGCGTGAGCACCCCTATCGTTCGGTCTACCAACGCGACCGCGATCGGATCATCCACAGCCGCGCGTTCCGTCGTCTGGAGTACAAGACGCAGGTCTTCGTCAATCACGAGGGTGATCACTACCGCACGCGTTTGACGCACACCATCGAGGTCAGCCAGATCGGCCGCACCGTCGCGCGCGCCCTCTCTCTGAACGAGGATCTCGTCGAGTCGCTCTCACTGTCCCACGATCTCGGCCACACCCCGTTCGGCCACCTCGGCGAGGACCTCCTTCGGGAACTGCTGGCCTCGTTCGGCGGGTTCGATCACAACCGGCAGACGTTGCGGATCGTCGAGCATCTCGAAGAGCGCTACCCCGATTTTCCCGGGTTGAATCTGGCGTGGGAAGTGCGGGAGGGGATTGCCAAGCACTCCGGTCCGATCGATGCCCGCGCCGCTCCCGAGTTCGCCGAGTACGAGCCCGAACGGCAGCCGTCGCTCGAAGCGCAGCTGATCGATCTCGTCGACGAGATTGCCTACAACCACCACGACATCGACGATGGCCTGGCGTCGGGGTTGCTGGATCTCGAAGATCTGGCCGGCACCGTGCCGTTGTTCGGACAACCGCTCGAGCGCGTCCGGCAACGGCTGCCGCAGGCGACCCCGCGGCAGGCCTCCGGCGAGGCTCTGCGCAAGATGATCGATGTGTTGGTCTCGGATCTGATCGAGCAGACGAAGCGAACGGTCAGCGATTCCGGTGTGGAAGGGGTCGAGGACGTTCGTGCGGCCGGCCGGGCGCTCGTCGGGTTGTCGCCCGAGATCGCCGAGCAGAATCGCACGCTCAAGCGCTATCTTCATCGGCATCTCTACCAGCACCACCGGATCGAGCGCATGAAGGACAAGGCGCGCCATATCTTGCGCGCGCTGTACGAGCGCTATCACGAGAATCCCAGGCTGCTGCCCGACGATACCCGCCATCGTGCCGAGGGCGAGTCGCTCGAGCGGACCATCGCCGACTATATCGCCGGGATGACCGATCGGTACGCAATCCAGGAGTACCAGCGGCTGTTCGACCCGACCGTCCGAGTTTGACGGCCTTTGGTCACTTTCGGTGGAACCCTTGCCCGGGGCGCAGGCCTGGGCTAAGCTTCGCCTCCGCGGCCGCCCGCGAGGAGCGCCGTGGCATCTTGAACGCCTCTCGCATCGATCAAACGTGGCCAAGAAACGCATTCTCGTCGTCGACGACGAGCCCGACATCCTGGAACTGCTGGACGAGGTCCTGTCCGGCCAGGGCTACGAAGTCGATTCGGCAGCCAGCGCTGCCCGAGCGCTCGAGCTGATCCGGCAGAAGATCTATGACGCGGCGATCCTGGATTTCAATCTTCCGGACATGGACGGCGTGATGCTCCACCGGGAGATTCGACAGATGGATGAGGAGCTCGGTGGTAACACCCTGTTCACCTCGGGCCTGATGCAATCGGAAAAGAACCTCGACTACTACACCGCCTTCGGCAAGGGTTTCCTATCCAAGCCATTCGAGGTTCGCGAGGTTCTCAGCGCTCTGAACGGCCTCTGGGACGAGGACTCGGACGCGTGAACCGGCGGTCGTTGCGGGCGGTCAGGCTCCACCATCGAGGCGCTCGACCAGCGGAGTGTTGATCTCGATGCTGTGTTGCCCGCGCAGGTGCTCGAGCATGGACGATTGCATCTGCTGACGGAGCTGCTGGATCATCTCGGTCTCGAGGTCGGTCCTGGCCCCCTCGAACGCGATCGGGTCGAACGGCTCACGCCGCGTCACCTCGTAGATCAGGGTGCCAGCAGGTACTTCGATCGATCCTCGGTCGCCTATCTCCGTCGCATCGCCGAACAGGACGGCCTGAAGCTCCGCCGTGCTGCCGCCGGTGCCCGGTATCGCCTGGCCCGGCGCCAGGTCATTCGAATCCTGGGTCTCGACGTCGAGCGCCGTCTCGATGCCGGCCAGGCTGTCATGGCGCTCCAGCTCTTGTTGAGCCGCATCGGTGGCCATCCGTCGCGCGCGGTCGTTGAGGACGTCCGTTCGGAGCTTCTGATCGACCTCCACCAACGGCGCGACCGATGCCGGCGCTAATTCGTCGACGACGGCGATCGCGACTCCTCCCGCGAGGTGCAAGGGCGAGCTGATCGTGCCGGCTTCCATCTCGAGAATCGCCGTACGGAACTCGGTCGAGGCGCCGATCTCGCGCAGACCCTCGGTCTCGTTGACGAATCCGGACTGAACCTCGAGCCCCTCCGCGAGGGCCACGGACTCGAGAGCCTCCACCGAGCCGATGAGCTCGCGAACGCGCGCAGCTTTCCCCAGCATGACCTCTTCCGCCTTGCCCTGGCGCAACTCGCGGATCAGGTCGTCCCTGACATCGGCGATCGGCAGGGTGCCGGCCGCCCGCGAGTCCGTGACCTGGATCACGTGAAAGCCGAAATCGGTCTCGGTCAGGGGCGCGAGCTCGCCCGCAGGCGTTTTGAATGCGGCCTCTTCGAACGGCCCGACCATTTGACCGCGCCCGAACCAGTCGAGGTCCCCGCCGCGCTGGCCGGAGGTCGGGTCCTGCGACAGCGCTCGGGCCAAAGCGGCGAAGTCCTCTCCTGCCTGCACACGGGCGAGTATGTCCTCGGCCTGCTGCCGCAGCCCTTCCTTTTCCTCCTCGGTCGCGCCGGGATCGACGCGCAGGAGAATGTGGCTGGCCCGGCGCTGCTCGGGATGGGTGTATCTCGCCTGGTTGGCCTCGTAGGCGGCGGCGATCTCGTCCTCGGCGACCTCGATGGTGTCCGATGCCGCCTCGCGCTGGATCGTCACGTAGCGGATCCTGCGGCCCGCATCCCGTTCGTAAAGATCCTGGTGCCCGGCGTACCAGGCTTCGGCCTGCTCGTCGGTCACCGTGGTGTCGATCTCCTGGTCGGATGAGCGGATGACGATATAGTCGATCGCGGTTTTTTCCGTGCGCTGGCGGTAGACCGATTCGAGATCTGCGTCGTCGACGGAAAGCGTCTGGCTGATCAGATTGGTCCATTTGTCCATGAGAATCAGGCGGGCCATGTAGCTTTCGTAGGCCGCGACGCCTCCGGCGTAGAAGCGACCGACGCGCCGTTCGTACTCCGGCTTGCCGATGAAATTACCGTCGGGGTCGGCGAGCTCCGGGGCCGTGCGAATGCGTTCGACCAGCTCCTCGTCCGAGACGGTCAGTCCCAGGCGCCGAGCGTCGCGCAGCATGATCTCCTCGTCGAGCAGCTCGGCGAGAGTGCGGCTGCCGATTCTGAGCTGCCGCCTGGCCTCGTCGTAATTCGTGCCGTAGAGCTGGCGGTAGATCTGGTCCATGCGGCGGGCCCTGGCCAGGAACTCGCCGGTGGGAATCGCCTCTCCGTCTACCTTGGCGGCCCAGTCGGCGCTCGACGTGTCTTCGCTGGGACCCCGTCCCGAGAAGCTGGCCGCCAGATAGAGCGTCATCGACGCGGCGACCACCAGAAGCAGCCACTTGGGCCAGCTCCGCTGTTTCAGATTGTCCCTCAGGGTGTTCAGCATGACGGTGTCTCCGGCGAAACATCTTGAAAACGCAGCATGTTAACCCAGGCCGGCCATGGCGGCAAGCGAGGGGGGCAAATCTGTTGGAGCGCTGGCCATCGACCGATTCAGGCACTAGATTCGCGATCCTGGGACTCTTTTTTTTGTACGGAGCAGGGGAGCGCCCGCTTCATGGCGCAAGACGCGACGAATCGGTTTCAGCTCGACTGGTTCAACGTCACCTACCGGAGTGTCTTTACCATCCTGACCATCGCGGCGCTGCTGGTCGGGGGGGGCATCGGCTACTGGTACTACTTCCACGTCTATACCCCGCGCGCAGCGGCGGCCGACGCGATCGGCCACGCCGAGTCGAAGTTCACCGAGGCGTCGACCCTCGAGAGCGACGATGAGCGTCTCCAAGAGGTCGTCGAGAGTGCCCAGGTCGCACTGCGGGAAGCACGCGGCGCGTACGGCACGATGCGTTTCGACGACGCACGGGCGGCGGCGATTCGTTCGGAGAATCTGTCGCTCCAGGCGATCGGTATGGTCAAGGGTCGCGATGCCGGGGCCCAGATGGTTCGCTTTTACCGCATAGAAGGAGACGTCAGGGTCAAGAAGGCGGGCGAGTTCTCCTGGAAGCCCGCGAATTCCAAGATGGAGTTGCACCAGGGCGACCAGATCAAGACCACCTCCTCCGGCTCGGCCCAGGTCATCTACTTCGACGG
>Ga0255055_10002109_pt1 | contig 14170 bp, 16 predicted proteins | sample JV7_2_27_MG_FD_188633 | JGI IMG/M metagenome (GOLD analysis project Ga0255055, IMG submission 188633) | Seawater microbial communities from Jervis Inlet, British Columbia, Canada - JV7_2_27 | ecosystem: Environmental > Aquatic > Marine > Inlet | place: Canada: British Columbia | collected...
CTGCCAGTTACTCTCAAAAAAAACATATACTAATTCGTGAAATGTATAGGATTTTAAAACCTGGAGGCACACTTGTTATTATTGATTGTTTTCGTACCAATGTTCCGCTTAACCAATTTTTCAATAATATCTATATATTATTTTGTAAAGGATGGGAACTTCCAAATCTCATTAAATTAGAAGAGTTAAAGGGTTTTTTAAAAACCGATGGTTTTCATGAAATAATTACTAGGGATCTAACAAAGAATGTAAGACGTACAATAATTTTTGGAAACGTTCTTAGCACTCCATATCTTTTTTCTATGATGGTAAGGAAAACTATCAAAGGGAAAAGCTATCAAATAGAGGAAGATCAGGAATTTTTAGCTTCAACATTTTTATTATCTGCCATTATCGGATTTAAAAAAGGTATTACATATAACGCTGTTACCGCTATAAAATAATGAGATGTTATTTGTTAACGATGGTTGGAATGGTATTTACGCTTTTGGATAAGATAATTTTAAGAGAGCGAAAGAACCATATGGCATATAGGTTTTTAGAACCATACCTACTAATTAATAAACTTCTGTCTCTCCTTATAATTTAGACTTTAGGTGCAAAGTACCATTCAAAGATTTATTTATACGTACAAAGTTTTTTCTTCTGAACCTGAAAACCCACCATATACATAAGATATTGTAAATACCACTTCTCCTAATGCAGACTCACCTATATCGGCTTGCAACTCATATTGTTCCACTCCCGCTGAATAGTTGTATTCTAATGTATATGGGTAGACAACACCATTATATTGAACTGTAACATTAAGTTCATCTAAATCTTCAGGCGTTAATCTTACCCAGGAAGGATGGGTCATATAAGAAAGTCTAAAATCAAATTTTGCATATGGGGCATCATATCGCCACCATATTGCTGAAAAATACACTCCTTCTTGAGGTTCTTGTAGTTTTAGATAGTCCGTAAGATCAAAGGATTTCATTTTGTCTAAAATTATGGTAGAGATATTATTGTAGGATAAAGTAAGAATATTGGAATTGTTTGAAAAATTATAATCATAACATATTGGAGAAGAGCCGTAGCTAGGGGATGGTGTAATACACAATCTACCGTTCTTTATCTCATAGTTGCCACCCATTTTGTATGCTAATGTTCCATTTTCATCAAATCCGTATATCACCACATCATTCCCTGAAATATCATCAGAAAAAGTGTATATAATCTCAACTGTATCAACCTCTGTTTTCCATGCTCCTAGAAACTTCCTTGTGTTATCTTGTTCCTGATATGTTATAAATAAGAACGCAACGACTAATACAATTACAATAATAATTGTTGCCGCTATTGTCTTTGTTTTATTCTTCATCCTACCTCACAATTTCATAACATCAAGTGAAATTATAATAGTTACTGTCAGTAATAGATTTTGAGGGCAAAAATAGGACTTTACAGACAAAATGGACTTTACAGACAAAGCTGGAAAAAGGGGCTTTGCCCAATAAATACCCTTTTTTCACAATAAATCTTGATTAAATTTATTATTATTTATTTTGGTTTTAATATCTTAAATATATTAAAATTAAGGTTAAATGATTGTTGTATAATCCAAAAATATATATAGTTTTAACTAATGTGTAGTTGTGTCTAAATTATGCACAACTAAGTCTTGAGTAAAATTGATAAATGATTAGTAATTAATTTAATTGGAGGTAATTTTGTATTTATTTAACTTAGGAGAGATACCATGGGATCAATCAATGTTAATTTTCCATGCTCTTGCAAGATTGGATATTGAAGCTTTAGTAATCGTATCACCAAAAACACCTTATATCAGCATTGGATATTTTCAGGATGTAAAACAAGAAGTGTCACTTGAATATTGTAAAAAAAATAATCTTCCAATAATAAGAAGAGAAGTTGGAGGCGGAACTGTTTATTTAGATAGAAATCAAATTTTTTATCATGTTATATGGAACAAAGACAATTCTAATTTTCCTAAAAAAATTAGTGATATTTATCATCATCTTTCAACAGGCGCTATTGAAACCTATGATAATTTTGGTATTAAAACCCAGTTTTGTGAAATTAATGATATTGTTACTTCACAAGGTCGAAAAATTGCTGGTCTTGGCGGTTCCGATATTTATAACTCTATGGTTTTTGTAGGTTCAATTATACTTGATTTTGATTATGAAAAAATGGTAAATGCAATAAAAGTCCCTGATGAAAAATTCCGGGATAAAATTTTCAAAACCATGGACGAAAATGTAACAACTATGAAAAAAGAATTAGGAAAAATTCCTTCTAGAAATGAAATAATAAAAACTTTAATTCAAAAATATGAAGGTATACTAGGTAAACTGAAACCAGCTGAACTAAATAATGAAATTATTAATAAAATGAAGGAGCTATATGTTAGTTTTAATTCACCTGAATTCTTTTTTAAGAAAACACCAAGAATCCCATCTTCTGTTAAAATCAAGGGAGGAGTTGAAATTTTGTATGGTATGCATAAAGCTCAAGGTGGTCTTATAAGAACTGCTCAAGAAGTAGAAAGTAGAAAACTCAGAGATATTGGCATATCTGGTGATTTTACTCTTTATCCAAAGAAAGAATTAGAGGGAATGGAAAACTCTCTGAAGGATAGTAATCGGGAAAAAGATGAAATTACTCAGAAAATTGAGGAGTTTTATGAGAATACAGATATTCAGACACCTGGAGTAAAACCAAAGGATATTACTAAAGCAATAATGGAGACTCAACAGTAATGATTCATTCGAAGGATCTAGATCCAAATTTTAAGTATGAAGTTGCAGCAGAAATGGGTGGAGCAAATATCACAAGGTGTTTTTCATGTGGAACATGTACTGCAGGCTGTCCAGTAAGGAAAATTGAAAATAAATATAATCCAAGAAGAATCATTCGAATGGTTCTTCTTGGTATGCGAGAACGAGTGTTAACAAGTGATTTTATATGGTTGTGCTCTACATGTTATACTTGTTATGATCGCTGCCCCCAAAATGTTTGTTTAACAGATATTATGACTGCTTTGAAAAATATTGCAGTTATGGAAGGATATATTCATCCATCATTTAAAGAACAAGCTAGATTAGTTGGTAGTTTTGGACGTTTATATGAAATTGAAGATTTTGACAATAAAAAACGAGAGAAAATGGGACTTCCTCCTGTAAAAAAGGTATTTGAAGAAGTAAAAAGACTTTTAAAAAAGCTAATGTCAAACGGAGGTAAACAATGAAATATGCACTCTTTCTAGGTTGTACAATTCCAGCTCGTGGGCAAAATTATGAGATTTCCGCTCGTGAAGTTGCAAAGAAATTAGACATCGAATTTGTTGACCTTGAAGATTTTGCATGTTGTGGAACACCAATAAAATCTAGTGATTTTACAACTTCAATATTCTTAGCTGCTAGAAATATTGCTATTGCAAGGGAACAAAATTTAGATATTTGTACACTGTGTAGTTCTTGTACATCGGTTTTAACAGAAGCAAATATTGAACTTACAGAAAATAAAATACTTAGAGACAAGGTAAATAAGGAGCTAAAAAAGATTGGAAAGGTTTTCAAACCCGGTGTCAAAATTAAACATTTTGCAAGAATTCTTTATGAAGAAGTTGGTATAGAAAGAATAAAAAAGGAAATTAAAAATGATCTATCAAATTTGAAATTATCAATTCATTATGGATGTCACTTTCTAAGACCATCGGAAATTTATGATGGATTTGATGATGCTGAAAATCCAACAATAGTACATAAGATTCTTGAGTCAACAGGCGTTGAAATTGCAAATTATAAAAATATGTTAGAGTGCTGTGGTGGAGCAATACTTGGAGTTGACAAGGAAATAGCACTATCCATGGCTAACCAAAAACTCGAAAATGTAGTAAAAAATAAAGTAGATGCATTGGTAACATTATGTCCATTTTGTACAGTAATGTATGAGGACAATCAGCGAAATATCGAGTCTAAATTTGAAACAATATATGGACTTCCAGTTCTTTATTATTCACAGGTCCTAGGGCTTGCTTTTGGAATTGATTATAAAAGTTTAGGTTTTAGATTAAACAAGGTCAAAGTCACAGAGCTAATTGAAAAAATAGGAGTAGATAAATGAGTAAAAAATCACCAAAAAAAACTAAGATTAATTTAAAAGTTGGCTCTGTTTTAGTAGTTGGTGGTGGAATTGGTGGGATACAATCTTCCTTAGATTTAGCAAATTCCGGTTTTAAGGTGTATCTACTTGAAAAAAAACCGAGCATTGGTGGAACAATGCCTCAGCTTGATAAAACTTTTCCAACAAATGATTGTTCGATGTGCATTCTTTCACCAAAACTAGTGGATGTTGGTCGCCATCCAAATATTGAGTTATTGACAAATAGTGAGGTTGTTAAGGTTAAAGGTGCCCCAGGACATTTTCAAGTAATAGTTAATAAAAAACCTCGTTACGTTGATATGGAAAAGTGTAATGGATGTGGAGATTGCTCAGAAGCATGTCGAATGAAAAATCGTATCCCTGATGAATTTGATATGAAATTATCAAAAAGAAGTGCAATTTATATTCCATTTCCCCAAGCAATACCATTAAAAAGTACGATTGATCCAAATAAATGTTTATATTTATCAAAGGGAAAATGTGGGGATCATCCATTATGTGTTGATGCTTGCGGACCTAAAGCAATAGATTTTAATCAAAAAGAAGAAATAATCAAACTCGATGTTGGAGCAATTATTCTATCACCCGTCTTTAAAGAGTTTGATCCTGAAATAAAACATGAATATGGCTACTCTCGTTTTCCAAATGTTGTAACAAGCCTTGAATTTGAACGTATGATATCTGCTTCAGGTCCAAATCAAGGTCATATTAAAAGAATATCTGATGAAAAAAAACCAAAAAAGATTGCATGGATTCAATGCGTCGGATCACGTGACCCCCATATAAACAAAGGTTATTGTTCATCTGTTTGTTGTATGTATGCAACTAAGGAAGCAATTATTGCAAAAGAGCATATTAAAGAATTAGATCCAACAATTTTTTACATTGATATACGTGCTTTTGGAAAAGATTTTGATAAATATATCGATCGAGCTGAAAATGAATATAATGTAAGATATGTTAGGTCAAGAATATCGTGTATAGAAGAAGATCCAAAAACAAATAATCTTATCATTAGATATGAATCAGAAGATGGGGAGCTTCATAGTGAAGAGTTTGACATGGTTGTATTATCTATTGGATTAAGTCCACCAAAAGATTCTTCAAAATTTGCATCTGTATTTAGGATTGAATTGAACAAATATGATTTTGCACAAACTAAACCATTTGATCCATTTAAGACAGTAAAAAAAGGAATTTATGTTGCTGGTGCTTTTACAGGACCAAAAGATATACCTGAAACTGTTGCCCAAGCAAGTGGAGTTGCAGCTGAGGTATCAAGTTTTTTATCAGATGCACGAAACCAGATTATTTCAAAAAGAAAATACCCTGAAGAAATTGATGTAAGTAATAAACCGGTTCGAGTTGGTGTTTTTATTTGTCATTGCGGAACAAATATTGGGGGTTTTTTAGATGTTCCTGCTATAGTTGAGTTTGCAAAGAAACTACCAAATGTTGTACACGCTGAAGAGGGATTATATGTGTGCTCGCAGGACTCTCAGGATCATATTAAGGAAATGATAAAAGAGCATAATATCAACAGAGTTGTTGTAGCATCTTGTTCTCCACGAACTCATGAACCATTATTTCAAGATACTATACGGGAAGTAGGACTGAATTCTTATCTTTTTGAAATGGCAAATATTAGAGATCAATGCTCTTGGGTCCATATGAACGAACCAGAACTTGGAACTAAAAAAGCAAAAGATCTAGTAAGTATGGCTATTGCAAAAGCATCAAAGTTAAAACCGTTAACTAAAATTTCTTTAGATATCATTAATAAGGGATTAGTGATTGGTGGAGGAGTTTCAGGGATGTCATCAGCATTAAAACTTGCTGAAGAAGGATATGATGTCTATCTTGTTGAAAAAGAAAAAGAACTTGGTGGTAATCTAAAAAACATACATCATACATTGGATAAGGGAGATACAAAAAAATTAATTCAATATTTAAAAAATCAAGTTCAAAAAAATAAACGCTTACAAGTATTTATGGAATCGAAAATTGAAAATATTGAAGGCTATATCGGCAATTTTACAACCACTATCAAATCGAACAACAAATCTATTGAAATTAAACATGGTATTATTATTGTTGCAACAGGTGCAAAAGAATATTCTCCGAATGAGTATTTATTTGGAAAAGATAAAAGAGTGATGACTCAACAAGAACTTGAAAGTAAAATTACTTTAAAGAATTTTAAGTTAAAAGACAATGAAAACATTGTAATGATACAATGTGTTGGATCAAGAGATGATGATCATCCATATTGTAGTAGAGTATGTTGTTCTGAAGCAATCAAAAATGCATTAAAAATAAAAGAACTAAACAAAAAAGCAAATGTTTATGTTATATATCGAGACATTAGAACATTTGGATTTAAAGAAGATTATTATGAGAAGGCTCGAGAACAGGGAGTAATTTTCATTAGATATAATCTTGATAAGAAACCAGTTGTAAAGTTGAAAGATAAAAAATTGTTAGTAACTGTATATGATTATATATTGGAAGAAATGATTGTAATTGATACAAATATTCTTGGTTTAAGTGTTGGAATGATTCCACCAGAAGGAAATGAACATATCTCTAAATTATTAAAAGTACCTATTAATGAAGATGGATTTTTCTTAGAAGCACATATGAAACTTAGACCAGTTGATTTTGCAACTGATGGAATATTTCTTGCAGGAACAGCTCATGCACCAAAATTTATTGATGAAAGCGTGTCTCAATCTTATGCTGCAGTTTCAAGAGCAACTACTATTTTATCAAAAGACTTTCTGGAACTACCTGGTCAAATTGCAAATGTTACACAGGATCGTTGTATTGGATGTGGTCTTTGTGAGAAGGTTTGTCCATATAAGGCAATAGATATGGTTTCTGTTAAAGAATTTGGTTTAGAAAAAATCGTAGCTAAAGTTAATGAAGGTCTCTGTAAAGGATGTGGTGCTTGTGCAGGTGCTTGTCTCTCTGGTGCTATTCAACAACGTGGATTTAAAGATGAACAAATTTTAGCTATGTTAAAATCAATAAATAAGTCATAGGAGGATATATAATGGATCTTGAACCAATTAAATATCCATATGATACAAATTTAAAATGGAATGAAGAAAAAAAAGGTATATTAAAAAGCAAAGGTAAACCAGATATTAATGTTGCATGTCCACCTGAATTTGGTGGTCACACTGGAATATGGGTTCCAGGTGATTTGTTTGTTGGATCAATTGAGGTTTGTTTGATGACAACATTTCTTTGGCATGCATATCGAAAAAATTTAAATTTAAATAATTACACTAGCAATGCTCGCGGTATTGTTGAACAAGTTAAGGGAATACCTAGATTTTCTTCTGTAACTGTAAAAATTAATATTGATGTTGCATCTGAAAGTGATAAGAAAAATGCAGAAATTATAATTTTAAAATTAAAACATGGTTGTCTCATTTCAAATTCTTGTGATATTAATTTAGAAATTGATTCTGAGATATCCATTAATGGATATTAATTAAGAGGTTAAAATGATAAAAAAAATTAAATATATAAAAACACAGAAACATTGCGTATTGTTATGTCCTTACTATGCACAGCTAAATTTGAGGTTGGTAAATGGAGTAATATTATGAAAAATGAAGATTATGAAATCGATTTAGGTTTTGTTATTACGAAATCACCTTTTGAATCTACTCTTGGTTCTGGTTTTCTAGAATTAGCAAAAAAAGCTATTGATGATGATAAAAAAGTTGGTTTATTTTTTATCAGTGATGGAGTATGGTTTATGAAAAAAAATCAAGAAAGTGGTGCAATAGAAAATCTATTAAAAAAAGGCGCAGAAATTACTGTTAGTAAAGATAACTTAGAAGCTGCAGGAATTGAAGAAAATGAACTTATTGATGGTGTTACAATATCTGAAAAACCGTATATAGATTTAGTGGTACTTGTTATGGAGAAATGGAATCAGGTGATGACAATATGAATCAAACAGAGAAAGAAAAAACACCAAAAGTTCTAACTATACTTCTGATAAAAGGACCGTATGTATCAGAAGCTGCAGATATTGCTTTTAAAACTGCACTAAAAGCAAAAAGAATGGGTTACAAAGTTAACGTTTTTCTGTACTTAGACGGTACTTGGAATACTCATCTAACAGGGGATAAAAATTTCAATAATCCTGGTGATTGGCTTAAACGAGTTATTAGAAAAGAAATTGACGTTAAAGCATGTGAGCGTTGTTCTAGTGCTAGAGACTTAGTTGATAGCAATATCATAAAAGGTGTTGAGATCTCTGGATCATCAAAACTAATTGATTTTCTGATGGAATCTGATAAAGTGCTAACTTTTGGAGGCTAATAAATGAAAACTAGTAAATTGCTAATTTACTGCACTCATGGAACATATGGTAGAGATGATGATGCTTATGGTGCATTACTTCAAGCAAATCATGCGGTTGCAAGAGGAATGAATGTTACTTTAGTACTTGTTGAAGATGGAGCTTTATTAAGTAAAAAAGGTCAGAATCCTTCAAAAATTGGACTTCCAAATAATCTGGATGAAATAGAAGATTTTATTGAACTTGGTGGAAGATTAATTGTAATAAAAGAATCAATTGAAGAAAGAGGCGTAAAGGAAAATGAATTGATTGATGGAGCAGAGATCACTCCATTTTTTAATTTAGTTGATCTCATTGAGCAAAATGAAATATCACTTACGTTTTAGGAGATGTATAAATGGTAGAAGAAGAAATAAGAATATCAACACTGGGACTTAATTGTCCAAAGCCTTTAATTGAAACTAGAAAGGCGTTAAATAAAATGGAGAAAAACCAAATCTTAATTGTTGAAGGAGATCATAGAGTATCCCTTGATGAAATCCCAAAAGCAATGAAAGATATTGGTAACGAAGTATTGTCTGTGGATGATCAAGGAGAAAAATGGATCATCCGAATAAAGAAGGTGATATAAAAATGGCAGAAAAAAAAGGAATGACCATTCTCCTACATAGTGGAGATTTGGATAAGGCAATTGCAGCATTCATCCTTGCAACAGGTGCTGCTGCAAAAGGAATAAAGACCACAATGTTTTTTACATTCTGGGGTCTAAAAGTAATACAGAAAGGTGGTGCAGAATCTGCTAAACTCTCAAAAATGAATATGGGGGGTTTAGGTAAGATGATGATTAAACGTCTTATGAAAAAAAACAATGTTGCACCTCTTGAAGAACTTATTAAAGATGCAGGAGAACTAGGTGTACGTCTTATTGCATGTGAGATGACAATGTCTCTTATGAATGTTCCAAAAGATTCTCTAATTTCTGAAGTAAAGGAAATCGGTGGAGTAGGAACATTTTTAGATGCATCAAATGAATCTAATATTCATTATGTGTTTTAAAGAAAAAATAAAATAGGAAATAAATATGCTGGAAAAAATTACAGAAATATCAACTAAATTAGAATATGGAGAATTCACCTGTTTTGATTTTATTAGATGCATATTCAATCTCAATGATACAGATGTTCGTGTACTTCAATCATTTTCAGGAAATAATGGAAAAACAGTTAATGAAATAACAAAAATCTTAAAAAAAGATAGATCAACAATTCATAGAAGCCTTGAAAAGCTGGTTGCGTGTAATTTATGCTATAAAGAAAGAAAAACTGGAAAAAACAGAGGATTTGTTGATTATTATTTTATTATCCCTGAAAAAGATGTCCTAAAAAGAGCAGAAGAAAATCTTGATAGATGCTATAAAAATATTAAAAATATGTTAAGAGATGTGGATAAAGAAAAATAATAAAATATTTGGTGAGATAAATGGTTGAAGTTGATTCAAAAAATTTACCAAAGGAGCTATATTATAATTCAGATCATGCTTGGGCAAGAATCGAACAAGATGGAACAGTAAAAGTTGGAATGCACTATTATTATTCAGAAAGTGCAGGTGAAACAACTTATGTTGATCTTCCTTTTGAAGGAGATGAGGTATCTCAAGGTGAAACCTGTGGAAAGATTCAATCGGCTAAATGGGTAGGAAAATTCGTTTCACCAATATCTGGTGAAATACTAAAAGTAAATGAGGAACTTGAAGATGAACCTACTTTGATAAATACTAGTCCTTATGAGGATGGATGGATAATGATTGTTAAACCATCAAATCTAGAGGAAGATTTGAAAAACCTCCATCATGGTGAAGAAGTAATTGCATGGGTTACAAAAGAGCTTGAAGAAGCAGAAAAAAAGAAATCTTAATTTTTTTTACTTACATTTACAGTAATAAAAATACTTTAAATCTTCAATTTCTTTTTTATCAACAATATAATTTATATCATCATTTTTCATAAGTTCTGATGCAATAGCTTCAGCTTTTTTAAGATAGGATTTTCGTAATTTAGGAAGCTTTGATAATTTTACTTTTTTTGATTGATATTTTTCATCTATAGATAGATTTGGAAATTTTAATTCATAACCAATATATCTCCATTCAGCTGTTTTCATATCAATTTCGTATTTCTTTAAAAATAGATAACCAAATTTTGCAACAAACTCAATTGTTTTTAAAATATAATCAATGTCATCTTTACTTATTGTATAATGAATGTTAAGTCGCACCCAACCAGGTTTAATTCCTTCATAGCCATTTAAAATCATTTGTCTATATTTTTGAGAAGTATTGTCATTAATATCAAGAAGATGATGGCCATATGGACCAGCACACATACAGCCTGCACGGGATTGAATACCAAATAAATCGTTTAGTAATTTAGCAACAAATTTAGGGTGTAAGATTCTATCATTATGAGTAATGTTAAAAGAAATAATTGGGATTTTTTTATCTGAAGGTATTCCCCCAATTAGATTAACATGTTCAATTTCTTTTAATTTTTTAATAAAATAATCTTTGTATTCCTCCTCAATTTTATTAATTATGTCAATTCCAATTTTTTCTTTTAAGTCGAGAACTAATGCAGCTTTTATAGCTTGTAGAATTGGAGGTGTTCCTGCTTTCTCACGCATTTCAATATCATTAAAATAATCTTGAGCAGTAAAACCAACATAATGAACTGTTCCCCCTCCAGCAGTTGTTGGTGGTAAATCCTTACGATATATTTTTTCATTAATTATAAGAACTCCACATGATCCAGGACCACCAAGGAACTTATGAGGTGAATAAATAATTCCATCAAAATATGATTTTTCATCCTTATTCATATCAACTGTTCTGTAAGGTGCAATTGCAGCAAAATCAAAGAAAATTAAAGTATCATATTCATGACAAATCTTTGCAATATCATAAACTTCAGTTAACACGCCTGTTACATTTGAACAAGCAGAAATTGATGCAACTTTTTTTCTATTTTTATATTTTGGATCTTTAAGTTTTTCTTTAAGATCATTAAGATCAATCATACCATTATTATCAAGTTTTATAACAACTACCTCAACATATGACTCCCGCCACATTAGTTCATTTGAATGATGCTCATAAGGACCAATAAAAACAACTGGACAATTATTTTTAAGAACTTGTTTATCTTTATCTTCAGTTACATTATACGCTTTATTAATACTTTCAAGAGTAACTGGAGGTAGATATATTCCAAGAATTTCTTGCAGTCTTTTTAATGCACCCGTTGTTCCTGAACCTGTAAATATAATTTTTCCATTTTCACCGGCATTAACAATTTCTTTAATTCTTATTTCAGCTTGATGTAATAAATGAGTTAAATATTTACCAGAATAATCATCTTCAGTATGAGTGTTTGCATAGGTTTTTAGTATATTATAAATTTTATCTTCAATTATTTTAATGCCACGTCCTGATGCTGTATAATCAATATATAGCATATGGCGTTCACCAAAAGGAGTATCGAATAGTAAATCATTTCCAATAATCTTTTTTCTTATATCTTTAATTTGATATCGATTCATTTGACTCCCTAATTTTAATTCCGATTAAAAATGTTGTTAATCCTAAAATAATCTAATGGTAATTAAATTTTACATAATTTCAATTAATATGTCCTTATATTGAAATTTTTAAAATAATATATAATATTTGTTCTAGATTTATATACATTTTATAATTAATTTAGTAAAATTTTTAGTTTTAGTTCAAGGTAATGTACAAAAATTATCATTTACTCATAGGTTTTATATATTGGTAATTATATGATAATTTGGTAATGGGGTATTAAAATAATGGAAATAAAGTATGATAAAATATTAATTTTAGGAATAATTGTTACATTAATAGGAGCAGTTGTCATACCGAGTATAAGTGGATATAATGTAAACACGACCAATCAAACAACCTATGAGGGTTCTGTTAATTTTTTCATGAGTGATGATTATGTAAATGCTTATTGGAAGTTTGATGAGTGCGATGGAAATATTTTATATGATTCTTCAGGGAATGGTTATGATGGAACGATTTATGGTGCAACATGGGAAAGTTATGGTTCAGGTTGCACATTGGATTTTGATGGAGTAGATGATTATGTTGATTTTGATGATCATGCAAAATATTATCTTGGGTTCAATAAATCAGATGATCTAATATTTTCATTTATTTTTAAGTCATCATCAACTGATAAAAGTATTATCTATAGTTCATGTCGTGGAGATGCCTATGGTTATAATCCAGGATTTCATATAGCTTTAAATTCAGATGGTACACTTCAAGTTCAGGTGTGGCGTTTAAACTGTGGAATTTTAATGAATACTACTGGTACTTATAATGATGATTCATGGCATTTTGCTGAGATCTTTTATAACGGTGATTCAGTAAATCCAATTGTTGATGTTTATTGTGATGAAACCTTTGATAGTTCTGATGAAAAATATGTATGTAGTTTTTATTCTGACCAATTTAGATATTCTCAAATGGGTAGAAACAGTAATGATTATTCAGATTATTTTGATGGAAAATTAGATGAATTTAAAATTATTAAATATGAAGGTGGAAATGGACAACTTCCACCAATTATTGATGGTCCAACAGGTGGAGTACCTAATATAGAGTATGATTATACCTTCACAATAGTTGATCCAGAAGAAGATGATTGTGAAATTAATATTGACTTTAATGGATATGAAACTGGATGGATGGGACCTTATGAATCCGGTGAAGTAGTTACTATTAGTCATACATGGGATGACGTTGGTAGTTATACTATAAAATCAAAATCAAGGGACAGATGGGGTGAAAGCTCTTGGTCAGATCCATTTCCAGTTGAAATAATCGAAAACCTCCCACCATCTGCACCAATTGTTTCTGGTCTGTTGACTGGTAAACCAAACACTGAGTATGAATTCACATTAAACTCTGTAGATCCTGATGGAGATGATGTAAAATTCCATATTGATTGGGGTGATGGAGATAGTGAGACAACATCTTTAACAACTTCAGGAAATGATTTAATTGTGTCACATTCATGGCCTGATAAGGGAACATATACAATCAGAGTTTATGCTGAGGATGAACATGGTGCTACTAGCAGCGAAACAACCGGTCAAATGGTTATTGAAAAGAGCAAAGTAATCAACAGGCCACTCCTAAACTTTATACAGAATCATCCTTACTTGTTCCCAATATTACAAAAACTATTACAACATCTTGAACTATAAAACATAGTTAAAATCTCTCTTTTTTATATTTTTAAAAAAAATTTTAAAGTAAATAATGTTATCCTAGATAATAAAATATAATATAATTATTATTAAAATAATAAACCGAAAGACATATAATATCCTTTTTTAATTAAAGTATATCTTAAAAAGTCATAAAAAATAAAGGGGACGATAAAAACATGAAAAAAATATTAGCAATATTGTTAGTTGGAATATTTGTTGTATCGATACCTGCGGCATCATCTTTGATGTTACCAAAAATGGCTATGCCGAATATATCAAAGACACCAGTTTCTACAACGGATGTTCCTGAATGGGCAGATGGAAATATAACTGGAGTTTTTGCACTGAAAAACGAAACTGGTGAATATGAGATTC
>Ga0255055_10002110_pt1 | contig 14169 bp, 10 predicted proteins | sample JV7_2_27_MG_FD_188633 | JGI IMG/M metagenome (GOLD analysis project Ga0255055, IMG submission 188633) | Seawater microbial communities from Jervis Inlet, British Columbia, Canada - JV7_2_27 | ecosystem: Environmental > Aquatic > Marine > Inlet | place: Canada: British Columbia | collected...
GCGAGATCATGCCTATTTCCCGGTGGGTACGGATTACATTGGGTAACTGGTAGACTTTGCCCTCACGAATGAGGCTCTTCACAGCCGGATGGCCGAGCATAATTTCTACGGCAGCTACCCGCCCTGAGCCGTCGGCCCGCGGCACAAGTGCCTGACACAACGCACCAACAAGCAAAGAAGCCAGCCGTACCTGAGCCAGGTGGCGTTGATGGGGTGGGAACAGGTCTATCACTCTTTCTATTGCCTGAGTAGCACTCGGGGCATGACCGGTGGTTAATATCAAGTGCCCGGTCTCGGCCACGGTAAGGACAGCATCGGCAGTCTCCGGGTCTCTCATTTCACCGACCAGAATCACATCAGGGTCCTGCCGTAAGATATGCTTCAGAGCATTGGCAAATGATAAGGTATCAGTGCCGAGCTGGCGCTGGGTGATAGCGCATTTAACACTGGAGTGAATATACTCGATCGGGTCCTCAATAGTCACTACATGGCGAGTTTCATTGGTATTCAAGTATTGAATCATGGCTGCCATGGTGGTGCTTTTACCGCTTCCGGTAGGACCCGTAATGATGACCAGTCCTCTAGGCTTCAAAACAAGTTCTTTACATATCTGGGGAAGCTCCAGGTCATCTATGGTAGGGATCTTTGGCGGCAGCAGACGGATAGCAAGGCTGATAGAACCGCGCTGCTGAGCGGCATTGCAACGAAGACGACCGACATCAGGCAATGTATAGCCAAAGTCAAGCTCCAGATAATTGTGGAATTGTTCCCTATCCTCAGGTGTGGTCAACTGGAGAAAACCTTCATTTATATCCTCGGGAGTTAGTGAACCGACGCCATCTGCCGCTTCCAGATAGCCGTCTATGCGAAAAGTCGCGGGGCTGCCCACAACCATATGTAAATCGCTGGCTCGCTTAAGTTTCGCTTCCCGAAGCAATGAGAAAACATCCATATTATTCCCCTTTTATAGTTATTCGCTGTTCAATAGTATATTCAAGTATATTTATAATATAGTGTAAGTCCGCTTCACGTTACTGTCAATACCCCGTTGGTAATAGGAAGACGGTACCAGCCACAGCAGGTTTCCCCTCAAAATGGTGATCCTTTATTTGGACCCCTCTTTGAGTGAGGGCTTCTCCTTAAATCTCTCCTTCTCGAAGTAAGACGGAATAAAGGTGATTATTTCCATAGTTTTCATAACTCCTTTAGCCCCTCTTATCTTAAGAGGGGTAATATTATGCTTTTCTCACCTTATTCCTTCGACTTAGCTCAAGACAGGCATAAATAGTGAAATTCTGCAAAGGCTTTGGGGGTCATGCTTTGATGTTGGTTGGTGTTTGTCGAGTGGGATCAAAGCTCTATTTTGTTAGGGAGAACTGAAAACTAAACGAGCCGTCACTCCCACTGATAGAGGTAATCCAGACTTGCGAGAACCTGAGTTCTTTTGCTATTGCATCTGTTAACGCTCTCAAGTTCTCGGCATACCTGAAGATGGCATCTTCATTTGAAGCTGTCCCGGTAACAGCTACCGAATTGCCCGAGTGATTTACATTATTCAAGACTACCTGTTCCCCTGCCAGTTTTTCAATCTGGACCAGGTCTTCGTGAAACACGGCACGGCCTCGTTCCATCGTGATAAGTTGGGCACCAAGCTCATCGGCAGTAGCCGTTGTTGGCCCAAGCTTCTTGGTCAAATCATTTATTGCCTGCTGTTGTTGGGTAACACTGGTTTCAGCAAGCGTTACATCGGTACGTAACGATTCAATACTGGCGCGATTAGTGAAGATAAGAATCACGACGAGGACAACCAGGCCAATACCAATTATAGTGACGACGGGAAGCAGTACCCGTACTATGGAGAAACGTGGGGGCACATAGGCCTCGGGTAAGGCATTGAAATTCACTATCGAAAAGTTTGCCCCTTCTTTCTCCACCAATAGCTCCTTGAGAGCCAGTCCGATATTTACCATGAATTCGTTGGGATTGAATCCTTCCGGGGATTCCACAGACGAAGACAATGCTGAAACCTGATATCCTGCTCCGCCAACCACTGAGTGCCAGGCCTCCGGTTCATCCACCAGGTCGCCGCAGACAAACACCGGCACAGTTGCATCTATTGGGTTTTCCAAGTGGCTTGAATTATAGAAGGCAACGGTCCTGTTGAACTCTTCAGCGATAAGAGGTAGTCTTTCCTCCAGGGATTCAGTCTCGCCGGGCAGGGATAACCTGCGGATGACCTGGGGGAGCCTATCTGCTATAACTGCAACATCCAGGTGGTCTAACCGGGCATTGACAATGATTGCGCGGGGCTCATCCGCGATACGCGACAGTGCTAAGGGAGCCAGATCCATTATATACGGCTTGATACCTGCCTGGCGCAGCGTTCTGACCAGAGCGTCAGCCAGATTACGGGGGAAAGTGACCAGGAAAACACGGCTTTCTCCTCTCATCAGGGAAGGAAGGTGCTGATAGGAGTAATAGATATCTTCCAGAGGAGTTGGTATCGTTCTCTTGACCTCACGCCTTACTGCCTCGGGAAATACAGCTTCAGGCAGCTCGGGCAGTGTTATTATACGATACAGGGAATCGTCACCGCTCAAAGCAGTGATAACCTTGCTGGTATTTGCTCCCGTTTCCTTGAATACCTGCTTAACCTTGTCCGCTACCTGTTCTTCGTCAACAATGAGTCCCTGGCTGACCAGACCCGGCTCCAGCGCCAAGCTGGCCCACTTTTCTACCTGTTCGCCCTTCATTACCAGCAGGTTGATACTGGTATCTCTAATAAATAACGTAGTAACTTTTTTCGCCATTCTTATTTACCTTTTATAGCCATAAATCACCAGGTTGATGTTAGCTGACCCACCGGAAACATTTGTTTTTACACTGGTGATTTCAGCACTCCAAGGATATGATGGTAGCTGGAAGTCGTCACCAGTCCTCAATGCATAGATGAACTCCAGTATGTTATCGATGCTGCCCCGGACAACCACGGTAAAAGAAGAAATAGAATAGGTAACAGTCCCCACCGTCTTGTTGGTTGGTTTTGATGCGGTGAGCGTTGTCAGGCTGACATTGCAATCGTCGGCAATTTCAAATAAGTCGTCGCCGTATTCAATGCTTTCCACCGATTCCGGGAACTGCGCCTGATTCGCCGCAAGCAACGATTCCGCCTGAGTTAGTTCATCTTCCTGCGTTTCCCTGTTATCAATGAGGCCGGGCAAGAGAGTTTGAGACAGCGATAGCCTTTCATTTAACTGAGCGCGTTCCCCGTTTTGTCCGGAGTAAATCGAGAACAGGACGCCAAGAGCAACAGCGAAAATGACGATTACTACGATCAGCCAGACCTTCTTGCTTACCTTCATAAATTATTCCAACTCTCCGTAATATACCATCGTCCCAAAAGACTGTCTAGTGGTCCCTGAAAAACATTATGCCTTTTCAATATTGTTTCCGGGCGGCAATCATATGTCGCCTTCCTTCTTGTCGTTCTCGAGCCCCGAATTATCGGGGCGAAGAATCTAACCTTCATTAACAGTCGCCTACTGCTGGCTAACCTCCCACGAATTGATGCTGTAGACAAGCTTCTGAACGCCAATCAGGAAATTAAAGTCTTCATACCATCCCTCATCTTCCGGGTAGTTTATGCTTGTGCCCGGCTTCAACTCTACTTCGACACTACCCGCTATAGCTCCGTAGAAATCACCTCCCGGCTGAACAAGGGTTGTACCTGAAACCGACATCACGAATATGGGATCGGTCACTCCAGCCTCTGTATTTGGTTCGAAATACATATCCCCTATAGCTATAACAACGCCGGAACCCACCAAGGTGCACTTACCCCCTATCCAAAGTGCTTTTTGGGGGGCAGCAGAATCACTGGCAACGAAGATAGTATGGTCATTCAGGTCAAGGGTGAAGTCCTTGCCAGTCGTGCCGATTAGTGTATCGCCGGAAACGTAAATAGTTCCAGTAAGGGTCAAAGTAACGCCGGCCGTGCCTGCTTTAATCTCCAGTTCGCCGTCTCTATAGAACGGCCCTAACTCCATATCGCTGTCCAATGTTAACATGTCTGAATCGTATGGCTCTTCACCCGCGACATCCTCCATGTAAAACTGGGCGAGTTCCTCCGCTGTCGGCCAATCATCATCATAATACTCTAGCGGGCCCTGATCTCCGTCTGGGGGATCGACCTCTGTACCCGGTTTAAGGATAATTTCACCCTGACTGGTAATAACTTGCTCGAGTAAGCCACCATAATCACCATACAGACTGGTAGCCTCGATATAAGCCTCTATTTGCGTCCCGCTGCCATTACCGGCAGTTGTCGATTCGACCAGATATGTCCCTGTCAGGTTTGTTATACCCTGATAAAGAGCAACAGATGTTATGGTGATATCCACGTTCTTGCCATTAATATCGGTCAAAGTGTAATTTCTGGCGGGACTGCCCGGGCTGCAGGGCAAGTAACCATCTTTGTTCTGTATCTTCCAGACGGCATCCTCCACACCGGCATCAACGGCGTATAGCTCGGCTGTCCTCGCCTCATAAACTTCACCGGCGAGAATGCCACTGCCCATATGAGACAGCAGGGGGGCGGTCATGAGTCCGCCGATGAGAAGCAAAATAAGCGCCATAGCGAGCGCTGCCCCTGTTTCATCTCCTATTAATCTCTTCACAGCAATTTTCATCACTTCACCTCCCTGTTATCCTGGATACCAGTATATAGGAATCCCCGTTCGAGTCAATCACCCATTGGTAATAGGAGTATAGTATTGACCGGGAGATGCAGGAGTATCACTGGGGTGAGCCAAAGCCCTGAGCATAGTGAAGAAGAATCGGGGCAATCTTAGACCTCGGTGACCTAGATTGGATACTCGCATGTGAAAGTCAAAAGCGGGACGGCGTTTGTACACCGCCCCACTCCCTTAACCTCAGTCTTATTAACAATTCTTACTGCTGGATAATCTCCCAGGACTCAATGGTCAACTCGGTTATCGGCGGCAATTCGTCACCATCACCCACGCCCCAAGGAACATTAAGGCCCTTGCCTTCCGGGTTTATCCAGTAAATCTCGTTGTTAGGAGACAATTCGACGTGTACATTCCCGGCTACGCAACCGGTAAAATCGCCATTTGGGTGGAACCATACTTCGCCCGCGATGGAAAAAACAAACACGAAGTCATCCCCCCCACTGGCAATACTCGGCTGGAAGTTAATATCACCCACAGCAATAATACACCCTGAGCCAGATATGCTGATATGGTCCGAGGCAAAATCAATACCACCTTCCACAAAAATGGTTTCCCCATTTAAGTTAATCGTGTAGTCTTTACTTGCTCCCGACTGTTGGAATTCCAGGTCACCAGTGATATAGACGGTGCCATCAAGGAACAGCGTATCGGGATCACCCGTGTTGTCTACTTCGAAATCCCCTTCTCTGTAGCATGGACCGATATTCTTGGTATATTCGATATCTATACTGGGCCCTGGGTCATATGTGCCTTCGACGTCCTCGTAGTAGTAAGCGGACATCTGCTCATACGTGGGCCACGTCATTGTCATGTCATCATTGTCTTTTACCTCACCAGTGATATCCCCCTTATTGTTGAGGTCCTCCTCATCGGGTAGCCAGACATCTCCATCGACAGTAGATCCTGGCATTATATCGATAGTATCATCACTGACAATGGCATGGTCGAGCAGGGAAGAGAAGTCCATATATAAGACAGACACGTAGGATTCGATTGCGGTAGCGCTGTCGATGGAGGCAATACCACCACCACCATCGCCCTCGGTGATCGCTACTGAAGTAATCTTGTAAGTGCACTCATCCGGTAGATACTCTACAGATATTTGCAGTTTTTTACCATTAAAATCGGTTATATTGTAAGACCAGTACGGATCTCCAGGGCAAACCGGGGTTTCTCCATTCTGTATCTTCCATATTGCATCCTCCACCCCGGCATCGGCGGCATAAAGCTCAGCCGTCCTTCTCTCGTGGACTTCACCGGCGAGAATACCGCTGCCCATATGACCCAGCAGCGCGGCGGATATAAGCCCGCCGATAAGGAGCAGAATAAGAGCCATTATCAGCGCCGCCCCTTTTTCATCCCTTACTGATTTGTTCATCACACTTTTCATCCTCTCTCCCCAAATTGGACCCGATTACCGTACATTAAGAGTATAACTATGGTACTCTTTCCTGTCAAAATATGATTGATTACCTGTTACCTTCGTCATATCCTTAGTCGCTGAAAATGGGAAAATCCCTCGTTTCAGTAGTACTTTTGGGGGAGTCAGCTGTGAAATTCTAGCAACCAGAATCTAAATGACAATTGAAATGGAGAAGCTCAGATGCCAAGATTACCAGGGGATCGCTTCCATTCGATAAATCAAAGCCTGTGCCAATGGGCGATATCAATCAGTTCATTCTGACCCAACGAACGGATGTTTAGATGGGGGCCCTGTCTGTGAAGAATGATAAATTAGTGAGGCAGCAATTAGATGCTGCCCCCTCCCGTATTTCAGTTATTCTTGAGACCTGACTCATCGGCGCTGAGAATCTGCAACTGCACCAGTGATTTTTATTGTTAGCTGATCTCTCACGAACAAATAGCGCAGATTAGCCTAATCCGTTCACACAATGGGGGATGGGCAGCGCCCGCATTGGATTACGGATTAGCTCTGATTAATGCTGTAGGTTTTAATTTCTCCTCCGTATACCACCACGGGAGGAAATTCGAACCCGCTAGTTTTAGACACGTAAGTGAAGGAGCCATCTTTATCGATTTGTATCCCTGCCCCTATCACACTTCCAATAACAGTCATATCCTTGTCGAAGAAAATCGTACCGTTAGGCGCATATACAAATGCCTGTACAGATAATTCATCGACGGCGTCGCTCTTCTTAAGAGTAATATCACCATTGAGTGACATGATAATACTGTCACCTGTGACGGTGTAGTCAGCCAGCTTGCTCAGGTAGATATCGCCCTCGGCAACCAGGGAACCTTCCCCCGTGATTGCAAGCGTTTTCTCGCACTTTATATAGCCTTCAACGTACACTACCCCCTCGAGATTAACTGCTACTTCCTTTGAGATATCAAGGTTACCGGGAATATAGATTGGTCCCAGGTTCTGGCTTTCATTTATATCCATGTTGCCACCGTTCTCATCGTAGATTCCCCCTGCCAAAGCTTCTCCCTCGAATTGCTGGGCAAACGCTTCGTTTTGCTCCTGGGTGGGGAATACAGACAGCGGAATTTGTGTCTCTTCTCCCTCAGTATGCGTATAGTCTTTTCCTATAATCTCTCCGACATAATAGACATCACCTGTTACCGTACAGTCTTTATGAAATGTTATGTCGCTGGAACTCACAAGAGCACCACTAAGTAAATCAAAAGTCACAGCCTCTATGTATGCCTCAACCGCTGTAGTGCTAGCGATGGCCGCGGTCTCACTGTCATCGTCGGTGGCGGCTATTGAAGTAATTCTGAAAGTGCCCTCATCCAGCAGATACTCTATAGAAACTTGCAGGCTTTTACCATTAATATCGAATATATTGTAAGACCATTCTTCTGGGTTAGCAGGGCAAACCGGGATTTCTCCGTGCTGTAGCTTCCATATGGCGTCCTCCACCCCGGCATCGGCGGCATAGAGCTCGGCTGTTCTTTTGCCATACACTTCGCCTGCCAGAAGTCCTGAGCTCATGTGACCGAGCAGCCCAGCTGATATAAGCCCGCCGATAAGAAGCAGAATGAGAGCCATGACCAACGCGGCGCCCTTTTCATCTCTTATTAACTTCTTCATCATTATTTTCATCCTTTCCCCCTATTTAGACTGGATTACCTTACCTTAGTAGTATAACTACAGTCCTATCTCCAGCCAATACAGGACTGATGCACCATTACCTTTGTTATATTATTAGTCGTTGGAAATAGGAGAATCCCTCACTCTTAACGGTACTTTTGGGGGAGTTCAGTTATTAAATCCAAATGCCAAGGTTCAAATGACAAAGATGTATAGTAGTAAATGGGTTGGCAGTGGGGTTTTTCGTAAGTAGGGAAACTAAAAGATGGCTGCTGAGGACAGAGATTGCTTCGAGGCTTTCACCCCCTCGCAACGACAAAGGTGCGTTATGTGCCCGACCTGGGCTGAACCCTGTATATCCTCTGTTCGCTTTCCTCGCCAACGGTGGCGGTCACTTCGAAAATAAGCACCTTTTCGACACCATCCCAATTACAATTAGTCTCTGTCGGGTCAATATACTCAGCGACACGGGTCGTCGTCGGGGCTCCACCATCAACGGATTCACTCCGCCACAGCTCACCGTCCTCCAGGGTATAGCTAACCTCATGGAATGCCGTGCCGTTCCAGCCCAGAATGAGAAATTCTCCGGTTGCGGGACTATCGTCTATCATATCCGGTTGAGCCTCAAGGATATCCTCGCTGACCAGCTTGCCGGCCTGCTGCACCTGGCTGAGAGCAGACATATGGTTAGCCGTGCGGGTATTCATATCAAAAACCTGGAAGAAGGTCGTGGTAATGGCGGCAGTGATAAGGCCGGTCAGTATGATGACCACCAACAGCTCGACGATGGTTAATCCCCTCTGGTCCTTATGCAGTTTTTTCATGTTCATCCGTAATTTGCGATTCTACCCTACCCATATCTATGTCTCAGACCTTCTCTTAAAGTCCTCGAGAGTCACCACTACTCGATCTTGGTGGCTAACGGTCACCGTTATCTGCTGGATTCCATCGTCATCGTTAGGATCGACGTCTTTGTTTAAGCGAATAGCGGTTGTCACTACGCTGAAGTCGGGGGGCAGTGTACTTTGAATTTGAGAGTCTAAGGAGTACTCGGGATGGCCTTCTTCAAGGACATCATCGTAGTCGCTATATCTAACCCACTCCATCTGGGTGCGGGCCAGGCTTTCGGCAGTAGCCCGCCTGTCGGCACTAATGAGAGCCAGGGCCGCGGTCTGAAGTGCGGCCAGAACGGAGACGGCAATTATCCCGAGAAGAGCTATAGCTATCACAACCTCAAGCATGGAGAAGCCGCGGGAGCCGCCCCGGAAGGCTTTCCTTACTTTGCTACTTAATCTTAGTTTCTTCATTTTCAGAATTACTCACGACGATCCCATCATCTCTACCTAGATTGCCTCGTCGCCACACTCCTCACAATGACATAGGGGTTTGGCCGAGATTGCTTCGGCCGGCTTCGCCCGCCTCGCAATGACAGGTAGGATTCTTGCACTACTATTTCTGCAAACCAAAATATATGCTTCCTCATTAGTCTTCACCTATTAACCTAGCTGACCGTAAATAGAATACATCGCTGAAAACATTGCTAATACCAGAAAACCGATTACCAGGCCTATGAATATAGTAAGCATCGGTTGAATAAGCGCCACGGCTGCCTTAGTCTTGTCAGCAGCCAAAACCTCAAAATTGTCGGCTACAGTAGCCAGTGTGTTTTCGAGATTACCGGTTTCTTCACCAACTCTTACCATCTGCGTCATCAAGGGCAGGAAAAGCGCTCTCTTAGCCATAGGCCGTGATAAGCCTTCACCCCTGATTAAGTCCTGCTGAACTCCAGTTAGATTCTCAGCCACGAACTTGTTGTTGCTGGCACTAGTGGTCATGGTCATTATTTCCGGTAACGGCAAGCCAATCTTTACCAGCATGGACATAGTCCGACAGGCACGGGCAAGCTCGGCGAGATGAACAATACGTCCGATTACGGGCATACGAAGCATCATTTTATCCCAGCGGTATCTTCCATGCGGGGTTCTGATGTATATATAGATCGCTGCAATAGCAACTAAGACACCAAGTATAAGATAGAGCCCGTAGGTGTTAGCCCAGTTGGTAATGCCAATAAGTATTCTGGTGGGCAACGGCAACTCAAACCCAAATTGAGAGTACAGGCCGGCGAAGGTGGGAAAGACAAAAGTGACCAATACCAGTACCACAACAACAGCGACAATAACTACGATAACGGGATAGGTCAGGGCACCTTTTATCTGCTTCTGGGTGACGACCGACCTTTCCATGTAATCAGCCATCTGCCTCAGCACGACCTCCAGGTTACCGCCCTGTTCACCGGCGGCTATAGCCTGGGAGTACATCTGAGAGAAAGCCCGTGGATGTTTACTCAGCGCCTTCGATAATGGGCTACCACCCCGAATATCCGAGGCTACCTCACCAACTATGGAAGCCAGGGTCTGGTTATCTATCTGGCTTTGTAATAAGTCTAAAGAAGTGACAATATCAGTGCCGGATTCCATGAGCAAAGCAAGCTGACGGGAGAACATCACGATTTCCTGCGGTTTTGTCTGGGAAAACTGGGCTAACAGCTTTTCTTTGTTAATGAGAGACCTAGACGCCTTGAGGCTGACCACCCGGTAGCCTCCATAGCTCAACAGTTCGGATGCTGCCTCTTCGGTGGTAGCCGAAACCTTGCCCTTAACCATTGTTTTATCTTCCGTATAAGCCGTATAAGCAAAATCCATATAATAACCTCCGTGGCTAAGTATTAGTATAGGCATTACGCAGCACCTCAAAGGGTGTGGTAATACCTTCCTTTACCTTTCGCATGCCGTCACTCATCATAGATGTCATACCCTCTTGAAGGGCCTGTTCCCGGATAGCGGCACTGCTGGCGCGGTTACAGACCATCGCCCCTATTGTGTCGCTAACAGATAGGATCTCGAAAATTCCCGTACGCCCCAGATAACCCGTATAGGCACAGGACTTACAACCGGTACCATAAATAAACTCGGCCTGTTTCTCTCCTGTTTCCTTCTCATAAGCGATCTGCTCCGCCAATGGAACTTCGATAAGGCGGCCGCAATCAGGACAGGCGCGGCGCACCATCCGCTGTGCGATAACACCGATAACCGATGAAGCTATCAGGAAAGATTCTACCTTGAGGTCAAGTAGACGGGAGAGAACGCCGGCACTATCATTGGCATGGATTGAAGACAGCATCATGTGGCCGGTTAAGGCTGCCTGAGTGGCTATGTTGGCTGTCTCGGCATCGCGTATCTCACCTACCAGTATTACATCAGGGTCAAGACGAAGTATAGACCTCAAGCCGCTGGCAAAGGTAATGCCAGCCTGGGAGTTAACCTGAATCTGGACGATGTCCGAAAACCGATACTCAGCGGGGTCTTCAATTGTAATTACATTTCTTCCGTGAGTGTCAAGGGAATTGATGGAGGCATATAAAGTGGTAGTTTTACCTGCTCCTGTAGGACCGCTGACCAGAAGCATGCCATAGGGAACTTTGAGCATGTTCTCATACTTCGCCAGGCTGTCAGGCAGCAGACCAAGCTCCGCCAATCCCACAATGGCCAGTGATTTATCCAGAAGCCGCAGGGTCGCAGTCTCACCCAGGACAGCCGGCGCAGTAGCGACTCTAATATCTATCTCTCGTCCTTTTGCCATAGTAGAGAATTGACCGTCCTGAGGGCGAAAATGGTCAGCGATATTCAGTTCAGATAAAATCTTAATTCTTGAAATGAGTGCCCGATGTACGTTCAGAGGCAAAGACATCGTATCTTGAAGAGTGCCATCTATCCGGTAGCGTACCCGCACTCTATCTTCTTCTGGTTCAATATGAACGTCAGATGCACGGGCTTTGACTGCCTCATCAATTATAAGGTTTAAAGCCTGAACCAGAGGGGTATCGGTGGCGGCTTTAATGGCAAGCTTTTCATCAGTTGCCTCATCCAGGAAAGAGATTCGAGAAACTTGCGCTTCAATTTCGCCGAAGCCTTTATAATTGAAATCAATAGCATCCCTGACGTCCCTGGCGCTAGCAGCTATGGGCTTGATCCTCATTCGGCTCTGGGCAGCAAAGGCTTCCAGGGCAAATATATCAGTCGGGTCCACCATAGCCACTTCCAATGTTCTCCCGGATATAGATACGGGTATGGCATTGTATCTCCGCGCCATCACCTCGGGGATCAATTGCAGTGCCTCGGACTGTGGTTGTTGCCTCAGCAGTTTAGATGCCTTTTCAGTTTTAACCGGCGTCTGTGATGGCTGTGCAGGAAGCTCTCCGGTCCCAGGCTTAACCGGTAGTCTTTGACCCAACCTAAGGACTTTTATCTGTTGATGTTGAGCAAATTGCTGTGCCTCGGGAGTAAGGCCCACCGAGACTACAATGGCTTTCTCATCAACGCCCACTTCGAAGGCCTTAGTATCAAACAACATTAGCTGATCCAGACCCACTTCCTTTTGGCCATTAAGGAAATCTATAGCCAGCCTGTGCTCAACCTGATCATTTTCGGTATCAGCCAGTATGTCAAAGGTATATTCAACGCCTGACCGTCCCTTAATTCTGGCTTTCTCTTTTACTCCATAGCCCCGGTTGGTTAAAGATTTAATGAGGTCCGCTCTTGTCTCGACTTTGATCGGCTCTTCGGGCTTGGCTGACTGTACGGTTTTCAGCGTCAACACCTGCTCGATTCGTTCTCCATCAATGATCTTTATCCGCTGTTTCTGGGCCAGCTGTTTTGCCTCTTGACTGAGTTCGGGAATAGCAATAAGCATCCTGTCCAGGATGCCGCAGTCATAGGCTTTGTTGGCGAAACTGAAAATAATACCTGCCTCTGCTTCCCTATCACCGCCGGCAGCAATGCTGACAGCCACAGTATAGCTGGTAAGACCGTCATCCCTCTGACCCATCATATCAAAGGTATGCTCAACTCCAGACTTGCCGAGGAGCTTGGCCCTCTCGGTCACTTTATACCCCTGTTGTGCCAGATACTTTCTAACGTGCGTTTTTAGCTCTGGACTAATCTCAGTCTGACGTACCTTCGTATCCATTTTCACCAATCCCGACAAAGCGTAATTCTCCTGGTGACTAGAGTCAAGCCTGTTAAACACATCCTAACCCGAGCTAGTCGGGGCACAAAAATGTACCTTTTCAAGAACACAAGCAAAATCTAGCATATCCTATTGCTTTGTCAATAGAACTTTTGGGGGGGGTCTCTGGCGAGTTTGCGTGGATTGACAGAGGTACTGTAAGTCGTTATTTTGCGTACTAGTAATACTTCGGCTTCGCCCTGTCCATCTGAGAACCAGCAGCTACATCACCTTGGCTATAACAGTAAGAGTCGTCTCACGATGACTTTGTGCCACTGTCTCTGCAAACCACTATGACTAACTATGAAGCGGCGTCTAGATTTCATTAAAATCTTCTAATGCCCTCCGTGGCTTTGCTTCCGGTGAAATCCAGCCGCTGTGCAGGGCGAGAGCAACAGCGTGGGCCCTATCATTTGCATTTAGCTTGCGAAGGATGGCACTGACATGGTTTTTAATTGTCTGCTCACTGATTTCCAGGATACGCGCAATTTCTTTATTCGAGTTACCCTCGGCAACGTAGGTTAGAATCTGCGTTTCTCTGTTCGTAAGGGGAGCTATTAGACCTTCCAGAGTCTTCCCCACACCTCGAAACTGATTTAATACCTGCCTGGCAACCTTGGGCCTGGTCATCAGGCTTTCATTTATGGGGTATTCACCCTGGCGAGCCCTCCTGATAACGCTAGTCAGTTCGTCAACACCGGCGCTCTTACTCAAGCAGGCTACGGCTGCAGTTTTGATAACTTCGAAAAGCTCTTCATCATTAGGGTCAGGGCTCAGCACAACTACTTTGGTATTCGGGTAATACTGAGCTATTTTTCTACCCAACTCGATCCCGCTGAGGCTGGCCAGGTCAGAACCAAGCAGAACAACATCGGGTAGACTAGCTTCAATTAACTCAAATGCATTTTCGGTCGGGTCACACTCTAATATCTCCAGGTCAGGTTGTTGGGAAAGTGTTTGACGCACACCGGCTCTGAAAAATGCCTGCTCATCAATTATCATTACTTTAATTTTGTTCATCAGCCACCTCCTGGTGAAGCTTCATATGTTTAACTTAAATATCTTACTGGCTATGTAGATCCAGCTCGCGTAATTTATCGTATCGTATAATGTAATCATCCTTGGTGTCAATAGTCTTTATTATAACACCGCGCACTGATAAATATCTGGGGGCTTGACAAGCGGTATCGGGGTAGTATAATAGTAATAGCCTAAAGGTACTATATAGCGAGATAAAATAATGAATCGGCGAAGGTCTAATATAGAGATAATAGCTGATATGCTCAGAGTCGG
>Ga0255055_10002111_pt1 | contig 14167 bp, 11 predicted proteins | sample JV7_2_27_MG_FD_188633 | JGI IMG/M metagenome (GOLD analysis project Ga0255055, IMG submission 188633) | Seawater microbial communities from Jervis Inlet, British Columbia, Canada - JV7_2_27 | ecosystem: Environmental > Aquatic > Marine > Inlet | place: Canada: British Columbia | collected...
CCAGCCTGACCTTGCCGGTTGTGACCCCCACCCGGGTGGGTGAGATTGCTATCCAGGTCACCGCCCAGGCCGGGGAATGGTCCGATGGTGAACGGCGGCCCCTGCCCCTGCTGCCTGGACGAATGCACTTGAGTCAGTCCCGGTTTGCCGCGCTGCGGGATGCCGACCGTCGTGAGCTGCACTTTGCCGATCTGGCCGCCGATGATGATCCTACCCGGATCGACGAGCAGCTGGTCGTGACCTTGGATGCCCAGCTTTTCTATGGCGTCTTGCAGGCGCTGCCCTATCTGGTCAGCTACCCGTACGAGTGCACCGAGCAGACTCTCAATCGGTTTCTCTCCACCGGGATCGTGGCGTCTCTCTACGAGGCCTACCCCGCTGTCGCCCGCATGGCGAGAGAGTTCTCCGAGCGCGAGACCCGCTTCGAGACCTGGGACAGCGCCGATCCGAATCGCAAGATGGCGCTGGAGGAGACGCCCTGGCTGCAAACCGCCCAGGGTGGCAAAACCGCGGGCGAGGATCTAATCAATGTTCTGGTTCCAAGAGTCGCGCGAGCCCAGCGGCGGGCCGCTTTGGGCAAGCTCCAGAAGGCCCAGACTTCACTGGGCGGTTTCCCGTGGTGGCCTGGCGGCCCACCTTCGCCCTACATGACCCTCTATCTCCTGCATGGTTTCTCCCGGGCGCTGGAGTTCGATATCGAGATCCCGAAGCCGATGGTGGTCGCTGCCTGGGGCTATCTGCACCGTCACTACATCGATGAGCTGGTTCAGAGGATGATGGGTGATGAGTGCTGTTGGGAGACCATCACCTTTCTCAACTATGTCCTTTCCAGCTATGCGGACAGCTCCTGGACCGGCGGTGTCTTCACCGAGCAGGAGCGAGCCGAGATGCTGCGGTTCTCGTTTCGGCACTGGCGCCGACACTCACCGCTGCTCAAGAGCTATCTGGCGCTCACCCTCGAGCGAGCCGGCCGCCAGGAGGATGCCGATCTGGTCTTTGCCAGCGTCATGGACTCGGCAAAGACCACCCGGGATGAAGGAACCTTCTGGGCGCCCGAAGACAGGGCGTGGCTCTGGTACAACGACACGATCGAAACCCACGCCTTTGCGCTGCGCACCCTGATTGAGATCGAGCCACAGGATGCGCGTCGCCACGGACTGGTACAGTGGCTGTTCCTCAACAAGAAGCTCAATCACTGGAAGTCTACCCGGGCCACAGCCGAGGTCATCTACTCCCTAGTTCACTATTTGGAGCAAGAGGGTGGTCTGGGGCAGCGCGAGGCGGCGACGGTGAAGATCGGTGACCGGACCGAGAGTTTTGTCTTCGAGCCCGACACCTACACTGGTGGTGGGAACCGCGTGATGATCAGAGGAGAGGAGATCGATCCGATGACCGATGCGACGGTCGTGGTCGAGAAGGTGACACCCGGTTTGCTTTTTGCCTCGGCCACTTGGCACTTCTCAACCGAAGAGTTGCCCGCCGAGGCTCGCGGTGATCTCTTTGCGGTCGAACGGCACTACTTTCGTCGGGTGTCCACAAAGGACGGTTGGGTGCTCCAGCCCCTGACAGAGGGGGCACAGCTGGAGCTGGGCGATCAGGTGGAGGTGCATCTCTCCCTCAGAGCCCGTCATCCGGCCGAATATGTCCATCTGCGCGATCCTCGTGCCGCCGGGCTCGAACCGGTGTCGACGGCCTCGGGCTACAAGTGGAATCTGGGGATCGGTTGGTACGAAGAGGTGCGCGACAGTGGCACCAACTTCTTCTTCGAGAGGCTGCCGGTAGGAGAGTACACTTTCAAGTACCGCCTGCGCGTTGCAGTGGCCGGTCAGTTCAAGGTCGCACCGGCAGTACTGCAGTCGATGTACGCACCCGAGTTCACCGCCTACTCTGCGGGAGCGGTGCTCGAGATGGGGGGCGAATAAGGCTCGATGCGGTTCAGCGACCGGCGGGAAGCTTCAAGACCTGGCCGATGTAGATCGAATCCGAACGCAGACCATTGATCTGTTTCACCGAGTAGACGTCGGTGTTGTGGCGCTTGGCGATCTTCCAGAGGGTGTCGCCACGGCTGACTTGGTAGTGCGTCTGTTCGCCCCGGGACAGAATCTCTCGGCCATAGTCCCGCCAGGGTGTGGGGAAGACGGCGACGTGATAGTGCGGGGGCCGGGACTCGAGCATGGCGTCGACCACGCCATTGACCTCGAGGGTCAGCAGCGTCGTCTCGAGCCAGCTCCGGCATTTGCGATTCCAGCCCCGCCGCAGATCGATGGCTATGCCGGCAGGATGCACGGAACGTTTGGAGGCGTTGCGTGGCTGACGGGTCTGCGGTCGAGTCAGACTGGTGATCACCAGTTGCTCTTGGCAAGCTTCTCGGTATCCCTTGCCTAGATGCCGAACGAAGTCGCGAACCTCGGGTCGGGTGTAGGGGAAAGCGACCCCCTCCTTGACCTGGAAGTCATGATTGCCGTAGACCGGCACCAAAGCCCCCGAGCTGATCAGCCTGTCGACATCGTCCGGAGTGCGAGCAAAGGAGAAACCATGGAGGACGGCCTGCTGGTTTTGCAGATCCATGGAAGACGCCGAAACCCGCAGGCTCTGAGCCTGGGCGTCAGGGGCGGTCAGCGGCAGGAAGACGAGCACGAGAACGGCGGCCAGGTGAATCCTGGCTCGCCTTCCTATACCCATCGGACTTGTCTCCTGTCCCAAAGATCTCGAACTGATGATTGGAATGGCCCCCCAGCCGTTCAATACTTCAGCTTGACGGGCGAGAGCATACCCGATTGTGCATATGTCTCGTCAAGGACTTTTTTCACTCGCGCCCGCCCGGTCGTATTTACACCGCGGCTCACCCCTGAGTAGACTGCCACCGCATGTCGTTCGTTCTGTTGAACTTCCTGTTCCTGCTGGCGATCGGACTCTGCTTCTACCTCACGGGTTCGCTGGTCGGGAGCGCCTTGACGAGGTCGCCACGGGAGTGGCCGGCACCGGGGCTGTCGCAGTTCGGGTTGGGGGCGGCGTTCTGGATCTACCTGTTGTTGGTGCTGGCGTCGACAGGGCTGCTGCGGTCCCAAGTCATCGTCGGGGTGTTCATTGTGCTGCTGGTGGTTGGAGGAGGATGGCAGTGGCGAGCCAGACGCCGGTTGGTGCCCCAAGCTGAAACCCGACAGGATCCGGCAGGCCTGGTGCTGGCGGTGTCGCTGACCGCGCTGCTGGCCGCGCTCTTTCTACAAGCTCTCTGGCCACAGCTTTCTTGGGACGCCGACAGCTATCACTTGACGGTGCCGCGTCTGTATTTGGAGCATCAGGGGTTTCGGCGCATCGCCTTCAACGTCTACTCCGACTGGCCTCTCAACATCGAATTGCTCTTTGCGCTGGCCATGGTGCTCAAGGACTATGTGCTGGCAAAGCTGATCCACTTCGGCTTTGGCGTTGCGACCCTGTTGCTGATCTACCAGGTAGGGCGAACCGCCGGTTCGCCTTGGGTCGGTTGGGTAGGGGCGACGCTCCTGCTGGCCAATCCGGTGGCACTGAGCGAGTTTCGAGTCGCCTACGTCGACCTCGCGCTGGCGTTCTTCTTCTTCCTCGCCTTTGTCTTTGTCCATCGAGCGCTCGAGGAGCGCGATCGACGGGAAAATCTGCTGATCATGGCCGGGGTGTTCAGCGGGGTGGCGGCCGGCATCAAGTTGACGGGCATCGTCGGAGCCCTCTGTCTGGCCGTGGTCTTCGCGGCAGTGACGCTACGGCGTGGAGAGGGGGGCCGAGCGGTTCTAGCTGGCACGAGCAGGATCCTCCTGCCTGCCTTTCTGCTGCTGTTGCCATGGCTGGTGAAAAGCTGGCTATTGACCGGCAACCCTGTCTATCCCTTCCTTTTCGGTGCGTTCGGCGGTCCGGAGTGGAGCCTCGAGCTGGGTGAGCAGCTGAGAGCCTGGCAACAGGGGATCGGGATGGGCCGCGGATGGACGGATTACCTGCTGTTGCCGCTGCGAGTCATCCTCTTTGGTCAGCGCGGATACGAGACCTTCGACGGACGTATCCTGCCGCTGTGGCTGGCCCTGATCCCGTTGGCCATCTGGGTCGCCAGGCGACGGGCGATCGTGGGCCGCTGTCTGTTGTTCACATTCCTCTACTTCCTGTTCTGGAGCGTGACTTCCCAACAGATGCGATTTCTCATTGCGGTGCTGCCCTTTCTCGCTGTTGCCGGGAGTGTCGCCGTGGCCGAGCTGGTGGGGCAACTGCCAGAGCGGAGTAGAAGCCCGGTCCGTTTGGTCACCAGCGTCGTCCTGGCCGCGATCCTCCTCGTTCCCAATCTCGCTGTCGTACCCGCAGCCCTGTCGGGGTTGCGCGACTACCTGCGACAGGGATCCGAGATCAAGGCCGTGGCGGTGAAGCCGGCCTACGAGTTCATCAATCGGGAGCTGCCCGAGAATGCCAGGTTGGTGTTTCTCAACACCAACCACGGCTTCTTCTGCCGGCGTGATTTCGTCGCCGACAGTTTCTTCGAGGCATCGCAGCTCAATGATCTGATGCAGGGGCGTGACAGCAAGGAAGAGATCGAGCAGCTGTTTCGCGAGCTTGGCGCGACCCATTTCTTGATCGAAAACCGGGATCGCTACGTACCCTGGCCCCAGTCGCTGTTCGACTATCTGAGTGATTCCGACCGCGTACGCCTGTTGTTTCGCTCGCCAGACAAAGCCTACGATGTCGTCGAGATTCGAGAATAGAGACGCCTTTTGCACTGCCTGAACGCGTAGCCGCGGTGGCGCCTGCGGCTGTGGAGATTGTCACAGCCACCCGCGACTGGGACCCCTAGGGTGAAACCAACGGTGAGGTGGCGAGCGGTAATCCTTCTGTTCCTCTTCTACAACCTGTTGATGGTTTGGAGTCGGCCCGCCATGGGTCAGCCCCCCTGCGCCCCACTGCCGCCGCCATCGGCAGTGGTGGTGGAGGTTTATCCCGCGGCGGCGGCCAACCTGGCCACCATTGTCGACGCAGCGGCCACCGGCACTACTATTGTTCTGCACGACGGTTTCTACGATCTGAGTGCCGGAGATTTTGCTTCGCGGCTTACCTTCGATACCGCCGGAGTGACTCTGCGTTCCTCCAGCGGCCAAGCAGCTCAGGTGGTGCTGGATGGCGGCTATGTCACGGGCGAGTTGGTGAGCATTCAGGCCGCCAACGTGACCATCGCTGATCTGACGCTGAAGCGGGCCTACTACCACCCGATTCACGTCAGTGGTCCGGCCGGCAGTCCGATTACCGGGACGCTGATCCACAACGTCCGCGTCGTGGATCCGGGAGAGCAGGCGATCAAGATCAACCCCATCGGGGACGGCTGGGCAGACGACGGGATCATCGAATGCAGTGTCATCGAGCTGACTGCGACGGGTCGCTCGCAGATTCGTAACAACTGCTACACCGGGGGAATCGATGCCCACGCGGCCCGTGGGTGGATCGTGCGGCGGAATCGAATCGAGGGATTCTGGTGTGACACTGGTCTCTCCGAGCATGGGATCCACTTCTGGCGGGCCTCCCGCGACACCCTGGTGGAGCAGAATGTGATTGTGGACTGTGCTCGTGGTATTGGCTTCGGCCTGGGTCAGCAGGGTGGGAGCCGGCAGTATCCGGATGATCCCTATCCCTTGATCGCCGACAAGGAACACATCGACGGTGTGATCCGCAACAATTTCATCGCGGCGACCGATTCAGGTCTCTTTGCCTCTGCCTCGAGCTTCGACACGGGTATCAGCTTGGAGCAGGCCACAGGCGCGAGAATCCTCCACAACTCCGTCGCTGCCACTCAGACACCTGCATCGTCGTCCATCGAGTGGCGGTTCACCGGCACCGTGGCCGAGCTCTCGAACAATCTGGCGACCCATGCGCTGTTGGCTCGCAATGGGGCTCTGGCGGTGTTGCAAGGGAATCTCTCTAGTGTGCCAACGACCTGGTTTGTCGATGTCCCGACGGGTGATCTCCACCTCAGTGCAGCGGCCAGCGCCGCGGTGGACGCCGGAGCACCCCTGCCCGCCGGCTCGGCAGACTACGACATCGATCAAGAGCTGCGGGATGCACTCCCCGATGTGGGCGCCGACGAGGGGTCGGGCCTGATCTTCGCAGACGGGTTCGAGAGCGGCGACCTGTCTGCGTGGAGCTCGAGCCGCTAGCGAGTGCGGGCAGTCCAGACATCGGGCTGTCGACGGTCCAACGCCGCCGAGAAGCGCCTGGTGTCCACCCATAGGAGATGGAACTGGTTCCTGGTACCGGCCAAGCCGACATAGTCGCCGAGGAAGAATCCTCGGGCCTGGGCGGCAAAGCGGATATCGAAGGTCTGGCGGGTGACGCGGATGGCACGGCCAAAGCTCTCGCCGCCATTGTTGGAGATGCGCAAGTAGCGATCGACCAGAAAGGACCGCTGTGGATCGTTCTGCAAGCTGTAGTAGCTCACCGCCACCTGACCCTTGCCGTTGACCGCTACGGAGGTTGTGAAGGTGGGGGCATCGGCGGGAGCCGCGCTGACCAGCTTGGGATCGGACCAGGTGCGGCCAGCATCGCGGGAAGCCATGAAGGTGATCTGATCGACACCGGTCCAACGTGCGTCCTGCCAGACGATATAGAGGTCGCTGCTGTCTGGGTCGACGGCAAACGAGGGCAGGATGTCGCCGCTGCGGATATCGGGCACACCGAGGGTCGCCAGCCTGGCGATGACCCGCGGGTTGGACCACCCTCTGCCCCCATTTCGGCTGCGCGAGAAATAGATCCACAGGGCGGTGTCGCTATGTCGTCTTCCCGCCCAGACTAGGAAGAGGGTGCCATCGGGTCCGACTCGGGGAACGGCGCCGATATTGGTGGGTCCTCGCCGTACCCGCCTGGGATTCTCATAGGAGGTGCCACCGTCGGTCGAGCGGGCCACCACCAGGTCCTGGGCCTCCACCGTTTGCCCGGTGGCGTCGGCGACATTGATGTCCCAGGCGACATAAACGTTGCCATAGTGGGGACTCTCAGGAAAGGTGTCGACGGTGAGGGCCTCCTTGTCGTTGAAATCGACAGGAGTCCACCCGGTCTCGACCGGGTCTTCCCAGGTCCTACCGCCATCGGTGGAGCGACTCACTCCGACAGCGTTCTCGGGACTGCTCTCGTTGAACAGCAGACTGGCGAAGAAGACATGGCCGTCGGGCCCGAACTCCACCCAGGGATCGGAGGCTCTTTGCCAGGGTCCGCCGGCGACCAGGGTCAGTCCGGGCAGGATGCTCTCGGTCCATGTCCTGCCCCGGTTGAAGGAAACCGCGACGTTGAGCGCCTGTGCCCCGCCGTCGGCATATCGATTCTCCTGCCACCCGGCCACCAGATGCTTGGGATCGAACGGATTGACGTGAAGATAGGGCTCGGCCTGGGTGCCGGGCTGGAGGTGATCTTCGTCGACCAGCAGATCGCTGTTGACGAGGCGCGGCCTGCGGGTCCGCCGGGCCCTGATCTTGGCCTCGGCTGCGAGGATTTCTTGCGGCGCGGGTCCGCGCCAATCGCCATTGGGGATCACGCCGCCGGAGAACTCGACCCGATCGAGATTGCGAGCGATCCAGTCACTACGGGAGAAGTCCCGACTCTCCTCGGCGAGAGCAGGGGGAGAGAGTGCGGCCAGTGACAGGATCGATCCCCAGGTGAGGAGACGCATACCCTTCGAGCTTAGCGGATGTTGTCGGTGATCTGGACTGTTGACAGTCCCGAGGCCCTTGGGAATACTTGACGCGCGCCTGAAGACCCGTAACCTGCATAATTCAACCTCGACCCATGCCGGAGAGACAAGACGTCATCCTGGGCGCTGGCCTCGCCGGTCTCACCGCGGCCCACACGCTGCAGCGAGCCGGCCAGGAGCAGTGGCAGGTCTATGAGAGAGAGACTCGGGTCGGCGGTCTGGCCCGCACCGTCGAGATCGAGGGCTATCGTTTCGACTACGGCCCCCACATCCTGTTCACCATCGACAAAGAGATGGAGGAGATGATCCGGGATCTGCTGGGGGACAACTTTCACGCCCAGGAGCGCCGCGCCTACATCTACCATCAGGCCAACGATCTCTATACCAGATTCCCCTTTCAGGCCCACCTCTTTGGGCTGCCCACCCGCATTGTCAAAGACTGCTTGGTCGGGTTGGTCGAAGCCGTGGAGGGTCAGGCCCGGGGCGAGTTCGAGCCGCAGAACTACGACGAGTGGATGCGGGGATTCTTCGGCCAAGGGATCGCCGAGCACCTGATGATCCCCTATGCCAAGAAGATCTGGACGGTCGAGCCTTCGACGATGGATTTCAGCTGGATCGGTCGTCGGGTTCCCACCCCCGATGTCGAGCGAATCATCCGGGGTGCGCTCGCCGACGAGGTGGAACAGGTGGGAGCCACCGCCAACTTCTGGTACACCAAAGTGGGGGGCATCGAGCCGCTTCCCAAGGCACTGGGTGAACGGGTCGACAATATTCACTTCGAGCGCACCGCCGAGCGTATCGAGCTTCCCGCCAAGCAGGTGGTCTTTGCCGACGGCGAGATCGTCCCCTTCGATCAGCTGATCTTCTCGCTACCGCTGTGCTATATCCCGCGCTTTATCCCCAACTTGCCGCCGGAGGTCCAGCAGGCCTGCGACGGACTCCGGTATCAGGGGATCTACTGCGTCAACGTCGGGGTGGACCGCGAGGCGATCTCCGACAAACACTGGATCTACTACTACGAGGATGCCTTTCCGTTCCATCGGCTGTCAATACCAGCCAATTTCAGTCCCGACTGTGTGCCGGCCGGAAAGAGCTCGATCGCCACCGAGGTGGCCTTTTCCGACCTGCGTCCGCTGGACCGCGACACGGCGGTGGAGAAGACGATCGAAGGGCTGATCGCAGCGCGGCTGATTACTCCCGACGACAACATCTCCCTGGTTCACACCGAGGAGATCCTGCCTGCCTACATCATCTACGACCTCGATCATGCCCGCCATGTGGCGACGATCCGGGAGTATCTGGGCGCCTATGGCATTCGAACGGTGGGGCGGTTCGGCGAGTGGCAGTACTTCAACATGGATCATTCGATGCGCAGTGGCAAGACGGCGGCTGACGAGATTCTGGCCGAGCGCTCATGAGCTCGGCGCGAGACGCGTCGGCACCGGTGGCGGTGATCATCGTCAACTGGAACGGTGCCGCCGACACGCTGGCGGTGTTGCGCGAGCTCGACGGGGTCGAGGGCCCACCGCTCGAGATCATCGTCGTGGACAATGGCTCGACCGACGACTCGGTGGCGGCCCTACGGCGTGAGCGACCAGGGATCAAGCTGGTCGAGACTGGTGAGAACCTGGGCTTTGCCGGGGGCAACCTGGCCGGGATGCGACAGGCCTTCTCGATTCACGACTGCGGCTGGATACTGCTGATCAACAACGATGTGGCGGTGGATCCAGGGTTCTTGCCGCCACTGATCGATGCCTGTCTCGACCCGGGGGTCGGCGCCGCGGCACCGAAGATCTACTACTACGAACCGGATGATCTGATCTGGGCAGCCGGTGGCCGACTGCGGCTGCGCGAGACCGTGACCGAGGAGTTCGGTCAGGGTGACAACGATGGACCGGCCTACTCCCAGGCTGCAGACATGACCTATCTCACCACCTGCTGTTTGTTGATTCCCCGGGATACGCTGGAGAAGGTGGGACCGCTCGATCCGGTCTACTTCATTGGGGTCGACGACGCCGACTGGTGTCGGCGCGCCCTCGATGCCGGCTACCGACTACGGTATGTCCCCGAGAGTCGGATCTGGCACAAGGTCGCCGTCTCCACCGGCGGCAGCTACACACCCTTCAAGACCTTTCATACCGGTCGCAGCAACGCACTCTATGCGCGGCGTCACCTGGGTCCGGTGGGTCTCCTCACCTTTCTCGGGGTCAATGGGGTCGCCCTCTGCGCGGCCCTGGTCAGGGAGTTGCCTGGCGGCAATCCCAAGGCGGTGCTGGCCAAAGCCCGGGGGGTATGGCGTGGGCTCCGTGATCCCCTGCCGCCGCCACCGCGACTGTAGACGATGCGAACGGTCTGCGATCTGTTACCCGGCGTTGGTGATGGTGTCGGCGAGGAATTGATGCCGGTGATTGAAGAGTCGCAGGTAGCTGAGCAGCACCGCCCCCACGGTTCCCAGGCCGGTGACCGAGGCGATCAGAAACATGATGACGATCTGGTACTTCACGGCCTCGCTGGGCGGCACTCCCGCCAATAGCTGACCGGTCATCATTCCCGGCAGGCTGACCAGACCCGCCACGGTCATGGAATTGAGAATTGGAATCATGCCCGTGCGCACTGCCTGCCGGATGGCCGGTAGGGCGGCCTCCCAACGGGTCGCGCCGAGCGTAAGATAGAGCTCCACCTGATCCCGTCCCTGCACCAGAGCCTCGGCAAATCGGTCCAGTCCCAGCGAGATCCCTGTCAGAGCGTTGCCCAGGATCATCCCCAGGAAGGGGATGGCATATTGCGGCAGGTACCAGGGCTCGACGCGAACGATGGCACCGAGGGCGAGACCGGCTATCAGCCAGGAGCTGACGAGAATCGACAGCGTGCTGCTGAGCCAGATGCCCGGGTAGCGTCGTGAAGTTCGACGAACGGCGGCCCACCCGGCAATCAGAACCATGATCAGGCCCAGGCCCAACACCGGTCCCCAGTGACTCCACGCAAAGACCTTTTGCAGCACCAGCCCGACCAGGAGCAACTGGACGGTCGTTCGCAGTGCAGCGATCAGGAGCTGACGGCCCAGACCGAGTCGAAGTGCCGTCGACAAAACTCCATTGAGGAGTATCAGGAGGGTCGCCAGCGCCACCTGCCAATAGGAGAGCTCGAGATAGGAGCCCTGGGAGATCATGAGCTCCTCACGATGCTGCCGTCCTTTAAATAGATGACGCGGTCCGCGATCCGCTCGGCCTGCAAAGGGTCGTGGCTGACCCAGATGTAGGCTCGCTCGGCGGCTGCGGCCGAATGCCACGATTGCACCAGACGCTCTAGAGAGGCTGTCGTCTGTGGGTCCAGAGCTGCCGATGGCTCATCGAGGAGCAGGACCGTAGGGTCTCCCAGTAGGGCACGAAGAAGTGCAACGATCTGTCGCTCGCCACCAGAGAGATTGTTGCTGTGGCTATCGAGAAAGCTGGAGTCCTTGCCGAGGCCGGCCACAAGCTCTCGGGCTTGGGTGCGGGGAAAGGGCTGTCCGCGTCGATGATGCAGCGAGAACGGCAGCTTCAGGTTGTCTGCCACCGTCCCTTCGATCACCGGGGATCCCTGCTGGAGGTAGAGAACCCGTCTTCGGTAGGTGGGCACCGAGGCGTCCCTGATCGGTTCTCCGCACCAGGCGATGTCTCCCTGATCTACGGGGTCCAGCAAAGCAATGGCCCGTAAGATCAGGCTCTTTCCAGACCCCGTCGGGCCCGCCAGCGCCAACCGGTCGCCAGGTGCGACGTTCAGATCGATATTCCGGTAGAGCCAATGGGAGCTGTTCGGGATGCGTCTCCCCAGCCCCCGCACGTCGACAAGCGGAATGGAGCCTCGCGGGGCGAGGATCATGACGAAGGTCTTGCCTGAGCCGGTACCCCGACGGCGATGTGGTGGTGGGGGACGTCTTCCAGCACCACGGCTCCGGCCCCGATAAAAGCGTCATCGCCCACCGAGATCCCCCCCAGGATCTTGGCGCCGGCGCCGAGGGTCACCCGATCGCCGACCCTGGGACAGGCGGTCTCTGTGAACCGTGCCTCGCCCAGAGTGACACCTTGCAGGAGTGTGCAGTCCTCACCCATCACTGTGGTCCCTCCCACCACCAGACCGACGCCGTGGGGGATGTAACAGCCGCCGCCGATCTCTGCCTGAGGCAGGATGTCGATGCCGCAGAAGGCGATCGATAGCCGTCGGCAGACGGCGGGCACCAACGGCACGCCCCAGCGACGAAAGGTGGCGCCAGTCCGGTACGCGATCAGAGCCTGAAAGCCATTGTCTAGGAGAAGAGCGTCCGCCAGCGCGTGGGCGAGTCCCCAGCCCTTGATCGCGCGCAGACGGCGAAAATCACGACTCAGTCGGGGCCACATCAACCTTAGTTTCCCATGAATCGGCGTAGCCTCTGATGCCAGGCCGAGATCCAGAAGTAATAGCCGGAGACCTTGCGCCGAAAACGTGCCTCGCTGTCCTGGGGATAGACCATCATCCGTGGAATCGCGAAAAGGTCGTTTTGTGGGGGCTCACCGGCGTAGGCGGCGCGGTAGCCAGCTACAGCCACCTCACCGCGGGAGACGGCATCGTGGTGGGTGTAGGGGTAGCAGAAATCGAGAACCGGACGGGACAAGAGGTCCTCGAGCCGACGCTTCGATTCGCCAGCCTCTCGGCGGACGACCTCGGCGTCGCAGCCGCGCAGGTCACGGTGGGTCAGGGAGTGAGAGCCGATATCGAGTCCTTGCTCGAGCCAACGGATCAGCCCCAGCCGGTCCGCGATCCGACCCGTGGAAACCATCGAATCGCCGCCGGCTGGATGGCGAAGCTCGGCCTGCCGCCCGACAAGATCCGCGGCGACGAAGACCGTGGCTCGCATTGCGTGGCGGCTCAGAGCCTCGGCGGCAAGCTGCAGCGATTCGGCAAAGCCGTCGTCGATGGTCAGTAGGACGCTGCGACCGGGGACCCGTCCCGCCGAGAGGTGCTCGAACGTCTCATCGAGAGAGAGAGTTCGGTAGCCGTGGTCGGTGAGCCATTGCAGCTGGGCCGAGAATCGCTCCGTGGGAATCCAGAGGTTCGGATCGCCGGTGGGCGAGGTGCCGAATCGGTGGTACAAGAGCACCGGTAACACCCGGTGGGGCAGAGTCCGCACTATCGATCCTTCCCCGCCAGATCGTCGAGTAGATCGCCGAGTCTCTGCGCCTGCTTGTCGATCGAATAGGCGAGAGCGCGGGTACGGGGTCGCTCGCCCCAGTCGGTGCCCAGCGCTTTGGAGATGGCGCTGGCGTAGGCCTCGGCGCTCTGTTCCTGGACCAAGACTCCCGCATCCCCAACCAGCTGTCGGCGCACGGTGTCCGCCGCGGTGACCACAGGCTTGCCGCAGGACATGGCTTCGAGAACGGCCAGTGCACCCGATTCCAGCGGCGAGGTCAGCACCACCAGGTCGGCAGCGGCATAAAGGCGTGGCAGCTCGGGTCGCTCGATCTGGATCGAAAAGAATCGTCGCGGCCCGAGCAGCTCGGCTCCCAGTCTGTGGATCTGGCTCAGCAAGGGTCCGTCACCAGCAAACACGGCCGCGGCACCACTGCGGGCGATAGCTTCGAGCGCCAGATCGGGTCGCTTGTCTGGAGTCAGTGAGCCCACCACCAAAGCGACGGGGCCCTCCAGATCGAGCTCCCAAGGCTCGACATCGGGCCGGAACCGCTCACAGTCCACACCTTGGGGTACCACCTCGACTCGCAGTCCGTCGACCTGGGAGCGCACCTGCTCGGCCAGCTCTGGGTTGGCGGTGACCCAGATGTCCGGTCGGCGTCGGGCGAACGGCAGCTCCCAGCCGAGATGACTGCTGTGGCCGTAGTCGAGAAGCTTGACCCCCGTCGCCTTTCTGAGACCACCCAGGATGTAACCACCCCAGAGTCCGGTCTCGTGCCAGATGACCTCGTAGCCCCCGCGGATCAAGGACGGGAGTGAGGAGAGCAGATGAGAGGCCCATTCCATATGAATGGGGTCCAGAAAGAGGGTGTCGAGGAGCTTGCGACCCGCTGTGGTCGACAGATAGAGACGCTCGAGGACCTGTCGCGGGATCGCCGGTCTGGCCACACCTCCCGGACCCTCTCCCGACCTCGAGTAGACGTGAATATCGAACCGCTCCGCCAGCCGAGGTAGGAGCTCTCCGATCATCGACTCCGCCCCTCGGTGAACCACGCCGTAACCGGAAAGAACGATGGCGACCTTGGGCTTCATGCGCTGCTCTCGTCATCCGAGCTGAAGAAGAACCTCTGAAACGGCTGGCGAAAACGCGCCATCAGAATGACTCCGAGGATTGCCACCGCGACCAGCGAGACCATGAAACGGCTCCAGCTGGCGGCCGGCAGCAGATAGCTGATCGCCGCAAAGAACGGCAACGGCAGCAGATAGATAAAGAGCAGCTCCTTGACCAGATGCCAGAACTCCTTGCCACAGATCCGGTACACCCTCCAGGCCATGAGT
>Ga0255055_10002112_pt1 | contig 14164 bp, 10 predicted proteins | sample JV7_2_27_MG_FD_188633 | JGI IMG/M metagenome (GOLD analysis project Ga0255055, IMG submission 188633) | Seawater microbial communities from Jervis Inlet, British Columbia, Canada - JV7_2_27 | ecosystem: Environmental > Aquatic > Marine > Inlet | place: Canada: British Columbia | collected...
ATTTTTATTCTACTAGTCAACCAAAAATATCTGTTTGCTTACCCAATTATTACCAATATCTAACATGTTTCTAACTTACAACAAAATCACCTGATAATTCAAGTTAGTCCCAACCCAAAATCATCCCTGATTCTTACCCGTCATAAATTATATGTATGATAAATCGTTTGTATTTGATGATTGAATGACCGTAAAGTGTTATAGATTCTAACCATTTTCTTACTACACTCTGACATCAATCTAACGCCTCCTTAATATCATTATTTCGTTAGTATTACCACCGATTGGATTATAGAGAAATACCATGACTGCAAACGAAAGTGGCATCGTTACCCAAAAAGCAGGGAAAATCCTGGCGGTCAATTCCGATCCGGAGGTTATTCGTATCCTGGGTGTGAATCTGACGCATGCCAATCTGGAATTCGTCACGGCCCAGAGCGGTGTGGAGGCAATCGACAAGACCTTCTCGGAGAGACCGGACATCATACTCCTGGATCCACTCCTTCCCGATATAGGCGTAAAAGATATTTGCCAACGACTCCAGAGATCCCCGCAAACAAATCAGATACCCATTATTGTCATCAGTTCCACAAAGTCAAAGCCCATTGTTACCAATGAAGTAGAAAACAGGTCCATCGACTACATCACCAAACCGTTTGACCCGAATGAAATCGTAAATCTGGTTCAGACCCATTTAAGGCACAGGAAAAGGATAGAAAACATTGATCCACTAACCGGCCTGCCGAACCAGGCCCAGGTGGTCCTGGAAATGACTGAGCTTATCGACCAGAAAAAAGAATTTGCTTTTGTCTATATTATTATTGATAACCTTACATCATTTAATAAGACTTATGGCTATTTACAGGGCGACTGCTCTATCAGACTCCTGGCCGATATTGTTGCAGAAAAAGTCCGGAATTTTGGAAACCGAGATGACCTGGTGGGGCGTGTCAACGGTAATAAATTCGTTATCATCAGTACACCACCAAAGGCTAAGACTCTGTGCCATCGGATTGCGGCCGAGTTTAACCGACGCATCAAAGACCTTTACACGGATGAAGATATTGAAAGGGGCTACATCTCATATGAAAGCCAGGATGGTAGTAAAGAACAAAATCCCATCATAAACCTTCGTTTCGGTCTGGTAACCAACCAGAAACGTACTTTTCGCCATTATCTTGAAGTACACGAAGCCGTCACCGAACAAATGGACAACCTCAAGCGTTTTCCCGATGATAAATCGCCCCTTAGTCTTCAGGCCAGCGATACCGAGTCGGAAATGGCAGCGGCTCCCGGATGTGTATCGAGTGTACAAAGAGAAGAATTAAGGGTATTGTCCGGCGTTTTAGACTGGCTGGACTTCACCATCAGCGAGCTTGATGCACCGCTTAAGGTTACCCGAGATAATATGGGTTCTTTATCAGATCTTCATGCTGAAAGTCTCGGACCCGAGCAAAAGAAAAGCTTTCAAATGGTCCGTGAAAAACTTGATCAGTTTAGCCTTATCATAGAAGGACTCACCTGTCTAACCAGAGTAAAACGACTTACCGCTGATGCGATCTTTGAAGAGGTAGATATAGCCGATACTCTAGATTGGGTCATAAATCAGACACGAGATACATTAAAACAACGCGGAATAAAAATCAGTATAGAAGTCGCTGACAAACTCGGCCCAATTTCGATAGACAGGAGGACTCTTACCGAGTGTCTCCTTTATATAGTAAGGAATGAAATCCAACTCCTACCCTCAAAGGGCCAACTGAAGATACGCGGTGCTGAGATGAATGAAGAGTTCCTTACAATTGTGATTATTAATCCCATCCATCATATATCCCAAAATCAAACGGGGCGAAAAAATCTTGATGAACTAAAGAATAGTATCTATCCCGCCAAACTGATGCTTCAGGGGCTGGGTGGAAAGCTGTATGTCACCAGTGAAGAAGAAGGGACAACATACACCCTCATCATTCCCAAAAGATGGCATAGCTGGATGCAGGAAACCAGTTCGTTGCAGCAGGCGACCGATATAAGTAGAAAAGAAGCACAGTCTGAGCTGGTAAATATCCGCTATCTGCTGTCATCACTTTCAGAGCAGGTCCCCTCAACCGTGAAGGATAGCCTGGATAAAATAAGGGGAAGAATCCAAGAGTTAGGCGTTCTCTGCAATCGCACACTATTCCTGACCGAAGACCTGAATAGTCGGTTGGAAATCCAACAGGAGTCCCTGCTGCAGCAAGAGATAGAACAGCTAGCCTGTGTAGAGGCAATTCTGGGGATGGGTAGAGAGATAGCCAAGTCGGTGAACCTCGAATGGGTCTTTAACCCGGAAAGAGCCGAATTTGTATCCAAGTACGCATTAAGCATTGCCAGAGAATACAAGCTGTCAGAGAGCGACTGTCAGTCGCTACGGTATGCAGCTATGATAAACGACCTAGGGCTGGTGTTATCTCCCCAGATTTTAATTGAGTTAACGCTGGTATCTGCTGAAGAAGCAACCAGGATACAAGAATGCTTTAGTCCGATGTGGAAGGCACTCTCAGGCATTCCGTTTTTAAAGACAGTCCTTCTTTTTATCCGGTATGTATATAATATGTACGATGTAGATAGAGGTTATTTCGATGCCAGAAGTGTTGATGTTCCGCTGGGAGCAACAATTCTATTCGTTGTGAGTTCTTTTGAGCGTCTTACCTCAGGTCTACCGTCGCAGGAGAAATTAAGCCCGAATCAGGCAATAAACAAAATCACAAATAAATCGGGCTGGTGCTTCGACCCTGATGTTCTGGGGATTTTTTTACAGTTATGGCGTCGGTAAAAACACATTCTATTGAGAATATATTCCGATCAGAACGCGGTTACATGGTTTCTAACCTAATCCTAACGTTATCTTACTTTGAATTTAACTTGATATTGTAAAAATAGAAATAATAAAAACAGGAGTAGTAATTCACATGAGCAATATCAGTGTTATCGGAGCTGGATACGTCGGTCTATCAACAACCGCCTGTTTTGCAGAACTGGGGCACCAGATAACTCTATTAGAAATTGACTCCGATAAGCTAACTGCTTTAGAAAACGGGATGATGCCCATCAGCGAACCGGGCTTAACCGAGATGTGGCAACGCAATAGGAAAGAAGGCAGGATAAACATTACCGGTCATTATGCTGATGGTTTATCAGATGCTGATTTTGCTTTTATCGCTGTTGGTACACCTGCCGCCACTAATGGGAAACCCGATTTGAAATGGGTAAGGCTGGCGGCAAAGAATATTGCCGAAGCAGCTAACGGACCAATGGTTGTGGTGATAAAGAGCACTGTACCAATAGGCACGTCCGAAATCGTCGATAGAATAATCACCTATAACAGCGGTAACGGTTATAGTCTTCCGGTAGTATCGAATCCGGAATTTCTGAGGGAAGGTGTCGCGGTTTATGATTTCATGCACCCCAGCCGCGTTGTTATCGGCTCGTCAAGTCCAGAGTCCATTGAAGCTGTAGCTAAGTTATATAAACCACTTGATTCACCACTGGTTACCTGCGATAACAGGACAGCCGAGATGTCAAAATATGCCTGCAACGCATTCCTGGCCACCAGGATTAGTTTTATGAACGAAATTGCGCTCCTCTGTGATGAGTACAGCGTCGATGTCACCAAGGTGGCAAAGGTAATGGGATTAGACCCGCGTTTTGGCAGCGGGTATTTAAATGCCGGACTGGGATGGGGAGGCAGCTGTCTACCCAAGGACCTCAAGGGGCTTATCCACATGGCAAAAAGCCGTGGATTCCCAGCACGTCTGCTTCGTGCCGTCCAGCAGATAAATCAGCAGCAGGTATATATAGTAATAAGGAAACTTTACTGGCTTTTGGGTTCTCTGGAAGGTAAAACCATTGGTGTTCTGGGACTCTCTTTTAAGCCAAATTCAGATGATATAAGGGATGCACGCTCGATACTGCTTATTTCGCTGTTACAAAACCAGGGGTGTCGTGTTAAGGCTTATGACCCGAACCCGGTAGCCATGCAGAATGTTGCTAAACTCAAACTTGATGTAATCTATTGTGCCGACGCTTATGAGGTCGCCAAAGACAGCGACGCGATAATACTCGTTACCGAGTGGGACGAATTCAAGGAACTGGATATGCCCGCAATGGCTTCGATGATGAATCAGCCTATTATTGTAGATGGTCGGAATCTTTATGATCCAGATGAAATGATTCAAGCTGGATTTCTCTATGAAGGAATCGGTCGTTGTAGCCAGCGCACGCAGGAGACGAGAATTGGTATCGTTCAATGAATGAAGTAGAAAAATTAAGCGGGTAAAGATGGAATTGAGCCAGATTATGACTAGTAAGCATGAAACGAACAACAGAATAAATACCTCAGATACACCAAAAGACGAGAACGTTCAACCTAGAGTTGTCGTTATCAAGAAGAATACCGGACGTCGCATCTTTAGATATCAATGGTGGAAAGGATTGGTTAATTTCCTGTCTGCTTTTATCGCTTTAGTGATTCTATCGCCCTTATTGCTCCTGATTGCTATCGCAATAAGGATAGATTCACGCGGTGAGATTATTTACCGTCGAGAGCAGGTGGGTAAGAACGGCCGTAGATTTACGGGCTATAAATTCCGCACCATGCGTACCGATAACGATGACAGTGAATATAAAGAGTACTTGGTGAAATATATACTGGAAAACGCACCGTATAAGGTAGACTATAACGGACAGCTGGTATATAAGGTTACCGGCGATCCCAGAGTTACCAAATTAGGCGCTCTGCTCCGCAAGACAAATCTGGATGAACTTCCTCAATTTTTTAATGTACTTAAGGGTGAAATGTCCATTGTCGGTCCGCGCCCGGACATTCCCTTTGCCGTAAATATGTACGATAAATGGCACCAGCAGAGATTGCTGGTAAAACCAGGTATCACGGGCCTATGGCAGGTGTGTGGTCGTAAAAGCCTCTCTTTCGAAGAGATGGTAAGTCTAGATATTGAATATATAAATGGAGAATCGCTTTTACAGGATGCCAAGATCTTTATATTAACTATCGGAACCGTTCTCAGAGGTGACGGTAGTTAATTGATAAATTAAGGGGGAAATATATGATAAATATCGGTGTTGTAGGTTGTGGCTACTGGGGACCAAAACACATAAGGGTCTGCCACGAACTTAGAGATGTAGCACTTACTTCAGTGTGCGACACTGATGAACAAAGACTTCAACCAGTTCAGAGTCAATATCCGGCTGTTCAGGCAACTAGAGACTATAAAGAATTCCTTAATGGTAATCTGGATGCTGTAATAATAGCCACGCCGGTTAATACACATTATCAGCTGGCCAAAGAAGCGCTGTTAAATAACAAGCATGTTCTGATAGAGAAGCCCATGACCTCTACCAGCCAAGAAGCGTTGGAACTTATAAATCTGGCCGACAAACGTAATCTGGTGTTGATGGCAGGACATACCTATGAATATCATCCAGCCGTAGACTTCCTGAGAGAAATGGTCAATAATGGCGACCTAGGAGATATTTATAGTATCGATGCCTCCCGCCTTAATCTCGGCCTGTTTCGGACGGACGTTAACGTTCTCTGGGACTTAGCACCCCATGATATCAGTATTATTCTATCCATACTTAAAGAGAATCCTATTGCGGTGAGTGCCCGTGGGACGCACCATATAGACCCCAATACATATGATATTGCTTACCTCGAAATTATGTTTCCCAGCGGGGCTATGGGCCATGTCCACGTGAGTTGGCTTCACCCGCGGAAAATCAGACAGACTACCATCGTTGGCAGCAAAAAGATGGCAGTCTATGATGACGTTTCAGAAACGGAAAAAATACATATTTATGATAAAGGAGTGGCTGCCCCAAAGGCATACAACGGAAACAGTAATGGCGGTACTAATGGTAAATTCTCCGCCTGGCCACCCAACTATCGTTACGGTGACGTTGTCATACCTTTTGTTTCTAATGCTGAACCTCTAAAACTAGAGTGCAGTCACTTCACGAATTGCATTACTGAAGGGAAAAAGCCAAGGAGTGATGGATGGGTAGGACTTAAAGTCACCAGCATTCTGGAAGCATCCGAAAAGTCTCTGGCCAATGGAGGGCAACGGGAGAAACTGGACATGGCGACTATGGCGATTGCCTAGAAGCTACCGCCATAATTCAAAGGAGAAACTAATGAGAGACGAGATGCAGTCCACAAGTGGAATAGAAGTAAACAACCAGATGGTGCGTTTAGGAGAGAAAGCTGTCATTGATGACGGTGTGGTGTTGGGATATCTACCGGTAAGAGGCGGGCATATCGTTTTAACCATCGGATCCGGGGCGCACATACGTCAGGGCACCATTATCTACGGGGGCAGCCGCATAGGGTTCAACCTGGAGACCGGTCACTATGTCATTATCAGAGAGGAAAACGATATTGGTGATAACTTTCGCATCTGGAATAATGCCGTTATAGATTACGGCTGTCACATCGCCAATGATGTGAAAATTCATAATAAAGTGTATGTAGCTCAATTTTCAACTATCGAGGATGATGTTTTCCTGGCTCCCGGGGTAACTCTGGCGAATGATCTGCATCCGGGCTGTCCACATTCTCACGAATGCATGCGAGGTCCATATATCAAGAAAGGCGCTCAGATAGGTATCAATTGTACCATTCTTCCGCGAGTAGTAATCGGAGAGCACGCTGTTATCGGTGCCGGAAGCGTGGTCACCAAAGATATCCCCGACGGCACCGTTGCTTATGGTAATCCTGCCCAGGTGAAAGGTGATATTGATAGTCTCACCTGCACCACCGGTCTTGGAGATAAGCCGTACAGTCATCTTACACGGAGGGTTTAATGCGTATCCCATTAGTAGATTTAAAAAATCAATATCAAAATATCAAAGAAGACGTGCTATCCGAAATAAGCCAGGCTCTGGATGGCATGCAGCTATTTTTAGGTAAGAACGTCCAGGCATTGGAGTCTGATTTTGCGGATTATTGCAGTACCGAGTTCGCTATAGGGGTGAGTTCCGGGACCGATGCTCTGCATATAGCACTTCGTGCCTGCGGGATTGGTCCGGGGGATGAAGTTATCACTGTTTCACATACATTTATTGCCACTGTTGAAGCCATCATCCTGGCGGGTGCCAAGCCAGTACTCGTCGATATCGATCCCGAGACCTATAATATGGATGCTTCACAGTTTGAGAAAGCCATTACAGGTAAAACCAAAGCCGTTATTCCGGTATTCATGTACGGGCATCCCGCTGATATGGACCCCGTAATAGAGATAGCCCGGGCTCATGGTCTGAAGGTAATTGAAGACGCCTGTCAGGCGCACGGATCCGAATACAAAGGACACCGAGCGGGCTCAATAGGTGATGTGGGCTGCTTTAGTTTCTATTTCACCAAGAATCTGGGGGCTTATGGGGAGGGTGGTATTATTACCACCTCTAGTCCTGAAATCGCCCAACGATGCCGAATGCTGCGTGACCATGGTCAGAACGAGAAATACCGTCACGCATTAATAGGTATGAACGGCAGGCTTGACGAGATACAGGCAGCTGTGCTTAGAATAAAACTTCCGCATCTTGAAGATTGGATCGACAAGAGGCGAAGTCTGGCCCGGGCATACAACGAGGGACTGCCAGATTCGATAATAAAGCCGAAGGAGATGTCTTGGGCAAAACATGTATACCATCTCTACGTAGTAAGAGTACGAGAACGAGAGCAGCTTCGTGAGTGGTTGGAAAGCAAGGATATCAGTACCGGTATGCATTACCCCATACCGGTTCATTTACAGGAAGCCTGGCGTGCCTCCGGTGGCGATGAGTTGTCCTTACCCATTACGGAGAAAATAACTAAGGAAATAATATCATTACCCATATACCCAGAATTAACCATTGAAGAGGTTGATATTGTCTGCAAACAAATTCGGGAGTTTATTGATTCCAAGCTGGAAATGGGCATAAAGCGTTAAAATAGGTGGAAAATCACTGGCGAATACCGGTTTATAACACTATAATGATAATATAAGGGCAAGAAGAGTCAGCTATTTTGTCAGGAAGCAGGAGGAGGAAACGGAAATCAATAATAAAGACACTTCGAAGAAGAGCCCTGTAGTTGAGAAAGAGAACCAGGCTGTTGAGAAAAAGGCGGTCATGGTTCCAATTCTGAGCCGACGGTCAATTGTAATAATGGTTCTCGGTTTAGTGGTTGGTGTATTAATCGCATTTGGCTACTGGATTATCAGCCCCGCTTTTATTCCTAGCGAAGATGAAACCGGAGCAGATACAGTTGATACAGGAATACTGGGGATATTGGGAATAGACCCAGGTGGACCGTATTATAGTAGAGTCAGTATTCAATTGGTGAATCCGGGTTCTGAATATCAACCTCTAGGCGCTATGCAACAGATAGCCGAGTATTACGCTGCTAAACAAAGAAGTCTACCATTCTTTAGGTTTCTTAGCGAGGAATTAGGTAAACAGCCTGTTGATTATTCCTATACTATAGATGAACTCGATGCAATGATTACGACATCTTATGATTTTAATAGTGAGCTCCCCGCCATGAGGTTGACAATCACGACCAATACCGCAGAAGAAGCTGGCTACCTGATAGTAATGGTACCTCAGCTTTTTATTAAATTTCTAGAAGAGGAAGATAAAGATAGGCGAGAAGAATTATATCTCCATACTCTAGAAGAAATTGAAACCGTTAAAGATGCTTTTTATGAAGCTCAGCAAGAGTTAGATACTCTTACATCAGAAGAAATATTTAATAATCCCACATATATTGCGCTAAGCGCCAGAGTAGACGCATTACAGCGCGAATGGGACACTCAGATAGGTGTACTTGCCATACAATATCTCGAGGGACCGGAGCTTCAGGAAGAGTACGACAAAACCCTGGCAGAAATGGAACAAGTTACTATCGAACTCACAAAAGCTGAGCTGGAATTACAATCTTTCAGTGGACAAGGTACAGCTTTAAGTACCGAAGAAACCGCCCTCAGTATGATATTAGACGCTACAATCAGAGGATTGCAAAGCGAGCTTGATTCGCTAATAACCGGTAGCGGGGATACGATGGGGCTAACTCAGATGATTTCGGCTGGCATAACATCTGGTGTCCAATACGAGAATCTGATGCTTTTAATTGATACTACTGCTGAAGCTCTTGCTGAAGCTCAAAAAGAATACGAAGACCTGATAAGCAAGACTGATCCGCAGCCCATAACAACATTGAGTCTGGAATACCAAGTCGCAACAATAAAAGTAGATACGCTTACTACCGAACTCCAAGCTTTGCAGGATAAATTAATCCCACTATACACTCAAATAATCAATCTTAATGAAGGAAACGAACAGTCAGACAGCGAATTAGCTTTTGATAGAATATCAGTTGCATTGGCAGATTCTAAGAAAGAACTTGAAACGTTTGAAGAGCAGTTGGGGTATGATCGAATATCAGCGGACACTAATCTAGCAGCGGCTGAGGATAAGGTAGAATATCTTAATCGTCGACTTGAGGCTTTAAATGACGAGCTGTCATCTCTGGTTGGAACTGACGTAGAATCATTAGAAACCGAATACCTTGTCGCGGGTAATCCCACTATTCCTTCTCCGGTGCTACCGGTACGGGGCAGAGCTCGCAACACTCTATTAACAGGCGCTATTGCCGGGATAATCATCGCGTGGGTAGCAGTGAACTTCAGGTGGCTCATTAATCTCGCTTCCCCTTCTGGCGGGACGGCTAAACCGGAAGAAGATGAGGAGGAGTAATACCGATCAGGAGTTTATTCAAACCTACAAGCATACGTTATTATTTACCCTATGCTGCAATAAAAGGCGTGTATGAATAAGGAAAATAAGAAGAAAAGAAGAGCCTGCATCATAAGGCAGAAACCGTACCCTTGGCAAAGGAACCTGAGAAGAAATGCCGAGACGCTACATAAAGAAGGGTACGAGGTTGATGTTATTTGCATTGGATTGAAAGGTCAAAAAAAGTTTGAGGTGATGAGCGGGGTAAACGTACACCGCGTATATTATTCGCATCATCGTGGCAAGCTTCTTTGGTATTTGTTGGATTACTCCCTCTATTTCTTCTTAGTATCCCTTAAATTAGCCCGGCTTTCACTCAGGAAACGTTTTGATGTCATTGAGGTATGTAACGTACCAGACTTCCTGGTATTTACCACGATATTTCCCAAACTCCTGGGGAGTAAAGTAATTTTTTACATGTTTGAAAAAACTGAGGCTTTGTTTACCGCCAGCTTTAATTTAAGTAATAATCATCCGTTTACCAGAATGATAAGATTTATAACTAAACTCTGTGCTATTTATGCAAATTCCGTTATCGTAACGGATGTTATTGTACAAAAGCAACTACCAGAAACATATGGTATTCGTCGCGACAAGGTTACGCTGGTGTTAAATGTGGTTGATGAATCTGTCTTTAAACTGGAATCCACTAATACCAACGAGAAAGACGAACACTTCACCCTGACAATTGTCAGCGGTACTTTGAGAAGGTACGGTATACAAACAATGATTAATGCCTTTCCAATACTTCTTAACGAAATACCCAAGTTGAAGTTAAATGTAGTTGGCGACGGCGAATACCTCCCCCATTTAAAGAATATGATTAATGATCTAAAAATAAACGACCGTGTGAACTTTACGGGGTATATCCCTTATGAAGAAGTTCCCCCGTATATAGCCAGCGCCGATGTCTGCATAGCACCGATGCTCGATGACGTCGGAACGCCAAATAAGGTACTGGAGTATTTTGCTATGGGGAAAGCTACGGTGTCCAGCGAAATACCGGGCCTAAAAGCTCTTATAGATTGTGAGTGCCTGTTATATTTCCAGCCTGGTAATGAGACAGAACTTGCCGAGCGAATTCTGGAATTATACCGTAGTCCGGAAAAGAGAGCCTCTCTAGGAAAAACAGCCCAAGAGTTCTATAGTAAATTCCGATGGTCGGAGATGAAACAAACATACCTGGGTGTATATGAGCAGCTAATCAGCGTCAGCCCATGATCATATTAAGTATATAATCTAATAAAAACATACTACTTCACTATCATTATTCGATATAAATATTTCGCTTCAGTACTAAACCTGGCCTAATTCACGTAAGAATCCAGAAGCGCTTATAGAATACCACCTCCACCATCTATTTATTCCTGATGAAACCATTCGGTATTACTAAGGGGCTAGAAAAAGGAATAATAGTATCAGGATAGTGAAATTGGGATAGATTCCAGTAGGTTTTACTGAGGATTTCCCCGTAATTTTATATTCATCGGCTGGCACTAATGTTTAGAACACATCAGATATATATACCCAGATAATATCTGTAGTAAATTATCTATAACCTTACTTTCTTTTTTTCTCACCGGGGGTGAAAAGCGTTTCAAATATCCTGAGTATGAAATCGTTTATAGTAATTGCGTCTATATCACCGGTAACAGATACCGCGCTTCTAGCCTGATCCGGCCATCGCCAATATCTTATTAATGGGGCATCTGATTGCTCAATTTTATCAGAAAGCGCCTTCTCGTTAACCGCGTCGAAGTTTTCTAAATCGTCCAGGTAAATTGCGTAGTCGTCACGTTGAGTACCGGTTTCCACAATATAACCTTCATTACGCAGTAATTGGATAGCCTTCAAAGATGAATCGGGTTTTACACCGATAACCGGTCGCTTTGAACTCTGCAGTATGAAATCCCTGGAATCAATGCTCTGGTAGCCATTACACCAGTCTTTCACCGGTACGTTTACCCGTATATTCTTCGCGAGTATAGTGGCACGCTCGGAACAATCCGCTTTTAGCTTAAATGTACCGTCACCATCGGACCCTATCTGAAATTCAAAATTATTCCTCTCTTGCCACCACTCGGTTATTTCTCTTAAAGTAGCCAACCATACTGAAGGATTGTATTCTCTCAAACCCGTGATTATGTTTGCTAAGGGTTTTTCGTAATAAGAAATCCTTTCCGGGTGAAGCTGAATAGTAAAGAGTTCACCTGAAGCGTAAGATTTCTTCACAATATCGTTCCAGATATTACTCATTATCACTTCGTCAGTAACGCCGAGTCTTTCCATGATAATTTCGTCATCGGGCATAGAAACAGGGATTTCAACAAAATCATTGATTATCCTGGGCAGAACAAGATGGTTTTGAGCCTGCTGAGTATTATAATATTCCAAAACCCTTTTATATTCACGATGCGCCTCTTTTGTGAATTCACCATCATTAATAACGTTCCAATGCACGGAACAGCTGCTGTCATATTTGAAACCCAGGTCCGCTATTACCTGAAATGTATTGTCATTAGTCCGCAGGAATGGGGCCCTAAAACCGGTAAAGGGTAACTCATACCTATTGAAGGCTTCTATTGCTTTATTGAAGTGTTTCTTCTGTTCTTGATAGCTCAACATACCGTAGTCCGTGTGGATGTAGCCATGAATCGCAAACTCGACTCTATATTTGCTGAGTCCCTTGAGTAGCTTGGAGTGTCTTTTCAATTCTACGGCAGTTAGAGAAAGGGTAGGCACGCATCCTAGCTCGTGAGTTAATGAACAATATTGATTCAAGAGACGTTGAAATTTTCTTGGAGAAAAACCAAAACGAGACAATACGGTACGCATTCTCGATAGTATGTTTTTAAGTCCTCGTGACTTTGACAATATATGTAGAATGTTCACTATCTTTATGATGCAATATTCAAGTTAGAATGAGGTTAGAATACTGTTCTCTCCCAGTTAGAACGTTTTTATAAGATTATCATAGTAAAGGAGTTTTTTAAAATTGGTATTAATCACTTCTATTAACCTAACGATTGTTCAAAGAAATACCGTAGATTTTTCCAGGTGGTATACTGCTTTTCATGAATACGGCGGAAATATTTGATGCGAAAAATACAGTTGATCTAAAAATACTACCCTAAATAACAAAACAATTTATCTTCTGTTTACGTCTACGGGGAATTTATAAGGGGTACTTTCTCCTCGGTTTTTATCTTCTTCGAAATTTGATTCGTTAAACTCGGCAAGATACCGTAAGATATCTTCGCGCCGGAACCTGCGGTCGCCACGGCGAGTGATGCGGTAGGACTTAATAATGCCCTGATCACTCCAGCGTCTAGCTGTATTGACATGAATGTGTAAAAGATGAGCAACATCCTTTACGGTTAGCATTGGTTTTATCTCATCAGAAGGTAACATATCCTACTCCCTATACTATTTAATTGACTTTTCGTACCTCAGTTTCAATATTACACAACTACAAATGAAAATCTCCTAAAAAAACCCTATATAAATATAAATATTCCATAAATACCCCCCATTTCGAAAAGCCATTTTCAGATATATTGGAGTCTTCTTGTAAATACTATTATTCATACCACTTTCTAACCCATTGCTTACTCCATGTTAACGGTGATACTATATATTTAGAATGTAAATAACTCATAGCGGAGAAGCAGCCTGAAGAAATGAAAACGTTATTACAGAAAAGAGATAGTCGTACTAAGTCCCAACATGGGTTTAACCTTCAGATAGGGACTATCTGCTGTGAATTAAGATGCAACGACTCTGACACCATTCAAAAGCTTCAGAAGTTATATCATAATTATCTGACCGATACAGAACCTGACGTTACCGTGGAGTTGGAAGTGACTTCTCGCATGAGTGTGAGCAAATTAAGCTCGGTTTTAACAAGAAGCAGATATATGCGTCATGGCAATAATTTCCGCGCTTCCGGGAGATTACTCAAAGGCCAGTATGATCTGGAAAGTCGCACTGTCAAAGTGACCGGAGAGAAGGCATTAATTGACCCTGATAATAAAGTCAATCTTCTCAACCAGTTGGTTTCCGTGTCGTATTATTCTGCCTGTAAGATGAAATATGAGACTAATCCACCAGCCATGCTGGTGCATGCCTGCGGCATTCTACGTAACGGAGGGGCAATGATCTTCGCTGGTCCCAGTGAGGTCGGGAAGACAACAATTGCCCGACTTTGCGGCGATAAACATGGTGAGGTATTTAATGATGAAATACTGCTAATGTATCGTCCGGGTTCAAACGGCAATGGTGTAGTTATTCAGAATACACCTATACTGGGCGACTTCCCACCGGGACGGAACACTAC
>Ga0255055_10002113_pt1 | contig 14163 bp, 8 predicted proteins | sample JV7_2_27_MG_FD_188633 | JGI IMG/M metagenome (GOLD analysis project Ga0255055, IMG submission 188633) | Seawater microbial communities from Jervis Inlet, British Columbia, Canada - JV7_2_27 | ecosystem: Environmental > Aquatic > Marine > Inlet | place: Canada: British Columbia | collected...
GTGTTGTAAACAACCGTCTTGTAGATCCCCCGGTAGCGGATCTCCGGAGTGACATTGGCATCAATTTCAAGTTCCCCGGGTAAAAAATGGGCGAAACGGATCTCCCTGTATGGTTTGTCATCCTGCTCTATGTAATGATAATAAGGGATGGACAGCACCGGTCCATTAAAGGTCTGTCCATAGCCCCATTTCGAGCCGATCTCGGAAATAACATCCAGTTGTGTCTGCTCCCTCTCACTGATCAGGTTACGGATCATGGCTCCGGGGACCAGCATGATCAGGATCAGCAGACCAATGATAATTAATTTAAAGGTTACGGATTGCCAGAAGGAGGGGCGTTTCGGAACAGGAATTTCCATGATTCGGGGTTTTTAAAGAATGGTTCTGGGAAAAAACGCAGCATGCATTCCTCAAATTACTTTCATCCTGTTAAAAAACGTTAATCCACCGAAAACCTCACTCATACCGCAGTGCATCTCCCGGATTGGTAATCCCGGCTCTATAACTCTGCAGACTTATAGTTATAATGGCAATCAGGTAAACACCTGCTGCGGCGAGGAAAAAGATCCAGACCGGCAGGTTGATCTTATAGGCGTACATTTGCATGTATTGCCTTACAATCAGGTAGGCAACAGGCCAGGCGAGGATATTGGCCAATAAGACCCACCTTGAAAACTTGCTTGAAATGAGGAACATAACCCCCGATACAGAAGATCCGAAAACCTTCCTTACACCAATTTCCCGGGTCCTCTGTTCTGTATTGAACAATGCCAGTCCGAATAAGCCCATACATGCAATGAGAATGGCCAGTATGGCAAAATACAGCAGCATGGAACTCATCCTTTGTTCCGTCTTGTACGCAGCTCCAAATACCTCATCCATGAAATGATATTCAAAGGGCTCGTTCGGATCGATCTGCCTCCATGCTTTTTGGATATCGGAGATCAACCCCCCCAGGCTGGAGGTCCTGAACCTTACCAGCAGGTGATCATAGCCCAGGTTAGGATTCATGTCGAAGATCAGGGGACCGATCTCCTGGTGTACGGGTGCAAAATGAAAATCCTTTACCACGCCTATCACCATATGGTCTTTACCCCTATAGATCGTTTTCCCGACTGGGTCCTGCCAGTCCAGTTGCCTGGCCAGGGCCTCATTGATAAGGTAAGCCTCCCTGTCTGTGGAAAAATCCTCCGAGAAGTCCCTGCCTGAAGTTACCTGCAGTCCGAGGGTACGGATGTAATCAAAATCCACTGCCACCTTGTTGAACATGATAGCCCGATCATAACCTTCGGGGCGGTAACCATTCGAAGTAAATCCTCCTCCAGGCACCTGTGAGGTAGCGGATGAACTGACAACATCAGGGATCCCGGATAAGGCATCCTTCAGCTCTTCATAATTTTGTTTGAAAGATTCACTTGTAAAATTAAGGATAACGATATTATCATGTTTAAAACCCATGTCTTTTGAGCGGATAAATCCCAGTTGTGCATAGATGACGAGGGTGCAGATGATGAGCACAATACTGATGGCGAACTGGATCAGAACAAGGGAGTTCCGTACACCGGAAAAGCTTTTTTGGCCTTTGAACAGCCCCTTTAATACACTGACAGGTTTAAATGCTGACAGGTAAAATGCCGGGTAACTGCCTGCCAGGATACCCACCAGTAATACAAGAATGGGGATTCCCAGGACAAGATCCATGTTTGACCACTGGTAAAGTTCAAGCTGTCTGCTGGCCATGCTACCAAAGACCGGCAGCAGGATCTCAATCAGGATAAGCGAAATCACCAGACCGATCATGCTCATTACGATTGATTCGCCCAGAAACTGCCTGATCAGACTTGTACGGGCTGCCCCGAACACCTTGCGCATGCCAACTTCTTTTGCCCGTTTGGTAGCCATCGCGGTGGTCAGATTCATAAAATTGATGCAGGCGATAAACAAAACAAAAATGGCGATAGCAGCATATATATAAATATTCGCCATGCTTCCGGTGGGACCGATCTCTCCGACAAAGCCCGATCTCAGGTGGATTTTTTCGATTGGCTGCAGGGAAGCATTTATGGATACCCCGTGGCTTTCGTACAGGCGGTTTATGTTTTCATACATAAAATCAGGGAATTTCTCCTCAAGAGCAGCATCATCAGCTTCCGGCACCAACTCCAGGTAGTGATAATACTGCATACCACCATTCCAGTCCATATAATACCTTCTATCCTCGTAACGGCTTGAAAAGGAAATCAGGGAACTGAACTGCAGATGGGAATTGGCGGGCGGTGCCTTTACTACCCCTGTAACAATCAGGTCATCCCTGTTATTCCAACGGACCGTCTCTCCCAATGGATCATTTTCTCCGAAAATCCGCATTGCTGTCTCTTTGCTTAGAACCACCGAATAAGGCTCTGCAAGTGCTGTATTCGGATCTCCTGAAAGCAACTCAAAAGAGAACATCTGAAAAAGGGAGGAATCGGCATAAAACAATCCTTCTTCCCTGTAAGCTTTTTCCTGGTAAGAAAAATAACCGTCTTCCCGGAAGGAAAATCTTACACTGCGGACCACCTCCGGAAAAGCTTCCACCATATACGGTCCCACGGGAGCTGTCATCTGCGGTGATATAGTACGTCCCTCAGGGGTCACCATTTCAAATACGACCCGGTGCAGGTTATCCTTATTCTCATGGAAACGGTCAAAACTGAATTCATGTTTGATAAAGATCAGGATCAGCAGGCTGCAGGTAATCCCAATGGTCAGTCCCACGATATTTATCAGTGTATACAGAGGATTGCGCAGCAGATTCCGGAGGGCCGTTTTCAAATAGTTACGAAGCATTGTAAAAAAATTTCTGGTTATTATTACCTGTATTAATTAAAGGATTTTCTTGATATTCTCGGTGACTATATGCCCGTCAAAAAGCTGAATAATCCTGTGGGCCTTCTCCGCATCACTGGGTGAGTGGGTAACCATAATAATGGTTGTTCCTTCCTTGTTCAATTCTGTCAGCAGGTTCATCACCTCTTCACCGTTTGCGGAGTCAAGATTACCAGTTGGTTCATCAGCCAGGATCAGTTTGGGTTTGGCAACCACGGCTCTGGCAATGGCCACCCTTTGTTGCTGGCCTCCACTGAGTTGTTGCGGGAAATGCTTTTTGCGGTGAGAGATCTTCATCCTGTCCAATACCTCATTTACCTTCTGCTTCCTCTCAGAACCGCTCACATTTAAATAGAGCAGGGGCAGTTCAACATTCTCATAAACCGTTAGTTCATCAATAAGGTTAAAACTCTGGAAAACAAACCCGATATTACCCTTTCTGATATTGGTGCGTTGTCTCTCCTTGAACTTTGATACTTCTGCTCCATCAAAATATAATTCTCCGCCAGTCGGATTATCGAGCAGTCCAATAATATTCAACAGCGTTGATTTACCACAGCCGGAGGGTCCCATTACAGCCACAAATTCACCGGATTTTACATCCATGTCCACCTTGTTCAAGGCGGTTGTTTCAACTTCATCCGTACGAAAAACCTTAATTAGTTCCTTAGTTTGTATCATAAGAAGGTATTTAAATTTCACATTGACTGGTCTTTTACAATTAATATACCATAGCTCTTATGTATCTCTATTTCTATTCATTACGATCTTAAAACTGAATATCCGATGTATCTTTTTGTTGCGAATTGCTACATTTTTTTGTTTCAAACTGAAACAATTGATATCTTGAAAACCTGATGAATGCCAAACCAGGTAAAATACTGGTCATCGACGATGACAAGGATATCCTCCTGACTACCCGGGTTGTCCTCAAAAAACAGTTTGGAATGATCAAAACAGAGGCCGATCCGGAAATGATCATGCAACAACTCGAAAATGAGTTCTTTGACATCATCCTGCTGGATATGAATTTCAGTGCCGGGGCCACCAGTGGCAGGGAGGGAATGAAGTGGCTGCGTGAGATCAGAAAGAAGGATGAATCGGCTCATGTCATCATGATGACAGCTTATGGGGATATTGACCTTGCTGTAAAAGCAATGAAAGAGGGAGCTTCGGATTTCATCGTTAAACCCTGGGATAATCAGAAATTGATGGCCACGGTTATCAATGCATACCGCCTCAGCCAATCCAAAAGAGAGATCATTGAATTACGGAGGAAACAGGAGCTCTTACATCAGGATATGGACCTGGAGTTCAGTGAGATCATCGGCAGTTCTGATAGGATGAAGGATGTCTTCTTAACCATTAGCAAAGTGGCACAGACAGATGCCAATGTATTGATACTGGGAGAAAATGGCACAGGGAAGGAGCTGATAGCCAGAGCACTGCACAGGGAATCTGAACGTGCAAAGGAGATTTTCGTTTCCGTTGACCTGGGAGCCATCCCGGAAACCCTGTTTGAGAGTGAACTCTTCGGTCATGTAAAGGGTGCTTTCACAGATGCAAAGGAAGATCGCAGCGGGCGTTTTGAGGTGGCATCGGGAGGCACACTATTCCTTGACGAGATTGGTAACCTGTCCCTGCCTCTGCAATCAAAATTACTTTCGGTTGTCCAGAACAGGGTAATAAACCGGGTTGGGTCCAGCAAAGAAACACTTATTAACATCCGACTCATCTGCGCTACCAATATGCCCCTGTACAGGATGGTCCAGGAAAAAACCTTCAGAGAGGACCTCCTTTACAGGATCAATACCGTAGAGATCAAGGTGCCCCCATTACGTGAGAGAAGATCAGACATACCGCTGCTAACTGATCACTTCACCCGGCTTTATGCCAGGAAATATAACAAAACAGGGATCTCCCTGCAACAGGATGTTTATCAGAAGCTTGACACATACTCATGGCCGGGAAACATCCGTGAATTACAACATGTTATTGAAAGAGCTATCATTCTGAATGACAAAGACATTCTTAAGCCAGTGGATTTCCTGATCATGCACGAAACCAGCCGCAGCACAGACCTTTTAGGATACCGGATGGAAGATGTGGAAAAACAAACCATTCAACAGGCCCTTGAGAAATACCGTTACAATATAAGTAAAGCAGCAGATGAGCTGGGAATGGCCAGGACCACCCTATACAGAAAAATGACGAAATATGATATTTCGTAGCTACCGTATACACATTGCCGGCAGGATCATACTGACCGGCCTTTTCATGGCATTCATGCTTTATGCCCTCGGTCAGGAAAAGTGGTATGTGGCAACGGGGGTTTCTGCGCTGATTGTGATACTGCTTATGATTGACCTATTCCGGTTTATCGACCGTTCAAACCGGGAATTTACCAACCTGCTGGAAGCTTTAAAACACCAGGATCTCACAACATCCTACAGCAGGAAATTCTCGGAGAAATCCTTCAGGGACCTTGATTCCAGTATCAATGAGATAAAGGAACAGTTCCGTGGGGCCAGAATGGACCAGGCCGCCCAGTATCAATATCTGCAGACCGTCATTGAACATATAAATATTGCCCTGATATGTTTCAATAATGCCGGAAAAGTCTTTCTCTTTAACCAGGCTGCAGCTGTCCTTTTCAGGAAAGCCAAAGTGGAGAGCCTTGAACCCCTGAAATTCCTTCATCCTACCCTTTATCAATTGATGGTTAACCTTCGGGCCGGCCAAAGGGAAGTCATCAGGGTCAACAGGGAAGGTGAATTGCTGCAATTATCCGTACATGTTACGGAATTCCGTGTAAGGAAGGAGAAATTTAAACTGGTTTCCCTGCAGAACATCAGGCATGAGCTTGAGGAACAGGAACTCGATTCCTGGCAGAAACTGATCAGGGTACTGACCCATGAGATAATGAATTCGGTGACACCAGTCTCATCCCTGAGTTCTGCCATCAATGAAATGTTAACAGATGAGGAAGGCCGGCGAAGGGCACTGGGAACTCTGAGCAGGGATGACCTGGACGACATGTATTCAAGCCTGGAGACCATCGAAGAGCGAAGCAGGGGTTTGCTGAGCTTTGTAGCCGATTACAAGAGTCTGACCCGGCTCCCACAACCCGTATTTGAGGATATCGCTGTGGAATTCCTGTTAAATCACATGCACAGGTTGTTTAAAAAGGACATGGCCAGTGAGAACATAGATTACCAGGTGCAGGTCCCCTCCCATCAAATGAGCATTTGTGCCGATTCCATGATGATCCAGCAGGTCCTGATCAACCTGATAAAAAATGCCATGGAGGCAATGAAAGAAAGAGAGGAGAAGTCAATTTTACTTTCTGCTGATTCCAGGAATGAAAAGGTCATTATTCGCGTCAGGGATAACGGAAAAGGGATTGATGAAGAGAATCTAGAAAAAGTATTCATCCCGTTTTACACCACCAAAAAGAAAGGATCCGGGATAGGGCTTAGCCTGTCTAAGCAGATCATGAGACTGCATAAAGGATCCATCCATTTCCAGTCGGATGACTCCGGAACCGTATTTATTATTGAATTTTAACCATTTATCTACAAGGCTATGAGATCAACCATACTTCTTTTAATCCTGTCCCTTCCCCTGGGTTTATCCGGACAATCCATCCCCGGATCTACCGGATATGAAATGACTGAGTTGGATGTCATGAACCCGGCTAAAAATCTCCTCCGGACAAAATCCGCAAGTGCTTATGGTATCCAAGGCTCTCCTTATGTTTTCGAGGATTTTAAGAAGGGGAATATCTTTTATGCCAATAAGTTAAGAGTTGACGGTAAGCTGCTCAACTACGATTGTCATAATGATAGGTGGGAATACTCAGCTGGCCAGTCTGTTTATCTTATAAACAGCAGCCAGATAGACTACTTCGAGATCTTTACCGGCGAGGACAGGCCCATGCTCTTCAAACAGGTCTTTGTTGAAAAACTTAAAAAACATGTTTTCCTGCAGGTCCTGTATAATGATAATTCAATCCTTTATAAAAGATACTTTAAGGAATTCAAAGCCGCAGATTACGGCGGAGCTTACAGCCAGGACAGGCGGTATGATGAATACCATGACCGTCACTCGTATTATCTCAAAACGGCTGATAATGAACTCCAGATGCTTAAACCTAAAAAGAAATCCTCATTGGAGATCATGGAGGATAAGAGTGACGAACTCGAAAAATACATAAAAAAGGAAAACGCCGACCTGAAAACTGATGATGGACTGGTCCAGCTGATCCGTTTCTATGACAGTCTTGATTAAAGGGCCAGGGAATTAATCTGTCTCTATGAAATTGATCTCCAGGTCGAGTATACTGGAATAGTATTCACCACGTTCCAGGATATCATCATCTCCTTCTTCATAATACCAGTTAACCTTCAGGTCTTTCCCTTCAGCAAGGAGCTCACTGAGTTCACGAAGGATCTGCATAACGAACTTGGCTGAACCGCTATTAAAATACTCCAGTTCAATATCCACGACAGTGGAGTCACTGGGTGTATGACAGTAATCGAGTACCCAGTTCAGGATATTATCATAAAACTTGGAAGCATCTTCAGGAATGGAACGCCCGCCGATCCTGATCCTCCCGGATGGGTCCAGCAGGACATTGGGTGTCTTTTTGGTACTTTCTAATGTGACCAGTTCCATGATTTACAATCGAAACTTAAATATACTACTTTTTCAAAAATAATGAAACGCCCTTCCGTCCCTGCCAAGCGGGACTCAAATTGGCAACCTTGCCAGGGGAGAACTGTCGAGTCCGGCAAATTCCCCTGCAAGGAACTTCAAGTATCCGGTCATGGCTATCATGGCAGCATTGTCCGTGCTCAGGCTGATCTCGGGTATGAAAACTTTCCAGCCATGCTTTTTGGCAAGCCATTTGATCCGTTCACGCAGTCCGCTATTGGCAGAAACACCTCCCGCAAGGGCAACCTCACTGATACCGGTTTGCAAATATGCCTTTTCAAGTTTATCTGTAAGGATCTCAACAATGGTTTTCTGAATGGAGGCACAGAGGTCGTTCCGGTTTTGTTTGATAAAATCTTTATTCTCTTTCAGGCGGTCCCTTATAAAATACAAAAAAGCTGTTTTCAAACCGCTGAAGCTATAATCCAATTCCTTTATAACCGGTTTTGTGAAGGTAAAAGCATCTGCATTTCCCTCTCGTGCATAACGGTCAACCAGCGGTCCGCCGGGATAGGGAAGGCCCATTACCTTGGCACATTTATCAAAAGCTTCACCGGCAGCATCATCGATTGTTTTACCTATAATTTCCAGGTCAAGATAATCCTTTACTACAATGAGCTGGGTATGACCACCGGAGACAAGGAGGCAGAGGAACGGGAATGGAGGCATGCTGACATCCCTGCCCGGTTGTTTTAAAAAGTGAACCAGGATATGGGCCTGCAGATGGTTGACCTCTACCAGCGGAATATTTCCAGCCAGGGCAAAACCCTTGGCAAAAGAACTCCCAACCAGCAACGACCCCAGGAGTCCGGGTCCCCTGGTAAAAGCTACAGCCGACAGGTCTTCAGAATTTACCCCGGCCATTTTCAAGGCCTGGTCAACGACGGGGACTATATTTTGCTGATGTGCCCTTGAAGCAAGCTCCGGGACGATCCCACCATACTTGCGGTGAACTTCCTGGTCCGCCACAATATTTGACAGCAGGATACCATCCTGAACTACGGCTGCTGCCGTATCATCACATGACGATTCTATTCCGAGAACAATTACTGGCATCTTAATTGCAAGTAAATGAGGGTAGTTGAACTATTTTTGTTTAATTTACGTTTGGAATTTAGGAACCCGCTCATACCATGATTTTTCAGTCCTAAAATAACAAAATTAGCCGGTCCTGAATCATTTTAATAGCAGGATATTAAAGAGGTGAAATTATAAAAAAATTACTGAAAATACTGCTGATCATCGCGCTGGGGATTCTTGTCGTTCCGGCCATGGCATTTATTATCCTTCAAAACAGCATGGTTCAGACCTACCTCGCCAACAGGATCGCAACTACCATCTCTGAAAATCTGGAGGCTGATTTTTCCATTGAATCCATGGACATGATTTTATTCAACCGTGTGGTATTAAAAGAGGTTATGTTAAAGGACCAGTATCTGGATACCCTGCTCTATGCACCCAGAATGATCGCCACCCTGAAAACCCTCAGTCCATCAAACAACAGGATAGAGATCAGCAGGCTTAAATTCAAGGATGCCACGATCAGGCTTTCAACCGACACCACCAAGACCATTAACCTGAAATTTATCACTCAGGCCCTGAAAAAACCGCCTGATTCAACCAAGGTCAGGTGGAAGGTTAGCATTCACAATATTGACTTTGAGCATTCAAGATTCAAGTATGAAAACCATTTCAAGCCCAAAGAACCGGATTACGGTGTAAATTTCACGGATATGGATTTTGCCGACATGGATCTCCATGTCAGGGACCTCAGGGTAGACTCAGGTACCGTTCAAATCCTGATCGAGCGCCTGGATTTCAGGGATAAGAGTGGCTGCGTGATGCATGATCTTTCCGCGCTTATGAGTCTCAACAGGGAATTCATGAAATTCAAAGATCTGCATATCGTTCTGGATGATTCCGATATCAGGGCAGACAGGCTAGAATTCACATTCAATAGCTGGAAAGATTTTGGTAATAAGGGATTTTCATCCAAGGTAAAATTGAATTTCGACTTTCTGCCCTCCAGGATCAATATGGCGGATGCTGCCTATTGGGCATCATTCCTTCATGGGATTGATAAAACCGTTAACCTAACCGGGATCCTTCATGGCAGGCTGAATAGCTTCAAGGGTGATAATATCCTGCTGGAGTATGGCAACCATACCTTTTTCAGTGGAAATTTTGACCTGAATGGCCTGCCAGACATCCAGGAAACCTTCATGTATTTTGACATCCAGGACCTGACAACAACAGTGGCTGATATTGAGTCCTTTCAAAAACCGGGAGAGCCCGGTGAAACAGTGGACCTTTCCGAACAACTGTCCCAGCTTGGAGATATTACCTACCATGGGAAATTTGCAGGCTTCTACAACGACTTTGTCTCGTATGGCACCCTGATCACCGATGTCGGACAGCTTTCCATGGACCTGTCCATACGGCCCGACTCAAAGGAGAATGTACATTTTAATGGAAAATTGAGCACGGAGGACTTTGATCTTGCCAGGCTGACGGACCTGGGGGATATGGCCGGCAAGCTGAGCATGAATGCACAGGTAGAAGGCACAAGCTACCAGGGAGGATCCCTGGATTACCGCATGGACGGGCATATCTCAAAGGTTGAGTTTAACAATTATGAATACCAGCATATAAACTTCCAGGGTGACCTGTCTAACAGGAAATTCGACGGATCGTTTTCTGTCAGGGATCCCAACCTGCAGATGGAATTTTTCGGAAAGTTTGATATCAACGATACCCTTCCTGTCTTTGACTTTACAGCTAACGTGGATAGGGCGAGGCTTTTTCCCCTACACCTTGCAATTAATCCAACTTACACCTTGTCCTGTTACCTTAGGGCGAATTTTATAGGATCTGATATTGATGAATTTGACGGGGAGATCAACCTGGTGAATTCCCTTTTTCAAAAGCAGGGAAAACAGATACAGATATACAATTTCAACTTTTATGCACAACACCGGCCTGACAGCAACCGCATGATCCTGAGATCTGACCTGGTAGATGCAGAGATCTATGGCCAGTATGAATTCGAGGATATCGGAAAAGCCACCGGCAGGCTGCTGGCCCATCACCTGCCTGCTTTCAGGGACATAATAAAGAAAAATCCAGACACAGAGGATGAAAGCTTCAACAAGTTCCGTTATGAGTTTCATTTGAAAAACACTTACCCCATTACAGATTTCTTTTTCCCTGAAATAGAGTTTGCCAGGAATTCGAAAATCTATGGGAATTATAATCCTGCCATTTATGAGTTTAACCTGGAAGGGGATCTCCCCAGCTTCCAGTATGGGGAGAATAAGTGGGATGACCTGAAAATCAGCCTTGTAACCAATGATTCCACAGCCCATTTCCTGACCACATGTGAATCATTGGTTTCCGGTTCTGTGTTGAATATGGAGAACATCAGACTTAGCTGGAATATTGACAACGACAGTCTCAATTATAGCCTTCTCTGGAAAAATAAAGACCAGGAGGACATTTCCCAGGGTGACATCAGTGGAATTGCTTCCTTTCAGTACAGACCATCCTATCAAATTCCCAGGATTGATATACATCTCAATCCGGGTAAGATCTATATCAGGGATACGATCTGGGACCTCGATCAATCAGGGATCACCATCGATACTTCATCAGTAGAGTTTCATAAACTCCAGGTCAATCACAACACGCAATCTCTTGCCGTCAATGGAAAGCTTTCAAGACATCCCACGGATGAATTGCATTTCAATTTTACGGACCTGGACCTGGAACACATGAACCTGGTCACCAGTAAATCCGGATTGCAACTTGACGGAATCATGAATGGAACAACCACCATATCGGATATATATAACAATCCAATGTTCCTCTCAGATATCAAGATCGACCACCTGATCATAAATAATGAGGAAATAGGCAACACCTTCATAAGTGCCGGGTGGATAAATCCCGAGCAGAAAATCCGTCTCGAAATGGAAGCCAGGAGGGGAAATTTGAAGACCCTGGATATCAAGGGGGATTATTACCCTGAAAACCGGAAGATCAATTTTAACATGGCCCTTGACAAGCTGAAGCTTGAGATCTTTGAGCCTTACACCAAGGGAGTGATCACAGACCTCGACGGATTGGCAAGCGGACAATTACAAGTCGGGGGCTATACAGATAAACCCATGGTCAACGGTTCATTGAATATGCAAAAAACATCCTTCAGGGTGGAATACCTTCAGACCATTTACAGTTTTACAAATGAAATTGAAGTCAGGGACAACAACCTGATAATAAAAGATTTTGAGCTTTTTGATGAAACCGGGAACAGGTCGGTTGTTCAGGGTAGCATCAAAAACAGTTATTTCCGGGATTTTGAATTTGACCTCAGTCTCAGGGCGGAGAATTTTAATTTCATGGAGACACGTGTGGTCCATAACCAGAACTTTTACGGCAATGCTTTGGCTAGCGGCCTGGTCAGGTTTATCGGAGAGCCCGGCAACCTGCGCCTGGTCGTTTCAGCTAAGACAGAAAAAGGCACCCATATCTATATCCCCATAAACCAGGGAAGAGACCTTCAGGAAAACAATTTCATTACCTACATTCAACCTGATTCAGTAGTTGTGGTGGAGGAAGAGGTGGACCCCAGATATAGCGTTGACCTGGCCGGACTGAGCCTTGATTTCGACCTTGAAGTCACCTCGGATGCAACTGTGGAAATTATTTTTGATCCGCAGGTTGGCGATATCATGTCCGCAAACGGATCCGGCAACATACAACTGACCTTAGACCGGCAAAATGATTTCGAAATATTCGGGGAATACGTCATTGACAGAGGGGACTACCTTTTTACCCTCCAGAATATCATCAATAAAAGGCTGAGTGTGCAACGTGGAGGAAGGATCTCATGGAACGGTGATCCCACGGGGGCTATAATTAATATGACTGCCATCTACGATACCCGGGCAGTACCTGGAGTACTGGTGCCGGAACCCACCGAAAACCTGAAGAAGCGCATGCCGGTTGACTGTCACCTGATCATGAAAGGCAACCTGCTCAATCCACTGCTCAGTTTTAAAATTGAAATGCCCACCGCCGAAGAAGAAACCAGAAATATTGTAAGGAATGCCATCAGTACCGAGGAAGAGCTCACCAAACAATTCTTATCCCTACTGGTGATCAACAATTTCTCTGCTCCCAGTACTGTCTCAGGGGGATCCGGCAATACGGGTGCCGGTATGGCCGGTGTCACTGCCAGCGAGCTTCTGTCAAACCAGCTAAGTAATTGGCTGTCACAGATCAGCAATGATTTTGATATAGGAGTGAATTACCGGCCCGGTGATGAAATCTCCAGTGACCAGGTAGAAGTGGCCCTGAGTACACAGATCTTTGATGACAGGGTAAGCATCCATACCAATGTGGATGTATCTGATAAGTCTACAAATACCAATACCAACCAGCGGACCAATACGATAGCAGGGGATTTTGACGTGGATGTCAAGTTGACCGACAACGGGAAATTCCGTCTGAAGGCCTTCAACAGGTATAATTATGATCAGCTCTATAAAACGGCTCCTTATACCCAGGGGGTGGGATTTCTTTACCGGGAGGACTTTAATAGTTTTGGCGAATTGGGCAGGCGATATTTCGGGGGTTCAAAAAAGAAAAAGAAGAACAAGGAGAAGAAAAATATCAGTGAGAGCACATGTGATAGCAAATAAGCTGATTTTCCTTCCCCCTTTTTTCCTATATTTGCACTTCTTAAACCCAAAAATTAGCAGCAATGTTCATCTTAATGGTCGTCGTTTTCATCCTGGGTTATACAGCCATTGCCCTGGAGCATCCTGAAAATTGATAAAGCAGCTTCCGCCCTGTTGACCGGTGTCCTTCTCTGGGCCATTTATATCCTGGCGGCTGATTCCATACTTCCCAACAGTGATGCCTTTAAAGAATTCATGCATGAACACCCTCATGAAACTTATATTAATTTCATAGCCCACCATGAGATCACTTTTCACCTGGGAGAGATCTCACAGATCCTGTTCTTTCTGCTGGGAGCTATGACCATCGTTGAAATGGTGGACTCACATGAAGGTTTTAAACTGATCACCGACAAGATCAAAACGACCAACAAGATCAAACTGATATGGATACTCAGTATACTAACGTTTTTCATGTCAGCTGCCCTGGATAACCTTACCACAACCATTGTAATGGTGGCCCTGCTGAGAAAACTGATCGACAAACAGCAGGATCGCTGGTTCATGGCATCCATGGTAATACTGGCGGCCAAAGCAGGTGGTGCCTGGTCTCCCATTGGAGATGTCACCACCATCATGCTCTGGATCGGGGGACAGGTAACCACTGTAAGAATAATTGTGGATGTGTTCCTTCCGAGCCTGGTGACCATGATCGTACCCCTGGTGATCGTAAGCTTCTTCTACCCCAAAGGCAACCTGGACAGACCTGCCTTGAGTGAAAGAGAACTGATGTCGAACGATTCGATCACCAATTTTGAACGCAGGTTGCTGCTGATCATGGGTGTAGCCGGACTCCTCTTCGTTCCCGTGTTTAAAACTGTCACCCATCTTCCTCCAT
>Ga0255055_10002114_pt1 | contig 14161 bp, 9 predicted proteins | sample JV7_2_27_MG_FD_188633 | JGI IMG/M metagenome (GOLD analysis project Ga0255055, IMG submission 188633) | Seawater microbial communities from Jervis Inlet, British Columbia, Canada - JV7_2_27 | ecosystem: Environmental > Aquatic > Marine > Inlet | place: Canada: British Columbia | collected...
CCTCGTCTCCTCACAGGGCCGAGTGGATCACCTCCGATAGTCGCCCCACTCCGTCCCGGATCGCCTCCGGCCGAACGTTGCTGAAGTTCAGACGCATGGCATTCTTGGTGCTGCCATCGACTGAGAAGACGGCACCAGGAATGAAGGCGACCTTCCGCTTGATCGCATCCTGGAACATCGCAGCCGTGTCCAACTGCTCCGGCAAGGAAAGCCACACGAACACGCCACCGTCCGGCTTGCTCCAGTGGGCGATATCAGCCAGATGCTCCCCCAGTGCCCCGAGCAACGTGTCACACCTCTCACGGTGGGCCGCACCGATCCGTTCCAGATGTCCGTCCAGAAGCCCGCGCACCAGGAACTCTGTCACCGCGCGCTGATACAGTGTGGAGGACTCCAAGTCGAAGGACTCTCGCAGTGTCGTGATCTTGGGCATGAGTTCTGCCGGAGCCACGATCCATCCCAGCCGCAGTGCCGGTGCGAGCATCTTCGAAAACGAACCCAGGTAGAACACCATCCCGGCCTCATCATAGGCCTTGATGGGCGGCACTGGATCGCCTCTGAATCGTAGTGGAGCATATGGATCGTCCTCGATCACGGGGACGCCGTGCTCCGCCGCCAACGCTGCCACCCGAGATCGGCTCTCCGGCGATATGCTGACTCCGAGCGGGTTGTGGAAATCCGTGACCAGTACTGCCATGCGGGGGTGTGGTGAATCTCTGAAAGCCGTCTCGAGGGCTTCGACGTCCACGCCTGACTCGAGATCGGTGGGGACCGAGCGCACTGCGGCACCCCTGCCACACGTGACTTGGTGAATCCCGGTGAACGTTACCTCTTCGATGACCGCAGGCTCGCCGGGATCCAGAAACAGTCGGGAGAGGATGGCGAGGCCGTGTTGATTGCCGTTGGTGATGAAGATCTCATCAGCCGTGCAGGACACGCCGCGCGCACACATGAAGTCAGCGATCCAGGATCGGAGTGGTCCGATCATTGGACTGTATTGCATCGCGCGCGCGCCATCACGGGCCAGGACGGTCGTCAGGCACTCCCCGAGCTCTGAGACCGGGAGGTACTCGCTCGCCGGTAAGCCTCCCGCCAGCGAGATGATCTCCGGATCCACTGCGAATCGCAGGAGATCCCGCATGACGGAGCGCTTGAGGTTGGTGGCTTGCTTGCTCAAGTGGAGAGAATCTGTGGTCATGAGATGATCATAGTTCAGGTGTCCGAGGTGCACAATTCAGCCAGGTTTCACGGAGTCTTCATGGCTCGTCTCATATATGGGCCCGAGAGTGTAGGTTCTGCAGGTGCCAGAGGTTCTCATCGCGTCCTTGACGGAGACAAGTAGGAGTCGATCCATGACCGCAACCGCCCAGACGGGGATTCAGGAGGATGTCTGGATCCCGACCTGCTGTGGACAGTGCTACTGCATGTGCGGAATCAAGGTCCGTCGGCAGGACGGTGTCGTAACGGAGATCGCGGGGAATCCGGATGCACCGAGTGGGCGAGGGCATACTTGTGTGAAGGGACTGGCCTCACCGCACCTGTTGTATGACCCGTACCGGGTCAATTACCCGCTCAAGCGCACCAATCCCGAGAAGGGACTGGGAGTCGATCCCAAGTTCGTGCGCATCTCCTGGGATGAAGCGCTGGACATCATTGTCGAGAAGTTGGAGAAGTGTCGAGAAAAGGACCCTCGAGGGGCCTATTTCCAGGCGACCACCACTCAGGCTTCGGAGATTCGCTTTGGAGTGATCGGGTTCATGAAGGGCTTTGGCACCCCAAACTATTGGGTTTCCGGTGGGGGGCTGCACTGCGGCAATGGTGCGCATTTCATGAATGGCATCATGCACGTCTCCTGGTCGATCATCCCTGACTTCGCGCACTGCAACTACGCGCTCAACTTCGGCTGCTCGAAGGGTCACGGTGCTGGCCACGTGGCCGTACAGAATGCGACCCAAGCTGCCGATGCCCGCTTCCGTGGCTTCAAGAACATCGTCTTCGATCCGTTCCAGAGCGCACAAGCCTCCAAGGGCCACGAGTGGGTGCCCATTCGTGTGGGTACCGATGGCGCGTTGGCACTCGGCCTGATCAACTCGCTGCTCAACGAGCACGGGATCTACGACGCTGAGTACTTGATGTACAAGAGCAACGCGCCGTACCTGATACGGCCCTCGGATGGGCGGTACATGCGCGACAAAGAGACCAACCTGCCGATGGTCTGGGATCTAGTCGACAACTGTCCCAAGATCCACAACGACGAGTCGGTGACTCGGGTCGAGTACGAGGACGAGGCACACGAGGTCGCGCTGCTTGGCACCTATACGGTCGACGGTGTTCAGTGCCGACCGGCCTTCGATCTTCTCAAGGAACACGTCAAGAAGTACACGCCGGAGTACGTCGAAGAGGTCACATGGGTGCCTGCGGCAACAGTGAGTCGAGTTGCCAAGGAGTTTGGAGAGGCAGCCGAGATCGGTGCCACGGTAACCATCGAGACAAGCAACGGTCCCAAGAGGATTCCCAAGCGGCCGGTCGCGACGCACTTCTTCCGTGGTACGCAGGGACACGTCAACTCGGGTTGGACCTGTCTGGCAGTCGACATGGTCAATCACATCGTGGGTGCGGCAGACACCTACGGGTCCGCCCTCGGTCTGGGTGCCGCGGTCGGTAGCGGGTACGAGGGAACCGGGAAGCCATACCAAATACCGTACGCGTGTCCCGATGGTCTGCTGGTTGCCAAGACGTGGGTCTACGACCATGTGCCGTACCCGATGCGCGTTCCGAAGCCGCCGACCCGGCTGGATCTGCACGACATGTTCCCGACTTCGATCTACAACGCGTTCACCATCACGAACCCGAGGTGGTTCGAGATGCTGGAGCGTTTCAAGATTCCCTACAAGCCGGACGTAATGATCAACTTCGGATCCAACTCGGTGATGACCATGGGAAACGCCGAGGCGGTGACTGAGAACTTCCTTAAGAAATTCAACTTCATCTTCTCGTTCCAACTTTACCTCACCGAGTTCGAGGAAGCCGTCGCTGACATCGTGTTGCCGGACACGTGTTTCCTCGAGCGCTACACACCGGCTGTCAGTTTCCCCTCGACGTTCTCTCATCCTCAGGGAGAGGACGATTGGGGTTGGTCGATCCGGCAGCCGGTGGTAGAGCCTCTGTACGAGCGGCGGGACTTCAATGTCGTCATGCTGGATATCTGCAAGCGACTCGGAATCCACGGGCAGTATTACAAGGGGCTCAACGATTCCATCGGTATTCGTTACGGCGGCGAGATGGACGAGAAGTACAAGTTGGTCGAGGACGGAAGCGTCGAACACACTTGGGAGGACGTCTGCGATCGGCTGCTCAAGGATCGTTTTGGCGAGGAGCACGGCCTCGAGCATGTGCGGAAGACCGGTGTCTTTACATGGCCGAAGAAGAAGGAGGATGTCTACTGGAAGTGGTTCAACCCGGCGAGGGTACCGGTCTACTTCGAGTACTTCATCGATTCTGGTGAACAGATCTCAAAGCTCTGGGATGAGTTCGGCGGGCAGGACTTCTTCGATCTGGATTGGTCGCGCTTCAAGGCACTGGCGGACTGGCACCCCTGTCCTACGCACACGGAGGAGAATCCGGAGTATGACATGCATGCCTTCTACTGGCGAGCGGTCATGCACTGCAACTCGATGACGCAACAGAATCCCTACCTCGACGAGTGCTCTCAAGAGGATCCGTACGTCTACGCCATTCAGATGCACAAGGACACCGCTGCCGAGAAGGGCATCGGCGAAGGCGACGTCGTCTGGATGGAAAACCCGGAGGGCCACCGGGTGAAGGGATGGGTCGCCGTGACGGATGGGATCGAGCCGCATCACCTCGCCATTGCGGCAGTCGCGGGCCACTGGGGCAACTTCATGCCTATCGCCAAGGGGAAGGGTACGTTCTTCAACGACCTGGTCGAGATGGACCTTCCTCATACCGATCCTCTCACGTTCAACCAGGATATCTGTGTTCGTGTGAAGATTTATAAGGCGAATTGACATGGAGACCGCGACGGTGAGCCAGCACGAACGAGTCAACGGAACGTCGCTGCAGGAGAAAGCCATGCCACGTTGGGGAATGGTCGTCGATCTCAAGAGGTGCTACGGCTGCTACGCATGTATGATGGCGTGCAAGGTGGCGAACCACACGCCACCGGGGGTCTTCTGGGCTCGAGTTCTGAAGGGAGAGTCAGGAGCATTCCCCAACACCATCCGGCAGGCTCTCCCTGTCCTTTGCATGCAATGCGAGGAGCCGTCCTGCTTGGAGGTGTGTCCCACTGGTGCCACCGTCAAGCTGGACAACGGCATCGTCATCGTCGAGAAGGACAAGTGCATGGGTTGCAAGGCGTGCATTATGGCCTGCCCCTACGGTGCGCGGTACAGCGTGGAGAAGTGGGAGAGCTATTTCCCGGATGGTCTCCCACTGTCCCCGTACGAGGAATTCCAGAAGAAAGCCTGGGAAGAGAAATCAGGCTGTGGGGTTGCGACCAAGTGTGACTTCTGCAGAGACAGAATTGCGGAGGGTCGGGAACCGGCCTGCGTCGAAGTGTGTTCGGCCAAGGCTCGGACGTTCGGTGATCTCGATGATCCCAATAGCGAGGTCTCGATCTTGATCAAGCGACACCGAGGCGAGGTGCTGCATCCGGAACTCGGCAACAAGCCGAAAGTCTACTACCTCGCCCCGAGGTAGTCAGCAAGACCGATGGCCTGAGCACCGAAGACCAATCACGAGACAGCGGGGAATGACGCGATGGATCCGAAAGTCGATGGTCAGATACAGACAGAGTGGCGCTGGCTGGTTGCCATCTATCTGTTTCTCGGTGGTGTCGGTGCAGGAGCGTACACGATCGCAGCCATCAATGGCCTCCTTGGCGATGCCGCGGGGTTGTCGACGACCGTAGGGCTGTGGATCAGCTTTCCAGCGCTCTTGATCGGCAGCATCTGCTTGTTGGCAGACCTCGGCTCACCCATGCGCGCCATCCTGGCTGGTATGCGACCGCGCACATCCTGGATCGCACGAGGCTTCTGGATTATCACCGCGTTCATGATCCTCGCCTTTGCCCACTGGGCTCTATACCTGTTCACGGACGTTGGTGCGACATCTGGTGGGCGCCTCCTCCTCGACACGATCGCCATCGGCGGAATCGTCTTCGCCGTGCTGACGATGGCGTACACCGGGATCTTGCTCGGGGCATCGAAGGGCATTCCGTTCTGGCGTTCCGGCATCGTTCCTGCCGTATTCGTCGTCTCGGCTCTGGTTACCGGTCACTTCACCATCATGCTCGGCATGGTGGTGTTGGGTGAGCGCGGGGCGACAATCGAGCCGCTGCGCACGATGGCCCTGGAAGCAGCGGCCCTCGTAGTCCTCGAGGTGTTGGCGATCTTCTTCTTCCTGCAAGCCGCCTACAAGCTTCCTGATTCGAGGGAATCCGCCGAACGCATACTGAGGAAGCGCTCGTTCGTCATCGGCTACTTCCTCTTAGGGCTCGCTGCACCACTGGTGCTGATGCTGGCCGTCTATTTGGGGATGGCACAGACAGCCGCCGGTACCGTGGTGTCGGTGGTGGCCGTTGGTGCAGTGCTGGGATTGGTAGGCGGGTTGATTCTGAGACAGGCCGTGCTGGTATGCGGCGCGCTGCCGACGCTCAACGTGGCGGGGTTCGAGTTTCGACGGATTGCTCGACCCAAGGAGGCAAAGCCGAGTATCGGCCTCTTGCCACCGCAGTAGCGCCAGTCTTCACCAAAGCCCGATCAGCTCTTACCTACGAAACGGCACCCTGCGCTCGCAGTGCCTCGACGTCCCCTTGGGTGTACTGCAGGATTTCCGACAAGATCTCGTCGGTGTGTTCCCCGAGGAGCGGCGGATGCAAGCGAATGGTGCCGGGAGTCTCGGAGTACTTGATGGGTACGCCAGCCAGACGGAGCGTGCCGATGGTTGGGTGAGGCACCTCGGTGACCATGCCTCGATGTAGCACTTGCGGGTCAGAGAAGAGATGCTGCATGTCGTTGACCGGACCGCAGGGAATTGCAGCGTCCACGAACAGCTCCATCCACTCGTCACAGGTCTTCTGCGCCATGACTTCATCGATGAGTGGAAGGAGCAGCTCCCGGCTCGCGACCCGCTTGGGATTCGACTCGAATCGCGGGTCACTCAGCCACTCCTCCTTGCCAGTCAGCTTGCAGAAGCTGACCCAGAGCTTCTGGTTTGCGACGGCAATCGCAATCGGTCGGTCCTTCGCGCGAAACACTTGGTACGGAACGATGGACTCATGCGCCGTGCCCCAGCGCGTGGCCTCCTGTTCGGCGACGAGGTAGTTGCTCCCGATGTTGGCGAGTGCCGAGACCTGGGCGTCAAGCAGGCTGATGTCGAGGTACTGTCCGGAGCCGGATCGCTCACGCCACAGGAGTGCGGAGGTGATCGCCCCAGAGGCGTAGACCCCAGTGAGCACGTCGGTGATCGCCACCCCGACCTTGCACGGAACCCCGTCTCGCTCTCCGGTGATCCACATCAGCCCGCCGACGGCGGAAAGCACCATGTCGTAGCCCGGCCTGTCCCGGTACGGACCGTCCTGACCGTACGCGGTGATCGAGGCGTAGACCAGGCGCGGATTGGATTCCCGGAGTGCTTCATAGTCGAGACCGAATTGCTGCATGAGCCCCGGCGTGAAGTTCTCGACGAGGACGTCGGATGTCTCGGCCAGTGCTTTCACCAACTTCACGCCTTCGGGCTTCTTGAGATCGACGGCGATCGACTTCTTGTTCCGGTTGCAGCAGAGGTAGTAGGCGCTCTCGCCGCCCGCGAACGGCGGCCCCCAGGTTCGGGTGTCGTCACCCGTGCCAGGTCGCTCTACTTTGATTATCTCGGCACCCTGATCTCCGAGAATCATGGTGCAGTATGGCCCGGCGAGGATTCGGGACAGGTCGAGGACTCGGTACCCACTCAGCGGCAACTCAGTCACTGAGTCAGCTCCTGGTAGCGGACTGTTGTCTTCACGGTCATCGCATCGTCGTTTGAGTGAGGGGCGGCGTTATGTGGGTGGTTCCGATGCTGTCCGCAGTGCCTCGATCCAATCGAGCGTCCAGCGCTGCTAAGATACGATGCCCCAACGCGATACGCCATCTCATGACCCGAGCGTTGCTGTTTCCTTCCGGAGTCGCGTGTCACAGCCGCGCAGCGAGGGCCTTCTTGCCGCCACCGGTACCCGGGCCAGATTATGCTCCCATGCCTACCGACTCTGAGTCCTCAGTGCTGACGCACCGCCAGCGCGAAGTCCTCTCAGCGATCTGCGACACGCTCGTTCCCGAGTTCTCGATCGATGACGACCCACACGGCTTCTATGCGACCGGTGCCCTTTCCACCGGGACGGTGGAACGCGTCGAGCGGCTGATAGGGGCCCTGCAGGATCCCGCGGATCGGATTCGGCTCGGACTCCTCCTGTCGGCGTTGGACTCGCGATTGGCCAACCTGGCGCTCTCGGGACGCTGGTCACGGTTTCCCGACATGGAGCGTAGCCAACGGGAGGCCGTATTGCGGAGCTGGGCACACTCCAGAGTGCAGCTCCGCCGAGCCGGGTTCCAGGCGCTCAAACGCCTCACCCACGTGTCCTATCTGTGCTGGCCGGCGGCCAACGGAGGCCACCCGGCGTGGAACGCGGTCGGCCATCCCGGTCCGCTTCCTCAGCCCGAGAGCACCATTGAGCCGCTACAGACGCTGACTATCGAGCGTGACACGACCATCGACTGTGACGTGGTGATTGTCGGCTCGGGTGCGGGTGGTGGCGTGGTAGCCGGCGTGTTGGCAGATGCTGGAATCGATGTCGTGGTACTCGAGAAAGGCCCCAATCCTGGGTCTCAGGACATGACGCAGGTGGAGGGGGACATGCTGAGTTCCCTCTATCTGGACGGTGGCCTGTTGATGACCCGGAGTGGCTCGATGCCGATTCTGGCCGGCAGCTGCCTCGGAGGTGGGACGACGATCAACTATACCACGAGTATGCCCGTCCTCGAGTCCACCCGATACGAGTGGGACCAGATCAGTGGCCTCACTCTCTTTTCGGGCGCGCGCTTTCAGGAATCGCTTGACCGAGTTGAGGCCAAACTGAATGTGAACACCAGGTGGTCGACTCCCGGTATGCGTGATGAGCTCCTCGAGCGTGGCTGCAAGAAACTCGGATGGCACGTTGACGTGATTCCTCGGAACGTCACTGACTGTCTCGAGGGACTCGAGTGTGGCTACTGCGGCTACGGCTGCCGCCATGGAGCAAAGAACACGACGGCACGGACGTATCTGCATGACGCGACGGCTCGTGGCGCGCGCATCGTGGTTGGGTGTGATGTGGAGCGGGTTTTGTCGGAGTCCGGCAAAGCCACCGGAGTCGTTGGGTTGGTTCGCGGGGCCAACGGGGCAATGCACCAGGTCACGGTGCGTGCGCGGGCGGTGGTGGTCACAGCGGGTGCGATCTACACGCCGGCGATCCTCAAACGGTCTGGTCTCAACAATCGCAGGATTGGGCAGGGATTACGTCTGCACCCAGCGACTGCTCTGCTCGGGGTCTTTCCCGAGAGAGTCGATCCATGGAGTGGGTCGCTGATGTCGCGCTACTCGTCTCAGTTCGCAGATATCGATGCCGGCTACGGTGCCAGGTTCGAGACGGCACCGGCGCACTTCGCGCTCGTGGGCAGCGCATTTGGCTGGGAGAGTGCTCGTCAGTTCCGTGATGACCTGTCCAAGCTGGGTCATGTGGGCCTCGCAGGTGTGCTGCTTCGAGATCGCGACCCTGGACAGGTCGCGGTCGGGCGTGATGGGAAGCCGCGTGTCCACTACGAACTGTCGGACTATGACGTAAGCCATGTCCAGCAGGCATTCAGAGGTGCAGCGCAACTCTTGGAGGCTGCAGGTGCCAAGGATGTCTTCACGCTGCAGACACCACCTGTCCGTGCCCGGCCGGGCACGTCGGGTTGGATCGATCAACTCATGGGCAGCATGAAGTCCCGGGGGTATCGGCGGTGCCGGATGTCGTATATCAGCTTCCACCAGATGGCCAGTGCGGCCATGGGAAGTGACCCCGCGCGTTCGGTGATCGACGAGGCCGGGGAGACCCATGAGATGAAGGGGCTGTATGTTGCTGATGGCAGTGCATTTCCCACTTCGAGTGGTGTAAACCCGATGATCACGATCATGGCGATCGCCGATCACATCGGCAGGGGGATCGCCGAGCGTTGGTGATAGGAGTAAGGAGCACAAGGTTCTCAAGGGAGACATCATGCTAATCAGGCTTCGTCCAAGCGTGGTCATCGGCATCGCCGTGGCACTGATTGCGTTGCCGCTCACGGCACATGGGCAGTTCTCGATCGACCAGGTGATGAGCGCGCCGTTCCCGTCGGCCCCGATCGCCGCCGGCAACCGGGTTGCATGGGTGCAGAACGACGAGGGGGTGCGGAACATCTGGATCGCTGAGGCACCAGCGTTCCAAGGGCGTCAGCTCACCACGTTCAACGAGGACGACGGCCAAGAACTGTCGAACCTGCAGTTCACGCCCGATGGATCTTCGATCGTCTTCGTGCGTGGCGGTGCTCCAAACGGATCGGGTGAGATTCCGAACCCACTGAGTGAACCGCAGCCTGCTGAGCGAGCGATTTGGATGTTGGCGTTGTCGGGCGGCGATCCGGTCAAGCTGGCCACCGGAAGCTCCCCCGTTGTATCACCGGATGGTCTTGGCCTGGCGTTTCCCAGTCGTGGCCAGGTGTCGTGGGTGGCCTTCGATAGTGCAGGCAGCCCGACCAGGCTGTTTGACATCAGGGGCAGTGCAGGATCGCTCAGATGGTCTCCGGATGGCTCGCGCCTGGCTTTCGTCTCGAGTCGAGGAGATCACAGCTTCATAGGGGTGTATGACGTCGCCTCCGGTGGCTTGCGCTACCACGACCCGTCCGTCGATCGCGACCGTAATCCCGTCTGGTCGCCGACCGGCGATCGCATCGCGTTCCTGCGGAGCCCGAATGTCCGGCAGCGACTCCCGTTTGTGCATAGGCGCTCGGGAGAACCCTGGTCGGTGCGTGTGGTGGAGATCGAATCGGGCAGGGCGTGGGAAGCGTGGCGAGCTCAAGAGGGGGCCGGAAGCGTCTTCCGGGGCGTGGAGGCGGCGAGTCAGTTGTACTGGAGTTCAGGTGACCACCTGGTGTTTCCCTGGGAGCGCGACGGCTGGACGCACTTGTACTCGGTACCTACTGCGGGGGGGGATGCCACCCTGTTGACCCCAGGGGAGTTCGAGGTCGAGCACGTCACGATGACCCCGGACAAGCGAGAGATGGTGTTCACGTCCAACCAGGATGACATCGACCGGCGGCACATCTGGCGGGTGCAAGTGTCGGGTGGCCGCCCTCAGGCCGTGACGTCAGGGCAGGGGATCGAGTGGGCGCCTGCAGTCACCGAAGGTGGGGCCGTTGCGCTCATCGCGTCCGATGCGCGCACCCCGGCCCATGCTGAGATTCTCACGGGATCTGAGCGGCGGTACCTGGCTCCCGGAACCATTCCCGACGACTTCCCGTCCGAGCAGCTCGTCGATCCCCAGCAGGTGATCTTCCGTGCTGCTGACGGGATGGCTATTCACGGCCAGCTGTTTGTACCGCGCGATCGACAGCGTGGCGAGCGGCATCCTGCCGTGATGTTCTTCCACGGGGGATCCCGCCGACAGATGTTCCTCGGCTTTCACAATCGTGGCTACTACCACAACGCATACGCGCTCAATCAGTACTTCGCGAGTCGTGGGTACGTCGTCCTATCGGTGAACTACCGGAGCGGGATTGGCTACGGCATGGAATTCCGCGAGGCCATCAACTACGGTGCGCACGGGGCGAGTGAGTTCAATGACGTTCTAGGTGGCGGCCTGTATCTCCAGAGCAGGGAAGACGTCGATCCGAACCGCATTGGGCTGTGGGGAGGATCGTACGGTGGGTTCCTCACGGCCCTCGGTCTCGCTCGGGCTTCAGACTTGTTCGCCGCTGGGGTCGACCTTCATGGTGTGCACGATTGGAACGAGGTGATTCGAAACTTCGTGCCGGCGTACCAAGCGGAGAAGCGCGCCGAGGTGGCACGGCTCGCGTTCGAATCCTCGCCCATGGCCTACGTCGATACGTGGCGTTCACCGGTGCTGCTGATTCACGGGGACGATGATCGCAACGTTCCGTTCAGCGAAACCGTGGATCTCGCCGAGGCTCTGCGGGCTCGGGGTGTGTACTTCGAGCAACTGATCTTCCCCGACGAGGTGCACGGCTTTCTGCTCCACAGCAATTGGCTGGCGGCCTATGAGGCGACCGCGGATTTCTTCGACCGGAAGCTGAAGGGGCGCTAGAGGGGCGATAAAGGGCGATGAAGGATGGCGATGTGCAAGTTGTCCGGTCTGGTTCGTCATAGGGTGTGACGCACCAACTCGAGGAGACGAAGATGTCTACGAAAGGCGATAGTGTGATGCGGATCACCAAGCGGGCCGGGCTGGCAGTGGTGGTGTGTGGGATGCTGACAACTCCAGCCATGGCGCAGGATCCGCCGGGGTACCAATCCACGGCGCAGCAACGCGAGAGCGTCGCGATCACGGTGTACAACCAGAACTTCGGACTAGTCCGCGAAGTGAGGGACGTGACGCTCACTCGCGGTCAGGTGGCACTGGAGTTCCGCGACGTCGCAGCCCAGATCCAACCAGAAACGGTTCACATCAAGGCTATCGGCCGCGAGGGGACCCTTCGTGTGTTGGAACAGAACTACCAATACGACCTCTTGAGTCCGCAGAAGCTGCTCGAGAAGTACGTCGGTCGTATGGTGAAAGTGTATCGCTACAACGAGCGCACCGGCCGCGACGAGGAGTACGATGCCGAGGTGCTGTCGGTCAACAACGGTCCCATTCTCAGGATCGGCGATGAGATCACCTTCAATTTTCCGGGACGATTCTCGTTTCCTGAGATTCCGGAGAACCTGATCGCCAAGCCTACGCTCGTATGGCTCCTCGATACCCGCGAATCTCGGCAGCAACTCGAGGTGTCGTATCTCACCGGCAATCTCAACTGGAAAGCCGACTACGTGTTCGTCATCAACGAGGACGACACGCAGGGTGACGTCACGGGTTGGGTGACACTCACAAATCAGAGCGGAGCGACATATGAGAACGCTCAGCTCAAGCTCGTGGCCGGAGACGTTCAGCGGGTGGGGCAGGGGCGGAGAGATCAGATGATGCTCGAGGCCGCACGCGCCATGGAGGCGCAGGCGCCACAGTTCCAGGAGGAGTCGTTCTTCGAGTATCACCTCTATACGCTGCAACGGCGAACGACCCTGCGTCAGAATGAGCAGAAGCAGGTGACGCTGCTCGAGGGTGAGGGTGTTGGCGTGGACAAGCAGCTCATCTTCTATGGGGTCCCATACTACTATCGCGGTTCTTACGGTCAGGTGATGTCCAATCAGAAAGTCGGCGTCTACCTCGACATCCAGAACAGCGAGGAGAACCAACTCGGCATGCCGCTGCCAAAGGGCGTCGTGAGGGTGTACAAGGCGGATGGGTCTGGCTCACAGCAGTTCATCGGAGAGGACCAGATCGATCACACGCCCAGGGACGAACGCATTCGTATCAAGATGGGTGAAGCGTTCGACGTGGTTGGTGACCGTCGACAGATGGACTACGACGTCATCAGCAGTTGCGTATCCGAGAGCACCTGGGAGGTCGACGTCCGGAATCACAAGGATGAGGATGCTACGGTCCAGATCGTTGAGCCCGTCGGTGGCGACTGGGAGATCCTGTCGTCGAGCCATGAGCCCACCACGATCGACGCGTGGACCTTTAGGTTCACGGTGGACGTTCCCGCCCGAGGCGAGGTCACGGTGGAGTATCGCGTGAGGGTGAGGTGGTGCTGAGATCGGCGAACAGGCTGAGTAGGACGACCAAGACGACGTAGACGACAAGGACGACGAGCACCATGAACTGGCGGCGGCCTGAAACACTCGGGCCGCCGCCGTCGTATTGGGAGCGAATCCCCAACAAGGTCCCCGTGATGATGCGTGCGTGTGTGGCGGCGGTGCTGCTAGCGGTTGCTCTCCCGACAACCGGGTTTGCTCAGGAGACGGAGGACGAGGGACCCGGTGGTTCAGCCCTCAACCTCGGCATCAGCGGCTCCGGCCTGAGCTTCGGCAACTCCCATCGATGGAACGGTATTCGGTTCAACATCATCGACCGGGATGTAGAACGGATCAACGGCCTCAACGTGACGTTCTGGCGATCCAAGTACAACGAGTGGGCCGAGTATAACGGCATCTCCGTGGGTATCGCTCCCGAGGGTGGCTGGTTCCGAGGCCTCAACGTGGGTATCGGCGCCTTGGTGGCTCACCGCGAACTCGTTGGGCTCAACGTCGCCGGCCTCGGCCTCGTGTCCAACGGGGACATGATTGGGATCAACATTGCCGGCCTTGGCACGGTGGCCAACCGGGACATGCGCGGCCTCAATATCGCTGGTCTCGGGACAGTGGCGAACAGGAGCATGTACGGCCTCAATATCGCGGGGCTCGGGACGGTGGCGAACAGGAGCATGTACGGCCTCAATATCGCGGGGCTCGGGACCGTGGCGAACCGCAACATGGCCGGGATCAGTATTGCGGGCCTTGGGACGGTGGCGAATCGCGATATGCGTGGGATCAACATCGCTGGGCTGGGCGTCGTTGCGAACGGGAGTATGGAGGGGATCACCGTGGCTGGCCTCGCCGCGGTGGCGAATCGAGGCATCACCGGCATCGCCGTGGCAGGATTGGGCGTGGTTGCCACCGGTCGTCCGATAACCGGGGTGGCTGTAACCGTCGGAGAACTTCGTGGTGAAGTGGCCATTCGCGGATTCGCCGTCGGCGGCTACCGCGTCCGCACCGAAGACATGCGTGGCTGGTCGGCGGCCGTGGCCTGGACCAAGATCGGCGAGCTGCATGGGTTCTCGGTGGCAGGATTCAACTACATCTACGGCAACCAGCGTGGGCTCACCATCGGGATCTTCAACTACGCCCAGGAACTGAACGGGATTCAGATCGGGCTCTTGAACTACGCAGGGAACAACAAGGGGATCGCGAAGCTGCTGCCGATCGTGAACGCGCACTTGAAATAGAGGGGCAG
>Ga0255055_10002116_pt1 | contig 14157 bp, 9 predicted proteins | sample JV7_2_27_MG_FD_188633 | JGI IMG/M metagenome (GOLD analysis project Ga0255055, IMG submission 188633) | Seawater microbial communities from Jervis Inlet, British Columbia, Canada - JV7_2_27 | ecosystem: Environmental > Aquatic > Marine > Inlet | place: Canada: British Columbia | collected...
TGAATATATCCTGAAGCGTATAGCGCGTGATCAAAGCGGCGGCCCGGGCAGGATCCACCTTTTTATCTTTTATTATTAACTCTAAGCCGATGCTGACATAACCGCTGGCCTTTTTGACAATTTCCCGCAGCACTTCGGGTTCACCAATAGTTTTATGATCGGCTACAACGATCTGATTGCACAGGTTGACAAACTCGGCCTGGATTTGCTGCAACACATTCGGTGGATCAACTTTCTGCAGCGCACGCGTGAAATGATTGTCTTCTTTCAATTCACTCAGTGGAGCGACGGGTACCGGCAGAGATGAAACTTGTTGTAAGGAACGGGGCATAAACTTCTTGTCTTGCTTGTCAAGTTCCCCGGGGGTTATCGGCTGATATATGCCGACGGCTTCATCAAAGGGCAAAAAACCCTTTTCCGCCAGCCGAAGGGAGCGCCAGCGATAGCAATCTTCTTCGGTTTCGGCAGGTATAACATGCGCCGCTTCCAGCAAGACACTTTGGAAAGCGTGATGATCGAGTGCGGCCAGACTTTGCATAAGCCGACTTAGAAAAGCGCGCCGTTGCGCGTCGATTTGTTTTTCAGATTCAGTTTCAGCTGGAATATCGAAAAATTTGAAATAGTAAACATTGTCCAGGGTAAAGTATTCATCGCCAAAATCAGATGGATCCTGATCATGTTCCCGTATTCTCACCGCAAGGTTTCTAAACAAATACAGCTCGACAAATTCAAGTTGTTCTTCCAGGACCCACCCGATAAAGCGCTTGGGATCGGCTTCCAGCAGCAGGCTCAACCAGCGGGTGGTCATCTTCAGATCGATGCGATCCTTTTGCCAGGTCTCCAAATCAACAATGTGCTCCCACTGTTTGTTGGTTGCCAATGAAAGCAGCGGCAGCGAGTCTGCGGGTCCGATTTCATTAACCAGTAAATAAAAATCCTGTTCCGGAAATGAATGCACCAGGGCCGCCGGCTGGGGATCATCCAAAATTCGATCAAGGGCTTTTTCGGAGGGCAGCCCCAGGATTTTTCTTCTTTTTTCCTGAAGCTGCAGCACCCGCTGCAGTGTTTTTGAGTTTGTCGGTTTTTTGACCATAGGTTTCTTTAAAAAAAATTTTGGATTTTAGATTTCGGATTTTGGATTTAATGACCAACTAAATCTCTTAGCGTTAACCTCCAGCGCATTACAATCCGCAATCCAAATTCTAAAATCCAAAATCCTAGATTACTTGAGCTTCACCTGCCGTCCGAGAATTCCAGGGCGCAAATTTTGGAAGCAGCAACATGCCGGGAATGGCAATCAGCGTGCAACCGATAAAAAAGCCTTCCCATCCGATGTTTTTGGCGGCCAAACCGGTCACCGAAGATGCCAGCGCTCTGGGGAGCCCCATCAGGCTGGTCAGCAACGCATACTGAGTGGCCGTAAATTTTTTATTGGTAATGCTGGCCATAAAGGCTACAAAGGCGGCGGTGCCCATACCACTGCTCAGGTTTTCAAAGGCAATCACTCCCGACAGCATGGTAATGTTATACCCGATCCTGGCCAAAATCGCAAAACCGGCCGTTGATAGTGCCTGCAGAATCCCGAAGATCCACAGGCCGCGGTTGATTCCCAGTTTAAGCAAGGTGAGCCCGCCCAAAAGTGCACCCGTCATGGTGGCGGCGGTGCCGAATAATTTGACGACCGTGCCGATCTCAGTTTTGGAAAACCCGATCTCCAGATAAAACGGGGTTGTGATGGCACTGGCCATGGTGTCGCCGATTTTATACAGCAAAATAAACGCCAAAATCCAGACAGCCCCGCTGCGGTTAAAATAATCAACCATCGGATTGACCACCGCTTCTTTCATTGTCCGAGGAGCTCCGGCGACCACCTTTGGCTCGGGAGTTAACAGCGTCGTGATGATGCCGGGTAGCAAACAGACCGCCATGATAAAGTAAACGCGAGAGAATGACATGAAATCGGCCATGATCAGACCGCCCCCGGAGGCCAGCAGCATGCCCAGCCGGTATCCATAAACGTACATCGAAGAACCCAGACCCAGCTCTTCATCGGGCAGGTCTTCACGCCGATAAGCATCGATGACGATATCCTGGGTGGCACTGAAAAAGGCCACCAGCAGCGCGGCGGCAACCATCAGGCCGGTGTTTTTGACCGGATCCGAATAACCCAGTCCCACTATGGAAGCCATAAGCGCGATTTGAGAAAGGATAAGCCACCCTCTGCGGCGCCCGAGAAACGGCGGGATAAACCGATCTAAAAACGGTGCCCATAAAAATTTCCAGGTGTAAGGAATCTGGACCAGGGTGATCATTCCAATCCAGGTTAAATCAACGCCCTTTTCTTTCATCCAGGCCTGCAGAACGCCAATGGTCAGAAGCAGGGGGAGCCCGCCGGAGAATCCCATCACAAAGGCCACCAGCATGCGGCGGCTCAATATGACTTTCAGAAGGGATTGTCGGGTCGGCAGGTTCAAATTGGAGATTCCCATTCACCACAAAGAACACGAAGATCCACGAAGATAAATGTTCATTTTTTTTCTTTGTTAACTTCGTATCCTTCGTGAACTTCGTGGTAAAATATAAATGAGGTCAAGTTTATGATTATTTATTATCTTCAAGCTGCTGCGGGGTTACAATCGGCCCGTATTTTTCCTTGAGTGCAGTGAGTTCTGCGCGTTGTCGCTTTAAGATATCGAATAATTTATCGGGAATATGTTGTTCTTTGCCGTAAGCCTCTACCTGCAAATCAATCCGCGCAATGATATTGTCGATGTACAAAGAAAATTGTTTGGTGTACAGGTCTTCTGAATATTCTTTGTCGATGCGTTCTTTAAACAGACTCTTTAAATCTTCATACTTTGGTATGTAGCCGATCGGTGTTTCAATGGCTGCCACTTCATGATGGGCGCGCCGTTCAAGCCATGCCATCCAGGCCTTGACGTCTTTTTTCTCTCCAAGCAATTTTGAAGAAGTGCCGCCCCTGGCCTCGTCAGATAAAAAGTAATTCAGCCCGGACAGTATCGGTTTTTTATGCGCGGTAATTTTAGGACTTGCGAAAAATTCAAACTGCGCATCCATGTATTCTCCCAGCGAGCCAGGTATAAACGGAGCATTGGCCCACGGCTGGCGCCGCACGCCGGTGGCCCCGACTTCGGTAGCAGTAGCTGCCGATACGATACAGGCCCCGATGACCACACCCTGATCGGAATTTTTAGCCACCCAGATCGGCGGCATGGTGTCGCTGTCACGGCCGCTATAGGTAATGATAAGGGTTTCGACCCCGCTGCCGGCTTCATTCATTTCCGAATAATTGCCCAGGGCGCTGTTGGACAGGGTGCAGCGCGAGTTGGGGTGGGACATGAGGATTTCCTTGCCGTTCTCGTCAAGCATGCCCTGTTCCCACGGGCCCTGGGAATTGATGCCCTTTAGCGGCGGCGGCTCTTCTCCGTTGCCGGTCCACTGGGGAACCTCGTTTTCATCAATAAGAACATTGGACCAAATGACCTCGGTGCCGGGATTCCGCAGGCATTGCATCAGAATGGGATCCCCTTCCCAGTTCACATCAGCAACGATGCCGAATATGCCGACTTCCGGATTGATGGCGCGGACAGACCCGTCTTCGGCAATCCACAGCTGCGCCAGATCATCTCCCACAAAATGATCTCCGGCCATGGCAGAAGTCGTTTTCCCACAACCGCTGGGCGCCGCCCCGCACATAAAAGTGACCCGACCGCCGGGGCCCTCGATGCCGGTGATGAACATATGCTCGGCGATTTGTTGACCTCTATTTACATAGATTGACCGATCCACCGAAAAGCGATGGTTGCCTTTTTTCATCAACAGAGTGTTACCGGCATAGGTGCAGTTAAAACTATAGGTCGTTAAATGGCTGCGGTCCATATAAACCCGGGCGTTAGGCAAATCTTCGGGCCGATTTAAACCTTCGCTGTGGATGTTGGCGTAGAAATGCCCGAGCTTTTCAATTTCCTGATCAAAGTCAGCATACACATTGCGATAGAGAATATCGGCACTATGCATGACATAGGTCGAGCTGGATATTTCAAGAGCCGGATTTGATGCCGGCGCCCCCACCGGGCCCCGCAGATAAAACCCGACCATCATGATTTTACCTTTCATAATTCCGGACATTTTATCCCGGATATCTTCTAACGCTTCAGCCCGATCCTTTTTGAGAGCCAGGGAATTGACCCCTTCACCTTCATTGTATATGTAAAAGGTGCGATCGATGATACGACCCTGTTCTTCTTTTAGATCAAAATGAATCGTATGGCCATCCATGGGAAGGCTGGACTCTTCACCTTTTTTTAAGGAAAGTTTTCTGATAAATTGCCGGTCTTCCTCGGATCCCGTAGCGATAAACACAGAGTCTGGTTCGCAAAGCACAGTCGCATTGGCAATTTTCTTAAGCACCTCCGGATTCAGAATGCGCTGGAGTTTGCCGAGATTGGGTGCATCCATTTTTTGTTTAAAAACCTGTTGCGCGGCCGCCGGATCTTTAATCCCGCCTAATTCCGTTACGATATCAATACAGTCTTTTGGGGGCGCCATACCTTTTTCTCCTTTTTTCCAGATGATAGCTTAAAAATTCTATGCCCTTGTTAGATGGTTTTTAAAGTTTAGCATTAGAAGCCGACCGGGTCAAAAAATTAATCTCACACCAATTGATTTAAAAATCAATTGGTAGTTATTTGTTATCTGTTATTAGTTAATGGTTTAAATGGATTAATTCTAATAACGAATAACCAATAACAGTTAACTCCTAATTGAGCGTGTTTCGCTCAATTAGGGTCAGGACGCATGCGAAGCAACAATAATTTCCTGCAGCGGTCGCTTGGGTACGTGATGCACAGCCTCTGCATCTCTCCAATAGCGAATATTTCCATCCGATCCAACAGTTTCAAGCACCACTTCTTCCTTGGGTTTGCCGATCGCCAGGACCAGCAAAATTTTAAGATGCGATTCGATGTTTAAATTCTCCCTCAGGGTCTTGCGGTTGATTGAGCCCAGCATACAACCTGCCAGCCCTTTCTCTCTGGCCCCCAGCAGCATGGATTGGCCGGCGATGCCATGGTCGCAACCAAAATCCTGGCTTATGGTGGTGTCACCCAGGGTCACGATATATCCGGTAGGTCTTTCGCCTTGTTCCGGTCCGGGCCAGTCCTTTAGATATCCAGCCCAGGCCAGACACGAATATATTTCAGCATTCATTTGCGGCTGGCATGCCAGGATGTACTTTAGCGGTTGCAGATTGCCACCCGAAGCTGACAACCGCGCCAGATCGACAAGCTCTTCCAGGGTTTTTAAATCCACCGGGTGGTCCTCATAAAAGCGCCGGCAACTTCTGTTTGCTTTGACTAAATCACTGATCATTTTAGTCCTCCTTGTATAAAAATTTTTCCTGCAGCGGCATGTGCCGTCGAATCCAGATTAACACCTTATCAAACTCCTGCTTGAGTTCATTCAGCGCTTTGCCTCTGTGGCTCACCTGACTTTTTTCTTCCAGCGTCATTTGTGCAAAGGTTTTGTTCAGCGGCGGGTAGAAAAAAATCGGATCGTACCCGAAACCGTTTTGCCCGGCAGGTTGTTCGGCGATCAGGCCTTCACAACGCCCCTCGTAAGTCAGGGCCGGGCCGGATGGAACTGCAATTGAAAGCACGCATTCAAAAGCCGCTTGGCGATCGGTTTTACCCTTAAGCGCTTTAAGCAATTTGGCAATCCGTTGTTCATCGGTGGCATGTTCACCGGCATAGCGCGCTGAAAAAACGCCGGGGACGCCTTCCAGCGATTCCACCATCAGGCCGGAATCGTCGGCCAAAGCCGGGATACCCAATATTTTGGCCGTAAAGCTGGCTTTTTTATAAGCATTTTCATCAAAAGTTTTGGCGTCTTCTTCCACTTCCGGAATCGGTCCAAAATCATCGAGGCTTCTTAACTTAACCGCAAAGCGGGTAAGTAGATCTCGAATTTCTATGATTTTCCCCTGATTTTTTGTAGCGATAACTAAAGGAATTTCCTTTGCCATAACATCCTCGCCGGCTGTAACGTGCTGCCGGGCCTCTTTTAGAGACAATTTGGATTTACAATGCTGCGCTTGATAGATTACCAGATTTTAATGTCAGGCGGGTACTGAATTTTTAAAATAAATCATGGTTGTGTTTTTGTAAAGATTTTAAATCATCACCGATCTGATGATTTTTGCACTTTAAATCTAAAACTCTTTACACTCGAAATATGGCTGGTATAGTATCATAGTAACCTCTGATGAAAACCGTCGCCATTTTAAAATTCAAACTTCAGTACGCTATCACTCCAGACGTCCGCATGCTATGAGCACCAAAGATCTAATCCTGGCCATTGATAACGGCACCCAAAGTCTTAAGGCTTTGATATTTGATCCGGCCGGACAGCTACAGGCCAAAGAAGCAGTAACTTTTGATCCTCATTTTTCTGAACAACCGGCCTGGGCCGAGCAACATCCGGACGTATTCTGGAAATCACTGGTTCAAGCCTGTCAAAGAATCTGGAATCGCCACGACGTCGATAAAGACCGTATCGCCGGTGTCGCTATAACCACCCAGCGCGGAAGTGTGGTTAACATCGACAAAAACGGTAACCCGCTACGGCCGGCCATGATGTGGTTGGATCAGCGCAAAACATACGGGCTGCCGCCGGTCGGCGGTGCCTGGGGATTGATCTTTAAAGTTGCCCGCCTGACAAAAACCGTTGCCTATCTGCAGCAAGAAGCCGAGGCCAACTGGATCCGCACCTACCAGCCTGAAATCTGGCAAAACACCCATAAATATTTACTGCTCTCGGGCTACCTGGCTTACCGGCTGACCGGTAATTTTGTCGATTCCATTGGCTGTCAGGTGGGTTACATTCCGTTTGATTACAAGCGCTTGTGCTGGGCGGCCAGCTGGAACTGGAAATGGCGGATATTGCCGGGTATCGATCCGTCAATATTACCCGACCTGGTTCCGCCGGGCCAGCCCCTGGGTGAAATTACCGCCGCTGCGGCTGAAGAGACCGGCATACCAAAAGGTTTGCCACTGGTGGCGGCGGCGGCGGACAAAGCCTGTGAGGTCATCGGATCCGGCAGCCTTGAGTCATCTATCGGCTGTTTAAGCTACGGCACCACCGCTACGATTAACGTCACCCATAAAAAATATATTGAGCCCATCCCGCTTTTGCCGGCTTATCCGTCTGCCGTGCCGGACCATTATACGGTCGAAGTCCAAGTATATAGGGGGTATTGGATGGTCAATTGGTTTAAAAATGAATTCGGCCATCCTGAACAGCAGGAAGCCACAAGGCAAGGTGTCGAACCCGAAGTATTGTTTGATAAATTAGTAGAGCATATTCCACCGGGTGCGATGGGGCTGATGCTCCAGCCCTATTGGAGCCCCGGTCTTAAAATGCCGGGCCCCGAAGCCAAAGGTGCCGTCATCGGCTTCGGAGATATCCATACCCGCGCCCATTTGTACCGCTCGATTTTAGAAGGGCTGGCCTATGCCCTGCGGGAGGGTAAAGAACGCATCGAAAAGCGCAGCGGCACCCAAATTACCAGTCTGCGCGTTTCCGGCGGTGGCAGCCAAAGCCGTATCGCCCTGCAGTTAACCGCTGATATATTCGGTCTGCCCACCGCTAAACCCCATCTTTATGAAACCTCCGGACTGGGTGCGGCTATTGATGCGGCCGTCGGGTTAGGACTACATCCGGACTTTAAAACCGCGGTCAAGGCCATGACGCATGTCGGAGAGGTCTTTGAACCCAATCACAAAAACCATGCCCTGTATGATGCCCTTTACCATGACGTTTACAAAAAAATGTATAAAAGACTGAAACCGCTGTATGAAAGGATCCGTGAAATCACAGGATACCCGAAATGAGTCAACGACCACCCGCACAGCGGGTGGCTTGGATTTTACCGCCATAGGCGGGAAAAGACAGGGGCGCGAAGCGCCCGGTCGATATACAAACAACCACCCGTTTTGGAAAACCCAAACAAATGGTTGGCGTTAATAGAATGAATCCCTCATTTTTAAGAGGCCGGTTTGCGGTTGCGTATAGCAGTCCCTCCATATTCATTTGATATGTAAAAATTGTAATTTCAACAGCTTAAAGACAAACTTACCGCGCCGCCAATTGTCTTTACAAAGCTTCAGGGTTATGCCATAAATCCTTCCAGTTAAATCCAAAGATAACGCCTTAAAATCCATGCTAAAAGAACTGTCCATTCGGAATTTTGCCATTATTGACGATCTGCAAATCCGCTTTTCCGAGGGGCTGACCATTCTCAGCGGTGAAACCGGTGCCGGCAAATCCATTATCCTCAATGCGGTGAACCTTTTGCTGGGCAATCGCGCATCAGCAGATTTGGTGCGCACCGGAGCACAAGATGCCGAACTGGAGGCGCGTTTCCAAATAACAGGTTCAAGCCGGGTGGCGAGCATAATGGCCGAACACGGCTACGAGTCGTCTGAGGGCCTGCTTGTCAGACGAATTATTTCGCGCAGCGATGCGAATCGGGTGTACATTAATGGCCGCATCGCCACCATTCAGGTGCTTAATGCCATCACCGAAAATTTGGCCAGCATATCCGGGCAGCATGTTCATCAGTTGTTGTTAAAAGAAGAGCAGCATCTTTTAATCCTCGATCAATTTGGTGGTCTGATGCCGTTGCGTGAGGAAGTCAGCAATTATTTTCATCAAATGCTTCCCTTGCTGGAAAAATTAAAAGAGTTAAACACGATTAAAAAGCGGCAGGTCGAACATATTGAACTGCTGGAGTTTCAGCTGAAAGAAATTACAGCCACCAATCCGGCCCGGGGAGAGGACAAAGCGCTTGAGCAGGAAAGGGTGCGCCTTAAAAACGCCGAAGAACTTTATCAGGTCGTATACAACAGCATCGAATCGCTTTACAGCGCGCCGGGTTCGGTTATCGAAAAACTGGTGGATGTAAAAAAAAATCTGGACAGGATCAGCCAGATCGACCCCCAATTAAAATCAAAGACCGCCAAACTGTCTGACAGCACCTATCAAATTGAGGATCTCATTGAAGGACTTCGGAGCTATCTTGCTTCAATTCAGATGGACGAAAAACAGCTGGAGGCGCTTGAAGAAAGACTCGATACGCTCAATAAGCTAAAACGCAAATACGGCGGTTCGATAGATACGGTATTTGAAAAACTCAAGTCCATTGAGCAGGATCTCGCCAGCGTTGAGAATATGGCCGATTCAATTAGAGACACCGAAACTCAAATCAGCGAATTGCACCGCAATTTGAAAGACCGGGTGTTAAGCCTTTCCCGTAAAAGAAAAAAAACGGCCGAGCGGTTTGCCAAAAAGGTCATTAAGCAACTTGCCACGCTAATGATGTCGAAGACGGAATTTAAGGCATCATTGCAGGAAATGGCGACTGACGAAAAAACAAACCCGTATCTAACTGCAAATAATCACATGATAACTGAAACGGGCATCGATCGGGCGAAATTTTTAGTTGCACCCAATATCGGTGAAGCATTAAAACCCCTGGCCAGTATTGCCTCGGGCGGAGAACTGTCACGCGTGGTGCTGGCGTTAAAAGCCCTGCTGGCTAAAACCGATGCGGTTGAAACCGTCGTTTTCGATGAGGTCGATGCCGGAATCGGCGGTGGCGTGGCCGAAGTCGTTGGAAAAAAATTAGCCGATCTTGCGGCACATCACCAGGTCATCTGCATTACCCATCTGCCCCAAATCGCTAAATTCGGCGACCAGCATTACAGTATTTCGAAACAGGTCACCAAAGGCAGGACCCGCACATCGATTAACCTGCTCAGTGACGAGGATCGCTATAAAGAGATTGCTCGAATGTTAGGCGGTGAGAAAATTACGCAGGCAACCCTGGAGCATGCACGTGAGATACTTGAACGATAGTGTCGCGTCGCGCAAGTAATTTACAAAACACGGTTTTATTTTTGGTGTCAGGTAACTGCCGCTAGGTTCAAAGGTTCAGCGTTCAAGGTTGTCCTAACCCTGAACCTTTGAACCTCTGAACCCTTACTGACACCAAATCCGCCGGCGGAACACCTGAAACCATAATCGTTAGTTAACTATACATGGCTCTGAACAGAAGGCAGAGGAGAAATGCAATGCCCAAAACCTTAATGATTGTGGCCGTAATTACATGTGTTCTGATATCGCCTGCGGCAAGTGATAATATCGCCCCGGCAAAAAGGGCCGATATCGAAAAATTAATGCAAATTAGCGGACCACCGGATGTAACAAAGCAAATATCGAACTTTTTTATTCGCCAGATGAGCCAGGCGATTAAAGCATCGCGTCCGGATTTGCCAGGTAAGACCTATCGGATCCTGGGTGAGGAAATAAACAGAGTTATAGAAGAACAAATGACGGCTAAGGGCGGCTTTCTCGATATGGTGATACCCATTTATGCCAAGCACTTTAATCATAAAGATATAAAGGGATTACTTAAATTTTACCAGTCAGATTTAGGGAAAAAAATAATAAAAATCTGGCCGCTTATTCTTCAGGAAAGTATGACCCTGGCACAGGATTGGTCGAAATCGCTGGGGCCCCTAATTAAGAAAAATGTAAATACACGTTTCAAAAAAGAGGGCATTGATCTCTCTGTCTAACCTTACCTAAAATGAGTTTTTACCTGGTTTCAGGCTCTTTTTGGGGAAATTTGTGGAAAATTCTATCGGGGCGCCGGCCAGCCCCCTTGACCGATGGGCTGTCAATTCTTATAATGAACACCAGATAAATTTTCGGGACAGACGATAACCTCGATTTTACCTTTAGTTTTAAGAGCCCATTTCCGATTTTGAGAGGTGGGCTTTTTATATTTAATACTACCTAACCCGGATCCGCCGAAGGCGGAGAATAAATTGCCACAAAGGCACCAAGACACAAAGTCCGCCTCAGGCGGATTAATATTCATCTTTGCGTCTTTGTGTCTTGGTGGCGTAAATGTTTTGCCATAAAAAGTGCAAAAATAATTATTAAGAGACTAAAAGCGAAAAAACTGATGCGTGCCTCATCAGTGCAAGGAGTTGAGTTGTGCGAAAACTGTATCAAAAACCTATCTTGTGGATTTGTTTGCTGGCCCTGTGTGTCGCCTGGCATTCGCCGGCATCTGCTGAACGCGACACTGCGTTTGATGCGAAATCAAAAGCAACGATAAAAAAGAGCGTGCTGGACAAAAGCCTGCTGATTATGCCCCAGCTGAACAAATTAAATTTTGGATTTGGAAGACATAAAGGTATTGAATACTTCTATGAGAAGACCGTCAGTAAAATATTTTTCCAGGACCGGAAATTAGAAGTCCGGGTGATCGATGTCATAATTGAAGACCCCAATATCACTCTCGAGCTTTCGCATTCCATACTGGGCCGGGGAACCATTAAATTTTTCTTTAATGATGAACTCTTCGAGCAAACGACTGCTGAAGGCATACAGATGATCCTGCTGGAAACTCTCGGTGACGAAAATCATCAATATGTTGTTCTTGACCCCCAAAGTAAACTTTACCATTTATGGTCCTGCAATCATACATCGGATCCGAAACTTTCGGCTCGCATGCGACGCGAGGATGCAGAAGCACAAGGCTATCGCGCCAGCGGATTCTGCTTTAAGAAAATGCTGTACATCCCTCAGTTCTCAGTGGAAAGGGCCCTTGAAAGAGTGTGGGCCATGCGACTGCGCGATTATGAACCTATTCAAAATGGTTCAAAAAAGCAGGCGCTTCTGACAGATGTGGGCCAAAAGGTGCTACAGAACTGGCCCCTAAAGCGGGTCGGCTACGATTACGCCTTTTATTTATCAGACAGCCGCCGCATCGGCGCATTTGCCATGCCGACCGGAAAAATCATTATCACCACCGCTCTTTTTGACTCCCTGGCCAATGAGGATGAGCTGGAGGCGCTTCTGGTCTATGCAATTGCCCATATCGAGCAACGGCACAGCTTAAAAGAATATTATGCATGCTTACAGGATGCAGAGTATGCGAATGCGATGAAAAAATTGGCATCGGCTGCAGGCTCTCTGGCCGGACCCGCCAGCGGTATAATTTCAGGAGCATTAAATGCGGTTCTTCCGGAGACAGCCTGCAATCCGCAGTCGCTCGATGGCTATCAAAATGTCTATGTGCAGGAAGCCGACTCGATGACCTCCCTTTATTTTGAAGTCCATGGGAAGGATAAACGGATGATCATATCATTAATTAAAAAATTGCAGTTTAGCGAACTGTCCGAAAAACTGCACCCGGATCAGCGCTTAACAGGTGCGAACCAAGATTATTATAATGACCGTCTCGAACGTGTCAAAAATACCCGGTTGATGTATTTCGGAAAAGATAAGAATTTTGTATTGAAACGAAAAAGAAAACCGCCGGTTCAGCTGGATTTGATAAGCCAGCGATTCTTTAAAAAAGAGAATACGTTAATTGCCTATATCAATGAAAAAAACCTGTTGCCGTTGAACCAAGATACCAATGGTGAAATGATCACCAACCTTTTGGTCAAAGATAGGGATGGAAACCATCGTTTCAAACTCAATGACCAATTTGTAACCGAAGATGTATGGGGCGCATATTTAACCTTCGAAACTTCATCTCCTCAGAAGCAAAATGCCTTCCAAGAAATTGAAAAGATTGTTCTCTCGGTTGTTTCGACCAAAGGACCGGCCGATAGAGAATCCAGTGGAGCCGGCGATAAATCGATCAAAGGAACAAGCGACTTATTAAATGATCGGAACGAAACTGAATACGTCTTTGTGCCCGGAAAGATTGAATGGTAAAACGGTAAAGTTTTTTTCATAAAAGCCGATAAAAAAAACGATGGTGTGTTAATACATACTGTCACCCAATGCTCAGAGGGTGATTCGTAATGAATCACCCTCATCTATTGGGTCTCTACCCGCTCTCAACTTGCCTTGTCCACCCATTATGTATGACGCTTCCCAAAATCTCTCATCTAGATTTTAATAATTGTTAAACCACTACATCTTGTGACATATGGGAAAACCGTTACCTAATGATTATGGAAAATTTTCCATAATTTGAGCCGGTCTATCTGCAATTTTTTTTTAGAACTTAAACACAACTGGTTGTATTTATAATATAAATTTTATAGCCGCCAATTCGGCACGCTTTGTGCGTGAATGGGGGCGATGGATCTGCAAAAACAGATAACTCGATATGGAATTGAATCCTGAAAATAGAGAGACACCCCGGTTTGAGCACGAAGCAACGGTCATGATTGAGAATTATCCGTCAGGTAAGTACTATGAAGGTCGGATGTACAACTACAGCCGAACCGGAATGTATTTTGAATCAGACTTCGAGCCGGCAGTAGGCTCCGATATTTTTGTTGGTATCGAAAATTCCCCGTATTCTTCCCATCACGACGTTTGTCGGGCCAAAGTCATGTGGTGCAACAAATTGCCCGACCACGCCTCATATTTTTATTTTGGTGTCGGGGTAAAATACTATTAGAATCTCAAAAATGCCAATATCGAGGACGAGGAGGAGTACGAGGACGAATACGAGGTTAGGCAACGTTCCTTCGCTTCGTACTCGTCGTCGTCCTCGTTCTCGTAATCTAACTCCCAATAGTTTCTTAGTCAGCTCCCAGTTACCTTCGAATTGATTGCGCCAGATCATTTATCCGTTCTCTGATGTGGATTAAATATCTGGCCATTTTCCCGCGGTGGTCGGCAGTAACCGAATCATGATCCCCCCTCAACACAATTAAGGGATCAAAGGTACAGATCTGTTCCATTTCACGCAAAGCAATACGGATGTTTTCTTCGCCGCCTTTTTCTTTTACCTCGGGGTAAAGCTGTACAAAGGTTCGAATAAAATCTCGCAAAACCAGGATGACGCCTTGAGTGTAGTAAATACGGTCATCCAGTTCAGTGTAGGACACCTCATCGTTGGCCTGCACCAAAAGCCCAAGCGGTTGATCGAGAAATTGATTGCCGATAATAAAAGTAATCATATTGTACATATCATCTGAGCGCATGTTATAGATAGCCTTACCGCCGGCAAGCTCAGCCTCATATTTGCGCAGCAATTCAATTCCTTTTTGAAACTCACTTTCACTGGACGGAAACCACCAGCTGCCTTCGCTAAAG
>Ga0255055_10002117_pt1 | contig 14153 bp, 20 predicted proteins | sample JV7_2_27_MG_FD_188633 | JGI IMG/M metagenome (GOLD analysis project Ga0255055, IMG submission 188633) | Seawater microbial communities from Jervis Inlet, British Columbia, Canada - JV7_2_27 | ecosystem: Environmental > Aquatic > Marine > Inlet | place: Canada: British Columbia | collected...
CTACCTCCCGATCCGATTTAGGAGTTTCCGGTTCGGTAGAACCGCTTTCCTTCTACCCCGCATTCTTGACGGTTGCAGTGGCGCAACCGCCGGGACCCGCCCAGCGTCACGTTTGACGTTTTCGTCCATGGACTCGCCATCCCGGCCGGAGCGCATATTGCCGGTCATGCGTGGGGGTCATCTGGTGGTGGTGTTCGGGAGTGTGGCAACCTTGGAGTCGTGACCCTCACTCCGTCCTCCTTTCTCACAAACGTTGAACCCTCCTGGAAGCGGTGCCTAGAACTGGCATGGGAAGCGTTCGTCGCCGACTGTGTTCCCGTAGGGAGCGTCCTCACCGACAGCGACGGGAGACAAGTCGCCGAAGGCCGAAACCGGTCACAAGACTCTCACACACCCGAGCAGGACATCGCAGGAACGTTGGTTGCCCACGCCGAGATGAACGTCCTCGCTGCCTTGCCGCCAGGTGACTACTACGACCATGTGTTGTGGTCGTCGCTTGAACCCTGCTTCATGTGTACCGGAGCGGTGCTGCACGCACATGTCGGGGGCGTCAGATACGCAGCACCAGACCTCGTCATCACCGGCATCGGCGACCTCCCCAAGATAAGCCCCTGGGTCGCCTCCAGATGGCCAAACCGACACGGACCTGAAGACGGACCCACCGCCGACATCGCAGCCTTGCTCCCAATCGCCTGGCGGATTCCAAGGAGTGAAGACAAGGTGCTCGCCGCTGCCAGGAAAGCCGACCCCGAGTTGTTCGATTTGGCCAGGAGCTACGTCAATCGAGGAACACTGAGTGGCTGGCGTACGTCCAGCCTCGACCATGTGTTGGACGCAATCTGGGATGACCTTGCGGCCCTCGGCAGACGGCGTACCACCGGTCCGTGAATCCAGACACCCACCCGCCCATATCGGCACCTATGCGCTCCCGAGAGGGCAGATTGTTCTTGTGCCATTGAGAGAGCACACGGTGCATGAGACCGCAGGTATTGCTTGGGCTGCGCTGGTGATGCAATCTGGGAGATGTTGGTCACGGCGTCTGGGGAGGTGGTGATGGACGAAGCGCACGTGAGTGTGCGGGCCCTCGGGGCGAGCGACGGGCGTGCCGCGGTGATGGTGATCAACACTGCCGCCGAGTGGTATGGCGAGTTCCTGGCTCCGTCGGAGGTCGAGGAGCCGGAGATGACCCTCGAAAGCTGGCAAGAAGAGGCTCGGCGGATGACCTGGTATGGGGCGTTCGAGGGCGTTGATCTGGTGGGAGTCATGGGCCTCGAGTTCGCCGGCGACGCTGTCCTCTTCCGCCATGCTTATGTGCTGCCCGACTGTCAGCGCCACGGTGTCGCATCGGTGCTGCACGACCATCTCGAACGACAGGTCCGTGGTGTCGACAGGATCATTGTGGGTACCTATGCCGCCAACTTCAGGGCCCGCGGTGCCCTTGAGAAGGCCGGCTATCGACCGTCTCTCTACCCAGAAGCAGTGCTCCGCCGCTACTACGAAATCCCCGAAGACCGGCTCAAGTCCTCGGTGACCTACGAAAAGCAACTTGACGGCGACCGGTGACACGAACCTGGCCCGCCCATATCGGCTGCGACCTATGCGCTCTCGTTTCTGGCGGCCGAGGCATCAGTTTCGGAACTGCTAATCGACCGGGCCGGTCGATCCTTGCCCGACCGCATAGATTTCCCATTCGTCCGGCACTCCCTTGAGGGCGTGGACGCCGCGGCTCTCAAACTCGAAACCGGCCCCGGCGACGAGGTCTTTCACGGTGCGCGACACCAACACCTCCCCCGCACCAGCCATGGCCGAGATCCGCGCCGCGATGTGGACGGCGAGACCTGACACGTTGGAATCGACGATCTCCATCTCGCCGGTATGCAGGCCACACCTCACCGAGACGCCCAGTGCCTCCACGGCTCGCGTGATTCCATGAGCACAGTCAATCGCTCTCGCCGGGCCGTCGAACGTCGCAAAGAAGCCGTCTCCTGCCGTATCGATCTCGGTGCCGCGCCACCGGACAAGCTCGGTACGGATCAGACTGTTGTGCCGGTCAAGCAGATCACGCCACACTTGATCCCCAAGTGTGGTGGCCGTCTCGGTCGATCCCACGATGTCGGTGAGCATGGCGGTAGCAAGGACACGCTCGGGCTGCTCCGGTGTCCGATGGCCCGTAACGAATTCCTCGATCTCGTCGAGGAACGGCTCGGGGTCTCCGGCCCAGAAGAAATGGTCCGAGCCGGGGACCTCGACCAGCCTCGCGTTGGGAAGCTTCGACGCGATATAGCGGCCTTCTTCGATCCGAACGTCAGGGTCATCCAAACGGTAGATCAACCGCGCAGGGCAATGGACTGCGGGGAGCACCGTGGTGACGTCAATGTATGTATTCATCATGTTGAGTGCGGCAGCGGCCTTCGGGCTGGCCGAGAGGCGGAGATACCGAGCGAGCCACTTCACGAACGCAACGTCGTCGGCGCGACTCGGGGCGTAATACTCCACTATCCGCCGCGGATCGGACCAGATCTCTTCGAACGACTCGGTTTCAGCCATCCGCTCATCCAGAGTGGGCGCCCACGGATAGTCCTCGGAACGCAACCGCTTGGCATAACAGCATGCCAAGACGAGGCCATCCGTTCGCTCCGGGTACGTCGCTGCGAAGAGCACGCACATGTTGCCTCCCTCGGAATGGCCAAACAGAGTGGCGCGGTCGGAACCCGCGGCGTCCATGACGGCACGCAGGTCATCCATCCGCACCTCGAGGGTCGGGAGCTGGTCAACATTGACGGAGTCAGACAGCCCGGTACCACGCTTGTCGAAGATGATGAGCCGCGAGAACGAACCAAGCCTGCGGAGAAACCGCGCCAAGCCCGGGTCTTCCCACATGGCCTCGATGTTGGACACCCAGCCCGGCACGTACACCAGATCACGCGGCCCGTCCCCGAACACCTGAAACGCGATATGGGTGTCCCCGTTCTTGGCGTAATGAGTGTCGCCCACGGCACCTCAACTCGTCCACGCGCCCTCGCAGCCAGACTCTACAGACGCGAAATCCGGGAGCTGGGCCGCCCACATCGGCACCTATGGGCGGTGGCGTCGATCAGAACATCCGGCCTTGGGCGAAGCCGAGGGTCTTGGAGCAGGATGGACAGAAATAGATCAGGGTCCGGCCTTGACCGAGCGGGAAGCCGGTTCCCTTTCGGTAGACCTCGTTGAGCGGTTCATCGCAGTGGGGACACCGAGGAGTCAGATCCGGACGATCGACCAGGGTGAACGGGCCTTCCGCCGTCTTCGGCATGTCAGTCCTCTCGTCGTTTCATCCAGCTTCATCCTGCATCGAACCCGTGCCTAGAGGCCATCGGCCAGACCGCCCATCTCGGCATCACATATGCGCTATCTGAAGGACGGTTCGCGCCGTTCGCGATGCGGTGGTAACACGTATTGTCGGTGGCGTGCCTCGTCTCAGGACGGCTGACGACGCAGCCGTATCCGTCGGCGGTCGATGTTCACCGATCTCATCGGATGAGGATCACGACCGCAAAGGTGAGGATGACCAGGTTGCCGACGATGATCGCGAACGTTTGCGCCCGATTGCTGAGCTTTTCACCGGCGAAGGCGCCGACACCGGCGAGGAGCGTCTGCCATGACAGAGACGCCAGGAAAGCGCCTACAGTGAAGAGGGCTCCCTCGACGGCCGACATGTCGTCGGCGACGCCGAGCCCGACGATGACGGCGGCAAAGTAGACAATGGTGGTCGGGTTGATGACGGTGAGACCAACGAACCGGGCATACGTGCTGGCCAACTCCCGCCGGTCGGGGAACGCAATCTCAACCGTGTTCGGCTTCTTGCCGACTCGGCGCAGCCCGGCCACAGCTATCACCGCCAGGACGACGGCACTGACGATTCGCAGAGGCTGATCGACGGACTGGACGAGTCCGGCGAGGGCGGCGCCACCGATCACGGCCAAACCGGCATACATGAAGTCCGCAGTGGCTGCGCCCGCACCGGCGAAGAAGGCGCAGCGGAAGCCGCATCTGATGCCCACCTCGACGATGAGTACAGCGATGGCACCGACCGGGATGGCGATCCCGTACCCAGCAACCACCCCGGTGACGAAGGCATCCATAGCGACACGAATCTAGGAGGGAGGCCACCCATGATCGCCACTACATGCGCTGCGAAATGAGGTCGACCGACGCTTGACGGGTCAGGACGGCGATCGGCTCACGACGATCATGCGAGTCAACGAGCTCGCCGAGCAGTTGGGTCCACGGACGTGGTGTACGGGGGGATCCGTTTGAGGGTGCTTCCCATTGGGTGATCACCGCGTCAGCCTCACAGGTACGTGTAAGCGACCGTGAGGAGAACGCGGTGATCAACAAGAGCATGGACGCATTGGCGTGGCTGCGCAAGCAGCTCGAGACGGACGACAACGACCTGCTGCGTGAGATGGTGCGCAGCTTCGCCGAAGAGCTGATGGGTGCCGAAGCCGACGCGATATGCGGCGCCCCATACGGGGAGGCGTCGCCGGACCGGATGAATCGCCGCAACGGCTATCGGAGTCGCCGGTGGGACACGAGGACGGGCAGCATCGATCTGAAGATCCCGAAGCTGCGGGCCGGTTCGTACTTCCCGGATTGGCTTCTGGACGCTAGGACCCGCTCGGAGCGGGCGTTCATCCAGGTCGTTGCGGAAGCCTACGTTCGGGGCGTATCAACGAGAAGGGTCGAAGGCTTGGTGGAGACGCTCGGGATCACGTCGCTGTCCAAGTCGCAGGTCTCGGAGATGGCCACCAGCCTCGACGAGATGGTTGCGGACTTCAGGAATCGGCCACTCGATGCGGGCCCGTATACCTATGTGTGGGCCGACGCGTTGACGATGAAGGTCCGCGAGGGTGGCCGCATCGTCAACATCGCCTGCCTGCTGGCGACAGGCGTCAACGCCGAGGGCCATCGAGAGATCCTCGGCGTCGACCTGGCCACTGCCGAGGACGGAGCCGGCTGGCTCGCCTTCTTCCGCTCCCTGGTCGCCCGTGGCCTCTCCGGTGTGCAGTTGGTGATCTCCGACGATCACACCGGCCTCGTCGAGGCTATCGCCGCGACATTGCCGGGTGCGTCGTGGCAACGCTGCCGAACCCACTACCTGAAGAACCTACTCACGAAGGTCCCGAAGTCGTCCCAGTCGATGGTCGCCACGATGGTGCGAACCATCTTCGCCCAGCCATCAGCGAAAGAGGTCTGGGCGCAACACCGCCGTGTCGTCGACCACCTCTTCGATGTGGGGCTTGTCGACGCCGCTGAGCATCTCGACGGCGCAGCCGCCGAGATCTTGGCGTTCACCGGGTTCCCCAAAGCGCACTGGCGCCAGATCTGGTCCAACAACCCCCAAGAACGCCTCAACAAGGAGATCCGGCGTCGCACCAACGTCGTGGGCATCTTCCCCACCCGAGGATCGGTCGTTCGCCTCGTCGGAGCCCTGCTCGCCGAACAGCACGACGAATGGGCGATCACAAGGCGATACATGAGCCTCGAATCACTCGCCCAAGCCCGTATCCGACTCATCGAACCCGACGACTCCGAGGAGGTAACCCCAGCACTCGAACCAGCAATCGGCTAGAAAGAGAACAACGAGGCCGACGCGGTGTCACCCATACACCACGTCACGGGACGTGACCCCCACAACACTCACATTACCCATATCACCGGCATCACCCAAGACAGCAGGTGGCACACAACTGGCACGCGACGTGCCACCAACCACCAACAACAACCACACCGAATGTGCAGAAACCCGCAAGGTAGAGCATTACGCTGAAAGGGAAACCATTGCCACAGCGTGCATTCAGAGCCGACGTCGAAACCCCGGATTTGCCTTCACACGGCAGAGGCCACTGGTTCGATCCCAGTAGCGCCCACCCACAGAAACCCCTTGGCATGGCTGCGAAACGCAGTGGCACCAAGGGCTCCCGCCCTTCCAGGTCAACGGTCGCGTCAGCACCGAGGCACGCCGCGGATCACTGAGATACACGTCATCCTGTGGCCCAGGTGTGGCCCAAGGTGCGCGGCGGGCAGCTCTCCAAGACTGCAACGCGTGGCAGATTTCATTCGCGGTGAGAGCGACGAGGATCGTTCAGGACTCGAGCAGTGGTGTATATAGGCGGACCTCGAATCCCACGGATGTGGTTTGCGGGGCAACGTCGTAGACGTCGAGCCGCGCGGAGTGAATCCGTGGCGACCGGTCCGCGCTAGTTGAACCCCTCGGGTGTCAGGTCGATGGTTGACCGGATGAACTCTCCCCAGTCGACGCGGCGCTCGGCCGGGCGGGTCTGTCCGAGCCGGGCGTCCTGGCGACGAGGCACCATCGAGCAGAGCACGTTGCCGTTGCCGGACCGCAGCAGCGCCAGGACCTCGCGACCGTCAATGCCGGCCGCTTCGGCGACGGCGCGGACCCCGACCAACGGAACCACCCAAGAGCCCCAACCTGGACGACCGAAACCGAGTGCGTTGCTGATCATTGCGTGGCCTCCCCGTCGAGGTCACGGTCGAGGTTGAGTCGGTAGATCACTGTTCCGGTGTGTTCTACGGCGACCCGTCGGACGTGGAGACCGGTGATCTTGGAGAGCGTCGCCAGCGCCCGGTTGGCGTTGGTGTAATCCGTGTCGATGATCGGTGCGCCGCTTTCGGATCAACAACGGGTTCACCGAGCCCATTCGTCCGTAGCCGGCCTCGCATCGAGCGTTCCACGATCTCGACCAGGCGCTGCACGATCCACGGCTCATCGACCCCCGAAGCGTCGCGTTTGGCGGTGTCGAGCTTCTCGATGAGTGCTGCGATGTCGGGGCGGTGCACCAACTCGTAGCCGGTGCGGCTGGCTCGGTTTTCCGTGTAGCCGGCGTCTCGAGCTGCGGCGGTGGCGTTGTGTGAGGCGCTGTAGGCGTGGGCGAATGCCTTGTGCCTGGCGGACAGCGTCGCGGTGGCCATGGCAGACAGAATACCGCAACTAACACTAAGAGGCCATGAATACGGTCGGTAGCCGCGAAAGTGAAAGTCACGTTTACTCACGCGCGCCGGGGGCGGCGGTGGTGTTGGGGGCCCCTGGCTGGAATGGTGGGACCCATGCGGCCGGGCGGTGGGGCCGAGTCGTGGCGTGGATGAGTTTCGCTCCCACGCGTTGCCTGAGCGGCGAATAGGCTTGCTGGGTGGCGCATTGGCTACGGATCGTTGGCGTGCTGGTCCTGGTCGCCGGATGCAGCAATAGTGGGGACGCTCGGATCTGCGAGATCGATCGCAACCCTCTTCGGAGGACACCATGATGGTTGCTGAGCACATCACAATCGTGACAAGGGAGGGGAAACTCCTCGCTGCGGCGGCGGAGCAGGGCGGACTCGAGGTCCGTATACCGACTTGTCCCGAGTGGGACATGCGTGATCTGGTGCGCCACCTGAGTGAAGTCCACTTGTGGGCTGCAGCCCATGTCGCTCGGCGCAGCACAAAGCTATGGCTTGACGATCTCTCCGAGCTCACCGTCTCCTGGCCGGATCTGGCCGTCTTCTGGCCCGACGACGACGTCTTGGTCGATTGGTACCTGGACACCAACGCCAATCTGGTTCGTGCTCTCGATTCGGCACCGCCGGATCTCGAGTGTCCCACGTTCCTTCCCGCACCGTCGCCGCTGGCGATGTGGGCGCGGCGACAGGCCCACGAGACGGCGGTACACCGGTTCGACGCGGAGAACGCGACCGGTGTCGCGTCAGGATTCGCCCCAGTGTTCGCCGCCGACGGAATCGACGAACTGCTGGTCGGGTTCGCGCCACGACGTCACGAGTTCCCAGTCGAGACCCGCCAGACGATGCACGTCCACGCCGAGGACACCGACGACCACTGGCATGTGACGATCGGACCCGAGGGCATCACAACATCCCGCGGCGATGGACCCGCTGACGTCACGCTCACCGGAACGGCATCCGACCTCTACTTGGTGCTGTGGAACCGGGGAGAGGACTCGAGCATCACCGTCACCGGAAACCGCAACCTCCTCGACGTGTGGCACGGCAACTACCAAATCCGCAGATCATAGACGACGGCCGGGTTCGGGGGAGGAGGGTGGTTAAGGGTCGGCTGGCACGGTGGGACCCATGCGGCCGGGCCAGCCGGTTATGGGCGGTTCGCGATTGAGTTCCGCCCAGAGAGTGGCGGTGCATAATGCCGGTTCCAGAGCGCATCTTGAGTACGTCGTCGGCATCGCGTGACGGGCGTTATGAGCGGGGTCGTGAAGCTGATCGAGCCGAGCAGGGGCAAGCTGGTGGTGGTGTATTACGCCAGAGCCGAGTGCCGTTCGTCTGCTAGTCCCCGCACACGGTGAGGCCATACTCGCCGGCTCGAATGTCCAAATCGGAAAAAGCCGTTGCCACCACTCGCAGACCGGCGTGACCCTGGTCTTCGTTTGAAGTCAGTTGCTCGATGGCGGTCGGGTCACCTGCGGCGGCGGCGGCGGCCAATTGGGGAATTGCACGCAGCACTGCCTCGAGGTCATCGTAGAGGGCCGCCAATAGGTTCTCGTCTCCTTCAGGGGCAGCGAGGGCCCGCAGGTCGGCAAGCTGTTTCTCGAGGACAGCGGTGAACTGGTCGATGAAGTCAGCCGCCAACGGCTCGGCGAACTCCTCGGGATTGGACGCGTCGGGTAAGTTGGCGAATTCCAAGTTTATGGCGTCGAACTGGGCGTTGGCGTCTTCGCAAATGGCGTTGCCCTGTGCGATGTACTCATCCTTGGAGAGAGCCTCATCGCCCCCGCACGCAGTGACCACCAACGCAAACGCCAGCAGGAGGCCCAAGACTGCAACGGGGCGAAGATTCATTCCCATGCCGTGACCATATACACGCACCGACTGTGGCCCGCCCATAACGGCATATGCGCTAGCAGGGTTTTGGGGGGACGGGTCGCCCCTGCCGGTCATGTGCGGGAGGGTCGCGGCGTAGGGTTGCTGTCATGCCGATGGTGCCTTCTTCGTTCGACGGCACGCCCACTGCGTTCGAGGTGTGGGGTGTCGGGTCTCCCACAATCGTGTTTGTCCCGGGGTTGACGGGCGACCGTTCGGACTTCTCTGCCCAGATCTCCTTTTTCGAGGGTTCACATCAAGTGGTAGGAGTGGACTTGCCGGGCAACGGAGAGTCGGGTCGGGACCGGTCGGTGTGGACGATGGCGGCCTTCGGCCAGGACGTAGCCACTGTGGTGGATCATCTCGCTCTGGACGATCTGGTACTCGTCGGTCACTCGTTCGGCGGCGACGTGACTGTTGATGCGGCATTGCGCCTGGGCGGTCGAGTGAGGGGACTCGTTTGGGTAAGCAGCTACCGGTCCCTCGGCTCGATCCTGGATGAAGATCAGGTCGACGGGTGGCTGGCTCCGTTCAGGGAAGACTTCGTCGCGGCGATGGACGATCTGACCCGTCGGAACTTCGGACCGGACGCCGATCGCACGATGGTCGATGCGGTGGTGGCACGGATGGTGTCATCCGACCCAGACATGGTGATGAACGTATTGGACTCGAAACTGCACAACGAACCTGCCGTGCTTGACGCACTGGGGCGCATCGACGCTGCCGTGTTCGCCATCAACCCGGGCTTTAAACCCAACGATGCCGAATCCCTGCTCGCATACGGCATCGACCTACGAGTTGTCCCCGGAGTCGGGCACTACACCATGATGGAAGACCCAACCACCTTCAACGCCACCCTCACCGACATAATCGAAGCCCTTCCAGCCCCTTCCTGACCCGCCCTTAACGGCACATATGCGCCTTCCGCCCCTCTGGTGTTCGTAGTGACTTGAGCTATTCGACTTCGAGTCGGGCTCCTATCCAAGTCTTTTCGGCCACCAGAAGGGTTCCGTCGTCGTCGACGACAACGTAGGTCGACACACCGACGTACCGGTGGTTCTCCTCGGTCGTGTTCCGGGCGTTCTCCACCAGGGACACGTACCACGGTCCTTCACCGGTCACGATCGGTTCTCCCACCAGTTCGAACTGCCATTCGGTGACGGCGAATTCCAAACTTGTCGCGACAAGGTCCAGCGTCTCTGAGCTGAGACTCCTGACAAGGGTCCCGCCCACCTGGTAGTAGAGGATGTCGTTGACGACGAAGTCGTCGGTGACCACTGCCAGATATGCCGGTGCGTCATTGGCGCTGACGGCACTGATGTAGTCGTCGAGCAGCTGGTCGATCTCGGCTGTGACCGACGCCTCGCGATCCGTGGTCGCGTCGTAGATGATCCAGGAACCCAGACCGAACACAGCTAATACGAGAACAACGACTGTGATCGTTAGGAGACGATTGCGACGCTCTGCCTGGTGGAGTTGATCGGCATTGACCTGATCGGGCCGGTCGGTGAGGGCAGTCATGACCCCTCCCTGCTCGGACCTGCACATCTCAGGCAGGTCACCATCCTCGATCATCTGTGACGAGAGGCCGAATGGCTAGAGGGCAAACGTCACAACCGCCCATATCGGCTCATATGCGCCAGCTGGGTTCGGGATTCGAATCGCTCAGTGGCGGGTATCACTCCGAGAGGATGTTGCCTTCGCTATCCCTGAACCAGGCGCCCTTGCGTCCATCGGGCAAGGTCAACACACCCTCAACCGTCTTCAGCCGGAGTATGAACAGCTCCGCCCGGCGTTGTCTGAGATAATGTCCCGATGGGAGGTGATCGGTGAACGACCCTGCCGCACAGGACCCGTCGGCCGCACTTCGCGCTGCGCGACCGATCATGGCCGCGTTGGCGCGTCCGCATCGTTGGTTGTATGCCCGCTACGGGGGCCGGTTGATCAACCGGAAACCAGATAGCACTGTGATCATGCTGACGACCAGCGGCCGGCGCAGTGGCGAGGCACGATCGGTGCTGATCAATCACGTCAAAGACGGCGACGACTTCCTCGTCGTGGGCTCGAATTGGGGATATGAGGCGGCTCCTGCGTGGGTGCTCAATCTGCGGGCCAATCCAGCTGCCACCGTCACCATCGCACAACAAGCCATCCCCGTGATCGCGGAGTTCCTCGGTGACGAGCCGCGTCACTCGGCATGGATCAAGATCACCGATGAGTTCCCACAGATGGACCAGGTAGCAGCATCCACGACTCGTGAGCTGCCCGTCATCCAACTCGCGCCCTCCTGAGCCCGACCCGCCAGCAAGACAACAAGCGACGCCCCAACCACCCGCCCATTTCGAAGCCTTATGCGTGCCCCGTGTGAGCATGATTGGGCTCTAGAGGCTGCCGGTGATTTCGATGCGCCACCCGAGTTGCTCGAGTTCCTCTCGGCTGAACGTTCGCAGCGGTTCTTCACCGATGCTCACCGTGAACAGCGTCGAGTCTGTGCTCAGCTCAACCGTGAAGTCGTGAACACAGCGCAGGTCATGGCGGAGTCGTTCCTCGGCACGCAACGTGTCGTAGATCGTCAACGTCGACTGACCAAGGCCATCGAGGGCGCCTGGTCCCAAGTCGCTCACTCCAATGACATCGCCACCGTTGCCGGCCACCACCACCTGCGCGTCGCCGATTGGCAGCAGGAAGGGACTGTCCCCGTCATCGAGCGGACCGCACAGATCGCCGTCTCGCCACACCGCTCCATCTCGCATCGCCTCAGAGCCCTGTGGAGCCCACCCTTCTCCAATGAGGACGAATACTCCGTTGATCGGCGGCGGTGGCGCTGCCGTCGTCGACGTCGAGGTGGTCGAAGGCGCTGTTGCGGCAGTCGATGCGGTCTCCAATTCCGGTTCCGAACACGCCGTCATCATGAGTGCGGCAAGGAGGAAGACCGCCAGGCTGCGCATGTCGCGAGCCTACAAGTCTGCGGCAACGTGCAATGGGGGCCACTGCCAGCAGTCCGCTCAAACCGCCCATAACGACACCTATGGGCGGCTCAGTTGATTCTGCGGTCGAGCAGGGCTCCAATGTTTCGAGTGGCGCCTTGCATCACTTGTTTGTGGCCGATCCGGAAGAACAACCAGCGACGCAGGGAGGGGCGGTCACCACCAAGCGGTTCGGCAACGACGTCCAGGGCTCGTTGAGTGTTGATCTGTTCGTCCAATATGGCGCCGTCGGGTTCGTCGCTGATAACCCACAACAGGTCGCCTTGGAGGTACGGCGCGGAGCGATCGGGTTGAGTGAACCGAACGTGAAAGTCGCCATTGCGGTGGGTGATGTCAACATCGAAGCGGAAGCCGGGAGCGGGCGAGAACCCAGAAATGCTCCACGACTCTTCGGTGCGGCGTGTCTCCTTTCCGGGACGGCTCCCAAATACCGAGTCATCACCAGTCATTGGCTCGTTGAGAAGCACATCCGCGACCGCGGCTGCATTGGCGGCTTGGCCCTCGAATCGGAACCGCTGTTCGAGAGTGTCGCGTCCCTGGCGTGAGCCGTGAACGTATGCCACGCGGCGAACCATGGTTTCCACACTTCGAGCGTACTGACCTGACGGCTCCCAAGACCGACCAACTCACCCGCCCATATCGGCACCGATGCGCTACGTGGAGACATCCCTGCAAGCGTTGTGGGCCTAGCCGGTGACCTGATCGGGTGGGTTATCGCGGAGGCCGACAGCGTCGAGGCGCCAGAAGGCATCTGGGTAGACCAGTGTTCCGGTCATCCACGACTCGTAACCAGGCAGCCGATGGACCATGAAGGCGTCTTGGGGTATGCGAACTGACGGAGCGGTGAACCCGAGATCGGTGGCGCGCTCAAAGCCGAACCGCGGGTAATACCGGGGGTGACCTTCAAGGAATACGAGCGGCTCGGGTCGACGTCCGACCACGGCGAGGCTCTCGCGGATGAGGCGGCCGCCGATTCCACGGTTCTGGAGGTCCGGTCGTACGCCGATCGGGCTGAGGACGAGCACCTCGACAAGCCGGGGTGCCGCGTCGAGCAGCGCCCGGGTATACAGCACGTGACCAACGAGGTCACCATCTAGGTCAGCGACGAACGACAGCTCATCGTCCCAGGCCCATGACGAACGCAGAGCGTCGAGTAGGGGGCCGATCACCGGATCACCATTGAACGCCGACACCGATAGCTCACGCATCTGATTGAACTCTTCGGTGCGCATGGCTCGAACGACCACTGGGAGGCCCAATTCGGTCTCTGGTGGTGGGGAAGTCATTGACGGGATTGTAGAAAACGCGGCCCACAACCCCTCATCGCCCTCGCACTGCTCGCCCTCGGCAGCCACCCACCACAACTCCCAGGCCGAACCTGACCCATAGATCCAACAGGAGAGCGACATATGGGCGGTGCATGTCGCCGGTTGTGGGCTAGGCGAAGCGAGCTTCATCATCGGTCGAACATGCAGGTACGGCGAAGTCGTAATCCTCTAGCCCTCGGTGTGTCACCTGCGGATGATGGCGATGGAGGCTTGTGTCTCTGGTGTGAGGGTATGCCGAGGGATACGTGATGCGTTGTCGAGCAGTGGCCCTTGTCATGGTGGTGGGGTTGGTCGCTTGTGCATGTGGTGGAACCAGCCTGAACGGATCGGAGGACGATCCGGATGGCGGCGACAGTGGCGTACCGACTGGAAGCGGCGAAGCCCTCTACGAGGCCAATTGCGCCGCCTGTCACGGCGAAGGTGGAATAGGGATTGAGGGTGTCGGCAAACCGCTCGTGAAAAGCGAGTTCGTTGCCGACCTGAGTGACGCTGAGCTGGTGGACTTTCTCATCGTGGGACGGGACACCGCGGACCCGCTGAATACCACGGGCATCCTCAAGCCACCGAGGGGCGGTAACCCGAGCCTTACCGATGAAGATCTCGCGGTGATCGTCGAGTACGTCCGTTCGCTTAGCCGGTAGCGGAGACAGCAGGCCACCTGTTGTTCCGTATTGGAGGCGCAGCTTGCGGGATCAGTCCCCAAGCGGAGACAGGGCCTTCGATCCGGACGACTGGCGGCTCCGTCGAGCAAGAGGTTCCACGCTCTGTCACAACCCGCCCATATCGGCTCAGTGTCGTGATCTGGTGACGTCCGGCGGGTTGGTTCTCCATATCGGTGCCCGCCGTTGGTGTGGCTTGTTGGGTGTTTTGCCGCCCGCCGGACGCGCCGGACCGGCCGGCGTGGCTTGATAGGAGATTGGCCTCTCGGCCTGCACTGAGGCGTGCCCTCCGACCGGTCCTTGGAACAC
>Ga0255055_10002118_pt1 | contig 14150 bp, 10 predicted proteins | sample JV7_2_27_MG_FD_188633 | JGI IMG/M metagenome (GOLD analysis project Ga0255055, IMG submission 188633) | Seawater microbial communities from Jervis Inlet, British Columbia, Canada - JV7_2_27 | ecosystem: Environmental > Aquatic > Marine > Inlet | place: Canada: British Columbia | collected...
CAAGCAGGTCGCTCACAATGGTCCGTGTCACATCATCAGCAGTACCCCCCAGACCTCCTGTGATAATAACAATTCCTTTTTCAAGCATACATTGCTTCAACTGCCCGGCTGCGATTTGGCTGCTGTCTGGAAGCGTAACGATCTGTTTTACGTAAATTCCCAGTTTACGAAGCTCCCGTGCGAGATACACAGCATTGGTGTTGCTTATGTCACCCCTGAGCAGTTCCTGACCGATAGTGACTATCTGGGCTTCAATCATACAATTTATCCTTCTTGAGTGAACATGGAATAGTCCAGCATGTTTTTCATCTGATGCCAGCTGTCAGGAACCCGTTGAAAGTTGCACAGAAAGAGATTCTCTATTATATGGCGTATCTGATCGAGCGTTTCGCCCTCCATCCTTACCTTTTCTGCCAGGTGGAGAGGTGTTTGAAGTGCCCATTCCACGAAACGTCTCGCACCGGGTGCCACAGCAATCCATGAGGAGGAATGACATCGACTGCAGACAGGGAATCCTGCTGAAGCATCGGTATAGGTGCTTTCATTTTGCACGGGATTCATGCATTTCGCGCATGTGTTACAATCCGGCTTGTAACCCATTATTGAGAGGAAGTTGAGATCATACATAGAAAGGAGATACAGACCCTTGTCAATCTCTATGTTATTTAAAAGCTTCAATGTTGCTGACAGCATTTCATATAACTCTCTATCACGGTGCATTCGCTCCACAAAACGCAAAATAGGTTCAACAATCGCGTTCCCCATCAGAAACCTGTTCAGATCGTTACGTAGTGCACTGTTCTGACCGGTTACTTCCACATCCTGTATAGAAAAGGGGCTGTTCTCGCTTTTGTGATAGAGGAGGAAGATACCTGAGGTGAAGGGTTCAAGTTTGCTGCCAAACCTGCTTTTCGTTTTGCGAGCCCCAAAAGCAGTTGCCTCCAATCTACCCAGCTCTTCAGTGTACAGCCTCACCATCTTATGTCCTTCACCGAACTGGGTTGATGTGAGTGCTATGGCAGCGGTTTTGACATGACGATTATTCACAACAGATTACTGGGGCTGGTCGTCATCGTTTTCATCCTGCACGACCTTTGTGCGTACCCGTATCCTTTTAATGCTGTGCCCATCCATGTTTTCGATTCTAAAGAGTGTATCTCCAAAGCTGATCTCTTCATGGGGCACTGGAATTTTACCGAACATAGTAAATACAAACCCTCCAAGCGTGTCACTGCCGTTCATGGGAAGATCTGTGCCCAGTGCTTCGTTGATGTCTTGTATCTGAGCACGTGCATCACACAACCACATGTTCGGCCCCACGCTCTTGATCTCCTCTTCTTCATTGTCATATTCATCCTGAATTTCGCCGACTATCTCTTCCAGAATATCCTCGAGGCATACAATCCCCGCCATACCACCATATTCATCTATAACAATGACAATATGTTCCTTTTTCTGCTGAAGTTCCTTGAGAAGATCATCTATCATCTTTCCTTCGGGTACAAACCGCGCAGGTCTCAATATCTTTGTGATATCAGCTGGCACATCTCCTTTCAGGAGATAGGAGAGAAGATCCTTTGCATAGAGAAAACCCATTATATTGTCAATGGTGTTTCCGTAAACAGGTATTCTCGAATGACCGCTCTTGATAATGGTTTTTATCATGTTTCTGAAATCTTCATCAGCGGGAAGGGCAACTACATCTGTTCTCGGTACCATAATTGATCGGACAGCTGTTTCTCCAAGGCCAAAAATACCTTGAATCATTTCTCGCTCTTCCTGCTCGATCTCGTGGCTGTCTTCTGCTATGATTTCATCGAATTTGTTGTTTTTCTTTTTTTTAAAAAACCTGACGCTCATAGGTTCCCCTCTATCCCTGACAGTATTTCACTCGCTATGCCCATCATGATTTTCTCATCTTCTCCATGATCATGGGTGTACCCGAGGAGATGAAGCAGTCCGTGTATGAAGAGAAAAGTAAACTCATCCTCGATCGTCGTCCCCTGATCACGGGCCTGAACAGCTGCAGTTTGAACTGATATTATGATATCACCGAGTACCGGGATTATACCATTACACATTCCATTTCCGTCCATGGAAAATGAAAGTACATCCGTTGGATTGTTCTTCCTACGGTACCCTCGGTTGAGTTCAGCGATGAATATGTCATCACAGACAACCAAAGATATCTCACCGGCGCGCATTCCCGTGACCTCAAATGTCCTCTGTGCAACCTCTTTCAGTGTGGAAACCGGCACAGGCGTTTTGACATTCTTTTCGGTCAGTCCAATGGAAAACGTTTTATTATGCGTCTCTTCTGCTGCTGATTCCTTCTCCAATATAGATCCAACCCTATCTCAGGCCTTCTCTTCCTTCTTTTCTATGTCCTTGTCATCTGGATACTCTATCCTGCTGTGGAATACACCAGTGAGATACCGTCGAAAGGCTATTGATATCTTCATGAGCCCGCGAAGTGTCAATGTGCTCTCGTTTAATTGCCCATCCCGAAATTTTCCCTCGATGATATCCTGCACAAACTCGTCTATTCGAGCAGCGGAGGGGTTTTTCAGTGTTCTCGATGCGGCTTCTGCTGAATCAGCCAGCATAACGATCGCAGCCTCACGGTTCTGTGGTTTGGGACCCTGATAGTGATAATCCTTTTTGTCAATTTCGCTTTCGGGATTATCCTGCAATGCCTGGTGATAGAAATACTTCATGAGCGATGTACCGTGATGCTGAGCAATGATGCTGAGCACCTCTCTGGGCAATTTCATCTCTTTTGCCATTTCAACGCCCATCTTAATATGGGCTTTGAGGATGGAGTTCGATAGGGAGGGTTTAATGAAATTGTGTTTACTTTCACCCGGATTGTTCTCCACATAGTACTCAGCATTTGGGATTTTCCCAATATCGTGATACAGAGCTGCAACACGTACCAGCAGTGCATTGGCCTTCACAGCCCTGGCAGCATTCTCTGCCATGTTGGCAACATTGATACTGTGATGATAGGTACCCGGGGCCTCTATCTGCATCTTCTTCATAGTCGGCGTATTGAGGTCTGAAAGCTCGATAAGCCTGAAGTTGGTCGGCAGATTCAATATGACTTCAAAAAAGGGAATGATACCCAGGGAGAATACAACTGAAACAATACCGTTACCAGCCCCCCATATAAGCAAGGACATGAAATCCCGAGCTGACAACCCCATAAGGAATCCAATGGATGTGAGAAGCAGTTCATTTGCAGCTACGATGTATATGCTCGCACGTAGGAGATCGCTTCTCTTTTCTGCAAAGCGAACAGCATAGATGGCAACAAGACCCGATCCCATAGTTAGCAGGAACGTGTATGAGTCCTTGCCGGATATAAGAAGAAACAGTATGGGAAGAATTGTCGCAAGAACAGTCGAAAATTTCCTTTTGAAGAGCACCTCCGCAGTCATGGTAATACCCGCGATGGGTATGAGCACACCGAAGACGAAATAATCGGGAAGTGTTTTAATCATAGTAATCAGATAGGCATAGAAGATCGAGAAAAGAACAAATCCTGAAAATAACAAAAATTTTCTGAGATCATCTGCAGATCCCTCATCCAGAAGCAGTATGACTGCCAGTAAAAGCAACAGCAGGAGTACAATCCCGATTCCCAGAATTGCCTTCAGGTTAAAACGGCTCGTATGGAGTGTAATAGCTCGCAGTTTTGGATAGTTTTCCTCGTGTATCTCCTCTCCACGCCGTATAACAATGGCACCTCTTTTAATAGTGTTCAGTACGGGTTCAACCTTGCTGATTTCCTCATTGAGATACTTCTCACTCTCATCCGCATCGAACCTCACATTAGTCTGCATAAGCAGCTTCACTGTTTCTCGCAACGTTGCAGCGGCCTGCCGGTTGAGCTCTGTTTCGAATCCGTTGATCTGCTCTGTGAGGACTCTGTCCAGCTCATCAGCGGTGATTATCTGCTCAACCTCAACCTTTTCTACGGTTATCTCTGATTCCCGTATTTTTTGCACCAGTAGGCCCTTATCGCTGAAAAGAATCAACTGCTCCCTTTCCATGGAGCTATATCCTCTCTTCATGACCGCATTCATAAGCATCTGTACCTTTTGAGGGTATCCCTGTTCTTCGCTGTTCTGAACAAGATCTGTAAAGCTCTCACGTGAAAGCCCCAGGCCACTGTTCTCGAACAACTCATCAATTGTAAGCTCTTCTGTATCGCCTGCGTTCAAGTCTGAAAAGAAAGCACCTACCTTGTCATTGAGCTCTGCTTCACTCAACAGGTACATGTTAAAAACCGGCGGCACACGTGTGCGAACCTCCTCAATACGTCTCTCAGTTTCCTTTATATTTACATAGGTGATGTCCTTGGGACTGATGATGTTTTCCTGTGCAATCTGTCCGAGCTCATAGGTATATCGTACACCAAAGTAGGGCTTGGCGATCATCCAGAGCAGTGCAAAGAAGAGCGGTATCAATACGGCATAGAAAACTGCCTTGTTGCCGGGGATTTGAACCAGACGTCTTCTCTGGGATATTTCGGAGTTCTGTTTTCGAAAAGGATTATTCATGAATCTCATCCCTTTTTCCTGTTATGATCCTCATACGCCTTGACGATGCGTTCAACAAGGGGATGTCGAACCACATCTTCGGGGCCCAGTTGAATAAATGAGATGCCCTTTACATGTTTCAATACCTTTACTGCTGAATGCAGGCCTGATTCCCTTCCCTTTGGTAAATCACTCTGAGTGACATCGCCAGTGACGATTGTTTTTGAGTTGAACCCGATACGGGTCAGGAACATGAGCATCTGTCCCCTGGTTGTATTCTGTGCTTCATCCAGGATGATGAAGGAGTCATGCAGTGTTCTTCCTCTCATGTAGGCGAGAGGTGCAACCTCAATGGCACCTCTTTCAACGTATTTCTGAAAAATAATGTAGGGAATCATGTCGTATATTGCATCATAGAGAGGCCTGAGATAGGGATTCACCTTCTGTTCCATGTCTCCCGGAAGAAACCCCAGGCTTTCACCTGCTTCGACAACGGGACGCGTCAGTATGATTCGTGAAATGTTTTCAGCCATGAGGTAGTGAAGAGCAAAGGCCATGGCCAGATAGGTCTTTCCTGTTCCCGCCGGGCCGATGGAAAAAACCACATCATTCTCCTTTATGGCATCATAGTATGAGGCCTGGCCAGCAGATTTGGGAGAGATAGTCTTTCCGTTTGTTCCAATGGAGATATGTTTTTTCTTGAAGTCCTCTACATTGTAGGTCAGATCATTCTTCACTTTATTGATGACGAGGGATACATCATTCTCTGCAATACTTCTACTCTCACCGTACATGCTTACAAGGTTGTTTATAATGGTTTTTCCCTCTTCGATTCTCTGCGGGGTTCCTCTAAGGGTGAGATGGGAATCCCTGCCCCCAATTTCTAGGCCGGTTTCCCGCTCTATGTGGTGTATGATCCTGTCGCTGTTTGCGTACAGAAGTTCCTGAAAACTCCTGTTCGGGAGTTTTACTATCAGTTCCGATTGTTGGAACGATTCTGACTCTTCCATAGTCTAATGTTAGTATACTCGGAATAGATAAAAATAGTAATAAATTTTCATTTCCTGAGATCAAGTCCAAGCTCTCTCAGCTGTGCATCCGATATGTTATCTGGTGCTCCGCTGAGTGGCGACAAACCACTGCTGGTCTTTGGAAAGGGTATGACATCTCGAATCGACTCCTTCCCCTGCAGTATCATGACAATTCTGTCCAGCCCAAAGGCAATGCCTCCGTGAGGTGGCGCCCCGTACTGAAGTGCCTCGAGAAGGAAGCCGAATTTTCGGGAAACCTCATCAGGGCTGAAACCAAGAAGGGTGAATATCTTCTCCTGTACCTCTCTCTGATGTATTCGTATACTCCCTCCACCAAGCTCTATGCCGTTGAGCACAAAATCATAACTTCTCGATTTTAAGTTGAAAGAGTGCTTGTCTATCGCACTCAGGTCTTCAGTTTTTGGTGAGGTAAAGGGATGGTGAACAGAAACGATTCTCTCTTCCTCATCACTCCACTCGAAAAGTGGAAAATCAACTATCCAGCAAAAACGCAATTCATCCTTTTTTACCGCAGCCTGCCCCTTTTCCGTACGCAATCGGCCGAGAAAGGAGAGCACCTTCCTTTTTTCTCCCATAGCTGCCAGAAGCATGAATGGACTGCCGGTTGTCGTCTGCGAAGCATCGGTGACTCCTGACCGGAGAAGAAGCTCCACGTGGCTGTCCAGACCATTCTGGAAAAGTTTTCCCATCGGACCAGAGAGGATCTTGCCGTCCTTACTTTCTTTTAAATTATTGCTGCCCTTCAGCCAGGTAAAGAGATCGATCCCCTCCTCCTTTCCCTGGGCAGTGTATCCGTCAAGCACCTTCCGAGTCATGGTGTCGTCAAGGGGCATAAGCAGACCATAGAACAGCTTGCCTTCCTTCAACTTCTGCGCCACCAGCTCTCCGGGCTTGAGCTCTGAGAGCAATCCAATATCGAACAGACGGTATGGTATGCGGAGGTCTGGCCTGTCCGTTCCGTAGTGTTCCATTGCCTCATCATAGGATATTCTTTGCACAGGCGTTGTGAGCGATTTCCCGTAGCATTTTTCCAGAATTACCTGGAACATACCGTCAATGAGCTCGTAGATTTCGTTCTCATCAATAAAGGAGGCTTCGATGTCGATCTGTGTAAACTCGGGCTGCCTGTCGGCTCTGAGATCTTCATCTCTGAAGCACTTTACAATCTGGAAATACCGTTCAAAACCGGACACCATGAGAAGCTGTTTGAAGATCTGTGGCGATTGCGGCAATGCATAGAACTTGCCCCTGTTCAGACGTGAGGGAACAAGAAAGTCACGTGCACCTTCGGGTGTTGACTTGGTGAGAAAGGGTGTTTCAATGCTCAGATACCCCTGCTCATCCAGATAGCGAATAACAGCCTGTGTCACCCTGTGACGCATGACTATATTGTTTCTCATCTCCTCACGACGAAGGTCTATGTACCGGTAGCGCAGCCGAAGCTCCTCTGACACATCATCCTGCTTGATAACAGCGATGGGAGGCGTCTCCGAGGTATTTAGAACAATAACCTCATTGACCCAGATCTCGATCTGGCCGGTCGGGATGTTGGGGTTTGGGTTTTCCCGTTTCCTTACCTCTCCAACTGCATGAATGACATATTCCTGCTTGAGTTCCGATGAAAAACCGAAACATTCGCTATTGTAAGTTCCATTGAAAACGAGCTGCACAATCCCCGATCGATCGCGAAGATCGATAAAAACCACACCGCCGTGCTCCCGCTTGATCTGCACCCACCCGTACAGTTCAACGCTCTTTCCGACCAGGTCCACCGTAACATCTGTGCAATATATCTTTTTCAGAACACCGCTCCTCGTATCAAACCTGACACAATTCAGGCCTCGAGTTTTTCCTTGGAACCAGCAATGCCGTAATAATCAACGATGAGCTGCTCCATCTTGCGGGAAACAGACTCCTGTGCCTTTTCAACACTGTTGTTCTCACGCATGGACCGTTCATATGCATGCCGTAAATCAGTGCCGATATTCAGCTTAGACAGCCCGTTTTGTGCTGCCTCCATTATGTTATCGCGATTAATCCCTGAACCACCGTGCAGTACAAGTGGGATTCCTGTGGCCTCTTTCAGTTTTTTGAAATGGTCTATATCGAGCCGAGCTTCAACCTTATCCTCGTCCTTGTACGAACCGGTTATTGCACCGTGTATGTTGCCTACAGCAACTGAAAGCCAGTCAACACCCGATTCCTTCACGTGTCGCTCAGCGTCTTCGAGCCTGGTAAAACCCTTGCCTGTGCTGACAAGTTCCTCATATGAGGGTGGTGGTCCACTTTCATGCCCCAGTACTGCTCCAAGTTCGGCCTCAACAGGAGCACCCTTTTTATGTGCGATCTCTACGATCTCAGCTGTAATCCGAATGTTGTCCTCCAATGAAATCCTCGACGCATCTATCATAACCGACTGATAGCCGGCGTCCAACGCCTCCCGAATAAGTGCCTTGTAATGCACATCCAAGCCGTCCTCATCCACCACAGGCACATGGTCCTGATGCAGCGACATATAGTCCGGGTCTGCATATTTAAAATAAAACTCAGCGGCCTTTGCAAAGCTGTCAATTCCGAATTTTTCAATATCGGGTCTCGATATCTCACAGAGGCCGTATGTATTCAATCGCTTCAGTGTTTCACAGATGGGCTGAACCATCTCATGATACGCTGCATTGAATGCTGGAATGAGGATTCCCTTTTCATAGGCTTTCTTCATGTACTCTTTCACGTTCATACTCAATTCTCTCTCCTTCCTCTCTTGCGTATAGTGTCCCGCTAATGTAATACCCATTACCGGTTATCGGCTGCTCATATACCAAAGAAATGTTTTCGCTCATCAATGGTTTTGTTTTCGAGCTCATGCAACTGTTCATCTGAAAAATTCATTTCTCCGATTATTTCGAAAAAACTGAAACCTTCACGGCGATCATCGAAACGTGGTCTTCCATCAGGGTATACGAAACCGAAATCACACAGCCCCATAAGACGCTGATGCCCTATAACAAAGTTGGCAGATCGACGCAGGTATTCATAAAAATCCGGATACGAAGCCACAGGACCCACAAGTGACAGAGGGCTTTTCGTGTTGTGTTCAGTTCCGATAAAGACTGGAAATCCCTCTATGGAGGCTGCATCGATAATCTCCCGCGCACGAGATATCTCTGTTCTGTAATCGATGATTTCAAGCGCATTGAGTCGATATGCTTCCATTTTCCTGAAAAGGGCTTCCAGATCTTCCTCCTCTTCGGTGATCGGGTTTCCCATCATAGGATAGATGGGGATTGCACCATATTCGAGGTACAGATCCACCAGGTTTTCGACCGTTGTAAACGCCTTCACGTCCTCTTCAACGTAGCAGGGCATACCACTTTTGACAAGGCGGGCTCTTACAAGCGTCTGAAGCTCTGCAGGATCGGACAGTATTTCCCCTGCAACACCGTTGCCAAGTAACTTCACGTAAACCTCTGCCCGCTCATGTATGTCAGGGAACAGAACAGCCATTCTCTCACAGAAGGCCTGTACCACATGCCGTTCTGTGCTGTTTCCATCAGGTGTAAGGGCTTCAACAGCACTATAGTGTAGATTGAGGTCTAGTCTCAGTTCCCGGGCATACCCATTCAGTTTGCGCACGATGTTTTCATTTCGATCACGAAGTGCACCCCTCATTGTCTTTAAAATGCGGTAGCCGCCGCTGCCGGGCTTTAGGTCACTCACCACACCTTTACCAGCCAGATAGCAGCGCCCAGGGTTGTTCGGATCGTTGTATCGACGGCCCTCGCGGAGTGATTCGTCATCCATGGCAATGGCTTCAATGCTGTACGTTGATTTCAAAGATGCGATGCGACAAGCAGACCTGAACTCTTCATGTCCGTTTATGGTGTAGTGATCGTTGATGCCGAAATACTCGAGACCTTCAACGTAGGCATACCATACAGCTTCTGTAGGGTTTTGAAAAAACGAGAATGACTCATTGGTATGCACATGGAGATTGATGTGACCACCGCGAACATTGCGCGGATGCTGCTGTACATAATTATTCAGTGCATTCAGACGTGTATTAATATTTGTACCTGTGAAATCAGGTTTCAGTATTTCACTCATCCGGGCCACATTCCTCCCCATCCCATCAACTCTGCTCAAAAAATACCCTGTAGCCACGGTAAGAGTAGTAGAGATCTGCCTTGGAGATCAGCTCATAGGGAGAATGCATTCCTATAACGGGGATACCGCAGTCTATCACCGACGTATTGTAAAAGGCAAAGTACTTGGCAATGGTTCCTCCGCCACCCTCATCTATCTTGCCCATACCACCGTACTGCCAGAAGACACCGTTTTTGTTGAAGAGCTTCCTGATCTTGCCTACAAGTTCGGCATCGGCATCATTGGCCATGTATTTTCCGCCATGACCGGTGTACTTCGTGATAGCCACACCATGCGATATCCTGGCCGCATTTTTCTCGTCGTGCACCGACTTGTACATGGGATTAATGCCGGCGTTCACATCCGCAGATATACATGTCGACCGCTCCATTGTCTTACGCAGAGCTGAGTCGGAACACTCACCCGTGATTTTCTCGACAATCTCTCCCATGGTATTGAAGATAAACAGCGACTTTGCTCCTGTGGGGCCATCGGATCCTATTTCCTCCTTATCGACAATGAAGGCCACTGCGGTCCGATCGATTTTCTCTGCATCAAAGAGTGCTGTCACCGCAGCATACGTGCTCACCCTGTCATCGTGTCCGTATCCGGCTATGACTGATCTGTCAAAACCGGCATCTCGTGATTTAACGGCAGGAACCGCCTGAAGCTCAGCCGATATGAAATCCTCCTCCACCATGCCATACTGTTCATGCAGGTACTGTAAAACAGCAAGTTTAACCTTCTCCTTGACCTTGTCGTCCTTCACCGGAACAGTACCGACAATGAGGTTGAGCGTTTCACCCTGTATAAAATCCCCGGATTTCTTGTCTCCCTGCACTTTTTTAGCGAGGTGGGGAAGCAGGTCAGGAATGACAAATACAGGTTCATCATCCTTGAATCCTATTGAAACCTCAATCCTTTTGGCGTCTTTCGACACCACAACACCTGTCAGGGCAAGGGGAATGTTCAACCACTGATACTTCTTCACTCCGCCGTAGTAATGGGTTTTGAGCAGTGCAATCTCCGTGTCCTCAATAAGCGGAATCTGCTTCAAATCGAGGCGCGGTGCATCCGCGTGAGCAACGATGAAGTTGACTCCCTCCTGAATTGACTTTGTACCCACCTTTATGAGCACTACGTTCTTGTCTCTGTTCAGCGTATAGATAAGGTCGCCGGGCTTGACCTTGCTTACTTTCTCAAGCGGCGTGTATCCCCTCTTTTCAGCTTCAGCAACTATCCATGCTATGGTCAGTCTCTCGCTTTTTGATGAATCAATGAACTTCTTGTACGCATCGGCGTAGCTGCTTATCTGGCCTACTGTTTTTTCATCTACTTCCGCCCATATATTCTTCGACGAGTAGCTGAGCTTCTTCTCAAGCTCTTCATACTTAGATTTATTCGTTGATTTGGCCATTGTACATACCCCAAAAGGAGGATAGTGTAAGATACAAAAGTGGCTAATAAAGAGCAACAGCTTTCAAGGATGAATAAACTCGAATCGGTTAAGAAGGGAATTAATTGTTTTGTTATTAGGTCGAACTTCGAATTTTCATATTAATTGGAAAAAGTAATAATTTTTCATCCAAAATCTTAATCCACCCATGTTTCTTCACCGAAGTTCTCTTAATCATTGAGCTGGTGGAAAACTCGTAAGAGTTGTCCACCAGCGACCAATTACCGTGTTATTATGCAAGAAAATGTTGCATTTTTATACCGATGTGTGAAACTCGATGTTTGCCCTATTATTGGTTTACAAGGTGCATCATGAGATGTATATTATATGAAAGGGGGCGAATAGGATTCGACTGGGGTGTTTGGAGCCTGAATTGCATGCCGAGGAGCTCTGGCCTCGTTAAAAAGAGCACCAATTTTTATTTGCCGATTATGAAGCATTACCAGTAGCGGCTTAACGCCGCTGCCGTCTCTCTCATTCTTACCCCTGGAGAGGAGAGAGACGCCGACCACAGGGGAACCTGTGTGGTTTTCTCCCGAAGGGCTGTGCAGGTATTAATTCGGGATAGGTCCTCAATGCGTGCCTGAATGCTAAAGAGGACTGAAACCATAATTTCAGGCTAAGCATAGTAGACGTTCAGGTAGCCTCACTGCAGGACGCGGGTTCGATGCCCGCCGCCTCCAACTTGTTTAATGTTAAGCATACATCTCTACTGTACCGGGTTAAACGCAGTCAATGCTTACGCAGTGGGTTTTGGCCCGCCGCCTCCAAGATGTTCTGTAAGAAGCACATCTTTCCAACTGTATCACAATCAGCTATAAGAAGTTCACGAAATAAAAACGTAAATCAGTAAGAAAAGACGGTACAAACCTGCACACGTGAAGAGTTTGACAACTCACTCGGTTTTGAGTAAGGTTAGGGGCATGCATATCGTTATTCTAGGTGCCGGTAGTGTTGGTTATCACCTCGCAAAACAGCTCATAAATGAAAACAAAGATGTGGCTATCATCGAGAAGGATGTGAAGGCGGCCAAGCGTGCAGCTAACTACCTTGACTGCATGGTAATTCGTGATGAGGGCAGAAACATCAATGTGCTCAAGGAAGCTGGCATTGACAAGGCCGAATTTTTCATCAGTGTCACCGACTCCGATGAAGTGAATATGATCACCTGCGGTCTCGTCGCAAGTAAATCTTCCGTTCCAAATAAAATAGCTCGTGTTCGAAACATCGACTACTCCCAGGTTCAGACTCCACAAAGTCCATTCATGGGCATCGACCACATAGTCAACCCTGAAGCTGAGGCATCTAAGGTGATAATCAGGTCAATCGAACACGGAGCATTGAGTGATATTCTCTTCTTCGAGAAATCAAAACTCCAGATGCGCAACATGACTATTACTGTTGATTCTCCTTTTTGTAATCACAACTTGCAAAGTATAAAAGCAACATTGGGTGTCAGCTTTCTTATTGCCTTCATTCTCCGGAACAACGACTTCATCATACCTTCTGGTGATACAGAGCTTCTCGAAAACGACAACCTCTATATTATCTCAACAGAGGATATGTTCGAAAAAATATTTGCAAGTGCAGGCAAATTCAGAATCAATCTCAATAAAATTGTTATTATCGGCGGTGGTAAAATCGGCAGTTATGTTGCCGAGCACCTACTCCGCAAACAGAGAAGAGATGCGAACTTCATACGTGGTTTTACCCGCTCTTTCGTGCGGCGGCTCAAGGAGAATCTCATTATCATTGACAAGGATGTAGAGATATGCGAAACCCTTGCAGATCGTTTCTCCGATGCGTTGATTATCAATGAGGATATTTCAGATGAGGGCATATATGAGGAGGGACAGCTTTCCGAATACGACCTCCTCGTCGCCTCTACGGACAATCAGGAGCTCAATCTTATTACAGCGGCGTATGCGAAGTCCATTGGTATTAAAAGATCGATCGCCGTGGTAAACAAGTATAATTACCTGAACATTGCTTCGAAAATTGGCGTTGATGTAACGGTGAGTCAAAAGAACAGCATTGTAAACTCAATTCTGAAACTGATCCGTAAAGGCAATATCAAGAATATATACAGCTTTGTTGACGGTAAGGTGGAGGCCATTGAACTCTTAGTTGCAAATTCACCAATATCGGGCAATAAAATACGAAATATTAAACTCCCTCCCCAGACCCTCATCGTTTCTATTGCACGAGAAGGAGAAGACATACTCCCCAGTGGTGACAGTACCGTGGAGAACGGAGATCATATAGTAGTCATTTCAGAAAAGGAATCAGTTCCTAAAATAGAGGCCATTTTTACCTGAGCCAGATGAACATCAAACAGGTCATACGAGTCGTTTGTGTACTGCTTCTTATCATTGCCTTTTTTATGCTTATTCCACTTTCAATTGCACTGCATAACGGTGATAACCAGATCATTATAAGCTTTCTCATACCTATAGGTCTCATTCTGGTAATGGGAGTTTCGATTCTCCTCCTGACCAGCAAAAACGTAAACCCGGCAATCACCACACGCGGGGGTTTTCTACTCGTCGTACTAAGCTGGGTAAGCGCAACCTTCTTCAGCTGTCTTCCCTTCTATCTGTCGGGTTCAATACCGCATCTGGCCGATGCCTTTTTTGAAACCATGTCGGGATATACCACGACCGGAGCTTCTATACTGACTGAAATCGAAATCCTGCCCTCCTCAATTCTTTTCTGGCGTTCATTGACCCACTGGCTGGGTGGCATGGGTATTGTAGTGCTGACTGTTGCCATATTTCCGTTGCTTGGTGTGGGGGGGATTCAGCTCATCAGGGCAGAGGCTCCCGGTCCAACAGTGGACAAAATAACGCCGAAAATCACGGAAACTGCAAAGATACTCTGGATAACCTACCTGGTCCTTACAGTCGCTGAGACCCTGCTTCTCAAGGCCGGCGGAATGAGCATATTCGATGCATT
>Ga0255055_10002119_pt1 | contig 14150 bp, 11 predicted proteins | sample JV7_2_27_MG_FD_188633 | JGI IMG/M metagenome (GOLD analysis project Ga0255055, IMG submission 188633) | Seawater microbial communities from Jervis Inlet, British Columbia, Canada - JV7_2_27 | ecosystem: Environmental > Aquatic > Marine > Inlet | place: Canada: British Columbia | collected...
CTTTGGTATTATCTTTGTGGGAGCGGCTTCCAGCCGCGATTGGGCTTACCTTATTGAGAAATTTATCGCGGCTGGAAGCCGCTCCCACCATCAATGTTTAATGCAAAGGACCGGCCAGCGTGTTGGCCATAAAGTCTGTCTGTTTCTATGACAATAACCTTTGGTGGGCACGGTGACCCGCCCTACTTTTTCCATGTGAAAGGATGCAAAAGTGAATGCCAGAGAACGCATGGATGCGGCCATCCATCTGCAACCGGTTGACCGGGTGCCCAACGCCCCGTTTTATGAAGCCCCGATCTGCAATTATTTCAGCTCCAGCTTCCGGGCCGCCTTATTAGAGGATCAGGCCATGGCAGATGCCCATCTGGCTGCTCTGGATGCGTTTAAATTTGACTGGGTCATGGTGGGCATGGGGCTTATCGGGGGGATCATACCCGAAGCCCTGGGATGCGAGGTCAGCTATCCCGAAGATGTTTTTCCCATTATCGAAAAGACTTGCATCCAATCCCCGGCCGATGTCGACACCATTGCCGGAACCAACGTCTACACCGAAAAGATGGAGAAATTCTTAAAAGGAGTCTCCCTGTTGAAGCAGGAACTCAAAGGGGAGGTTCCCATCGCCTGCGAATACATTTCACCCTTTACCATCGCCACCCGCCTCAGGGGAACGACGGCCATCATGGAAGATTTTTACGATGAGCCGAAACTTCTCCGCGCCCTCCAGGCGGCACTGGTGCCCATCGATATCGAGATCGGCCGGGCGCTGATAGAGGCCGGTGTGGAGTATATATTCTACGGTGCGGACATGGAGTGCCCCCTGTTGATATCTCCGGCCCACTACCGGGAATTTGTGCATGAGCCCACCACACAGGTGGTCAATGCGCTGGCCGCAATGGGGTCCCGCGTGCTGCCGCACATGTGCGGCGACATTATCAAAACAGGCATCGTCGACATGCTTTTTGAGATGGACATCCACGGTATTATGCCCGGCAACCTGACCCAGGATACCGTGCTCGATCTGAGCGCACTTAAAGACAAATGCGGTGACAGGATCTGCATTTTCGACAATTTAAATCCCAACGGCAGCCTGTTGATCGGCACACCGGATGAAGTGGCACGGGAAACCCGGGCGCACCTGGAAAAAGCCAAATCAATGACCGGCTACATTTTCTCCACATCCGGCACCACCTCTCCGGTAACACCCAGAGAAAATTTTGAGGCCATGAATACAGAAGTAATCAACTTTGCTGGAGTATAGTTGATAAGGACCTGCCGGAAAGTTTAAAGAGTTGCATGTATCCACTCGTAACTCGAAACCCGCAACGCGTAACACGAGGTAACACCATGAACCGAGCCCTTATCAATGTTGACCATGCAGCCCTGGATAATATTCATCAATATTCTTTAGATTTATTGAAGGATACCGGCATCCGATTTCCCAGTGACAAAGCGCTGGCCATATTTAACAAGCACGGAATCCGGGTGGATGGATCCATGGTGCACTTTGAAGAACAAGATATCCGGCAAGCACTGCAAACCGTACCGGCGGCGTTTACACTTGAAGCCCGCAACCCCTCTCGAAATATCCGCATCGGAGAAAACAACTATGTGATGGCCCCCGGCTACGGCCCTCCGTTTATCATCGAGCCGACCGGTGCAAAGCGCGATGCCACCCGGGCGGATGTGGAGGCATTTTGCAAACTGGTTCAGACCTCAAAATATCTGGACTTCAACAGCGCCATGGTGGTTCAGCCCAAAGATGTGCGGCCGGAAACAGTCCATCTGGATATCCTGCTGGCGACCATGACACTGACCGACAAGCCCATTATGGGTAGCTCAGTTTCGGAAACCGCCGCTTGTGATTCATTGAAACTGGCGGAAATGATCTGGGGGCGTCTTGACAGGCCGGTCATGTTGTCGCTGATTGATTCTCTGTCACCCCTGCAGTATGCGCAAGAAAGTGTTGAGGCGCTGATGGTATTTGCCGAAGCGGGACAACCGGCGATCATCCATTCCGCCTGCACACTGGGGCTGACCGGCCCCATTACCATTGCGGGCTCCCTGGTGGTCTCGAATGCCACTACCCTGGCGGGAATTTGCCTGGCGCAGCTAATTAAGCCCGGAACACCCCTGGTGTATGGCCTGGGCGGCAGCCCGGTGGATATGCGTACAGGAGAATATGTCAATGCCTCGCCGGAAGACGCCAAAAGTGTTGCCCTCGCTTCTGCCATGGGAGAATATTACAATATGCCCTGCCGGGGGCAGGGGGCCCTGACGGAATCGTTCAGTCTGGATTATCAGGCCGGAATGGAATCGGCCGTTATGCTGACAGTCGCCGCCTTGAGCGGCATCCATGTCGGGCTGCATAACTGCGGCACTTACGGAGCGATGATAGCGATGAGTTTTGAAAAATTCATTGCCGACGAGGACCTGTGCGGCGCCGTCAAAGAGTTGATGAAACCGCTGGAGCTGACCGATGACGCCTTGGCCCTTGACCTGATCAAAGAGATGGGCACCTCGGGGAATTACCTGATGCAGGATCACACCTTAAACCGGTGCCGAACGGAATTTTTCCTCCCGGATTTAGGCATCCGCACCCTGCATAACAACTGGCTGGAGATGGAACCCCGGGAGATAACGGCAAGGGCGGGTTTACTTCTCGAAGAGCGACTGGCAGAATATCAAAAGCCGGAAATAGATGGAAAACTCGAAGAAAAGCTGGTTGGATACGTTGTGGAAAGAAAGCAGAATCTATAGATAAGCAAACGGAGCCCCTTCGAATCCAAATCTGGAATTTTGTAAATTAATTCTCAACAGAATTGGAAGGCAAATCCGCTCACCGGAAATCACTATCTTCTTCTGATCAAATACCCGAGTTCATCCTGCGTTGTGTGATTTTTATCCAGCTGATGAAGCTTACCATCTTTGAAAACGTAGGTGGTCTTGTAATCAGCCTGTCCGTCAATGTTGATGTCATGCCACATGATGATTGTATTCGCCTGACCGCAGGCTTGAGCAACGATGGTTGGCAGCATTTTCACGGTATCGTGTTCTTTAGATAAAACCCCAGTGGCACTAACGATGCAAACCACCAGACATGCAAATAGTACAGATAACTTTTTCATCGAAAGCTCCTAGTTAGAAGTTGAAAATGAAATCTTAACATTTCTGACTTGGCCTTCTTGCCGATATGCCTTATATATTAATAAAGAATTGGAATTATCACCTTCAGAAAGGAGAAAACCAAAATGAATCGAAACAACTTATTTATCGCGGCCATTGCTATCTCCCTGTTGATGAGTTTCACCGTAACTGCTGTGCCTTTGTGGGCGGATAGCAAAGAAGAAATCAAGCAGGAAAAAGCCGACATCCGCAAAATGGCAAAAGAAACGCTGGCCCGGTTGTACAAAGTGCAGCCCTCGGCCAAAAAAGCGGTTTCCAAATCAGCCGGTTACGCTGTTTTCAGCAATTTCGGAATGAAAATATTTGTCGCCGGTGGTGGTAGTGGAACGGGCATCATTATCGACAACAAGACCAAAAAGGAAACCTTCATGAAAATGGTCGAGTTGCAGGCGGGAATCGGCATGGGCATTAAAAAGTTCAGACTTGTGTGGGTATTCGAAAATCGTAAAGATGTGACTGATTTCATCAATTCGGGATGGGAGTTCGGGGGGCAGACCTCGGCTGCGGCAAAGCTGGGTGATGAGGGCGGTGCGTTTGCCGGAGCTATGTCGATATCCCCCGGTATCTGGTTGTACCAGCTGACCGACGACGGGCTGGCGCTGGAGCTAACCGGTAAGGGGACCAAATATTATAAAGACGATGATCTCAACTGAATAGTCTTCTGTATACCGTCCGGTATTTGGCTATCATCCTGGGCGTGAAGATGATCATAAGGCTGGTTCTGAATCCAGACAAAGATGCATTATAGGGATTCGAGCCCATGATGACAATTTGTGGCGTAAGCCACTATTAAAACGATCAGGCCCGCTATTTACATTACATTAAGAAATATCCAATATTTGAGAAGTGGCGATTAGGGCTCGCTATACGTAATCTGAAACTTTAATCAAAATTTTGGGTATTATTATGAAACCTGAAAACTTTTAGAGTTGTGGAATTGTTCTGGAAACCTGAAAATATTAGAACTTTTGCTTCATCTTCTGGAGTTTGGACGCCACAAACTGATTCTGATTCTGCGCTCCAACGCAGGTTAAAAGATGTCCGGCTTCCAGCTCCAGGGTTTGCTCGAAACTCGAATGAAGTCCCTGGTCAATGGCAATTCGTGAAAGCTTAAGGGCCAGGGGTGATTTTTCTCCGATTTTGCGGGCCATGGCCAGGGCTTCATCCAGGAGATTTTCAGCCGCAACGACCTTGTTGGCTAGGCCAATTTGCAAGGCTTCATGGGCATCGACAAAATCACCGGTAAAAACCAATTCCTTGGCCTTGCCCAGCCCCACGATTTGGGACAGCAGCTTGGTTCCAGCGGTGGTGATGGTAAGTCCCACCTCGGTTTCCGGGAATCCAAATTTGGCCTCTTCAGCCGCTATCCTGATGTCGCAGCTCATGGCAAATTCGCAGCCGCCCCCCAGGGCATAGCCTGGAACTGCTGCAATTAAAGGTTTTCCCAAAGTCAGTATCACCCGCTGTACTTCCTGGAGCCCGTCTGTTTCTTCCACCCACTGCTCGAAGGTTTTGCCGGCGGAGGTTTCCTTTAAATCCTCACCGGCACAAAAAGCCCTTCCGGCACCTGTCAGAATAACCACAGCGACATCCGCATCTTTCCTGGCCGTCTCCAGCTGCGCTATGAGACCGTGAAGGAGATCCCTGGTAATGGCATTGAGGCGCTCCGGCCGGTTCAGAGTGATGATCGAGACGTTTTCGTTCTTTTCATACAGGACTGTTGTATTAGCCATTTAAACCTCCTCTTTGATTTCGGATTTCGGAATGTAGATTTTGGATTTTAGAATTAAGGAATTCTGTCTATTATAAATTGATAGAGCAAAGCGATACAATAAATCCGAAATCCAAAATCTGAAATCTAAAATTGCCCCTACAATCTGATTTAACGGAATAAAAACGGGATGAAAGCTAAGAACCCCTTCTAATTTCTGGCTTTGACTTCCTGCTCATGAATCCTACGCAACTCATTTCTTAAAATTTTCCCGGTTTTGGTTATGGGCATTTCTTTAAGAAACGCCACTTCCCGGGGATAGGCATGGGCTTCGAGTCTTTTTTTTACGTGTTCTTTAATGCTCTGTTCAAGCGCGCTATCGGGTGTCACACCCGCCTGGGGTAAGATAAAGGCTTTGACAATCTCTCCTCTGACCGGGTCGGCAACACCGATGACCCCAACCAGCGCAACGGCCGGATGCTTCATCAAACAATCTTCGACTTCACCCGGCCCGATCCTGAAGCCGCCGCTTTCGATAATATCGTCCTGTCGGCCGCTAAACCAGAAATTGCCGTTTTTATCTTTTCTACCATAATCGCCGGTACGCATCCAGTCGCCGATGAATTTCTCCTTGGTTGCCCGGGGATTTCTCCAATACTCCAGAAACATCACCGGATCCGGCGCTTTAACCGTGATTTCCCCGAGTTCATCGTGTCTGGCAATCCGGCCCTCTTCATTGATTATCTCAACCATATGCCCCGGGACGGCCTTTCCGATCGCTCCCGGAACAATCTCCATGATTTCCGAACAAAAACCAACCACCAGGTCACATTCGGTCTGGCCGTATTGTTCATTGATTTCTACCCCGAGCTGCTCACTGGCCCAGTCGCAGAGCTCTTCCCCCATTGTCTCTCCGCCAGCCGTTATCGACCTTAGCCGGACATCGTATTGTTCCCGGGGATGTTTGACAGCATGCATCATCATCCGCAGCACGGTGGGAACCGCCATGAGATTTCGCACCCCGTATTTGGCCATCACATAAAATGCTTCTTGGGGATCAAATTTTCGCTGTCGGTAGGCCAGCACCGGATAGCCGTGATGCAGCGTCGGAAACAGGGCATCGTAGGAACCGCCGATATAGGCCCAGTCGAGCGGCGTCCACATGAGATCACCTTTTTGGGGAAACAAATTGTGGAAAAATTCAAAGCCCGGAAGAATACCGGGTAATAACCGGTGGCCGTGAAGGGTTCCCTTGGGTTGGCCGGTTGTGCCTGAAGTATAAATTATCAGGGCCGGATCTTCAGGCCTCGTCTTAACAGGAGTAAAGTTGCGGTCGGCCTTTTCGATGGAATCCCAAAAATCCATGACCGTCTCCTCCTGTCCGCCATCAACCACCATAACCAGCCTGAGATGCGGGAGGCGTTCACTAATTTCATGGATTTTTGACACATTCTCTTTATCCGTAATTACCGCTTTGGCCTGGCTGTCTCCAAGCCGGTATTCGATGGCATCCGAACCAAAAAGGGTGAGCAGCTGCACGGCAACGGCGCCGAGTTTATAAACCGCTATGTGGGAAATCAGGGTTTCAGGGCGCTGGGACAGCAGAATGCCGACTCGGTCGGTGCGTTCGATGTTGTTGGCCTTTAACGTATTGGCCAGTTGGTTTGAAAAATTTCGTAAGGCTCGAAAAGTATAATTTTGCTCCTTTCCCTGCGGATCAATATAAATGAGCGCTAATCGCTGCCTGTCGCCGGCCCACTTGTCACAGACATCGACACCAATGTTGTAATACTCCGGGATCTCCCATTTGAAGTTACGGCATACCTCATCATATGTGTAGCCCCTGAGCATACCTTCCTCCTCCTGAGGTGGTTGTCAAAAAACGTTCCGTTATTCAAACGTTTTTTTCTACAGCCATTTATACCAGCCAGAATATTATTATGGAAAGCGGTATAAAACGGTCTGCAGGATAATCGCTTCCTTATCGATAGCGCCCAGATTAGCGGCGGTCAAGTGCTAACTTTCTGCATGTCCCTGAGAGAATTTGTCGAAGTTGTGAAACCTGAGCAATTGCCTCAAGTCATGCACTGTATTTATTCAAAACACCCCAATGTTTTCATAAAAAATGTTGACAAAGATACCCCTGTTTTGATAGTTTACCTGTTAAAACAAAGGTGTATTTAAATGCTTGAGCGTTATGCAGAACATCATTTAGTAGAGTGGTATCGATCCAGACGCCGTAAACCCCTGGTCTTGCGTGGGGCCCGGCAAGTGGGCAAATCAACTCTGGTTCGGCAGTTTGCTGCAAACAGCCATCTGGCTTTAGCGGAAATAAATCTTGAAAGGCATCTATATCTGGATGCTGTTTTCAAAACACTTGACATTGACCGAATCACAAAAGAGCTTGATGCGGTGGCAGGGCTTAAAATAAACTCCAAAAATACCGTTTTGTTTTTGGATGAAATTCAGGCTACGCCGCATGCCATTCAAGCACTGCGCTATTTTTTTGAAGAACGACCGCATCTTCCGGTGGTCAGTGCCGGATCATTGCTGGAGTTCACCTTGTCGGACCACCACTTTTCCATGCCGGTGGGACGTATCACATATTATCATCTTGGACCCCTAACCTTTAAAGAATTTCTTACTGCCATCGCCCCCGATCTTGTAAAATATCTTTCCGACTTTCACTTGGGACGGGACATACCGATGGCGGCCCATAAAAAACTGCTTAATCGTCAGCGCGAATACCTTTTTGTGGGCGGCATGCCTGAAGCGGTACAATTATTTGTCGATGAAAACTCTCTGACTGAGGTCGCCGCTGTTCATGGTTCCATTGCCGATACCTATTACGACGATTTCGCCAAATATGCCAAACAAAAAGATCTGATCCTTTTACAACAGGTGTTTCGCTCTATTCCGAGAGGATTAGGTAAAAAAGTGAAATACAGCAATATAGCGCGTGAGGAGCCGTCCAAACGCGTAAAAGATACAGTCGAGCTACTGGCTAAGGCGCGCGTTTGCCACCAGGTTTTTCACAGCCATTGTACGGGTATCCCCCTTTACGCTGAAATCAATCCCAATGCCTACAAATTGCTTTTCATGGATGTCGGCATCGCCAATTATTTCTGCGGCAATGACTGGATATTCCTTGAATCCATCGATAACCGCAATCTGGTCAATGAAGGTGGACTTGCCGAACAGTTTATCGGCCAGCAGCTATTTAACCCCCGCCAAGCTCCCCGGCTCACCTACTGGCTTCGTGAAGCAAGGTCCGCTAATGCCGAGGTGGATTATGTGATCTCACAGGGAAATCTGATCGTACCCATTGAGGTTAAGGCAGGTAAAAGCGGCTCGCTGAAATCACTCCAACAATTTGTGTTTCACAGGGGAACCGCAATCGCGGTGCGCTTTGACCTGAATCCACCATCTGTCCAAAAGGTCAAACATGTCATCCGCACGCGAGAAGGCAACCGTGCCGTTGCGTACAAGCTGGTGTCTCTTCCCCTTTATCTGGTCGAGGAATTGCCGCGCATCCTGGATATTTTGAGGCAGTGTGAAAAAACGGCGGTTTGAAAGCACAATACATGATTGCAGTTTGTAAAAGACTTTGATTATTTCTTGCCGTCCTCCAGCATTCCCAGCAGACTGCGAACTGTCAACAAAAAGCCACTCGGCGGCTGGACGATGATTTTAGAGGATGCCGGAGTAAAATGGCGCACATTAAAGGTCAGCAGGTAAGAACATCCTTCCTTCAAGGCAGCAACAAGAATCGGCAAGTCTTTGGGATCCGCTTGTCCCTTGTAGGCAGTCAGGTCACCCGGTTGCGGATCATCGATAATACGCAGCGAACGGCTCACCAACAGGTGAAAATCGGGCAATTTTTCAGGAATCTTTGCTGCAAGATTTCGCTCAACCTCCTGCACTGCCTGCTCTGAACTGACACAGTCTATGAGAGTGATTTCTCCCATCCGCAACACCACATGACTGGCACCATGCTCGGTTGGCGCGGCCGCACCGGCAAAGATCACATCGGCATCCACGAAGGCCCTAGGCTTAGTCCTCGATTCGGCCATATTTCTCCGCCACGTAACGTTTGCGCTGATCACGCAGGGTCGTGAGCATTTCTTCGACGCTTAGCCCTGCCTCCAGTCGGGCACGCTCAATTTCTCGTGCCAGCTCAGGAACCATCGGAACCATCGGCGTCAACACAAAAATTCCATCCAGGTCTATCAACCTAAAAGTATCACCTGACTTAATTTTGTATCGTTCTCGCAATTCAGCAGGCAAAGTGAGCGTGCCTCTCTTACGCACATGTATGGTTGTGTCCATAATGAAACTCCTTCTGAAAATCTGACATTACTGATTTTCTGAAATCATACTATATTATGCTCAACCTGTCAAACCAATTGGTCTAAAATTGCAATCCCGGCGTAATTATTTAATCTTGACAACAAAACCTGCTTTGGTTATCTCGATTATTAAAAGGACGGAGCGCAGCGACATCCACAAATATTCAATTGACAATCTTCAATTTTCAATTCTCCGCCTCCGGCGGATCCGGCTTTATCATGGTAAAAGGAGGACAAAATGGGCAGCGGCGGACGAATAGGAAACCTTTATCGGCCTTTGAACCAGGGGCAGATCGAAACTATACATCGAAAAGCATTGGATGTCATAGAAGATATTGGGCTGACATTTGAAACAGGCCTTGACGATATGCTGGATATGGTTGAAGAGGCGGGCTGCAAGGTCGATCGGAAAAAGGCAAGGATTTACTTCCCGAGGAAAATTGTTGAAGAAATGGTTGCCCAAGCACCGGCTGAATTTATCCTGTACAGCAGGGACGGCAAAAATGATCTGCATTTAGGCAGCGACCGGGTGTATGCCGGGACTGGCGGGTCTGCAGTAAAAGTACTTGATCTTGATACAGGCCAAGTGCGGCAGGGATTGCTTAAAGATATTTATAATGTGGCCAGATTAGTTGACCAATTGGATAATATACACTTTTTTCAACGTTGTGTCGTACCGCATGATGTACCCATCGAATACTACGATATTAATTCTCTTTTTGCTCCTATGCTTGGCACCACCAAGCATATTATGTTCGGCTGCGACCTCGAGCAAGGGCTTAAGGACGCGGTTGAATTGGCGTCAATAGTTGTTGGCGGAAGAGATAAATTAAGAAAAAACCCGATTTTTTCAATCGCAGCCTGCATGATCATCAGTCCACTTAAGTTCTGCACACAGTCCGTAAAAAATGTGTGTGAGGCAGCCCGGCAAATGGTGCCAATTGCCATATCCAGTGCCCCTATGTCCGGCTCCACATCTCCAATGACCATGGCCGGCACATTGGTGCAAACCCATGCAGAGGAACTTGCCGGTATCACGGTGCATCAACTCACTAATCCCGGTGCGCCGGTTTTGTATGGCGGCCTGCCCGGTATGGCGGATATGCGCTCTATGGGCTATCAAGGTGGCGGCGTTGAATTCGGCATGATGCAAACCGCAATTCACCAGCTATCCGAATTTGTAAAGGTGCCTAATTATGCTTCTTCCGGGCTAAGCGATTCCAAGATTCCGGATGCCCAGGCAGGCTGGGAAAAGACTTTCACCACGGCCCTTGCTGTAATGGGGGGTAACAACTACATCCACCATGCTGCAGGAATGCTGGAGTCTATGCTATGTATTGCGTATGAACAATATGTCATTGATGATGAGATTATTGGAATGGCCTGTAAAATTTTGAACGGCATCGAAGTGGATGAAGAGCATATGGCTTATGATGCTATCAAAGAGGTGGGACCGGGTGGAAATTATTTAATGTCAGACCATACTTTGCGTTTTATACGCACTGAATATTTCCAAAGCAACGGGGTCAGCCATAAATCAGGCAGGCAGGAGTGGGAAACTGACGGTTCTTTGGATACCAGAGAACGGGCCAAAAGAATAGCTAAAAATATCCTCGCAGCACCCGAACAGCCGAAAATACCCCAGGATATAGCAACGGAGATCAGAAAACAATTTCATGTTTTTGTCTAATTCGAAAATGTCAGCAATTTTGGCAAAAAATTTTAGTAGTCACTTTTAAAACCGGTATCTACCATTTGAAGTTATGGCATACTTCGTCATAGGTTCTGCCGCTGAGAATACCTTCCTCCGTCTGAATCGGTCTGCAGCACAATTGATCCCTTATTCATCAAGGATCCGCCATACCCCATTAGCGCTAAGTTATTTGGTAAATGTTCACACGTTGCATTTATGCCATACGGGGTTGTCTTGAAAGATGAACGCCGAACAGAGAACAAACTGAACATCGAATTCGGAATGTACTTGACAGAACATCGGGAATTATTTATGTTGGGTGCAATTTAATTGTTAAAATACTGATAAAAACTGAATGATGGTTTTTATTTATTTCAACCTCACCACTTTTTGCTGTCCACCTTATTAGACTTGATTTTATATGCTTTTTCTTATGGTTTCGTAAAAAGTCTCGAAATTGCCACCTTTTTATTTTTAAAATCTAATAATACAAATAGTTATGGGGTTTTGTTTTTGGAATTTTGGCTTTTTACGATTTCTTCTTTCTTGACAACCTATCATTTCCGAGAGGAGGTAAAGTTATGACGACTGAAAACAATCAAAAGACCACTAAAAGAGTGCACCCCGGCGTTGAGCAAATGAAAAAATCCCTTACCGACGGCAAGTGCTCACGGCGTGAATTTCTGCGTACCGTCACCTTACTGGGCGTGTCTGCGACGGCTGCCTACAGCATGGCAGGAAAGATACTTGGCAAGGATGTGTTGCCTGATTTTATTTCATCTGCCCAGGCCGCCACACAGAAAAAAGGCGGCGTCTTAAAATTTGGTATGCAGGTAATGGAAATGGCTGATCCGGGCACATATTCATGGACCGAGAAGTCTATCGTTGCCCGGCATATTATCGAATACCTCGTGGAAACCGGGCCGGATAATATCACCCGACCCAATCTTGCAAAAAGCTGGGAAGCATCTGATGATCTGAAAACCTGGACATTCCACCTTCGTAAGGGCATCAAATGGTCCAATGGTGATGACTTTATTGCAGATGATGTTGTGTTTAACTTTACCCGATGGCTTGACCCCAAAACCGGATCATCCAACCTGGGACTGTTCAATGCCATGCTTAAAGACACTGGCAAGAAAGATAAAAAGGGTAATCCGATTAAACGCATGATTAAAAATGCAGTGGAAAAAGTAGATAACCATACGGTTAGGCTTAACCTGAAATCACCGGTTCTGTCAATTCCTGAAAATCTTTACAATTATCCCACTGGTATTGTTCACCGCAATTTCGAAAAAGAGGGGGGAGATCTGTCTAAAAATCCGGTAGGTACAGGACCCTACGCTCTTTCTAAATTCAAAGTTGGCGAGATAGCGGTATTGAAAAAGCGCAAAGAACCGTATTGGGGTGGCGAGGTCTTTCTTGATGAGATTCGGTTCATGGACCTGGGCCAAGATGCCGGTGCTTATCTTGCTGCAATCGCTTCAAAACAAATTGATGGGATGTATATGCTTGATCTGACAACGCTTGAAGCAGCCAAAAATATTCCTGGAATCAAAGTTCACTCAATCCCCTCCACACAAACCGGCGTTATCCGTATGAAGGTAAATAAAAAACCCTTTGACGATATCCGCGTGCGCAAAGCGGTTCAGAAGTGCTGTGATGCCAAAAGACAGCTTGACATCGCCCATCAGGGCCTGGGGATCATTGCAGAACACCATCATGTCGCAAGCATCCATCCCGAGTATTTTAAACTTCCTCCTTTTAAACAGGACATTGCAGGTGCGAAAAAATTACTTAAAGAAGCCGGTTATCCCGATGGCATTGAATTAACCTGCAACGTGGGGAATACCGACGGCGTCTGGGAGCAGAATTCCGTTGCTGTACTCAAAGAAGATGCCGCCAAAGCCGGGATCAACATCAAAATAAATGTCATGCCGTCTGCACAATATTGGGATGTCTGGACAAAGGCGCCCTTAAGTCTCACCAGCTGGACCCACCGCCCTCTGGCCGTCATGGTACTGGGCCTGGCCTACCGTGCCGGGGTACCCTGGAATGAATCCAGCTATAATAATCCCAAGTTTGATGCCGCCCTGAACGAAGCGGAAGCAACATTGAATGTTGAAGATCGTCGGGTCAAGATGGAGAAGGTTGAAAAAATTCTCCAGGATGACGCTGTTCTGGTACAGCCTTTCTTCCGGTCTGTTTTCACCGCAGTTTCAGAAAGTGTGATTGGATTTGAAATGCATCCGACCAGATACTACCGCTTTCACAAGGTCTCCCTGGCTTAATTGACAATAATGTAATGTCTGGTAAGGGATGTGTTTCCCCCTTACCAGACACAAAAGCCAAGTCGTAAAATTAAGGAGTCAAAATGGTCTTGCTGCTTTTAAAGCGAATCGGTTTCATGCTTTTTACCATGATTGTCGTATCTATAATTCTCTTCCTGCTTTTGGAAACAGGTCTTACCGGTGATCCTGCCACCCGTGTCCTAGGCAATTTTGCCTCTGATGAACAAAAAGAAATGTGGCGGGACCAGCATGGGTATAACCAGCCGGTTATCGTGCGTTATGCAAAATGGCTGGGCAATTTTGCCACGGGCAACCTTGGAACGTCCATCCGCTACAAAGGCCCGGTAAAAGAAGTGCTCTTACCACGGTTATGGAATACAGCAATCCTAGGTTTCTGGACCTTTGCCATCATGATCCCTTTGTCATTAATCCTAGGTATTTTATCCGGAATGAAGGAGGGTTCCATCCTGGACCGGAGCATATCCGTATTCGGCATTTTAACCACATCTGTGCCGGAATTTGCAAGCGCTGTATTTTTTTCAGCCCTTTTTGTATTTGGTTTAAAGTGGCTACCTGGAACCAGCAGCATGGCAGGAGGGTTTGAATTCAAACAACTGATCCTTCCCGCCATGGTACTGGTAGTTTATGATTTTGGTTATGTTGCCCGTATGACCCGGGCATCAATGGCAGAAGTTATGACATCCCAGTACATAAGATCGGCTGTATTAAAGGGCCTTCCTTACAGACAGGTTATTATCAAACATGCTTTGCGCAATGCATTAATAGCACCTTTCACAGTCATTATGTTACAAATCAACTGGCTGTTGTCCGGAGTTATTGTTGTTGAATTTTTCTTTGCCTATAAAGGTTTTGGGGCACTGCTCCTGGAAGCTTCCTTGAATAATGATATTGCACTACTGGAA
>Ga0255055_10002120_pt1 | contig 14145 bp, 10 predicted proteins | sample JV7_2_27_MG_FD_188633 | JGI IMG/M metagenome (GOLD analysis project Ga0255055, IMG submission 188633) | Seawater microbial communities from Jervis Inlet, British Columbia, Canada - JV7_2_27 | ecosystem: Environmental > Aquatic > Marine > Inlet | place: Canada: British Columbia | collected...
TGACCCGATGAGACCTCGGGCATCCATGGCGGCGAGGAGGCGATCGGCCCGCTCGCGAGTTGCTCCCGCACTACGGCGGATCGTCTCTACGGTGGCCGGCCGCGCCGGAAATGCAGCGGCCAGGAGCGCCTCCTCCTCGGAAAAAATCGTGCTCAGCATCTCGGCCAGGACGTGATTGACCGGTGAGCGAAAAGGAATCTTCCCGTACCGGCGCGCGAGCTTCCAATGGGAGGGAGTTGGGGTATATGTCATGAATGCCTGGCAGCGACCGTACGAGCCCGCTCCATGATACAGCGATGGCGCATAGGTGCCACTGCATGGGTGCCACACTTCGCATTGACATGGGTGCCAGACATGTAAAGGTGCCACCAACATGTAAAGGTGCCACCCATCACAACTATCACAATGTTGGCTTATGCCACACCCGACTATGTGAGGGTTGTGACGGTGGCACCGATCATTATGTCGCTCTACGAACGATCTTTCGCCACCCAAAAGGGTAGGTCGGATTCGACCGCATGCGCCACGGATTCCCGGCAGGGTCAGATTGACAAATAGTACGTCGCGTACTATTATGAATCGTATTATGAGCGAGAGGGAGCCGACGAGCCTCGAATATGCGCTTCTCGGTCTGCTGCATCAGCAACCCCAGTCGGGCTACGACCTGCGAAAGATCTTCGCGACGACCGCAATTGGCAACTACAGCAGTAGCCCGGGGGTCATCTACCCGGCTCTGAAGCGGCTCGAGCGGCGCGAGTTCATCGGTGGGGTGATCGATGACACTAAGTCTCTGCGGCCCAAGAAGATCTTTCGGCTAACGGCGATCGGATCCGAGATCTTCCGGCGCTGGCTGCTGCAAGAGATCTCGACCGATGACGTGGGTCGCCGATTCGACGAGCTCATGCTGAGGTTCGCTTTCCATCACGTGGTCGAGGACTCAGGTGCATCTCGCAACTTCCTGCTCAAGCTCGCACGAAGGCTCGAGGCGTACGTGAAGGAACTCGAAACCCAGCTTCTGCTCTTTCCGGAACAGGCTCCAATCGAACCTCGTCTCGCCCTGGAGGCGGGCATCGCACAGTACCGGGCCGCAGCGCGATGGGCCCGCAAGGCCCTCGGGTACTTCAAGGAGGATACGTGATGAAGGGAAAGGATCTCGGAATACTCTTGGTCAAGATTGTCTTGCTGGCCGTCCTGCTGATGATGGTCAACGGGATTGGATCACGCTTTCTGCCGGCGGCAGAAGCGGAAGGTGCGGGGCAGATCTCAGAAGCCGTGGTCGAGAGCACTCCAGCCCCTCCGTCGGGCTCGTTCATGGCGCTCGTGCTTTTTGTGATGCTCCTGCAGACGGTCGCTCTCGCCTATCCCGTCATGCGCTCTAAATGGAGCGGCTGGAAACTCGCTCTTGCAGTGTTTCTGCTCTACTTCGGCACGGTTACCTTCATGAGTCAGATGGAGTCGCTCGTCTACCTCGGGGGCAAGATGCCGAACGGGATGCTCCCGGGCCTTTTCGCAATGGGTCTCTTCACTGCCGCGGTGTTCTCCCCTGTCGTGGTCCTGGTTCTCGGTAAGTGGAAGGCCGGAACGGCGGCTTCTGCGACCTCGGGCCATCGCGAACCGACGTCCGCGAGAGAATGGGCCTGGAAAACCGCTGTCGGCGGCTTGGTCTTCCTGTCGCTCTACTATCTGTTCGGATACTTCGTTGCCTGGAAGAACCCGGTGCTGCGTGATTTCTATGGCGGCACGGATCCGGGCAGCTTCTTCGCTCAGATGAGCTCAATTGTCGAGAGCACGCCCTGGATGCTGCCGTTCCAGTACCTCCGCAGTCTCCTATGGGTGGCCCTCGCCGTGTTGGTGATACGGATGATGATTGGATCGTGGTGGCAGGTGGCCCTTGCCGTGTCGTTGCTGTTCACCGTGCCGGCGATCTACCTCTTGTTTCCCAACCCCATGATGCCCGACGCTGTTCGCATGGCTCATCTGGTCGAGACCGCTCCGTATCAGTTCCTGTTCGGGTGGTTCGTGGTGTGGCTATTCAGCCGGCTCGGAGCAGGTAGGCTCAGCGCGCAGCCCGCATGAATCCTAAAGGTGCCACCCATCACAACTATCACAAAAAAGGCACTCACTTATGATCTTGCAGGCGCTAGCCCTCCCCCGCCCGGGACGAGGTTTCATTCAGTCACAACATCACAAGTGGGTGGCTGGCAACTTTTTTGTCACGTGTCCTGCCGGGTAGCCCGGGGCGAGTTTGTCTTTGATGATCAGATCGAAATGGCTGAGTTCATTGAAATCGCGCCCAAGGGCGCTGGTCGCTCTCGGGTTCTCGGGCGCGCCTTTACAATAGTGCAGAACATGGAGATCTCAGCCGACGTCTCTCAGCGGACCATCACGATCGACGTTGCGGCCCCGGATGATGCCATCACCTTCATCGAAGTAGCGAAGACCAACCACGGTTTCATGGTTCCTCTCTCGGATCGGCCGGAACCTTTTTCGACCTTCACCTTTCGCCTGCGGGCCTCAGGGGGATTCGAACTCTGCTTCGATGCCATGCTGCTGCAGCTTCTGGAGCCGCCGGGAGGCGACCTGCAGGGTGCTTTTCAGCTGCCCGACTGGGACGCCGCGAAGGATAAGGAGCTGGCGCGCAAGGCTGCCGCGGCACGTGCAGATGACGATTCGGTGCCCGAGGCCGAAATACGCGGCGCGTCACCGATCTACCGGATCCAGAAAATGAACCCGGGCGAGAGGGCGCGTCTCGCCTTGCGGGCAGATCGCACCGAGCGCCAGATTCTGTGCCGAGACACCACACCGCAGGTGTTGCTCAACATGCTCTCAAACCCGCGGGTGGAAGCTCAGAACGTGCTTGCCATCGTCAAATCCACATTCGCCAACGCCGGCCTCCTACAGCGCATCTCCAAGGACCGTCGATGGGCTTCCAACGCCGAGATCCTCACCGCGATCGTACGCAATCCCAAGACCCCGACGCCGATCGCGATCCGCCTTCTCGAGAACGTGCCGACGCGTGCGCTGCGAGAGATGGCACGCATTGGCGCCCTGCGCGAGAACGTTCGCCGCGCCGCCTTTCGGCTATACAACAAGAGGACCTCGCGGAGGTAGGGAGATCACATCATGGGTGCCACGTATGGGTGCCACATGAGTGCCACCCTTCGCAATCACTCATTGTTGCTTTCTCATTCATAAAGGTATCAGGTCCGGGGATCTTGGGAAGTTCAGTTGGAGCCTTCGCCTCAACTTCCCAAGATCCCCGGACCTGGTGCTCATTCGGCGCCGCTTCGCGGCTTGTGACGCACCGTCGCCAGCGAGTGGCCGACGGCCGGCGATCCCCGGCCTTGGCCACGTTTCGCTGCCGCCGGCAGGTTCGAGGGCCCGCCACCACAGAGAATCAATATTGCCCGGCTGGGCGGCCAACCTGAATGAGCCGAAGACGCACGGTGTGCAATCATGGAATTGGGGCGAATACCGAATTGGCACACGAAAGTGAGTCGAATGGACCGGATTGAGAAAAGGGCGGAATTCAGCTACATCCGCTATGCCAACTGCTGGGAGGATACCGAGATCCTGCTGGAGGCGCTCCAGCCCGGACCCGGCAAGCGCTTTCTCTCCATCGCATCTGCCGGTGATAATTCCCTGGCCCTTTTGGCTTCGGGCGCCAAGGTCGTGGCGGTTGACTTGAGTCCATCTCAACTGGCCTGTGTCGAATTGCGTCGCGAGGCCATACGTCGACTCGACCATGCGGCATGCCTTCAGTTCCTGGGCATCCACCCCTGCAGCGAGCGACTCGTGACCTTCCAATCGCTCAACGACGGGCTGTCTGATTCTGCCAATGAGTTCTGGGCCGAGAATCAGAACCTGATCGATTCTGGCTTCATTCACGCGGGGAAATTTGAGAATTACTTCCACTTGTTCCGCAAACGGATCATCCCGCTCATCCACACGCAGAAGAGAGTGACGACGCTGTTGCAGGAGAAGAGCCGGAAGGAGCGGGTCGAGTATTACCGGAAGTCGTGGTCGAACTGGCGTTGGCGTGCGCTCTTCAGGATCTTTTTCAGCCGCTTCGTCATGGGCCGCATGGGCCGAGATCCGGAGTTCTTTCGTTATGTTGACGGCCCGGTCTCGGTGCATATTCTGCGACGAGCCGAATACGCTCTGACTGAGCTTGAAACCCATTCGAATCCTTACCTGCAGTACATCCTCACCGGGAACTTCGGCCCGGCATTGCCATACTATCTGCAGCCGGATGTGTTTGAAGGAATCAAGAAGAATATCGATGGATTGACTCTACTTCTTGGCCCGGTCGAAGAGGCGGTCGCCGAGTCTGAAGGTGATTTCTCCGGGTTCAATTTATCGGACATTTTTGAATACCTCGACGATCCTACATGCCGGTCGATTTATGAACTTCTGCTCAACCACGCCGACCCCGGTGCGCGGTTTGCCTATTGGAATATGCTTGTCCCACGCTCGTGTCCTGAAGCGTTGAAGGATCGCGTGAAGGAGCTGCCCGAGCTCTCCAGCGAATGGTTTGCGCGTGATAAGGCATTTTTCTATAGCCGGTTTGTGGTGGAGGAGAAGCGGTGAGCGTTCTGCATAACGACTGGCTCGGGGCTCTGATTCTGCTGGCGATGTTTGCTGCAACTATCGCCGGTGCGGAAATATGGACCCGGTTCAAACACCCGGACCCGGAGCTGCCGCGGAAGTTCGTCCACATCGTTGGCGGGCTTGGTTGCCTGCTCTTCCCTTTCCTTGTCGAGTCGCCGCTGATGGTCGCTTTCATGGCTGGTTTGCTTGCTGCCGTTTTTGCCGTGGGACAAAGGAGCAAGGGGTTACAGTGCCTCAGCGGAGTCGGCCGAAAGAGTCGCGGTAGCGAGTATTATCCTGTGGCGATCGCCTTCCTTTTCTTTATCTCACAGGGGAGGTGGTGGCTCTACTTCGTGTCCGTTCTGATCCTGACTCTGGCGGATGCGGCAGCAGCTCTCATTGGTGGCCGCTTCGGCCGCCTCAAGTACGAAGTCGGCGAGTCGGACACCAAGAGTGTCGAGGGTTCGTTGGTTTTCCTGGGAGTCACATTCGTCGTCATCGCCGGTTTGCTTCGGTTGCTGACCAACGCTGAAACCGAGATGTGTTTGCTGGTGGCCTTCCTTGTGGCTGTGTTGCTGACAGGCATTGAGGCCATATCGGTCCACGGTACAGACAATGTTTTCGTGCCCATCATCACATGTTATGTCTTGCTCAAGATCACCACCAAACCGGTTGCCGAGGTCCGATTCCAGTGCATAAGTATGATCGTGATTTTTGCCGTGATCGGTGTTGTATCCATATGGATGCGCCTGTTTTCTGCGCGTGACTTCATCATTTTCTTCACATTCAGCTATGCCGCATGGTCTCTGGGTTCGGCCGATTGGGGCATCCCTGTCTTCATCGGCTTTGGAGGCTTCTGCCTGGTTTGGTTCCTCGTTCGCGATCGGAACCAACAACCGATTCGAACTGAGGTCTTGCTACGGATTCTGATGATCCCATTGGGGCTCTTACTGGTCGCAAACGCATTAAATCATTATTCAGTGATGTTTGGCCCCTACCTGCTTGCGGTTCTTCTGCCAGCACTCATGGGTGCGTGGGTGTGCCTCTTGCGGGCGAAGGGATCTCAACTTTGGCGCTTGCTGTTGCTTTGCATTGTTGGCGGGCTCGCATTTGGTTTGGGGGCATCCCTCAGCCAAGACGATATCGGCTGGCGCGAGATCATAGTGTTGCCGATCATTGGCGCAGCGATCGTCTTTGTTTTTGACCGATGGGTTCGGAAATCGCTGGATGAGAATTATGCGGTTTGGAGTGGTCCTATCTGGATCCTCACCTTCGTAGGCGTTGCCGTCGGTTACGGGCTCCAGTACTTCAGGATAATTTCGGCTTGGAATCCCCGCTACTAAAGGAACCCCATTGTGGCGATAACTATTGTTGATCTCAACCGCGAACCAGGCGAGTGGGCTCCGTTCTGCAACCTACCTGCCACGGTCTATGCCGACGACCCGTACTATCTGGCGTCGGCGCCGGAAAGACTGAAGGATGAGATCTTCCGAACCAGCGCCGAACAGCTCATTCTTCTTGCGCGGCGCGACGGCCAGGCGGTTGCCAGAGTTTGCGCACGGATCGTTGACAACCTTGTTGAAGATCAACCGATCGGTGTTCTCGGTTTCTTTGAGGCGCGCAGCGATTACGAGGCGGTTGCCAGCATGCTCGACCAAGCCGTCGAATGGCTCCAAAACCGTGGCATCGCACGGGTGATTGGCCCTATGAATGGCGATACCTGGCACAAGTACCGGTTCAATGTTGGCCCCTTCGATCGGCCGCCTTTCCTTATGGAACCGTATAACGCCCCTCACTATGCTGAACTGTGGCGGCGATACGGGTTCCAGGTTCTGGCCGAATACAACTCCAAGCATGTGCCGGATGTCGAAGCAATCCTGCCGACGATGAAGCGATATTACGACCGCAGTATCGGCCAGGGAATGACCTACCGTCCATTCAACCTGAAGCGGTACGACGACGAATTGCGCCTGTTCTACGAACTCTCATGCGAGATCTTCGCGGGCAACCCGTTCTACAAATCGATCTCGTTCGACGAATTCAAAGAACTCTACGTCGATGCCAGAACCATCATCCACGAGAACCATGTTTGGTTCTGCCGGGACAAGCATGGCAAGTATGCCGGATTCGTCTTCTCGTTCCCCGACTATTTCGCTGCTGTCCAGAAGATGGACGGACGACGCAACCTGTGGGCAAAGATGCAATTCGTCCTCAACCGCGGCAAGGCCGACACGCTGAACATTAAGACCATCGGCGCCGTTCCCGCGCATCGTGGCAGAGGACTTGGATCAGCTCTGATGTACAAGGCCTACAAAGCAGGATTTGATGCAGGCCTGAAGAAGGCGAATATGTGCCTCTTTCACGAGGACAATGCGTCGGCCCGTCTCGACGGCGGCAAGGGCGAGCGCCTGCGCACCTACCAACTGTACGAGCTATCCATCAATGAGTAATGTCATTCATCACCTGAGAGCCTCCGCGGACCGCAATCCGGATCGGCCCGCATTGATCATGCAGGACAGGGACCGAGCCCGGCCAACAACCTTTGCCGAGCTCTGGCAGAAGGTGGACCGATGTTCGACGGCGCTCAAGGCTGAGGGCTTCAAGCCCGGCGAGCGTGCGATCGTCATGGTCCCTATGTCGGCAGAGCTCTACATCGTCATGCTGGGCATCATCAAGATGGGCGGAATCGCCGTGTTCGTTGACCCGTGGATCAGCTTCAAGAGCATCAGCGCGTTCTCTGCATTCGCCGAACCCACCGCGTTCATCGGCGTGGGCAAGAGCCATCTGCTTCGACTCTTCCAAAAGGATCTGCGAAGATTGCCCATTACCGTCACCACCGGGATCAGTTGCTACGGCATCCCAGCCAAGTCCTCGCTGCCCAAACTCCTTTGCAGGATTTCAGGGGACGGTGAGATCAACGACGCGGATCCCGACTCGACGGCGTTGATCACGTTCACCAGTGGATCGAGTGGCACGCCCAAGGGCGCCAACCGTACGCACCGATTCCTGAACGCCCAGTACGCTGCGCTCAGCCATGAATTCCCCTACAACGATGACGATGTGGACATGCCGATGTTCCCTGTATTCGCACTCAGCAATCTGGCACGAGGGATAACGTCGGTCATCCCGGACATGGATTTCCGCAAGGTTGCCGAAGTAAACCCCGCCGCCATCAGCAAACAAATGGAGACGCACGGCGTGACAACCTGCACGGCGTCGCCGCCATTTTTTGATCGTCTATCCGGATACCTTCGCGAACGTGAAGACGAGCCGGTAGGACTGCGGCGCATCCTCACAGGTGGCGCGCCGGTCAGTTCGACACAGTTACAGCAGTGGCAGCTCGCTTTTGGAAAAACACTCATCGAAGTGGTTTACGGTTCGACTGAGGCCGAGCCCGTGGCCCACATCGGCGCTGCCAGGCGTCTTGAACTGAGCCGGCAGACCGAGACCAAGAACAGGGGCTTCTGCACCGGCAAACCCACCAGCCTCTTGCAAACCAAAATCATTATGATCTTCAAGGGCCCGATTCCTTCACCGCCGGCGTGGGACGAGATCGAACTGGCCCGAGGCAACGTGGGCGAACTGCTCGTCTCCGGCGACCACGTTTGCCGCGACTATTACAAGAACCCTCAGGCACTGCTCGAGAACAAGGTCGTCGATCAGAACGGGCGAGTTTGGCATCGCATGGGCGACACCGGCTACATGGACGACGAAGGCTCTTTTTGGTTGGTCGGCCGCCTTCATTCAACGATTGTTCGCAATGACGAGCAATTCCATGCCCAGATCATCGAACAGGCCGTCGCCTCGAAGGTCAAGGATGCTCTACAGGTCGCCGCAATCGGCATGCCCGACGAATCGATGGGCGAGCGAATTGCAGTTGTGATCCGAGCACAGACGATTTCCTTCAACGCTGAGGAAATTCGAGAGATCATGCTGGCCCGTCACATCCCGATTGACGACGTTATCTACACGACCCACGAATTACCTGTTGATCCCCGGCACAACTCGAAGATCGACTACGACAAGCTGAGAGAATTGATCATCAATAACGAGCTATAGAAATGGCAGATTTGAGCAGAAACAGCTCCTTCCCGGCAAGGTTGTGGGCATACCAGGCTGAGCGATTCCCGTTGCTGAGTCATGGATTGTTGATCGTTAGCTACTACTCGTCCAACCAGTTTCTGGCGCAGGTCCTGTCGAAACCGGATGTCCCCGTAAGGTACGGCAGTCACTCGATCATGGGCGCGCTTTGCGTCTTCTTTATGTTCCTGCATCTACGGGTCTTCGATGAACACAAAGACTACGTCGAAGACTGCAAACATTATCCCGACCGCATCCTCTCGCGCGGGCTGATCACATTGACGCATCTCAAATGGATCGCCGCCATCGCCATCGCCATGGAACTTGTCCTTGCCGGGCTGCGCGGCATGCCGGCGTTGGTTGCGTCTGTCATCGCCATCGGGTTCTCGCTACTGATGCTCAAGGAGTTCTTCGTCGGCGCCTGGCTCAAGCGCCATTTTTTGATCTACACACTGTCGCACATGCTTATCATGCCTCTCTTCGCCCTCGTCGCATTCAGCTTCACCACCAACAACTGGCCGTGGCAGGCGCCAGCCTGGTTCTGGCTGTACGCCTTCGTAGGTTTCTTCGTGACGCTCAACTGGGAGGTCTCGCGCAAGATCCGCACGCCGGAAGATGAGATTGCCGAGATCGATACCTACTCGCGCGTGTTTGGAACCTATGGCGCGGCCTATCTGGTTATCGCAATCCGCATCGTCGACACAGCCATGGTATCAATCGTTGGCTGGCACCTGGGTTTGAGCCCCTGGTTTTACGGCGTCATCATCGCCCTGTTCATCGTCAGCCTCACCGGTCTCCTTCAGTTCCGCTTTAATACCTGTAGGAAGACAGCCAAGCGAATGGAGCACTACGCCGGCATGTATATCATCGCGTTCGACCTGACGTTAGCAATCGAAATCGTCAGAGCATTTGGAATCCAGCTATGACACGGAGGATGTCAGCGAACAGCTTTATCGTTGACGGCGCTGGAGCCGTGGTTCCCAGCATCGAAGAGGTCGGCGGCAAGGCCCACAACCTGGCCCGGCTTGCCCAGGCCGGCGTTCGCGTTCCGGCCTGGTATGCCGTGACGACAGAGCTGATAGGAGAAGTTCTGCCTGCTCTCGACGGTCCGGACGGGATCACGGCTGATGATTCGCCGGAGACGTTGTCGTCGGTCCTGGAACCGATTCGCAGCCGTATCGAGAAAGTTGAGCTTCCACCCGCAGCAATCGAGAAATTGCGCGCCGTTCATGAGCGGGTCATCAAGGACCAACTCTTCTCCGTGCGCTCGTCGGCCGTCGACGAAGACGGCGCTGGCGCATCCTTTGCCGGTCTGCACGATAGCTTCCTGTTCATCAACGATTTCGATGCGCTCCTCGTCACCCTTCGGAAAGTCTGGGCCTCGGCCTTCACAACTCGGGCGATCAGTTTTCGCCTGCAGCACGGCTTGGACATCCGCAGCATTGGCCTCGCCGTCGTCGTTCAGGAGATGGTGGAAGCCCGGGTGAGCGGCATCATGTTCACGGCCAACCCCAACACCGGCAACGTGCAGGAGATCCTGATCAGCAGTTGCTACGGTGCCGGTGAGGGGATTGTCAGCGCAGGTCTGGATGCCGACCTCTATACCGTGTCGAAGCAGTCTGGGGAGATTGTCGAACAGCTCGCGAGCAAGAAGGAGCAGTTGGTCTTCGACAAAGAGGGTGGGGCCGGGCTCAGGAGAACTGAGGTCCCGACAGCCCAACAGGAACCGGCCAGCATTACGTATGACACTGTCGTCCGCATTGCTGAGTTGGGCAAGAAGATCGAACTCTACTACGGGCGGCCGCAGGACATTGAGTTTTCCATAGACTCGGTCGGGGCTGTGCATATCCTCCAATCCCGCCCCATCACCACCGTCCCGGAATACGGCCCGGCCGCAGGCAACCGGATTGTCTGGGATAACTCCAACATTATAGAGAGTTACTCGGGGCCGACCTCGCCGATGACCTTCAGCTTCATTCGGCATGCCTACACCATCGTCTATCACTGTTTCTGCCAGGTCATGGGTATCCCGTCAGACGAGGTCCGGCGCAATCGCCATGTCTTTGAGAACATGCTTGGTCTGTTTCAGGGGCAGGTCTACTACAACCTGGTGAACTGGTATCGTCTGGTCAAACTCTTCCCGGGTTTCAACTACAACAAAGCCTTCATGGAATCCATGATGGGGCTGAGCGACAAGCTCGACCTGCAAGAGGGAGAGCCAGCCGAGGCGAGCTTCTTCCAGCGCAATTTCGTGGAACTTCCCGAGCTTATCTTTCTGCTTGCGCGGGGCTTTCGCAATTTCTCCAGGATCGACCGTCTGGTTGTCGAGTTCGACGAACACTTCGCCCGCCATTACGATAAATGGGCGGCGATGGACTTTGACGCCATGCCGGCCCACCAACTGATGCAGGTCTATCGCGAGATGGAGGAAGAGCTCCTGTGGAAATGGAAGACGCCGATCATCAATGATTTCTTCGTGATGATCTTCTACGGTTCTCTCAAGAAACGTTGTACGAACTGGTGTGGCGACGAAAGCGGATCGTTGCAGAACGACCTGATCTGCGGTCAGGGAGATATCGAAAGCACCAAGCCAACCAAGCTCCTCATGGAGATTGCCCGCCAGGTTCGCAAGGATCCCCAGTTGCTCGAGCTGTTTACGCAGAAGACCTCGGCCGAGCTCGCTGCACACGTACCCAACGACCCGGCGACCAAGACCATTGCCGACAAGATCAGTTTCTATCTGGAGCATTACGGGTTCCGTTGCATCAACGAGCTCAAGCTCGAAGAACCGTCCCTCCGCGAGACGCCCGCCTTCCTCTATCAGATGATCCAGAACTACCTGAAACTCGACGACGAAAGCACCTTGGACCCACAGGTCATGGAGGATCGCGAGGCCGAGATTCGCGCCAAGGCCGTGGAGAAAGCACTCACTGCGATATCCGCTCGAGGCGGTCTCTTACCCAGGAAGCGGATCTTCAACTGGGTCTTGCGCAACGCCCGGAAGGGCGTACGCAATCGCGAAAACCTGCGCTTTGCAAGGACCAAGATATACGGCATGCTGCGTGAGCTGCTGAACGCCATCGGCAAGAAGTTCGAGTCCGAGGCGATTCTGGACGACTGGAACGACATCTACTATCTGACGATCGACGAGGTCTGGGACTTCATCAAAGGAACAGCCGTCACGTGCAATCTGCGCGGGCTTGCAGCCCTGCGGAAGCAGGAATTTGCTGCGTACAACTCGCCGGACGCACCAAGCACAGACGACCATTTCGAAACCTACGGCCCTGCCTATCACTGCAACCTCTTCCGCAACTGGAAGTCCGAGAAGGAAGCTCCGGAAGGCGACGGCCTGAGCGGTATCGGCTGCAGCCCCGGCAAGGTCACCGCTAGAGTCAGGATCGTCCATTCACCCCAAGACGATCTCGACCTTGATGGAGAGATTCTGGTCGCGAGCCGCACCGACCCCGGCTGGGTCCCCCTATATCCCGCCGTATCCGGAATTCTCATCGAGCGCGGCAGTGTCCTCTCGCACTCCGCCATCGTCGCTCGGGAGATGGGAATCCCCACCATCGTCGGAATTCCCATGCTCCTGTCCACACTCGAGGACGGCCAGGTTGTGACAATGGACGGTGCAACCGGCCAGGTCGAAGTGCCGGACGACTCGTCAGGGAATTGAGGCCTGTTTGGTTCAGATAGCGAACACACATCGGTGCCACGTTCCTCATGCATGCATCATGGGTGCCACACTTCGCATTGACTCATCGTGGGTGCCACGTACACATTTACACAATTGCATTCATGGGTGCCACATGGGTGCCATGGGTGCCACGTACACAATTGTTGAATTGTGAGAGCGGCTCATGGGTGCCACCCTAGGGCAACCTGTCGAGTGTCCACGCCACCTTAGAGCTACCCATCCTCCGTGCCTGAGATCGAAAGTAGTCGAAAGAGCCATGCGGCAGCTGCCATCGGCGGCACAGCGAGCCACATGTCCCGCCAGGCGCCAGGTCCAGCTCGATCGAGGACCGGTGACACGTACCGCAGGGTCGGCCAGATCGGGCGCGTTGGGCCGCGGCTCTCGGTTTGCCGGAGCGGCCGTCCCTCCGTGACGTCCTCGAGCGCTGCCGCCAGCGCGCGGGTGGCATTCGCCCAATGAGCACGGAAGAGGATCGATCCGTCACTCCCCAACAGGTAGGCTGAGTTCGGTTTCGGACTCATCGCCCTATGCAGTGAGCCCGCGATGTCGTCGACGGCGACTTCGAAGGGGAGGTCGTGATGGTCGCGCAACAAACCTGCGTGGGCCCGCTTTTCCTCAATGCTATTGGGCTGAGGAACGTTCGCGCCGGGGTGGGCCTCGCGCACGTTCACCATGACGAAAGGAACACGATCACCGAAGCGCGCATGCAGGCGACGGAGGCCTGGAGCCGCGCTCTCCGTCACCGGGCAGGTGTACGACCCGAATACCACGAGGACCGGTGCAGTTTCGGAAAGGTCCTCGGAGCGAAACCGCCCCCCATCAAGGGTCGGCAGGTCAAAGTCGACAATCCGCTGACCGGGGCCCGGATCGGTCTTCGTAAAGTACAGGTCGCGGAGCACAAGCCCCAGCCTAAGGCGGTCGAACCGATAGGCGCTCGCTCCGGTGGGCGGCGTTTCGGGGCCTTCGGCGATTCTGGCCATCTCGTATCTCCTCTCATGCCTCGCGTTATCCCTAGAGCATAGGGCATCACGAATAGACATGGGTGCCACGTTCCGCATGCATGGGTGCCACGTATCACTTTGTGACTTTAGCTCTCGCATTATGGGCGTGGGTGCCACGCTCCCTCAGAAGCAGGTGTGCCGGATTCGGTGCCTCCCTCTTTTCGCGCCGAATCACTCATGAATAGTCTGACTTATATTGATAATGATACTGAAACTCATGTATGGTTGTGAAATGTTCCAGGAATCGACCTACCCCAACCCGAAGGGTCGTGGCAGGACCGAGGGAAAGGTGACGATGATCCTGGGGCAGATGCGCGCGGGCGACAGGGATGCGGCTGCGCGCCTGGTGCCCCTGGTCTATGAGGAGTTGCGCGCCATTGCGCAGGGTCACCTCAAGCGAGAGCGCCCCGGGCACTCGTTGCAGCCGGCCGCGCTGGTCAACGAGGTCTGGCTTCATTTTATGAAAGGGGCCGATCTCGAGCTCAGCAACCGTTCGCATTTTCTCGCCGTGGCCGCCAATGCGATGCGGCGCCTGCTCATCGATCACGCGCGGGCGCGCGGCGCGACCAAGCGCGGCGGCGGGTGGGAGAGGGTCAGCCTCTCCGAGCAGGTGGGTCACTCACCCGGGAAAGGAGACGACGTGGACGTCACGGCGCTGCACGAGGCCTTGAATCGCCTCGAGCAGCTCGGCGAACGCCTGGCCAAGGTCGTCGAACTGCGCTTTTTCGGCGGCCTGACCGTTAAAGAGTCGGCGGAGGTTCTCGGTGTCGCGCCGGT
>Ga0255055_10002121_pt1 | contig 14129 bp, 20 predicted proteins | sample JV7_2_27_MG_FD_188633 | JGI IMG/M metagenome (GOLD analysis project Ga0255055, IMG submission 188633) | Seawater microbial communities from Jervis Inlet, British Columbia, Canada - JV7_2_27 | ecosystem: Environmental > Aquatic > Marine > Inlet | place: Canada: British Columbia | collected...
GGAGGCTGATGACAAGGACGGCGGCGATGACGACGACGGTGATAGCAACGTCGAGGAAGATGACGATACTTGGATGGAGCCTGATGACAAGGACGGCGGCGATGACGACGACTTCGACATCGGCAAGCTCGCTGAAGAGGCTACCAAGGACACTGATGCCAAGGTAGCGGAACCCAAGAAAACCAAGAAAACCACGAAGACGCGTGGCAAAGGCCGCTCGAAGAAGGAGTAACGCATGGCCCGAGCTAAGAAACAAAAAGATGGGGTGCCTTCGGGCACCCCTGTTTCTCCTCCTGAAGATGATACGATCACACTCGATATCGTAGAACACCTTCAGGGACTGGATGACGCTCACGTATCTACGATGGGCAAGAACAAGTCAGTCATTATCAATCCGAAATTCCTGTCTACCGGACTCCCGAGCATTGACCACATGTTGGGCGGTGGCTTGGCGGCTGGCAGGATCACAGAGCTATGGTCGAAGGGTGAGGGGCTTGGTAAGTCCTCACTCGCGGCTCACTGCATGGCCGAGATGCAGCGTCAGGGCGGTGAGGTTATGCTGATGGATACGGAGCATGGTTTTACCGGCGACCGCCTCAGGACACTGGGCGTGGACCCGGATGAGGTGGCATATGTCCAACCAGACCACATCGAGGCAGCGTGTAAAGTTATCTCCGGAACGATCAAGTACATGGCGGGGCAGAAGACGGCCCCCAAGCTGCTTATCGTCTGGGATAGCCTCACAGGAACCCAGAGCAAGCAGGGGTTTGATGCTGACTACGACCAAATTCTCATGGCGGCAGCGGCTCGCTCATGGAGCGCGGTGCTCCTCAAATTGAAGGACGAGCTTGCCAAATCCGAGATCTATGTGGTGATGATCAACCAGACCCGAGAGAATATCGGTGGCGGTGCGTTTGCTGAGAAGCACAAGAGTACGGGCGGCATGGCGATGAAGTACTACGCTGCTGTTCGTCTGGTGTTGTCCCGAGGGGCGAATGCCTGGATCAAGGAGGGGTCGCAGAGGATTGGCTTCAAGGTGAATATGCACACTGAGAAGTCCCGGCTCGCTGCTCCCTACAGAACAGGCCAAGCGGTGCTGATGTTCGAGGACGGATTCGACCGGCACAAGTCCCTATTCGATCTGTTACTCACTCTCAAGCTGATCAAGCCTGCGGGTGCGAGGTATGAGATGCGGGGGCTGGACAAATCTTTCTACGCGAAGGATTTCGAGAAAGCACTAGCGGCATTGCCCAAGGATGTTGAGCAGAAAATTATCAATGTTTTGAAGGAGGATGGGAAGCTGACGTTGCCTGTGGTAAGGTATTTCTTCCCCAACGCCTCCTAAGAAGGAGTCAATATGAAAATAGCAGTAATCGGTGATCCGCATTGGGATAACCGGAAAATGTTTGGTCGGCCTACAGATATAGGCGGGGTTAACACCCGCATGTATTATGTGAGCCAAGCAATGCGCTGGATCGCAGATCAATTGCCCGAGGACGTGCATCACGTGGCTATCCTGGGCGATATCACTCACCAGCACGGGAGGCTCACCCCTCCTGTGCTTCGTGAGGTTTCCCTTACCCTTGACTATTTCATGGAGCGTGGGTTCGATGTGGGCTTGCTGTCAGGCAACCATGATCAGGATGCCACTGGAAACTCCATCATCCCCGCGTTCGGGGATGAGAACGATGGGCGGTGTGTGGAGACATTCCCTGGTACGCAGCAGTGGTACTATGGCTACAGGTTTCCGGTGTATGGCATCTCTTATGGAGATCGAGAGCAAACGCTAACTGGACTCCGTAAGATCGCAGAGGAGTGTGAGACAGGAAAGAAGGGAGCGGTGGTGTTCATGCACCATCATTTCGACGGGGCCAAGCACGGTAACCATGAGTTCCAACCACCTGGAGGGCTTACGGCGTCGGATATCCCCGACTGTGTCAAGGCGATCTTCTGCGGCCACTACCACATGCGCCACCGTGTAGATCCGCGTGTGATGTATGTGGGTGCGCCAATGCAACACGACTTTGGTGAGGCCAGCTACCGCCCGAACTACATGATCCTCCATTACGATGAGGAAGAGGATTTCGTGAGCTACACCTCGTATGAGGTTCCCCCGAAAGTGGCTCCGCGCTTCCATATCCTGGCTCATAGCTGTGACCGGGCAGCCGTCCCAGGTAATCCCGACATGGACTATTACCGAATCGATTTGCCGAGTGATGTGGATCCGCTGGAGATCAAGGATCTTCAGGGCATGTTCAAGAACGTGATCGTCAAGCCGTTGCCTCTGAGCACGAAGGTAAGAAGCCGAGTAGAGCAGTTCATGAAGGATGAAGCGAAGGAGGGCAAGGTCGAGATACCTGATGTTATCGACGTGTATGCTACAATGCACACTGAAGACAAGACGCGAGCAGAGTTCCTGGCCGACCTGGGCAGGGATATCGCGGGGGATGTGCTAGATGCCCAAGAAGATTGAGTTCCAGACGCTACATGCGACGGATTTCATGTCGTTGGGTGAGGTGCTTTTCAACTTCAAGAACGATACGACGTTGATCCTGGGCCGTAATGACGACAGTCTATCGGCTGATGACAACGGTGCTGGCAAGTCCAGTATCGCTGAGGCATTACGGTGGGTGTTGTACGGAGAGACTGTGCGTTGCCAGATCGACAAGTCCCTGAGTGTAGAGCATGTGATCCGCGAGGGAGCAAAGACAGCTATTGTGGGACTGACCGCACTGGTTGATGGGCACCATCTTTCTGTCTATCGGCGCAGGACCAAATCGTTGGGCCGGTTGGAGGTCGGGTACCTGAAGAAGATCTACAAGGGTAAGGAGGCCGAGCGTGTGCTATCCGAGTTGATAGGCATCAACGTGCTCCAGTTCGCCAACCTCGTGCATCTGGACAGCACGTATCCACTCCTCTTCGCACCCTCCACAGACAAGAACCGCAAGGAAATCCTTTCGAATCTGGTGGACATTGCCATCGTGGAGCAGATGCAAACGTTGGTAAAGACACGGCTTGGTCCTATTGAGGCTGAGATGTTTGCTCTGGAGCGGCAGCGGGACAAGTGGGTGACCGTGACGGAGAGAGCAGCTATCACCAGGGATAACAACAGGGAGCAGGGCAAGATCGTGGCCGCGAGACTATCTGATGTCTCGGATAAGCTCCTCGACGCACAGCAAATACGCGCTGAGGTTAAGTCTGAAGTTGGTACCTTGGAAGCGAACCAAGGTATTGATAGTACGCTAGTTGACGCTGATATCGAGGAGATGGAGGAAGAGCTTGATGCCAAGCGTACTTCCCTGGCTGCTGCGCAAGCCGAGGTGAACAAGACACGTGATTCTTTCCTGCGTAAAGACATAGAAGAGGCTGAGAATCGTATTGATTCTGTTGAAGAGAAACTCAATATCCGGAAGGCACGGATCGCTGAGATGCAGGCACTCCAGCGAGAAGGTAAGTGCCCCCGATGTGGGCAGGACACCCACATGGTAGGAACTCGGGATATTGAAACGTTAACGTCCCAAGCAGAGAGGTTGATACATGAGCTTGAGGGGAAGACAGATGCTCTTGAAGAGTTGGAAGCAAAACGTGCTTATGCAATTGCGGAAAAACTCACAGAGCGAGAGAATCTTTTCAATGCCGAGAAACAGCTTGCAGCGACGGTTAGAGCGTGCCGAAAGAAAGCAAAGGACGCCGCTTCAGAAGCTACGCGAGATATTCGCGAAGCCCGCAATCGACTAGAGGAAGCGGATAAACAGGCTAATAGGTACCACCTAGCTAAGCGAACTGAGAAAGCCAATCTCAACAGCCTGAAGCAAATAGTACTTGGCGCTAAGGCAGAAATCAAAGAGGCCGAGGCGTATATAGAGGCAGGAGAGAAGCAAATTGAAATCCTTCACCAGCAATCCATCGACTTGGAGTTCTGGAAGAAAGGGTTTGGCCCCAAGGGAGTACCGAGCCTGTTCATTGAAACGGTACTCCCTCAAATTTCCTCACGCATCCAGAAGTACGCCGACATCCTCACAGGTGGGGATGTCCTTGTTACGTTGAAGGCGTATCGTGAGACGAAGAGCAAGACACTTCAAGAGGCCATTCAGATCTCAGCAGTGAATCTCAAGGGCGCGTCGGTGTACGGTGCCAACTCCACTGGGGAGCGCAACCGCATCGATATGGCAGTAACTCTTGGCCTTATCGAGTACTTCCGTGACATGGGAGTGTTCGATTCCAATTTATTGATGTGTGACGAGATCTTTGACGGACTGGACAACACAGGCGTGGAGCAGGCCCTCGCAGCATTGCGGGAGTCAGCTATCCCTTCGATTGTGGTCATCTCCCATCATGATCACTTGAAGCCGCTGTTCCCGAGGACAGTGTACGCCCATAAGAAAGGTGGGGTCACGGAGGTGGTCGATGCGTAAGTTGATCCTGGTCGCAGCTATAGCGATCCTTATCCTTGGTGCTGAACTCGGACAAGCACAGGCCGTCCGATCCCATACCACCAGGAGTTACAGCACACGTAGCCACCATGGGGGATACCACGGAGGATATCGTGGCGTGTATCACGGCGGTGTGTATCGTGGGCATGGCCGGTGGCATGGAAGTTACCGAGGCGGCATTCGTATTGGTGTCGGTTGGGGTGGCTACTACGGCTACGGTGGCTATGGCTATGGGTACCGATATGCTGGCCCGGTGTACTCTGGGGCAGTGGTTCTGCACTCTGGTGTGCAGACCTATCGTTCTCATGGCCCACGCTTCATCCACTATGCGCCTCGTGGTGGTACGCTGGTCGTTCCACCCATTGAGGAGGTCATACCCGTAGCTGCACCCCCTAGACAGCCTCTAGCCCCCGCTGCGGAGGTCGTGAGCGTGCCTGAGGGTGCCACTGTCATTAGCGGAGGGGTCGCGATACAAAATATTGATGGCAAAATAGTAATCTTTCAAGTGGAGAAGAAATAGATGGTCAATAGCAAGCAAAAGGGTAACGCCTGGGAGAACAAGATTGCCAAGGAGGTACGCGAGTATTTCCTGCCTTCTCCGTTCTTCGATAACCTGACGGATAAGCAGAAGCACGCGTTGCTGCATCGCACTCCGATGAGCGGCGGACATGTGGAGCGGGGCGATCTGATTATCAAGCCACCGATCTGGGAGTCGTTCCCTTGGTTCGTTGAGTGCCGCAACCGCGAGTCGTGGTCGTGGAAGAACATCATGGAGAAGGGTTTCGATAGCACTATCCTGACGTGGTACAGGGAGGATGCGCGAGACAAATGCCATCCGTATGACAACAACCAAAAGTACTATCGCTACCCCCTCTTGCTGTTCACGTGCAACCAGCAGAAGACCTATTTCTGCGCTGCGGAGATGGACATTTACGATGTCCTCGCAGATATCGAGAACCACGGAGATATGTTCTTGGACTTGGGACCGACGTTGGTGATGATCAATAGCCAATTCGTAATAGGACTATTTGACAACCTTTTGATGGCGCACGCTGTTGATGTGTATGCTATCCAAGAACGGTTGGTAGAATATTTAGGAGATGATGATTATTATGGAACGGATTCTAATTCTAGTTGACGTGCAGAACGTCTTCTACGGGTCAAAGAGCTTTAGCGAGGGCAAGGATCAGGTTGATTACGCCCAACTGACATTGTGGCTTGAGAAGCAGATGCGGGAGACGCGTGCGCCACGGGCCGTCGAGGGTTCTGACGAGGACATCAACTTCACGAAGTTCGGTTATGTGGTGCAGACCCCGAGGTACAACGGTACCCGGTTCTTTGCATTCCTGCGTAAAATAGGGTATAGTCTACGTGTTCGTTCGTATGACGAGGCAGTAGACAGTGACGATTGGAAGGGCACAGTTGCAGCAATGATGCAGATGGATCTACTGGAGCACACCCCACGACACGACGTAGTAGTTGTGGTGTCGGGCAGCGGAGTGTTCGAGCCAGCATTCAGAGCCATCCGAGAGAACTGGCCCGATACGTACATCTACCTGTGTGGCTTCGAGGATACCATCCACGAGGTATACACCAAAGAGGAAGACATTATCGATGATATCTTCATTCTTGGTAACGACGTGATGCGTAATAGGAGGTCCGGTGGGGCGAGCTAAGACACGCAGCAAGAGCACGAAAGCGGCACCAAAGAAGAAGCCGACCAAGAAGCGCAAGCCTTCGACAAAGGGTAAAAAGACTCGTACCCTGATCCACCCGGAGACAGGGAGCAAGATCATCCTTCAGCCATACGATGAGTACCCCGAGGTGTTCAAGTACATGGCTAAGCTGCTGTATATCACCGGACGGGCTGGGACTACGTCCATTGCGAAGCAACTCAATATCCCCCTCAGCACCATTCATGGTTGGATGGCGCGAGATCGATGGACATTCCTCAAGCGTGAGGTGATACGTGTCGCCAACAAGGACTTGATCCGCTCATCTCGCAGAGCGATGAGCCGTTACCTCAATGATATCGACAGATCATTGAACAAGATGCTCCGCACCCTCGACACCAGACTAACTGCTGTAGAGGATGACGACAAGCTCAAGGACGAGGGAGCTATCCTCAAGCATACGCTGGACATCATCCGCGTGAAGCTCCAGTTGTTCCGTTCACTGACCTACGGTGTGCATGGGCAGGCGTTCCAACCACTGCCGGGTCAGCTTGTGTTTGATGGCACAGAGGATCCCAAGCATGGGCCTCTGTTCACTTCGGGGGCACTGGACGACATAATGAAGGCTGTGCCCCCTTACCTACAAGAAGCAGCAAAGTTCGTTATCGGTATGGACATGGAGGACATGGACCCCGAGATGCTTGAAGCTGTGACACAGAAGCTGGAGGAGTTAGACAAGCAGGCTAAAAAGGACATCAAAGACGACGATAATTGGCTAGACCCCGATGAAGACGAACAATCCAACGAGGAGGATACGGAATGAAAATGCGAGATCCGAAGAACGTACAGAACAGAGGTGGCAAGGTTGTACTCCCAGGCGCAAGCAATGTGGACGCAGCAGTAATGGACTCCCAACGTGAACAGGCGTTACGCCAGAACCCCATCTTCAAGATGATCGAGGATATGCGTAAGGATATGGGTCAACTGGCAGCCCAGACACGCGACTTCGCTACTCGGTTCCATGCGCTGTTGGACATGATGACTGCGGGTGGTCTGGTCCTCACGCAGGATCTTGATGCGGAGGGCTTTGGTATCCCCGGCACAGTACGCTCACCCGATGACTCTCCCTTGCTGTTCGAGACCCTCAAAGAGATGGAGGTCATCAGTGACATGCCTGAATACGGTTACGAGGCGTACTTTGTGGAGCACAGCAAAATGCTTGGCTTGACAATGAACGTGCAACGTGGTCTAATGAGTGGAGCACTTACTGCCGAACAAGGCATACAATTGGTCCGCGACTTCAACGCAGAGGAGGGACGCATCCATAAGATCAGCGGTGGCCAGTTTGGTCTCGATAGCTATCTCAATAGCAATCCGGACAACCTCACTGATGAGCAGATCACGGAGTTGGCCGAGGAGTTCAATATGCCCTACGAACAGGTGCCTGACGAAGAGCCGGAAGCACCCGAGGAAGGTAGTAATGTTGTTGACATCCAAGGCGCTTAGAGCACAACGCCTAGACCGTTGTGTCTTGAGGCACATGCTGAAACAGAAGGGGATGACACCCCTGACCGTATCGGAGTCCTTGGAAGTGGGCGAAACGACAGTGTGGAGTTGGGTAGCAGGTAGAGTAGTACCGGGAGGTTTGGTTCTCGATGACCTCTGCCAACTGTTAACGTGTAAAGTGACGGACATTTACCCAAGGAGGTAGATATGTTTGAAGTAGGCCAACGTGTTGTTGTACGTGACCCCGAGGACAATACAGAGCGTGTGGTGTTGGTGGAAGAAGTGGTGCTTCATGAGGATGGGCAGAAGCTGCGGGTGAAAGACCCCGTGACTGGTGCAACCGAACTCGTGAACCCCATCGAAAAACCTGTGGTTGAGTGCCTCGAAGACTAACGACCGAATCAATGGAAGGAAAGCAATAACAATGAGCGAGCACTATAAACTCAATGGCGGCATCGTGCAGTCACACAATTTTGAAGGCGTTGAACTGAGGTTCATCCAAGAAGAGGATGGGCCTCATTTCTTCCTTACCGACTTGTTGAATTACGTGGGCAAGTGCCCCAACGTCAGCAACAACTCATTCCCTGAGCGCGAGCATTTGAGCACGCAGGTGGTGCAGACCAAGAGCGTCACCGGACACCCCCAAGGGCGTCCTGTGCGTTTGCTCGATACCCCAGGTGCCATCTCATTCATGGAGAGACAGTCTCCTTCCCGAGTCAACTATTTCAAGCAGGTGTTCCTGTTTGATCCTGCTGATGAGGAGAAGGTGGTGACCATCAATGAGACGTTCCCCGCCCCGACGGAGGACGACCCGCTCAAGGCTATAACGCAGGATAAGCAGGAACTAGCAGCATTGGACCTGTCCTGGTTAGAGGGCTACACCAAACAGATCCAAGCTCCGTTGGTTGATCAGTTGAAGATCAAGGACGAGTTAATCGCCAAGCTCATTGACCATGTGATCGAGAAGAAGCCGGTATTCATGACGACCCAAAAGAAGAAGACGCCAGTGGTCAAGGCAAAGGGTGTGAGGACGAGCACCCCGCCGAGTGCTATTGGTTCCACCGCTGAGCACGCAGGCGTCCCTCACCTATTTGGTTCGAAGAAGTTCGTGAAGGTGCCCCGTAAGGCCAACGTGCTTCCTGGGCCACTGGGTAAGAGCCTGAGGCCAGAGCAGAAGTGCCGACCGTATTACCAGTACATCGCAGGCTACGCCACGTACAAGGACTTGTTCAGGCTCTATGGGTACAGGCACTTCATCGGTACGTACATGGGGCGTAAAGTGTCACAGCAGTTGGCAGCGTTGTGCCGTAAGCATGATGTGAAGAACTACCTCGTGATCGATACCTATGACCCCGACCACAAAGAGAACCCAGGCTGGTGCTTGGTCAATAGCTACCCCCTCGAACTGTGGGATGTTGTCCACCCCTTGCTCAAGTTGGGTGAATCTGATACAGTGAGTAAGTAGGAGGACAAATGGCAGAAATAACAGACGGACCCTTGGACGAGTTCACCCCCAAAGAGGAAGAGATGATGCACAGCATCCTCGATGACCTTGAGACCCCAGAGATGGACAAGTTCCAAGAGTCCCTCACTACCGGGTGGAATATCTCCGAGTTCATGCAGTTCTTGTACGAGAAGCACGATGTCAATCTTGGGCAGAGTGACTTCGATGAATTCCAGAATCACGTGAGTCAGTTGCTCTTCGAGTTCTTTGATATCGATCAAGAGAAGGTCGAAGAGGAGCGTAAGGTGTTGCTTGAGGCACTCAACAAGCGCATGGAGAAGGCAGTGATGGCTCCTCCAGGTGGTATTCAGGTTGAGATGAATGTCAAGGCCCCCGATGGTGGTGAAGAGTCCATCGTATTTGAGGGTGCAGACACAGTGATCGAACCGTTCGAAGCAAAGGAGCCTGATGTCCAAGAGTGATTCGCGAAGTTGGGGGAACTACGGTGAGTTCGCAGCCATCCATAACACGGCATGTGCTGCGCCAGTTACCCTACGAGCCACGATAGGCTGGTTCCCCGCGTTCTTGCATCTGGACGACATCAACAACAAAGTGTTGAAAGGAATCCTTGGTCTCTTGTACCAGGGGTTCCCTGTTCTCTTTGGTGCCAAGGTCATCTTCTGTCCCAACTGTGGACGCATAGCATTTGGCAGCAAGCTGAATTCCAAGCTGTTCGACTTTATCCGCAGGTATATCTATACACCCGAGAGCGAGTGCATGTTGTTCTTCGAACCTGACGTGATGAATCAGTTGGACGCAGACGCACAGAAGGAACTGGAACTCGTTAACACTTGACAAATACCCGGTCTTGCGCTACATTAGAAATGGCTGATGACATCCAAAGGAAGGAGTAACAATGGCCAAAATCAAAACACTCACGCTTGGTGGTTCATACACCTACTCACCAGAGGCGTACCACTCAGAGCGGGCAGAGCTAACCCTCACCGCAGAGCTTGAAGATGGTGATGATGCTGATGCAGTAGCCGAGGAGCTACGACAGCAGATATCCCTCAACATCGCTCTCACCCTCGCACACATGGACGATGAGATCCATCAACCACTCATGAAGGGTTCGGATATCGAGGGAGTAGCGAAAGAGATGATTGCCAATATCAACGACGATATGTTCGAAGCAGTAGATCCAAAGGAGGACACTGATGGCTGGTAAGAAGAAGGTAGCACCCCCACCGAAGCCGGTGCTCAAGGTACTGACTGTTGTGAAGGTGGAACTTGAAGATGTCCAAGACCTTGAGTCATTGAAAGATCTGGTTGAGAGTGTACACAACGTGTATGACCCTGTATTCCGTGGTGCAGAGGGTATGCGTGGTGCCGTCATTTACATCGACTGGATGTTCGAACTGAAAGACACGGGTGACCTTGAAGCCCTCAATGAGTATGCGGCTGAGGTAGAAGGATACTGTTGGGACTTCAGCATGGGAGACCACGACTGATGTCTGAGCCACGGTTCAGCATCTTCAGCGAGGTCAGTGTCATGATCCGAGACCAAGAGGATTATGATGCCCTCAAGGAGGCGTATGAGAACCGCAAAGCTGAGTTCGGTGACACACATTTTGTTGAGTTCTACGACAGCAAGGAAAGGACAGGTGGAGAAGTACACATGGATTGGCGGTTAGATATTGATGGTGGACCATCACCAGTCACAGCATTGTGGAACTACCTCACTAAACAGAGAAAGGCATAAAGGAGGCATAGATGATAGATTTCGACGACCTCATGGAGGATCAGGAACAGGTGTTCACCAAGGATGGTGTAGCCAGTGTCTTTGAGATGCTCACCCAAGGTAGCATCAAGATGGTGGCTAGCAACTACGGTAAGGGCCTCGTCCTGACTCTCATTCTTGCGGCAGTTGCGTACACTGTCCAGTTCATTGCGGGCGGCAGCGTACGTAACGTGATCAAGATCAATTGACAGGTGTAGGGTGGAGTCATTGAGCATCGGCACGCGGATGAATGGCTCGACACCAATTCAAAAAGGAAGCCCCGAATAACGCTTTTTGGTGCTTTCCCCATGGCTCTCTTGGCTCCACCCTATTTTTGTGGTACACTACTCACCAATGAAGACAGTTGGTAGAAGCACTGGACCACACCCTACTTTCCACATCAAATGTGTTGAGTCACACCTACCTTACACCCTACTTATACCTTCCACAATATCACACCGACATCATCCAGGGCTTCTACCCTTTCATCCTAGTTGCATGTGCAACTACTCCCACGCTCCGCACCAAGCAGTGAATACGGCTATCCGGCAGAATATGGAGAACAGATAGATGGCACCCCATCCAAATCTCAGACTCACAGTCCACCCCAAGCAACGCTTGCCCTCACACAATAACCTACAAATCATTGATAACAAAGAGCATACGATCACTACCCAAGAAAACGTACCAGGAATGATGTGTGGTACGTGTGTCTTCTATCACCTAGAGACCACCCTAGAGAGGGACATACACCCATTGAAGCACCTACCACCCTACAACCCTGACCCACCAGAGGTGGTCACCATCCTAGAAGGCGTATGCACAAGGCACCAAGGGTACCTGTTCATAGGCATCAAGGACAATGAGACGTGCCCGTACTACGAGGAGAGGAACCCAATGTATCAATTCCACGACACAGTGCTCACAGACGATGCAGACCCACACCAGGGGCCGGTCATCCATAGGGTACTGACATGACCATGAGCTTAGAGAATGACGCCTTCTTCAAAGCGATCCTTCAAGCAATGAGGTATGAACACCAACTAGAGGGAATGGTCACCACACTGAAAGAGGTGATGTACGATCCCAAGCAGACTGACGATGAACGAGACAAGGCTGCCCTACGCCTGACACACGTACAGGCTATCATCAGGGAAAGGAGGGACCGTGGCGATCAAAGACGAAATCGCATTGAAGAAGAAGGGCTATGCGAAGATGCACCAGAGCGTGAAAGACCCGAAGCTCACACTGAAGCAGAAGAACGTTCGACGTGAAGCAGAGCCAGAGTGGAGTAGCGGTCGCTACTACCGTGAGCAGGAAGAGGCACGTAGGCAGTTCCAAGAGAACCGTGATCGCCTCCTACAGAGGTTCACCCAGGAGCAGCACAGTGATGAGGAGATCCTCAAGTTCTTCTTCGAGCTAAGGGAGGAGTACACCAAGGTAGCGCAGACCGGCAAGATTGTCGTTATCACGGACACCAACACCCACGCAGCAGCACCAGTCACCAAGGTGCAAGAGCTAGGTGCCCAGATATGGTTGAACTTCATCGAGCAGGCGCTGGCCGCGTACAAGACCAGCAACGTACCTATCAAGGCGTATATGGCCCACGCATCCAACAAGGACAAGAACTTCGAAGCCCACCTCAATGGTGACAACTCAGGGATCCTAAAGGATGACCACGCTGGAGCCACAATGCCCGCTCCCACTCCAATAGCTCACAGTGAGGCGTTGCAGGAGATGCAGAAGTTCTTGGATGAGACGAGTAAGCTCACCAAGAAGAACACCAAAAGTGACCTCATGCAGAAATACGAGGCTGCACTGGACATCATCCAAGAGCAGGCCGCGACGATGATACAGATGCAGCAGGACGAGAATGACCTTGATCCCCCTTACGATCCTAAGGCTCCACATGTCACTGGTACGCTCAGCCCACTCACCATCAACCTACGAGAGCAGGCAGAGAGCGGTAACTGGGACAACATCACCGAGCACATAGAGACACTCAAGGCTACGGTCAAGGATATCACCCACGCAAAGCGCGTGCAGCGTGAGATGTACCAGTCAGAGATCGACCAACTGACTGTTGCAGTGGAGCAGGCGAAGAAGGATGACAGTAAACTTGTGAAAGCACAAGAAATCTTGCGGATGGGTCTATTAGTGAGTATATCCGATGAGTTCGATGACGCTGCGCGTCAGTTCCTCAATGGGGAAGAGGACTACGACCTGAAGAAAGACCATGATGGGGGATACGATGCCCAAGATGACATGCTATAGTCTTTATTGCTCGGAGGTTCAACATGAGTACACCACAAGAGCTACGTATCGTGAAGCGTCTGTTGAAACAGCTACGGCGTCGTGAGACTGCAAAGGTGAAGATGTACCAGCAGGCCAAAGAGGAAGGTGCCAAGGTGAGCACCATCTTCTTCTTCAAGGGGATGAGTGCAGCATACGGGGAGATGGTTGAGTATCTCCAGGGCGTAGAGCAGGATATCATGGATGGTATCGAGAACAAAGAGCGCGTGGTGACCCACGTCGTTGATGAGGAGTAAGCTATGAATATTGGTGCGAAGAGCATGGTGTGGATGCGTGGCGTGCTGGCAAGCGTCATTAGCGTGGTGGTGTTCGGGTTCATATGGGTGGCGGTGCAACCATCTCGCACGTTGATGCTCACTGAGCACTCCATAGAGGTGATGGAGGAGACAGCAGTAGCGGAGCCACCAGTGCTAGAGCTAGATGAATCGGTGTTAGGCGCTGATGGCATCCACGAGATGAGTGCTCCCTCGCCTAGAGAGCGGGCCATGGAAGAGCATGGTGAAGTGCGCGAGATGGCTGTGCCTCGGTACAAGGGCACTGGAGAGCGCATGGAGCGGGGTGAGGCCATAAAACGTGCTGAAGACCTCGTTGCTATCAGGGATGACTTGAACGCCCCTGTAATAGAGAGAGAAGCGGCTGAGCGTGAGCTACGAGAGCACTTAGCTGAGAACTTCCCGACAGCAGCAGGCGATTCACGACTGCAACCCACAAATGCAGTGCCAGAGCCTAAGAACGGGGATAGCTATGGAGCGCCCTCCTGGGACGAGATCTTGAGGAACCTCGTGGATGGTGCGTTGCCGTATCTGTTCATGGCAGTGCAAGGCGTTATTGCGTGGCGTACGAGAAAGAAACTCGCGGAAGCAAAGGAAATACCTACTGATTCGTTCATCGACAGGGTGGATGAGAAGCTGGTAGCCAAGTACCGCACGAAGAAGACGAAGGTGAAGTAAAGGACAATTCAATGGAAATGCAAGGAATAG
>Ga0255055_10002122_pt1 | contig 14121 bp, 13 predicted proteins | sample JV7_2_27_MG_FD_188633 | JGI IMG/M metagenome (GOLD analysis project Ga0255055, IMG submission 188633) | Seawater microbial communities from Jervis Inlet, British Columbia, Canada - JV7_2_27 | ecosystem: Environmental > Aquatic > Marine > Inlet | place: Canada: British Columbia | collected...
CGTGTCGGATATGGTGGACGCCTTAATTAAGGCTGCAACTTCCCCTACAGCTGCAGGACAAGCATTTAACATTGGTACAGGAACGACAACTTCAGTGACAGAGTTAGCAAAAATGATCATTGACATTCTGGGATTAGATGATGTTGAGATTTATTTCACAGGCGGCCAAGCGTGGGCGGGAGACATGGATATAACATTGGCAGACAACAGTAAAGCAACGAACATATTACAGTGGAAACCTCAAGTGAGTTTGAGGGAAGGACTAAAAAAATTAATAAAATCAAGAAAATATTAGGCGATAAATAAATGGCGTCTTTGAAGAAGAGTCTGAAAGCGTTCATCATGCTTCTTCGACCGCCTTACTGGCTCATGACTGGTGGTCTCTCAGTTTTAACGATAATAGCTCTGCAGAGAGGATTACCAGAAACTGATCTATTAGTATTAGTTGTCGTGTCAGCAATCTGCATTACTTCTGGTGGTTTCGCATTTAACGACTACATTGATCAGGAGTCAGACGCCATAGTTAAAAAGAACAGGCCTATTCCTTCAAAAAGTTTAGCGCCGTGGCTTGCTCTTTTGGTGGCGGGGGTCTTTTTCGCGATTGGACTATTAGCATCTTTTAGAATCAACATACTATGTTTTGGAATTGCTCTCGCGGATACACTTCTTCTCGTGGCATATTCCACATATGTAAAGAAACACGCCGGATTTTTGGGAAGCATACTTATGGGCATCCTTATAGGAACATCGTTTGTTTATGGCGAAGCTGCATTATCGGGAACGATTTCCATAATTTCATTCTCCTTGTCGTTTATGAGCATGGGCAATGTGGGCGGAAACGTTTTGCGGGACGTTCTGAGTTTAGAAGGAGACCTGAAGGCGGGATACGCCACATTGGCAGCTAAGCGTGGTCCGAAATTTGCCATAAAGGTGGGAGCAGTTTTCTTCTTACTAAACGCGATAGGTTCCCCTATACCTTATTTGGTGGATGCAGTTGGTTACGGATACTTGATTCCGATAATCATCTGGAACATAATTCTTGTTGTTTCAGGCGTGTCCCTACTCAGAAACCAAGATATCGAAGTGTTAAGAAAACATGAAAGGCTAGTAACTAGGACAATGATCTTAATACCAATCGCCTTAATCGCAGGGGCTTTGACTTGAAGGAACAGAAGATCCTCCGAGAAACTTTCAGCGTTTGCCCAGTTTGCTTAAAAAAGGTAAAGGCACAAGTCGCAGAAAAAGACGGAAAAATAGTGATTTTAAAAGAATGTAGCGAACATGGAAGCTTTAACGACACATACTGGAAAAGGGCGGATATCTACTACAAGGCTGAAAAATTCAAAAAACCCTCATCCAAACCTTTTCAGGACAACTGCCCTAACAACTGCGGAACGACTGATTGCTCTCATCATATATCCACAACTGTCATGGCTGTCATCGACGTAACTAACGAATGCGATCTAAGGTGCCCAATATGTTTCGCAAATGCATCAAAGCCAAACGATCTTTACAAACCAACTCGGGAAACCATTCACAACATGCTAAAGTTTCTGAAGAACCAAGAACTGCCCCCCCTAGCCGTAATGTTTGCGGGTGGAGAACCCACGGTTCGTGAGGACATAGTTGAGATTGTGAAGATGGCTCATGACTTGAATTTTATGATTCTTCTGGCGACTAACGGTATCAAAATGTCTCAAGACCCGGAACTGGTTAGACACCTGAAGAAAGCGGGATTAAATATAGTGTATCTGCAGTTTGATGGAGTCACAGATTTGCCATACATGAAACTAAGAGGAGCAAATCTATTACAAAATAAATTGAAGCTTGTCAAACTTTGTAGAAAAAATGATATTGAAATTATTTTGGTACCAACCCTGCAGGGTGGCATAAACGATAACGAAGTAGGCGACATGATTAGATTCGCCGCAGAAAATGTGGATATAATAAGGGGAATAGTGTTTCAACCTATGTCCTTTACTGGAAGAACAGCGAAGTATGTCTCCAGAAAAAACCGGATAGATAATTCTTTACTTGCTCAGAGAATTGAGGAACAGACCAACGAAATGATCAAGGAAGAAGACCTGTTTCCGGTTTCAGTTATGGTTCCTCCCTTGAAGGTCATGAACAGTTTCTTAGCCAAAACATGGCCGCCATTCACACCAACCCCCTATTGTGGACTCTGGAACTGGATTTTAATCTCCAAAAGAGGAAAACATCAATTCACACCCATTAACCGTTTCCTAAAATTTGAAGCATTCATGTCCGACCTGAAAGCTCTTAATGTCAGAATTACTAAACAAAAAATAGGCAAAATAGAAATTTATCTAAGGCTACTCTTTGCCGCTTTTCGTTCTCTAGATTGGAGAAAAGTGCAACGAGAAGCAGGCCTTTTCAACGCCGTAAAGACCTTAATCAAAATACATACAAACCCTTCGTATGATTCTCTGGGTCACATCAGACGCAGACTATTGCTAATCGGATGCATGGCATTTATGGATCCATACACATTCGATGTAGAACGGGCACACCACTGTGTTATTCACTATATAACACCAGATAACAAGATCATGCCCTTCTGCGTATACAACATGCTATACCGAAGGCAAACAGAAAAACAATTCAGCAGCCCATGCATAAGCACCAAGCACAAATAATCTCCTGATGTTTTGCGGAAATACTGCACCCAATTAATTTCAGGACAATAACTATTCGATTATCCCAAAAAAGGAATACGATGGGTTTCCATTGTACAACTTTTCAGCAAGTAAATTTTTTGGTCAGGTAAGAAGTTTGTAGTGCTCGATCAGGTGGTGGTAATGTTCAAGGGGCATAAGAGAACTAAAGGCTCTATTTACGACTTCGCTCAGAGCAGGGTGGATGTGCATTCCATCGAGTATTGGCTTGGCGCTTTGTTCATGGATATACATAAGAGGAATGATTTCGTGGATTAGAATAGACGCGTAGGGTCCTATGATGTGGGCTCCAAGAATTTTCATGGTGCCCCGTTCCACAATAACTTTGACGAAATAATCTTTCGCATCCATAGCTTCTCCCTTCGCTGTATCCTCGTATCTGTGAAATCCAATCATCAACTTGTCCGCGCCGTATTTCTCTATCGCCTCTTTTTCTCCCAGGCCAACTGCCGCAATCTCGGGATACGTGAATACGGCATGGGGCACCGCATGGTAATCAGCCTTCACGTTCCTCTTCAACACTGCATTATAGTAGACAATAGCTGCTTCGTGGTTGGCTACATGCTTAAAGAGATATTTTCCGTTGGCGTCTCCAAGAGCCCAAACGTTAAGTTGAGAAGTCTCCAAATAGTCGTTAACGACAATCCATCCCTTTTGATCAGTTTTTATTCCTCCTTTTTTGGGATTAAGTACGTCTGTAAGAGGGCCTCTTCCGGTTGCAATCAATATCTCATCTGCTGTTACTTCCAGCTTTTCTTTGGTCTCTCGGTTGACGGCAACCAGTCGTTTCTTGCCATCTGAGGTCACTTTTGCCTCCCGAGCTTCATGGTTGGAATAAATCTTCACATGCTTTTCAAGTTCTCTTTGGGCTAGGGCTGAAACTTCTGGTTCTTCAGAGGGGATAAACTGGGGATTTCTGCCGATGACTGTAACCTGCGCACCCATGGATGAGAGGAAATGACTATATTCCGCGGCTATGTATCCACCGCCCACGATCATAACGCTTTCGGGCAGTTCACTTATCGTAAGGATTGTGTCGCTTGTAAGGTAACCCACTTTCTCTAGTCCCTTTATGGGTGGTATGTTGTGTTTTGATCCGGTACATAAAAATATCATTTTAGCTGTGATTGTTTCGTCCCCAACCTTCAAGGTGTAGGGGCTAACAAATTCTGCTACTTCAGAGTAGTAATCCACGTTTTTTGAGTGAGAAAGTCCTTGGCGGATCCGATTTATGTCTTCGTAGATTATGTTTCTCATTCTGTCCATGACTTTCTTAAAATCTATCTGTTTTATTTCAGAGTCGATCCCAAACGTTCTTGCCTTTTCAACTGTTCTCACCAACTCGGCGGGGTAAAGAAGAAGCTTGGATGGGATACAGCCCCGAGTTAAACAGATACCTCCCGGTTCATCCTTGTCTATGACAGCGACCTTGATCTGGGGGTTATCTTGAATCATTGCCTCCACAACACTCATTGCCGAACCTGTGCCTATGGATATTAAATCGTATTGCTTCATAACAAAACCTCAAGAACACACTAATCTAACATGGAATAGGCTTAAATTATTTCCTTAAAGGGGCACAAAAGATGCCCTTTTTGGAAGTTTCCAGTTATTGCCCTTGTCCTTTGTTTTCTTCTGATATATGATGTGCTACGTGAATACCTAACACCGTTGCAGAGCCTGCTGCAACACCAAGCAGCAATTGAATGAGTGTTTCATTTTGGTAAAACAGGGCAAAAACTGCAAATGCATCAAAGACCAACGCTATTACCAGGTATTGGTAACACCAACCTTTCATACTGGTTCCTCCAGTAGGATCATTGATGCCAACAATTAACATCAAAACAAAGAGAACCACAAAACCGATCACAAAATAAATCAAGTTATTTCACCAGTATTTGTTTTACACAGTTGTTAAAGAAACGGTTTTGTCGTAGAATTCTATATAAACTTTCTGTCAAAGTGCACACTTCACAGCTGTTAAATAAACGAGACTCAATTTTTGTATGTTAGAGACTTCGCTAGCAGAAGATTTTAAAAGTTACAAAACATTAAAACAGGAAAGCACTCCACAAGAGACATCGAAAGAGATTCTAGCGAAAAGAATGTAGGAAAGCAGTCGAAAAAAAATTCCGAGGACTAGGTCATCAAGTAACTTGGTATAAAAAATGATAAGACGGAGAAAACATTGAAGAATGACAAATAAGCACACTGAAAATTCACTGGTCTATGAAAAAACAATGCATTGGCCACCTTACACGTATCGGGACTATCCCGAAGTTATATCTGAAACGCTTCAAACGTTCATGGACTTTTTGGGAACCGAAAATATCAGTATTGAAAGGAAGGAATTGCAGCCTTGGATACCTTTTTGCATTCAAAAGTGTAATTTCTGTTATTTCCCAACAGAAACAATCTCTAATAACAAGATGGGAAAGTATCTTTCTGCGTTGAAAAAATCTCTGAAAATGTACGCTGAAACAAAATACGTTAAGACAAGCGAGTTCTCCGAGATATATCTGGCAGGTGGGACCCCAAGCATCATGTCCACCGAAGAGACAATTGATCTTTTAGCGTTCTGTGAAAAAAACTTTGATGTAAGTGAGGAACTGGAAATCAAGGTAACAGGTTGCACTCACGACTTTGACTACAAGAAACTCAAGGCGCTTTCAGAGTATGGGGTAGACCAGCTGGATTTAGGGGTTCAGACCTTTGACGACGACGTGCGAAGGTTGGTTAATCTACGCGATAAGGCAAAGAATGCTGAAGAAACAATTAAGGCTGCACATAAGATGGGACTTCGTGTAAGCATTGATTTAATGTATAATCTTCCTGGGCAGAACGTGAAAGTCTGGAATAGAGATATTCAAAAAGCATTAGAGTTGGATGTTGAAAGCGCTGACTGTTATGCCTTGGACGTTTACCCGGGAACGAGGCTAGCTCAACAGCTTCAATATGGAGATTTACCTCCGATGGGAGATCAAGAGGCTGAAACAGAAATGTATCTTGAAGCGAAGAACAATTTCAAGGCGGCAGGATACAAAAAGACATGTCACAACCGATTCTCTAGGATAAAAGAAGACTTCCAAGAACCGTGCATGGAGGTCCTTGGCACTGGTGCGGGTTTCTTCATGGGAACGCTCGGAAAATTCTCATATATGGATATTGAACCTGCCGAAGTATACATTGATACAATCAACTGTGGAAAGTTTCCTATATCAAAACTCTCGATGACCTCGGTGGATGATGATATGGGAAAGATGATGATGCGACTGTATATTCGCCTGCCGGTTAACAAAATGGAATTCAAAAGGCGGTTTGGAAAATTGCCTGAGGAAGCTTATAAAACCACAATCAACAGGCTGGAGAAGAAGGGGTTAATTGAGGTTGATGAGCGAGAAATAAGGTTGACAAAGTTGGGCGACATATGGAGATATAATGTCTGTTGGGAGTTCTCGCGCCCACAAGAAGACAAGTCATGATCTATTCAACGGAGGCTTGAGGGTGAAGGCTTTGAGAATCTTTCGGGGCTTGATGGCTTTTCTCACAGCTATCCCATTTAAAATGGATGAAAGTTTTTTAGACATCTCAGCTCGATATATGTTCCTTTTTCCGGTGATAGGTGCCATTATCGGATTTCTTGTCGGATTATATGCCTGCTTCACAAATAACATTTTATTTCTTCTCTTCGGCTACATAAACACCATAGTCCTCTCAGGTTCCAACGAAGTTTTTTTCGAGTTCTTAGTAAAAGGGCTTGCAAGTGTAATGACCATTGCATTCCTACTTGTCATTATAGGGCTTCAACACACAGACGGCTTAGTTGATGTAGGCAATGCCTTGGGCATAAGAAAAGCCTCTCTTAAAGAGAAAGTTGACATCGCTCATGGAATGACGGTTACCCGTCCCGGAGCCTTCTTTGCCATTCTAGTTTCTTTCTTCACGCTGTTACTTATTTTCTTGACAAAAACAGACATCGTCATTCAATCGCTCATAGTAGCTGAGGTGTCAGCGAAACTGGCTATGGTTACAACTGGATGGCAAGGCACGTCTCCCCCGCCCAGCTTCTATGAAAATAGGTGGGAAAAGGGAAGGAGTTTCATTGATTTCATTAGGAATAAACATAGTTTATACGCAATTTCGTTAACTATCTCCGTTGCCATCAGCACTGGACTGCTTGGTCTCAGCGGAGTTTTGGCTGTAGCCTCTGGAATGCTTGTAGGGGGTTTCATGATAATCGTGGGCAAACAAGTTTTTGGAGGAGTAAACGGGGATATATTCGGCGCCACTAATGAGATAGCTAGAATGGTTGCGTTGTTAGTGCTGGTGATTTGAAGTGCACATCGTAGCATTAATAATGGCCGGAGGAAAAGGAACACGCTTCGGTGGAGACACTGAAAAACCAATGGCAAAATTCATGGGCAAGCCGCTCATAGGACGGGTTATTGAAGCTACAAAGAAATCCAAAAAAATCACAGAGACTTACGTAGCGGTAACAGCTTACAGTCCAACAACAGCACAAGAGGCAGCGAAGGAATCCGTGAAGGTTATTGAAACTGATGGAAAAGGATACCATGCTGACATGCAACAAGCGATTAAAGATGCGAACATAACAGGTCCGGTTTTAATCATTTCAGCAGACCTTCCTTTACTGAATGGAGAGTTTCTGGACGAAATAATCGAGGAATATGAAGAGTCAGGAAAACCTGCGTTAACTGTAATGATTCCTGAAGAAGCTTTCTGTGAGTATGGTTTGTCAGCCGTTTCTCTTTACGAGTATGAGGGAAAGATGTACGCCGTTTCGGGAATAAACATAATTGATGGTCAACGGGTCTTGGAGGAACAGGAACAAAAAGTCATTGCCAGCAAGAGACCTGAAGCTATTTTCACTGCGAACTCGCTCAAAGATTTGGAATCTGCAAAAAATTATCTATTGCGTACCAAAAGAGATTCAAAACAAAACAAGGATTGAGAAACAGGCTATTTTTGGTTGCCAAAGGATTTTATTTGTTCTATCAATTTTTTGTTTTCTTCAAGTCTTCTAACTGCTACTCTGAAGAATTTGTTGTTTAGTCCATCAAAATCTTTGCAATCTCTGATGAGGAGCCCTCTTTTGGCAAGCCACTCTCTGAGTTGGGTTGAAGTTAAATCTTCTCGGGTAATCTCAACTAGCAAAAAGTTGGTCTCAGATGGATATACCTTCAACCAAGGAATGGAACTAAACATCTCTCGCATCTGTCTCTTGCTCTTTGAAATAAGAAGTCGACTCCGGTTGATGAAATCCTCGTCATTTATTGCCTCTACTGCGCCAAACATTGCAAAACTGTTTACGCTCCAAGGCATCCTTGCCCTCTTCAGAATCTTCACAATGTCAGGGGAACCTAAGCCAAAACCGATTCTGACACCTGCCAAACAAAAGAATTTTGTTAATGATCTAAGCACAAACACGTTGTCATAATATCTAACATATTCAGCCATAGAATATCTTTTATTGTCTTCGACAAAATCAATATAATCTTCGTCAAGAAACACCATAACGTTTTCTTCTGCAGCGAATTTAATGATTCGCAGAATGTCTTCTTTTTCATAAAGCCACCCGGTTGGACTATTCGGATTGCAGAGGAAAATCATTCTGGTTTTCTTTGAGATAGTGTTTTCCAGTTCTTCTATGTTTAGCTGAAAATTCATTGCTGAATCACAGTTAATGAAGGCTATATTGCCGCCGAATCTTTCTATGGCTGCTTTGTATTCGCTAAAGGTGGGGACTGGAATAATAGCCTCGTATCCGCTCTCAGTGAAAACTTCAGTGAATAGATATATCAACTCGGTAGAGCCGTTGCCCACTATCACATTATCTGGCTCTACACCAGCAGAGTTGGCAAAAGCTTCGAGAAGCCATTCATGATCGGGGTCAGGGTAATGGTGCATCAAGTTGAGGTTTTGCCGAATATTTTCAAGGGATGTCTCGGGTGCGCCTAAGGGATTGGTGGAAATGCTAAAGTCAATCAGTTGTTCTACGGGAATGTTGTATTTTTCTGAGATTTCCCAAACGTTTCCCCCGTGAAAATACGGGGTCAGATTTTTAATGGATTCTCGAACGAATTTGGAGACGTCAACCATAATATGTCTTCCTTTTCTGGCTTTCAGACATTCGTATTGTTCAGACGGATATAAAAATTAACAGCTAAGATGGAGGATGTTAACTGGATTCTTTGTCGATAGATTTCAGGAAATTAAGCAGTTCGTCTTCGACTATCCATTGCATTTTGAAGTGATTGTTGTAGTCATTGAAGATTCGGTAGAGCCAATAGGCGGCTGCCAAACCAAATGTTACAACACTTAGAATCAGGTACCTGTCCATCCGGAAGCTCGGTGTAGTCGCGTAACTCTGAATGCTCAGAGGTATTCCAGAATCTTTTTCCAAAGCAATTATTTCATCAAGAAAATCATGCTCGTGCTCTTCGTGTTTCTGAAGGTCACTCTTTAGAGAATAAAAAACGTAAAAAGCAGGGATGATCAGGAGGGTTAAAAGAGTCCATACCTTCGCGTTTCTGGATAATTTATAATTCATTGTTTTCGAAGAGTTGGATACCGATTTTTCCGGACTTCCCATTTTTCCCAGCTTACTCAAGATTAACGTCTCCAGTTTTTCTTGTCTCGAGAAGTGAGTGTTTCTTCTTTTGATCATATAATAGATCATTGGAAACCATGCTATTCCGAAACTCGCTACTGAGAGAATAGCCCACATGGAGAACCACATGATTCTGTCAGTTTCTTTTCTCGATTCGATATTCTGTTCGATTTCCAGCAAAGTTTGCTCCACTTTGGGTTCGCCTCTCCATCAAGGATTGTTCAAGTCTTGAACAGCAGTGCAAAACTACATCAACTCCGCTTAATATAAAAGTTAAACCACCAATCACGTATGAGAAAAGATTGGCAAACTATTTAATTCTTGAAGGGGACACCTCTAAAATAATGGTAAAAGATAACGAGGGAAGGAAACGAAGTGCGTTTTTCGTTTCTGTCATCATTCCAGTGTTCAATGAAGAAGTAACTGTAGGCGACATAGTTACTCGAACAAAGAAAACACTTGAACAAATGGGAATCACATACGAAGTTCTTGTTGTGGATGACGGTTCAGTAGACAGGTCTGCCGATATTGCTCAGGAACGAAGCGCACATGTTTTAAGAGAGCATCATCGGGGGAAAGGTTTTGCGCTCAGGTCCGGCTTTAGACAAGCTAAAGGAGAGTTGGTAGTTACTTTGGACGCGGATGGTTCCCACAAGCCAGAAGAGATTCCTTTGGTTCTGCGATATATTATGGAAGACCGAGCAGATTTTGTGGTAGGGTCAAGATTTGCTAAATCGGAAGCTAACAAAACCAAGATTCCGAAAATAAACAGGACAGGCAACAAACTATTCAACAACTTGACCGGATATCTTACTGGCGTGAAAATCTCTGATTCGCAATCTGGGTTTAGAGCAATCCGAGCATCTCTGATAAAGAAGATGAAGTTGAGATCTCACGGATACGAGGTGGAATCTGAGATGCTAGTTAAGGCGTTGAGGATTGGTGCAAGAGTTGCAGAAACATCCATAAGTTTTGATCAAAGAACAGTTGGAACTTCCAAACTTGATCCTCTCAGAGACGGCGCAAGAATACTTTACGCCATAATCGCATCTTATTTATTTTAACAGGTTAGGTTCTTATTCATAGTTGATGATTAAAAGACTGGGCACGGGGCAACCACTTGAAAAGCAAAGTAGCCAAAGAAGATGATTCACTTCTAGGGATTAGCATAATAGTAACCACATTTAACAGTGGATCGACTATAGATGAGTGCCTCCGCTCTATTCTGGAATTGGACTACCCGAAACAGTTACTTGAAGTGATAGTGATCGACGGAGGCTCAACGGACGCGACAACAGAACGTGTCAAAGCCTACCCAGTCAAACTGGTTTACAGCCAACTTAACCCTCCGGCTGCATACAACCTCGTTTTGAAGAATGTAGAGAACGAGGTGATTGGATTAATTGATTCTGACGCGAAAGTGGAAAAAGGTTGGCTCAGGAAACTCGTCAAGCATTTAAATGATCCTAAGGTGGCGGGAGCGAGTGGAACCGTGGAAACTTGGAACAATGAATATCTGGTTCCAAGAGTCATAGGTTACGAACTCAATTACAGGTATCGACGGCTTCCAAACACAGTTGAGAGAGTAGCAACAATGAACCTGTTACTAAAGAAGAAAGTAACCATTGCAATCGGCGGCTTTGACGAGGCTCTACCCACACAATACGATACAGATATAGGAGCAAGACTAACCCAAGCTGGATACAGGATCGCCTTTGACTCCGAAGCGATATGCTACCATTTTCATCGCTCCACATTGGGAACGTTCTTCAAACAGCAGTATAAATACGGTCAGAACACATGGAAGTTATACTTCAAGCATCCGGGGCTGGCTAAGGGCGACAAGATAACGGACGGGTGGATGAACATACAACCCATACTATATGGAGTTGCAGCAATCTTCCTTGTCACGAGTGTTGGTACCAACTTTAATTTAATACCGTGGTCAATTTTTCTTTCCCTTGTTATTGTAACAACACTGCATTACACAATCTCAGCTGTAAGAATCTCCTACATTTACCATGATCCATCAGCCATGTATCTCATCATGATCTATTTCACCAGAGCGGTTGCGTGGACCTTAGGAGGAGCAACCTCTTTAATCCACACCGCATTAACTGGAGGAAGGTTTGAAAAGTCTTGAATGTCTGCTTCGTAACTCCAGAATATTTCCCAATTTCAGGCGGAACAGGAGCTTACGTATATTACCTGTCACAAAGCCTACAAAAACTTGGACATAACGTTCATGTGGTAGCTAGACACAACGAACATTCAGAAGAGATGTTTAACGGCATCAACGTCCATCACATAAAGGGTGTAGGAAATGCACTCACCAGATATTGGCGATTCGCCCGCTCCGCCTCCAAAAAGATAGAGGAATTGAACAAACAAAATGGTTTTGACGTAATACACGCTAACCTTCCATTGATTCCAAGTTTCGCCATACCAAAAGACGCATCTAAGGCGCTTGTTTGTGCAGTCCACTCAACATGGAAAGGAGAAGTCATAGCGACAAAACGGGATAATCCCAAGAATTTAAATCCAAACGAGAAGTCGATGCTTAGATACAATTTCTTGCTCAGGTCATATGAAAAGAAACTGATGAATCGTTCAGACGCCTTGATCGCAGTGAGCAATTACACCGTTGATGAATTAACTAAACTGTATGGAATCGATAAAAAAAAGATTCACGTAATCTACAACGGAGTTGATATACAAAAATTCAAGCCAAGACCAGACAGGGCAGAGCTTCGGCGAGAATTCGGTTTAGAAGATAAAAAGAAAATTGTTCTCTTCGTTGGGCGCCTCTACCACAGAAAGGGCTTAGAAATTCTGTTACGTTCAATTCCACAGGTCCTCAAAGAGTTCAATGACGTAGAATATGTCATATCTGGAAAAGGATTCAAAGAGAAAGAAGAGAGCCTCCGAAAGTTGGCAAAACAACTGGACATAGAAGATCACCTGAAGTTTCTGGGATACGTTCCAGACGAAAAACTTCCTAACCTCTACTCTGCCTCTGACATATTTGTGCTGCCCGCAATCTATGAAAACTTCCCCTTCGCAATACTTGAAGCCCAATCCACTGGATTACCAGTTATCTCCACCAAGGTGGGAGGGATACCTGAGTTCTTGGTTGATAATGAAAACGGGTTTTTGATAGACCCCGGAGACTCTGCCCAACTGACTCAGAGAGTACTGGCTCTGCTGCAGGACCCAAAACTTGCCAAAGAAATGGGTATGCGTGGAAGAAAGTTAATAGAAGAGAAATTTGATTGGCACCTGATTTCGAGCCAAGTAATTGACCTGTATCACAAGCTTTTGGGGCTAGTTTAGCGGGGCAACGAGTTGTCCCAGTGTTGATCTACCCAACGCTTCCCCTTGATTTCCTTATCGACCTTCCTGTAGATGCCCATGTAGCCCTGTAGCATATTCAAAAATGGTGTACCGAAGCAGAGACGGGTGAGAAAATAGTTTTTGTATACCCAACGTTGAGCCTTGACAGCTAAATCTGAATATGGAAGCAGGAATGGGCGCTTCAAAGACTCAATTTTTTCGCCGATGATTTGAGTTTCTGTTTCTTCCCGTTGATAATGCTTATCAATGAACTTTAAGTGACTGATGTCAGCCCAGTCGATGCCCATGATTTCACAGCATAACTTGTCCATGGCAACAAGGTCACTACTCGCTAGGACAAGATTCATGGGAATAACGATTCCCCTGTTTGGTCCATTTCCTTCCATGGCAAATGTAGCATCCATAACAACAAACTTTGGTTTCAGCAGAACAAGCAAATCATGCATAACCATGTCAAAGTTAGGGTGAAGGAAAATGCGTCGATTATTAGGTATGCATCCAAACAGGTTTTTTATGGCGCCGCTATAGATTGTGAACTCGTGAGTCTTCATAACTGGAACGTCAACAATAGAGTCCGCTTCAAGAAGAGTTTTGGGTAATGGAAAATTTCTCAAACAAAAGGTTTCAGGATTCTGAACCTTCACGATTTCGTCATTAGACAGATTAATGGTCTTTCCGCCAGCCTTTTTAACTATCTGTTCTACGCCAGTCATTACCAGAGCATCGTCGCAACAGTAGTTGTAGCCATTGGATTCGCCAACAATAACCTCTTCAGCTCTATCCCGAAGAATACTTACCAGATGAAAGAGAAGATGAGGATTAGTTACAGCTCCCGGAATGTAATATTTAGAACAAAGATTCGGTTTTATGAAAACCTTACCACGAACATGCCGATCCCACTCGGCAGCTTTTAGTGCTTCTCGTAAGGCAGGCTCTAAACCGTTATCTGCCTTGAAAATCCCAAATTTCAATTTCTTCAATTGTCAGTCACCCTCAGAAAGTTTCCGGATACAACCAGGATCAGACATAAGATAATCATTGTGGTAAGAATAGGCTCTTGCCCTGCATCCTCCACAAACAAACTTGTAATCGCATTTGCTGCAACGCCCTTTCAGATTTCCTCGATCCCTGAGATCGTTAAACACTTCAGAGTTTAACCAGATGTCTTCGAACCGTTCCTTCTTTAAATTTCCGACAGTCAATGGAAAGAAAACACAGGGTTGAATATTTCCTTCAGGTGAAATTGCACAGTAGAATCGTCCGGCTCCACAACCTCCTATAAAGTCGGCGAGAGCTTTTGCCTTTTTGCTTATTTTGGCGGCTTCCATGTGAGCAAAGGGCATCATCATTTCATCTTGATCCGTAGATTGAGCCTGCAGAGCCAATCGAGCAAGTTGCGGAGCAGTAGTTAATATTGCGATTTTGGGACTCTCTGAGAAT
>Ga0255055_10002123_pt1 | contig 14117 bp, 11 predicted proteins | sample JV7_2_27_MG_FD_188633 | JGI IMG/M metagenome (GOLD analysis project Ga0255055, IMG submission 188633) | Seawater microbial communities from Jervis Inlet, British Columbia, Canada - JV7_2_27 | ecosystem: Environmental > Aquatic > Marine > Inlet | place: Canada: British Columbia | collected...
AACAGGAACGTTCGGCAATTCAGGAAACGGGAAGAGGAACCCCATGGGAATGATGATCGCCGGACAGCGGGTTGGTCCCACGTCGATCCCTCGATTTCTGCTACAGTTGCCTAGTGCACCGTCTCGCAAAGACCTTGGCATTCGAGCGCCACTGCAGCAGCGAAAGCTTCGTTGCGCTTCTTCACCATACTCAACGGTATGCCTCAGTCGCGCGCCTTGCTGGCGCGGCGCATCGACGCTCTCGGTGCGTCAAGCTATTTACGAGACGGTACACTAGGCAACAAGGGATCGCCGATGAACGCGAATGGATATCTCGATGGACCCGGCCGAACTGCAAGTAATCGCTCCCTGTCTGGGCAAGCGTTTTTCCGGGATCAATGCGAGCATGATTGCCGTAATGCCCGAGCTGACCAGGCACATTCGGATTGCCGCAATGGGGTTTCATATCCCGGAAGGCATTCCACGGATTGGTTTCCGTCAGTTCTGGCGGCATTGCCGCCGTGGTCCATGGAGGATCTGGCACGCACGCCGGAATATCGATATGCTGGCCGGGCTCGTTCTGCGACACCTGCTGCGGTTCAAGCTGATTCTCGTGTTCACCTCTGCCGCCCAGCGACGTCACAGCTGGATCACACGATTCTACTATCGGCATATGGACGGACTGATCGCCACTACGTCAAAAGCGGCCTCGTTTCTGTATAGGGAAGCCGTGGTCGTACGGCACGGTGTCGATGCAACCGTTTTTTTTCCGCCCGAAGACCGTGCCGCTGCATGGGCAAAGCGCGGTCTGCCTGGTCGCCACGGCATCGGGGTATTCGGGCGAATCCGTCCCCGGAAGGGAACGGAAGAATTCGTACAAGCCATCATCCGGGTATTGCCCAGGCGTCCGGAGTGGACGGCGGTCGTTGTGGGCCAGACAACGGAGGAGTTTCGGCCGTTCGAGCTGCGACTTCGTGGGATGCTGAAAGAAGCAGGCCTGGAACACCGCGTCCATTTTACGGGATTCCTGAAGGATTCCGCGGAAATTCCGGAATGGTACCGATCGCTCCGTGCCGTCGTGTGCCCGAGTCGCGTGGAGGGCTTTGGACTCTCCTGTCTGGAGGCGATGGCTTCCGGCTGTCCGGTCGTAGCCACAAGCACCGGCGCCTGGCCGGAAGTGATCACGGAAGGCCAGGATGGGTACGTGGTTCCCTGCCGGGACGTCAACGCGTTGGCGGATGCGATCCTGAGAATCACCGAGGACCCGCAGCGGATCAGCGAAATGGGACAGCGGGCAAAGGAGAAGATTTCGTCCCAATACCGGATCGAGGATGAAGCCGGCGGTATTCTCGCGGTGTACCGGCAACTTTTCGCAGCGCACGGCTCATGAAAAACTGGACCCGATTTATTATTCAATTTCAAAAAGACCTGAAGCTATGGTTTTTTTGCGTCCTCTCCCTTTTCTTTTTCCGGGTAACGCTCATCCTTGTCTTCCGGGAAAGAATCGGCGCCGATGCGCAACTTCGGGATGTTCTGACAGCCATTGTCTACGGCCTTCGGTACGACTCCATGGTGGCCAGCTATACGGTGCTTCTTCCCTTTCTGTTGAGCCTATGCTGTCATTTCCTCGATGTGCAAACGCTGGCGGCCCGTGTCCGAACCACGATGGGGACGCTGTTTCTGATCTTTTCCTCCATCCTTTTCGTGGTGACGTTCGGATATTTCCGGGAATTCAACGACCAATTCAACCACTTCCTTTTCGAATTCCTTTACGATGACACAAGCGCCATTCTGTTGACCATCTGGAAGGAATTCCACCCTCTCCGGAATATTTCCTTGATGTTTTTATTGCTTATTCCCGTGTTTGCCATCAAGAAACGTTTTTTTAGCAAGGAGATGGTGTCCGAAGAAACGCTTTTACGATTCCGGATTCCTCCTTTTCTTCGAATCTCCATCACCCTCCTGACGCTGGTGATCTTTGCGTTCGGTGTGAGAGGTTCCCTTGGGCGGCACCGTCCCGCCCAGCGCAAAGATGCCGGGGTGACAAAAGACGAATTCCTCAACAAGACGATTCTGAATCCCTATCTGTCGTTTCGTTATGCCGTAAAAGACCATCGGGAACTCGCCGACTCGAAGGGGCTTGCGGTTTTCCTTCCCGACGAGAACGTCGATGCTGCCGCCAAGTACCTCTTTGAAAGGAAGGAATCATTTCCGGATCTGTCCATCTACATGCACAAGGTTGCCAAAGGAACGGTCAACAAACCGGCAAGGCAGATCTTCCTGATCGTCATGGAAAGCTACGACGCCTGGCCCCTGATGGAGAAATACCGGTCCCTGAAACTTTCGGGGGGGCTTGCCGATCTGGCCGCTCGGGGTCTGTCCGTCAAAAGTTTTCTTTCCGCTTCCTCGGGGACGATGACTTCCCTGGCACCGATCATCACCACCCTTGCCGACGCGGGGGTGCACACGAACTTCCAAAAGAGCGCGAGGAAGCCTTACCGTTCCTCGGTCCCTGATACGTTCAACCGCCTCGGATACAAGACCCGGTTCTTCTACGGGGGAAAAATCAAATGGCAAAGGATCGACGAATTCGCAAAGGCCCAGGGGTTCCGTGAGATCTACGGCGGCTCCCACATGGGCGAAGTATTTTCCGGAAACGAGTGGGGAGTGGATGACGAGTACCTGTTCGACTTCGTGGCGAAAACGGCGACGGACGGCGAGAAAAGCTTCAACCTCATCCTGACCACGAGCTACCACCCCCCGTACGACATCGATGTCCATGCCAGGGGGTATCCCGTGCGGGAAGTACCGGAGGACCTGAAAGATCTGTTCGATGCGGACACCATCGACCTGAAAACCCTCGGGCATCTCTGGTATGCGGACAAGGAGATGGCCGATTTCGTCCGGGTCGTGGAAGGGAAGCTGACGGCTCCCCTGTTCGCCGTGACCGGCGATCATTACGGGAGGAAATTCATCAACCCCCATCCTGATTTCTTCGAACACTCGGCCGTACCGTTCGTTTTGTACGGGAAAGAGGTCCTTGCGGGGATCTCGCTCCCCGATGGGGCAGCCGGTTCCCACATCGACATCGGACCAACCCTGATCGAGCTTGCGGCTCCCAAAGGCTTTCCCTACTACTCCCTGGGACACGATCTTCTCGCACAGCGGAAAACATCCCTGGGCGTCGGGAAGGGGAAGGTCGTCGGGGACGGCTTCATCGCCGACATCTCCAGGAGCCGCATGGTGCACCCCGTATCCGGGACCGGGAAGCCCGGGAATCTTCCCCCGATTGAGGAACTGACGAAGCTTCACAACGCGGTCCACGGCGTGTCGTGGTGGATCATTCGAAATGGCTCCGCGTTGCCCGGCAAGAATTGAGACCGAAGCCAATTCGTTTCCTCTGGCGGCAATCCTTTCGGATAAGGAGGAACCCATGAGCACGGTGAACGTCGAAAGACAGGGGGGCGTGGCGACAATGACGATGAACCGCCCCGACCGGATGAACGCGTACGATTTCGAGATGGGGAAGGAGCTGCTGGGCGCCGTTTCATCCCTGGGAGCCGACCCTGCCGTCCGCTGCATCGTGCTTACCGGGTCCGGGAAGGCCTTCTCGGCAGGCGGCGACGTCGCCATGATGGGATCCTTCCGGACGGAGGCCGCAGAGCACTTCCTGGAGCTCATGATCGGGCTGCACGCCTTCATCGCCTCTCTTCGGCGCTGCCCCAAACCCGTCCTCTCCGCGGTCAACGGGGCGGCGGCGGGGGCCGGGTTCGCCATGGCGCTGGCCGGCGACCTCGTGGTCGCCGCGGCGTCGGCCCGCTTCACGCTCGCCTACCAGAACATGGGGCTCTCCCCGGACGGCGGGGCCACCTTTTTCCTCGCCCGGGCCGTCGGGACCCACCGGGCGATGGAGCTCACCTTGACCGGCAGGACGCTCACCGCGGACGAGGCGGCCGCGTGGGGGATCGTCCAGCGCGTCTTCCCCGACGACTCGTTCGAAGCCGGGACGGCGGAACTTGCGACGCGCATCGCCTCCGGTCCCACCCTTGCCTATGCAAGGGCGAAAGAGCTGTACAACCGGGCACTGTGCCAGCCGCTGGAGGCGCAGCTCGAGGACGAGCGCCAGCACATCGCCGCGTCCGCCCGGACCGGGGACTTCCGCGAGGGGGTCCGGGCGTTTCTCGAGAAGAGGCCGCCCGCCTTCCGGGGGGAGTAGCGCAAGCGTCTTGGCAGACGCCCTTTTCCACCCCCCTTGACCTGCCCATATGGGTATGTCAGCATACCTATATGGGCAGACCGTTAACCGCCAGGCAACGCAGGGTGCTTACGTTCCTGCGGGAGTTCGCCCTCTCCCGCTCCTTTGCCCCCACCGCGAGGGAAGTGGCGGACCGCTTCGGGATCGCCGAGAAAAACGCCTTCTATTACATGGGGTTGCTTGAGCGCAAGGGATACATCCGCCGCCACCGGAAATCCCCCCGCCGGATCGAGTTTCTCGGGGAAGCGGCGCTTCCTGTCCCCCTGCGCGTCCCGGTGCTGGGACGGGTGCCCGCCGGGAGCCCCCGGGAGGCGATCGAGCTCGCCGAGGAGGAGCTCCTCCTGGATCCGTCCCTGGCCGGAGAGGGGGAGATCTTCTCCCTCCGCGTAAAGGGGGACAGCATGGAGGGGGCACACATCTGCGAGGGGGACTACGTCCTCGTCCGGGCGCAGGAGACCGCCGAAGACGGGGAGATCGTGGTCGCCGTCGTCGACGGGGAGGCCACGGTCAAGCGGATCCGCCAACGGAACGGAGGAATCCGTCTCGAGCCCGCCAACCCCGCCTACCCGCCCGTCGATGTGCCGGAAGACGCCCTGTCTTTCCGGATCGCGGGGAAAGTCGTCGGCGTTTTCCGGAAACTGTAGGGACCGGGGGAAACCACCTTGAACGATCGCGCACGCCATGCGGCATCCGTCTCCTCCCTCGCCGCGGACATCGAGCGCGTCTCCGCCCTCTGCCTGCACCCCGCGCCGGGGAAGCTCGCCGGCTTCTTCGGGACGGGCGCCCACCGGCTGGCGCTGCGCGCGCTGGCCCACCCCCTCGTAGCCGGGGAGCCCGTGGTGGCGGTGGACGGCGGAAACCGGTTCGATCCGTACGAGATCGGCAAGGCGGAGAGGGCGCTGGGGGGAAGCGGCAGGGTGGCGCTCTCCCGCATCCTCGTCTCCCGCGCCTTCACGTGCCACCAGATGGAGGCGCTCCTGTCGCGGCGGCTTGGCCCCGCACTCGACCGCGCGGAGGCAAGGATCGCGGTTGTCTTCGGCCTGCCGGAGACGTTCACCGACGCCGACGTTCCCTTCGCGGAGGCGTGTCGGGTCTTCCGGAACTGCCTTTCGGCGCTTCAGCGGCTGGCAGCCGGCGGCATACGAGTGGTGCTGGTCGGGGAAGGCGACACCGGGGAGGTCCCCGCGGAGGAGATCCCCGCCCTCGCCGCAACCCCCTTCACAGCGACACTCGCCGCTTCGAGGGACAAGTCGAAGGGGGGGGCTCGCTTCGTCCCTCGCCGCAACCTTTGCGGCGGTGCAGCCGCTGCGCCGTCGCGGAAACCGGCCGACCCGCGGAGCGGCGACCGGAGCGGCTTCTTCCGGCACCTCGTCCGAATCGCCGACCCGTGCCTCCTTTTACGCCGGGAGGGTGACGGATGGAGGGCAACGCTTCAGGCAAAAGGCGAGGCGTAAATGGGCCGCACGGTGCTCCCCTTCACCCAGGAGCTGTACCGCGAGGAGGCGTCGTGGAAGGCGTTCCGACGCGCGCTGCGCCGGGAGGACCGGGAACTGCTCGACGAACTGTTCGCCGCGGCAAGGTACCACACCGCCGCCTGCACCTGCGCGGGGCGCGCCGTCCCGTTCGAGGCGATCCTGATGAGCATCCTCCTCGAGGAGCGCCGGGCGGTGCGGGAGTTGTCGGCCCGGCTCGCCGCACTCGCCAAGCGGGTCGAGACCCTCGCCCGCCGGCCGGAGGACGAGCCGTGAGCCCCTGCGGCAACGGTTGCCTGCACCGTAGGGACCCTGGCTCACGGGGGCGCCCTCCGAGCACGGGCGCAGGTCTCGCTCCGCAGCCTCCCCCATCCGCAGCGGTATACCGCTGCTCCGGGGGACTTCGTCGGAGGGGGACTCCGTTCGTGGCTCGCCGTGCGGTCAACCTGTACGGCTGCGCTTTACCTCACTGCGCCCCCACTCCTTCGGCCTGCTGCGCTTTCCGGAGCCCTCACGATGTGGCGCACAACGCAGCGGGAGCCGGAAGAGGATGAAACGTTTGAAGAACGTCCCTGCGCTGTTGACCGGGTGGGTGCTCGACCTTCTCCCCGCGCGGGACGGGATGGAAGTATGGCTCCGGACGCCCGCGGGCGACACCGTGACCCTGTTCGCCCCCTTCCGGCCCTCCTTCGCGGTGGCAGGCCGGGACGTGCGGGAGGCGGCGGTGCGCGCGGCCGCCGAACGGTGGAGATGCGGCCTCCGGCGGGGCGAGGGAACAGAGTTTTTCTCCGGGAGGACGGTCCCGGCATGGACGTTCGCCGTCGCCGCGCCTCCCCTCCTCCGGGCAACCGTGCGGAAAGCGGAAAGCACGTTCGGGCCGGAGGCGCTCGCAAACGCCGACATCGCCCCGGAGCAGCAGTTCGCCCATGCCACCGGGCTTTTCCCGTTCTCCTTCGCCGAGGTGGAGTGCACCGAGGACGGGAGGATCCTCTCCGCCCGGGTCCTCGACTCGCCGTGGGACGTCGACATGCCGCTCCCGCCGCTTTCCCGTGCGTTGCTGCGAGCGGAAGGGACGGGGCACCCCGCGCACGGGCTACCGCAACCGCTCGCCTTTTCGGCCGACGGCACGACCCACGTCCTCTGCTGGGAGGACGGCGCGCAATTCCTCCGGGCGTTTCTGCGGCTCCTCGACGCGACGGACCCCGACCTCCTGGTGACCGAATACGGCGACGACGACCTCCTGCCGCGGATGTTCGCCTTAGCCTCCAGGCTTCGCGTGCCGCTTCCCCTCGGGCGCACCCCCCGCCCCCCGGGGAAGGCGGCCGGGAAAGGGGCACGCCTCGCGCAAGGGGGGGAAGACCCGGAAAGGGGCGGCATCCGGCGCGCCCGCGAGCGGTCGTATTTCTCGTACGGCCGGGTGGTCTTCCGCGCCGCGGCGCACACCCTCACCGGCCGGTGGCACGTGGACGCCCGCAACTCGTTCCTCTTCGGGGAGACCGGCCTCCCGGGCCTGATCGAACTTTGCCGTCTCTCCGGCCTGCCCCTGCAGCGCATGGCCCGCTCGTCGCCGGGGACCGCCATCTCGGCGATGCAGGTCGCGGCCGCGCTCTCGCGGGGAATCCTCGTCCCCTACAAGAAGCGGGAGCCGGAAGGCTTCAAGACGGGGGACGGGCTCGTCGCGACCGACAAGGGGGGGCTCACCTACCTCCCCCGGCCCGGCCTGCACGAGAACGTGGGCGAGTTCGACTTCGCCTCGATGTACCCGTCCCTCATGGACCGGTACAATATCTCTCCGGAGACGATCAACTGCCGCTGCTGCGCTCCACCGGGGGGACGGGCGCAGTCCCGCCGGAGCGGAGCCACCGCTCCGGCGGGAAACCCGGCGCCCGGGTATCGGGGAGAGACGACGGAGAGGAAAATCGGCACCGCGGAGGCGGACGTCACGGGGTTCCCCGTCCCCGGGATCGGCTTCCACACGTGCGTCCGGCGGAGAGGGCTCATCCCCCGGGTGCTCGCCCCCGTCCTCGCGAAACGACGGCTTCTCAAGGAACGCCAGAGAGCTGCCGGAACCGACGAGGAACGCGACCTCTTCCGGAAACGGCAGACGGCGCTCAAGTGGATCCTCGTCGTCTGCTTCGGGTTCCTCGGATACAAGAACGCCCGGTTCGGCCGGATCGAGGCGCACGAGGCGGTCACCGCCTGGGGGCGGGAGAAGCTCCTCTGCGCCAAGGAGATCGCCGAGCGCGAGGGGTTTTCCTTCCTGCACGGCCTGACCGACGCCGTCTGGGTCGCACGCGACGGCGCGACGGAAGAAGAGTACCGCCGGCTGGCGGAGATCATCACCGACGAAACGGAGATGCCGATCGCGCTTACGGGGGTCTACCGGTGGCTTTCCTTCCTCCCCTCGAAGCGAAACCCGTCGGTCGCCGTCCCGAACCGGTTCATCGGGGCGTTCGCGGACGGGGAGGTCAAGGCGCGGGGGATCGCGATGCGCCGCTCCGACGCCCCTCCCTTCGTCGCTTCTCTCCAGCAGGCGCTGCTTGCGGAGATGGCGGAGGCGAAGGATCTGCCCGCCCTGCGCGCGATGCTACCGGCCCTGCGGGAGACCGTGGAAGCCGCCGTGGCCGAACTTCGCGAGGGGCGCGTCCCCCCGGAGGCGCTGGCCGTCGCGCGGCGCCTGTCCAAGGCGCCCGAACGGTACGTCGCCCGCACCGCAGCCGCAGAGGTCACCCGCGAGCTGTGCGGCCGCGGCGTGACCCTGCGCCCCGGCTCGAAGATCCGCTACCTGCTGACGGACGGAGGGGGCCGGCCCCCCGGGCGGGGGAATGCCGGGACCGGGCGATCCGCCGGGGGTGCGGCGAGGCAGCACGGCCGGGCGATGGGCTTTCTGGACGGCAGCGAGGCGGCGGACATCGGAACTTACGAGGAGTTGCTGCGGGAGGCGGCGGAGGAGGTGCTGGGGATGCTGGCCTAGCTTTGCCCTGCCGGCGCGGGAGACGCCTGGTGCGTACGGGATGCGCGCGCGGCCCCCGCGGGATCAGCGACGGGCGAACATCCGCCCCTTTTTGCGCGCCTGCCGCTCCGGGGAGCCGTCTTCCCAGTCGACGACGTAGCCTCTCCGTCGCAGCGCGGCATCGATCGGCTCCCCTCCGCTGTGGTATTCCAGCGCAATCCGGTCGGGGCAGAGGAGATCGAGGAACCGTTCGTCCCCCAGCAGGGCATACTCGCACCCCTCGCAGTTCATCTTGAGGAAATGCACCTTGCCCGTGGAATGGCTCTCCAGATAGTCGACGGCATTCACGAAGGAGATTTTCAGCGCTTCCCCTTCCCACCCTCCGCTCCCGTGGGAGGAGGAGGCGATCTCCGAAAACGCGGCCTCTTCGTCGATGAGCCGGTCGCAATCGGAAAGACCGACGCCGTGGACGACCACCCGGTCCCAGACGCCGTTGGCTTCCGCGTTCTTCCGGATATACTCCTGGAATACCGGGAACGGCTCGAAGGCGTGCACCAGGGCGCCCCGCTTCGCGCAGGCGACGGCGAACACGCCGATGTGCGCCCCGACGTCCATCACCGTCTTCCCCGAGAGATCCACCTCCCCGGTCCTCCAGACATCCTCCACGAGAAATCCCTGGAGGGAAAGGGGCATCAGTTTCATGTCCGGCGGCCCGAAGAAACGGAACCCCTTGAATTCCACCTCCATCTCCCCCTGCCGCCACACCGGCCTCGCCCCGATCGCCCTGAGGCGGCAGCAGGTCGCCAGCATGTCGATATACGGGCGGGGAATGCGTACCTCCGTACCATCCTTGAAGACCGCCCTTCCTCCCCCGGCGACGGGGAACAGGAGCGTCCTGGCGTAATCGGCAAGATGTTCCCTGTACAGCTCCCGGCAATCGGGCTTGTAGAAAAACCGCAACCTCCTGACCGTCCGCCGAAGTCCTTCCATTCCTCCCCCCTGCTAGCCTTCCCGGTCCGGAAGGCGGTCGAGGACCTCCCGAATCCGGCCGGCACGGTTTTCCCACGTGTACCCCGTCGCCTCCTCCCGGGCTCTCGCGGCGATCCGGGCGGCGAGCGCCTCATCGGCGAGAAGGGACCGGATCCCGGCCGCCAGCGCCTCGGGATCTCCCGGCGGCACGAGGACTGCGTTCTCCCGATCCCGGAGCACCTCCCGAAGAGCGGGAAGGTCCGATGCGACGATGGGAACCCCTGCAGCCATGTATTCGAAGAGCTTCAGGGGCGACGTAAATCGGGAGACCCCGCCTGCCAGGTTCGGGAGGACGGCGACCCGGGCCTCCTCCAGATACTCTCTTACTCCGGCGTGGGGCACCGTCCCGGGGAATTCGACCCGCCCTGCCACACCCAACTCCTCCGCCAGTCGCTTGAGCCTTACCAGAGCCTCTCCGCTCCCGCCGACGACGACGGCCCGTTCGTCCGGCAGATCGGAGAGGGAACGGACGAAAATCTCCACTCCCTTCCACGGGTAGAACTGGCCGGTATATAGGAGATACGAACCCTTCCCGCGGCGCCTCACTTTCAGGAACTCCGATCCCACGCCGTCGGGGATCACCTTCTCCGCTTTTCTTCCGAAGAGTTCGGCGATCTCCTCGGCCAGGGTTGCGGTGATGGCAATGACCGCGTCCGCCTCCCGGTACACGTAGGCCTCCATCGCCTTCAGGGCGGCCGCCTTCCCGGGCCTCTCCGTGGTCTTGTGGAAGATCTCGTGTGCCTCGAACACCACAGGCCGTTTGTGGACCCAACGGTTCCGCAGCAGAAAGTGCGTAAGCTTGAGGTACCTCCCGAAAACGACGGCATCGGGTTCCTTCGCGGCCCGCGCGAGGAAGGCGAAATGGAACGGGACGTGCCAGGACAGTGCGCCCCGAAGCACGGGGAGGCGGACTATCGTAAGGTTCGCGGAGGCGCCGAGCCCATACGCATCAAGAACCTCTCCCGGAGGGACGCCGGGCCGGACCCCTGCGCACAGGCAGACGCGGCACCCCGTCTCCGCGAGAGCGCGGCAGGTGTTGAGGATCTGGATGAACCGCGCGCTCTTTCCGGGGAGAATCTCCGGGACGGGGTAGAGGACTTTCACACGCGAACTCCGAACGCTTCCATCCATTGCGCCAGTGCGAGCAGGCACCAGATCCGCTTGTGGTGGACATCCTCCTCACGGAAGAGCCGCTCCACCGCCTCCCGCCGGAGGAGTCGGCCCAGCGACTCGCACCCGAGGATCGTCTCTCGGCACCACTCCTTCAGATCCCCCTTGAGCCACACGTGCGTCGGTGCGGCAAAACCCACCTTCGGGCCCGCAAAGAACCCCCGGGGAAACCAGTCCCGGAACGCCTCTTTCAGGATGTGTTTCCCCTCCTTGCCGCCGAGCTTGTAGGAGGCCGGCAGGGATGCCGCGAATTCGACGAGTTTGTGGTCCAGAAGGGGGGACCGGCATTCCAGGGAATTCATCATGCTGCAGATGTCGACCTTGAAGAGGACGTCCTCGGAAAGAAAGCTCGTCTGGTCCGCGTAGAGGTACCGGTCCAGACCGGACGCCCGGTGAAGCCTCGGATCCCAGTAGTCCGCCGCGGCCCACCGGTTCTCCCGGAGGAGAGCGCCGCACAGCATCTCTTTTTCCGCCTCGTCGAAGATGTCGACGAACCGGGCGTACCGGTCCGCCCCCCGAAGAGGGAGAGCCATGTCCATCCGCGTAACCGGGAACCGGCGGTTCCGGCGTCGTGGATTGACAAGCCGCTCCGCGAAGAGGCCCGTCCGGCGGGCAAGGGCCCAGGCTCCCCCGAGCCGGTACCGTTCGATCCGGTCCAGGAACGAGAGCTGGCGGAACCGCTTGTAGCCGGCGAACGTCTCGTCGCCGCCGTCCCCCGTGAGAGCCACCTTGACATGCTTCGAGGTCGCCTCGGAAATGTAATAGGTCGGCACGACGGAGGAATCGCCGAACGGCTCTCCGAACGCCCGGGCGGCCCGGGGAAGAAGTTCCCTGACGTCCCCGTCCACCCGGAACTCCGTGTGATCGGTGCCGAACCGGCCCGCCACCTCCCGGGCGCGCTCCGTCTCATCATAGCCCCGGACCCCGAACCCGACGGTGAACGTCCGGACCGGCGAGTCCACAAGACGACTCATCGCCGCCACGACGATGCTCGAATCCACCCCTCCGCTCAGGAATGCGCCGAGGGGGACGTCGCTGCGCAGCCGGATCCGGGTCGACTCCAGCAGTATCTCCCGCAAGCGCTCGCACGCCTCCGGAAAGGAGAGGGCGCATGGCGATCCGTACGGGATGTCCCAGTACCGCTCGAGCCGCTCGACCCTCCCGTCCCGCACGATCATGTAATGCGCCGGGGGAAGCTTCCGAACGGAGCGGAACCCGGTCAATGGGGATGGAATGTACTGGAGGGTAAGGAAGGCGTCGATCGCCGCGAGGTCGCAATCCTTCGAGAGACCGCGGTGCATCGCGAACAGCGCCTGGATCTCGGAGGCGAAGAAGAACCCTCCTGCCCCCTCGTGATAGAGGAGCGGCTTCACCCCCATCCGGTCCCGCGCGAGGAAGAGCAGCTTCCGCCTCGAGTCCCATAATGCGAAGGCGAACATCCCCCGCAGGTGGCCGAGGCACCCTGTCCCATGCTCCTCGTAAAGGTGAAGAATCACCTCCGTGTCGCTCGTCGTCCGCAGGACATGTCCCTGCTTCCGCAGATCCCCTTGCAGCTCCCGGTAGTTGTAGATCTCCCCGTTGAAGATGACCTGGAGGGAGCCGTCCTCATTCGCCATGGGCTGGTCGCCGGTTTCGAGATCGATGATGGAGAGGCGGGTGTGGCCAAGAACGGTCCGGTCCCCCTCCCACGTGCCGCGTCCGTCGGGACCCCGGAGCGCGAGCGCAGCGAGGGCAGCCGGCAGATCCGGGGCCGAAGCAGGAGAACCCGGAGGAAGGCTGCACCCCACGATTCCGCACATCAGCGTTGCCGGGCGATGATCTTGAAGTTCACCCCGGTGAATCGCAGCACCGGGAGCCGTTGAAACGCCTTCTCCAGCATATACCGCGCGGGCCGGTACTTCTTCGGGTGGCGAAGGGTATCGCAATGCTCGACCACGAATCCATGTGCACGGAGAAGGGCGAACGCCTGGAACACCGTCACCCGGTTGCACGCATCCAGGTCCGCAACATCCTGGGCGGAAGCGGCGCCATCCCACCGCTCCAGCACGTCGGTCGGCAGTTCCCGGAGATTCTTGATCGCCCCCGAGAAGCGCCCCACCGCGGAACGAAGGGTCCGGGAGAAGAGGCTGCTCCCGAGCATGTTCGGTGCCGAGAGGAAGAGGTACCCGCCGGGCCGGAGGACGCGGGCGATCTCGCCTACCACCTTCTCCGGGTATGGGGTGTGCTCGAGGAGTTGGAGACAAAGCGCTACGTCGAACACTCCGGTTCTGAAGGGCAGACTTTCCGCGTCGGACCGGCACACGGGAATCCCTCCCTCCTTTTCCCTGGCCATCCGGCATGCGTTGATGGAAAGATCGATGCCGCAGGCGAAGGCTCCTTTCTCCTTCGCCCTTCCCAGGTAGTACCCGGTTCCCAGGGCCACGTCGACAACGCGGACCTTTCGTCCCGGCATCGTCCCCCGGGCAATGATGTCGGAAAGGATTCCGTCATGGGTATACCCGCTCCGTTCATAGGCATGGATCAGATCGTGGTACCGGACATTCCTTCCGTAGAACCTCCGCATGGCATCCTTGAGATTTCGATGAGGATCCATCTGCTTACATCCGTCCTTCCCGATGCACGACGTCTTCGAACCATCGCGCCAGACGATCCACAAGGAGGTCCCAGGAAAAGAACTCCTCCGCATGCCGCCTCGCCATCGTGCCCATATGCTCCACCCGCCCCTTGTCGTTCGCAAGGGCGGCGATCCGTTCGACGATCGCCTCGGCGTTTCCAGGAGGGACGAGGAACCCCGTCTCCCCTTCGACGATCCCCTCGGGGATCCCACCACGGGTCGTGCCGACCGCGGGCTTGCCGCAGGCCATCGCCTCGCAAAGAGAGTTCGGAAACGCGTCGTCGTCACCGATCGTCGGAAACAGGACCGCGTCCGCCACCGAATAGTACCCGGGCATCTCCCGGGGGGGAATGGATCCTGTGAAGACAACGCGATCTTCCACGCCAAGCTTCCGCGTCTCCTTCTCCAGTTCCACACGGTGGTCTCCATCGCCGACGATCACATATTTCACGCGCGGGTCGCGTTGCATGGATACCGCCCGGATCCCGTACTGGTATCCCTTCCACCCGACGAGGCGTCCGACACTCATCACCACAAAGTCCTCTTCCGCAAGACCAAGCCGTTCGGCCACGATTGGTGACCGTGAGAGGGGGACGAAACGCTCGATATCCACCCCGTTGTAGAGGACTTCCGGCTGAAGACCGC
>Ga0255055_10002124_pt1 | contig 14114 bp, 10 predicted proteins | sample JV7_2_27_MG_FD_188633 | JGI IMG/M metagenome (GOLD analysis project Ga0255055, IMG submission 188633) | Seawater microbial communities from Jervis Inlet, British Columbia, Canada - JV7_2_27 | ecosystem: Environmental > Aquatic > Marine > Inlet | place: Canada: British Columbia | collected...
TAATTTGGGACTGCAAAGATAAGAATTGAATCCGATCTCTGCAAATTTTCTTCGGTTTGTAATACTAATTTACTGCCAAAGCGGCTGCAAATATAAAAACATTTATTTAAACCATGCAAGTCTTAATGAATTTTTTTCTCGCCCCCTCCAACATTATTATTAATCTGCCTGATCATGCCTGCTGATATAATATTATTATATAAGGAGAATCAGCAAAATTTGGTTTAAAATCGCATATACTATCCCATAAATCGTTTTACTAATATTTGAACAGAAAGTTTTATCTTCACGAATATTTAATCAGTAGTCATATCGTGAACAGCAGACTGGTCATCATACCAACTTATAATGAGATCGAGAACATCGAGAAAATCATCAGGAAGGTATTGAGTCTGGAACCGAATTTTGACATCCTGGTCATTGATGATAATTCACCTGATGGTACTGCCACTGCGGTAAAGAACCTCCAGGAAGAACACAAGGGAAAGATCCATTTATTGGAGCGGAGCGGAAAACTGGGACTGGGCACTGCTTATATCATGGGATTTCACTGGGCACTGGAAAAAGGGTTCGAATTTATCTTTGAAATGGACGCCGATTTTTCACATAATCCCGATGATCTTGTCCGCCTTTTCAATACCTGCACTAACGGGGCAGACCTGGCCATTGGTTCGCGGTATATCACGGGGGTTAATGTTGTCAACTGGCCCATGAGCCGTGTATTGATCTCCTATTTTGCATCCAGATATGTCCGTTTCATTACCCGCATGAAAATCAAGGATTCGACTGCCGGATTTGTCTGTTACCGGGACAAGGTACTTGAGATGATAAATCTTGATAGAATCCGGTTCAAGGGCTATGCTTTCCAGATCGAAATGAAATTCAATGCCTGGAAACACGGATTTAACCTCGAGGAAGTACCTATCATTTTTACGGACAGGAAAGAAGGGAAATCCAAAATGTCAGGTAAAATTGTTTATGAAGCAATCTGGGGAGTTGTCACCATGAAAATTTCAAGCTGGTTCAAATCTTACAAAAAGGTAACCTAAACCACTACAATATGTTTGACGGGCTCATTAAAGACGCCAGGATCGTTAATGAGGGTCAGGTATTCGATGGGAATATCCTGATCCACCGGGGAAAAATCCATTCCATCATCAAACCGGGAGAGGCGGTCCCCGGAGAAGTAAAAAAAACCTACGATGCAGGCGGAAAACTTGTCATCCCTGGTGTGATCGACGACCAGGTTCATTTCAGGGAACCGGGACTCACCCACAAAGCAGAGATCTTTACTGAATCCAGGGCAGCCGTTGCAGGAGGTATCACCTCCTTCATGGAAATGCCCAATACCTTACCGCAAACTACTACCATAGCCGCGCTGGAAGATAAATTCAGCCTGGCCTCTCATAAATCCCTTGCCAATTATAGTTTCTACCTTGGGGCAACCAATGACAACCTGGATGAAATAAGGAAACTCGATCCGGATCAATCCTGCGGTGTCAAGATCTTCATGGGATCTTCCACCGGCAATATGCTGGTCGATGATGATCGTGCGCTCGAAGGGATTTTCGCCGAAAGTCCGGTCCTGATTGCCACCCATTGCGAAGACGAGACAATCATTCGAACCAATACTTCTGCCTATCGAAAACAGCACGGTGAGGACCTCTCACCCTCCTTTCATCCCCTGATAAGGAATGAAGAAGCCTGTTACAGGTCCTCATCCAAAGCTGTTGACCTGGCCATAAGGCATAAATCCAGGCTGCATGTGTTACATATTTCCACGAAAAAGGAACTAGAGTTGTTCAACAGCCATATACCGTTAGACAGGAAACAGATCACCGCAGAAGTTTGTGTACATCACCTCTGGTTTGATGACCTGGATTACAGGAAGAAAGGCAACCTGATAAAATGGAACCCCGCAGTCAAAACACCCGGGGATAAGGAGGGACTGAGAATGGGATTGCTGGAGAACAAACTGGATGTCATAGCCACCGATCATGCACCACATACTCTGGCTGAAAAGGATCAATCATATTTCAAATGCCCCTCAGGCGGACCACTGGTGCAGCATGCCCTCCCTGCCATGATGGAATTACAAAAGAAGGGGATCATTGAGCTAAGCACACTGGTAGAGAAAATGTGCCATGCACCGGCCAGGATCTTCCGTGTCAGGGACCGCGGATTCATCAGGGAGGGCTATTTTGCCGACCTGGTCATACTGGATGATACTCCATGGACAGTCAAATGGGATAATCTTTTATATAAATGTGGATGGTCCCCCTTCGATGGACAGACATTCAACACACGGGTATTGAATACTTTCGTAAATGGGAACCTGGTCTACAACTGGGATGCAGACCAGCAAAAACACAATTTTCTGGAAGGCACCCAGGGAATGAGACTTCATTTTAACAGATAATCAATCATTTATGAGACATTTAATATTCAGCATCTCCATGCCTGTCCTGGTCGTACTGTTGATTTCATGCACCGGACAAAAGGAAGGGGAAAACCTGCAGGTATCCGTTGATCAAACAGGATCCCTGCAGGTAGCCGACCAGATAATATATGATGTCATCATTAAAAACCCTGATCCGGGGGATGAGTGGACGGAGAAATGTCTCGTGGGACTGAAACGGGGGGAGATGGTTGATTTCATCATAGACGGTATCTACGATGACAGGTTCAGGGCATATGACATTTTTAACGACAAGCTTATCCCGGCGCGCACGATCAGAAAAATGGAAGAGGACGAAGAGTTTACACGTGACCAGGTCAGCAAGATACAATTTGTGGAGGATTGGTATGTAGATCCTGAAGGTTATCCTATGTCCAAAAGGGTTACGGAGGTCCGGCTGGGCGTGGAGCATTTTGATGGATTTGGCATGCACATGGGACATAACCCCCTCTTCAAGGTAAGGCTCGTCGAGCAGTAAAATTAACCCGTATCCCTGACAATCAGCTGGACATTCTGCCTGTAGGTCTGCTCGAGCAACAATTCCTTGTTAATCATGACCCTGTCTATAGTCGACTGGTCAAAATACCGTATGGTAATCAGTTCCAGTCCCGTTTCATAAGTCACCTTGAAATCCTTCTCCAGGTCATCTATCAGGTTCCTCGATTTTCGTTTATCATTATTGATACAGATCTGGAAGCTGACAGCTGAGTTCTGCATCAGGTTGATCTTGACCCCATGCTTGTATACATGGCCGAAAATGGTCTCCAGGTTATCCTCGGCAATGAAAGAAAAATCATTCGGTGAGATCCTGATAAGTACCTGGTCCATGTTGAATATAAACGAAGGTGTCAGTTTATCGTAGGTAAGGTTCCCTACCAGGGTCCCTTCTTCATCAGGATCAATAAACGATTTGATATGAAGGTTAATATTCTTGTTTTGCAGGGGTTTAATGGTCTTGGGGTGGATAACACTGGCGCCGTAATAAGCCAGTTCGATGGCATCAAGGTAGGAGATCTTTTCCAGTTTGATGGTATTGTCAAACCATTTCGGATCGGCATTGAGCACACCGGGTACATCCTTCCAGATGGTCACATGTTCAGCCCTGAGAATATGGGCCAGAATGGCAGCTGTAAAGTCTGATCCTTCCCGTCCCAGGGTGGTGGTAATATTATCGATGGTAGACGCAACGAAACCCTGCGTAATATAGATCCTGGCATTTTTGAAGTTAAATCCGTCCGGCACCAACTGCCCGGATAATTCCCAGTCTATCCTTGCCTCGCGGAAAGTATTGTTGCTTTTCAGGTACTTCCGGATATCCATCCACCGGTTTTCAATCCCACTCTCGTTTAAGTATGCTGAGATGATCTTCGTAGAGATCATTTCTCCGAAGGGAACGATCTGATCGTAGTCAAAATCGTAATGAAGGGTTGGATCCTTGGCCAGCCTGGCCTCTAACTCTTCAAAAACAGATGAAAATTCAGCATGGAAGGGATGACCCTTCTCCGGGAAGAGCTCATCAACAATTTCCTGGTGGTATTTTTTACGTTCCTCAACAGCCTTATTGAGTTCCTGTTTCCGTTTATGGAAATAATGATCTGCAATTACCTCCATGGCATTGGTGGTTTTGCCCATGGCGGAAACAACAATGGCAATCTGATCTTCGTGATATCTTTTCAGGATATCCGCGACATTTTTTACAGCTTTGGCAGACTTCACAGAGGCCCCGCCAAATTTAAATACAATCATAAATAGGGTATTAGTATTGGTTGCAGAGATGGCAAATTTAGTAACATTAATAAAGTAAAAAAAGTACTACTTTTAAACTGAATAAGAGAAGATTAATATTGTATGGCAAAAAAATTCCGAGCCAGCACTCTGGGTGAATTCATTACACAGCAACAAAATGCTTTCCCCTACGCCACGGGAGACCTTTCCAGGCTATTGACACATATTGGGATTGCCTCCAAGATCGTGAACAGGGAGGTGAACATGGCTGGATTGGTGGATATCCTGGGAGAAACGGGGACAGAAAACATACAGGGGGAAAGTGTTAAAAAACTTGACGCTTTTGCCAATGAACAATTCAAATCCATCCTTGGATCCAGCATTGAAGTATGCGGTATGGTTACAGAAGAGGAAAAAGACCTGGTTTCTTTTGAAGGCGACCTTTCCAGGGAAGGCAAATACATTGTCTGCATGGACCCCCTGGATGGTTCTTCCAATATTGATGTGAACATTTCCATCGGAACTGTATTTTCCATATACAGGAGGATCAGCGAGGCCGGCGGCCCCTCTCTGAACGAAGATTTCCTTCAGCCCGGTAGCAGGCAGGTAGCGGCCGGGTATGTATTGTATGGTTCATCAACCATGCTGGTATATACTACCGGTATGGGCGTTACCGGTTTCACCCTGGATCCTTCTGTCGGAGAATTTTTCCTTTCCCACGCAAAAATTGTAACACCTGAGAAGGGCCTGTTCTATTCCATCAACGAGGGCAATTATGTAAATTTTCCAAATGGGGTAAAGGAGTATATTAAATACTGCCAGGTTGATGATCCTTCCACCAACCGGCCATATACCTCCCGTTATGTGGGTTCGCTGGTAGCTGATTTTCACCGGAATATGTTGAAGGGAGGGATATATATATATCCGGAAACCACTTCCATGCCGGAGGGTAAACTCAGGCTTACCTATGAATGCAATCCCATTGCCTTCCTGGCTGAACAGTCAGGGGGAACTGCCACTGATGGAAGGGGGCAGAGGATACTGGAGATCCAGCCAGAAGACATTCATCAGCGTGTGCCCTTTTTCACCGGTTCACCGGAAATGATGAAACAGGTAGAAGATCTCATGCGCTTGTATGGATGAGATCCTGTCATATTACCGGGACAGCCAGCAGGTCACTAATCTGAATCAATGGCTGGGAGGGAAAGATGGGAACATTCTCCACCTTAGCCGTTTGGCCGGTTCGTCGCCTGCGGTGATCGCATCATGTTTGCTGGGGGATGGTAAAACCCATGTGTTCATCCTGCCCGACAAGGAATCAGCTGCCTATTTCCATAATGACCTGTTCAATTTTTCAGGAAAGGAGGATATCCTTTTCTTCCCGTCCTCCTATAAAAGATCCGTCCAGTATATCCAGAAGAGTTCTGACAATGTAGTACAGCGGACCGGAGTCCTCAAGAAATTAAGCCAGGATGCTGCCGGCCAGGTCATCATCACCTTCCCCGAAGCCCTGGTTGAGAAGACTGTTTCCGGCAACTTTCTCGATGAAAATGCATTTTCGTTAAGCAGAGGTGATAAACTTTCGCTCAGTTTCCTGGCTGAATTCCTGGACAGCTGCCAGTTCCGGGAGGTGGATTATGTGTATGAACCGGGACAGTTATCCATTCGTGGAAGCATCCTTGATGTTTTTTCTTTTTCGGCAAAAAAACCATTCAGGATAGATTTTTTTGGAGAGGTAGTGGATTCCATCCGTATCTTCGATATTGAGAACCAGCTTTCCGTCGAAAAACTGGAACAGATAACACTCATACCCGACCTTGCCGAACTCCAGGCCGGTTCAGATGCCGGGTCAGGGAAAATGATCCCATTCACAGCATTTTTTGGAGAAGATACAGTCTGGTGGATCAACGATCTTGCCTATGTCAAGGACCGCATGGATAATATATTTGAGCGTACGGGGAACGGAAATGAGAAAAATGAAGATAATATCAGGGCCTGGGATAAAAATGCCTATCTTATCGATGGTAAAGGATTTTCAGACCTGCTTGCCTCAAACAGGATCATAGAATTCGGACAGCAGGTTTTCTACTCTCCGGACAGAACCATTGCCTTCGATACCATCCCCCAGCCGTCCTTCCAGAAAAACTTTGAGCTGCTTGCGGAAGACCTGATGCTCAAACAGGATGCCGGATATAATATATATATACTGTCAGATAACCAGAAACAGATTGACCGGATATTGTCGATCTTTGAAGATATCCATACGGAGGTCAGGATCAATCCCCTGCTGACCACACTGCATGAAGGTTTTATAGACCATGAATCGAAGATCTGCATGTATACTGATCACCAGATCTTTGACAGGTACCACCGCTACCAGCTCCAGGAACATTTCACCCGAAAGGATAGCATCACCGTACATGAGCTGACATCTTTGCATCCGGGGGACTATGTCGTACATATTGATCATGGGATCGGGCAGTTCGGGGGACTGGAAAAGATCAGGCTGAATGAAAGGGAACAGGAAGCCATCAAACTGGTGTTCAAGGACCAGGATACCCTCTATGTCAGTATACATTCCCTGCACCGGATCTCAAAGTACAAGGGGAAAGATAATGATCCTCCCCGCATTTATAAGCTTGGATCCGGGGCATGGCAGAAGTTGAAGGCAAATACCAAGAAAAAGGTCAAAGACATTGCCAGGGAACTGATTAATATGTATGCGAAGCGCAAAACCCTGGAGGGATTTTCCTTTTCTCCGGACAGCTACCTTCAAACCGAGCTCGAAGCCTCCTTTATGTATGAGGATACAGAGGACCAGTTGAAAGCCACCCGCGAACTCAAGGAAGGCATGGAAGCAGATTTTCCAATGGATCGCCTGGTCTGCGGGGATGTAGGTTTCGGAAAAACAGAAGTGGCCATCCGCGGGGCCTTTAAGGCTGTGAGTGACAGTAAACAGGTAGCCGTGATGGTCCCCACCACCATCCTGGCCCTGCAACATTTCAAAACCTTCAGTGACAGGCTGGGGGATTTTCCATGCACGGTGGATTATATCAGCCGGCTGAAAAAAACAGCCGCCCAGCGGAAGACACTCGCTGACCTGGCCAGTGGAAAAACGGACATCATCATTGGGACCCACCGGCTGGCCGGGAAGGATGTGATGTTCAGGGACCTCGGCTTGCTCATCATTGACGAGGAACAGAAATTCGGAGTGGCCATGAAGGAAAAGCTGAGGAAACTGAAACTGAACGTCGATACCCTCACACTTACCGCCACTCCCATCCCGCGTACACTCCAGCTTTCCCTGATGGGGGCCAGGGATCTTTCCATCATCCGGACCCCGCCACCAAACCGTTATCCCATCGTTACAGAATTGCATTCCTTCAACAACGATATCATTAAAGAAGCCATCTATTATGAGGCCAACCGGGGGGGACAGGTTTTCATTATCCATAACCGTATCCAGAACATTGCAGAGATAGAGGTCCTGGTACACCGTCTCTGTCCCGATCTGAAAATCATCGTCGCCCACGGCCAGATAGAAGGTGTAAAACTGGAGAAAATCATGTTGGGATTCATAGAGGGAGAATATGATGTGCTCATCTCCACTACTATCGTTGAATCGGGACTGGATATCCCCAATGCCAACACCATGATCATCAATAATGCGCATCATTTCGGACTCAGCGACCTTCACCAGCTCAGGGGCAGGGTTGGCAGGTCGAACCGCAAGGCATTCTGCTACCTGATTGCCCCGCCGCTTAACCTGCAGACACCCGAGGCACGCAGGCGCCTGAAAGCGATCGAGGAATTTTCAGAGATTGGAAGCGGACTGAATATTGCGATGCAGGATCTCGATATCAGGGGGGCCGGGAACCTCCTGGGGGCAGAACAAAGCGGGTTTATTGCAGAGATCGGGTTTGAAACCTACCACCGGATACTGGATGAAGCCATACTGGAACTGAAGGAGAATGAGTACCCGGAACTGTTCGGGGAGGCCTCGGAGGATAAACCGGAGGATCGAAAATATATCACTGACTGCCTGATTGATACTGATATTTCCCTGCTGTTCCCGGATGCTTATATTGAGAACAACTCCGAAAGGTTAAGGTTGTACAGGGTACTTGATAACATTGGAACCGAGGATGGGCTCCAACGCTTTGAACATGAACTGGAAGACCGTTTTGGTCCCGTCCCTGAGGTTACAGCTGAACTCATGAATGTGGTCCGGTTGAGATGGATGGCCATTCACCTCGGCTTTGAAAAAATTATCCTCAAGAAAGGCCTGATGATCATGCATTTTGTCAGCAACCCCGATTCCTCCTATTATGCTACCGCAACCTTCAAAGCTGTCCTGGCATTTGTGCAGGGCCAGGGCAGGCGGTTCAGGCTAAAGGAGACAAACGGAAAACTGACATTGTCAACAGACCCGGTAAATTCCATTTCCGATGCAATCGAGATACTCCGGAAAATTTGATTTAATTTGCAATTCATTTTGAACCTGATAATTGACATAGGGAACAGTGTTTCGAAAGGGGCAGTATTTGAGCGGCAGTCCTGTATATACAAGCTTACCCGCGATATCATAAAGGCAGCAGATTTACTGGACCTTTTAAGGGATTATCCAGACATTGACCGCAGCATTATTTCAACCGTCAGAAAGGAAGAACCATCTTTCGCAGGCCTGTTGCGGGACAAAGGAGTTCGAGTTCTATTGCTGGATCACCTGACACCCCTGCCCATCAAGAACTGCTATACAACAAAAGAAACACTTGGTTATGACCGGATCGCCTCAGCCGTTGAAGCCAATGCAAGATTTCCAGGACAGGACATATTGATCATCGATATGGGCACGGCCATTACCATAGATTTTATCAGCTCGGAAAATGAGTTCCTGGGCGGGAATATCTCTCCCGGACTACTCATGAGGTTTAGATCCCTTCACGAATATACCGGCAGGCTTCCACTGGTGGAACCGGCCGATCAGGATGCCCTGCTCGGTGATGATACAGAGTGTGCCATCCGGGCCGGTGTACAGAACGGAATTATTTTCGAACTGGATGGATACATAAATGAACAAAAAAAACGTTATCCTCGTTTACAGGTCCTTATGACTGGCGGGGACGCAGTATTCTTTGATAAGAAATTAAAAAATTCCATCTTTGTGGACCTGAACCTGAACTTATTTGGATTGCACAGAATCTTAGAGTATAATGTTGAACGATAGAAGGCTACAGGTAATTTTACTTATTTTTATGCTTGTCAGCTCTTTACTGGCACAGACCACTACTGATTCACCGTATTCCCGGTTCGGCATCGGTAACATCTCTCCACCCGGTTTTGAGCGGAATCGTGCCATGGGAGGCGTTGGCCTGGCTTTGAGGGATAGTACCTACATCAATTACCTTAATCCAGCCTCTTACTCTGCACAGGCTTCCAGCTCCTTCCTTTTCGATTTTGGCGTAACAGCACATTATACCTATACTGAATCTTCCGAGATGAACGACACCTATTATGGTGCCAATTTCGATCACCTGGCTTTGTCTTTCCCTATTACCAAGTGGTGGTCGGCCAGCGTAGGGATCAGGCCCTATTCGAAAGTTGGGTACTCCATCATCGTTGAGGATTTTAACGAAGACATCGGTTTCATAGATTACATTTACTCGGGTAATGGCGGCCTCAGCCAATTATTCCTCGGTACTGCCTTTGAAATTTTTGATGGCCTCAGCCTTGGTGCCAATTTTAAATACATCTTCGGATCCATAGACCTGGACCGCTCATTGAATTTTCCCCGGAAAGACTTTTTCTCCTATACAGACGTTGAAAGCCAGACCATCGTCAATGATTTTTTGATTGAACTGGGACTCCAATACACTCAGAGAATCGGGGAGAGATCCAATGTTACACTCGGGGTGATCTTCGATAACAAAGCCCGGATCTCTGCAGAAAACAAAGTTATCAAAAGGAATACTTTTCCCGGATCACCTAACAACATCAATGATTCTACACAGATCTCCCCGATATTCATTCTGGAAGAGTATTCAACAAAGGGAAACATAGTCATCCCGTTCAATATTGGTGTGGGTTTAAGTTACCGTTTCAATGAAAAGATCCTGATCGGGTTTGACTATTATCAGCAGGATTGGACCAACACTACATTTTTTAATAGCAATGAGCCACTTACCAACAGCAACCACTTTCATGGAGGAGCTGAATATGTCCCAGACCATAAGGCCCTGAGGGGATACCATAAACGCATAGCATACAGGGCGGGGGGATATTTTGAGAATTCATACCTGCAATTGCAGGATGAGCAATTAAAGGATTATGGCATAAGTTTTGGAGTAGGTTTACCACTTAGGAACAACAGAAGTACCTTTAATCTTGCATTTAATGCAGGCCGGAGGGGTACACTGGAAAATAATTTGATACGAGAAAACTATATGTTTTTAAGTTTTAGTGTAACTTTGTACGATTTCTGGTTTATGAAGCGGAAATATGACTAATAAAATGATTATGAAAATCGGTTTGAAAATAGCTCTCTATCCTGTTCTTTTGGGTTTCATCACCCTCACCAGCATGGCTCAAAAAGGTGTTGAGGATGGGTCCCGCTACGGACATGGTGAAGACAGTATCAGCTGTATTAAAAACCTTTCACTTTACCGGGAACACTTTAAGCATAACGCTTACTCTTCCGCCCTGGATTCCTGGCGGATCGTATTCGATGAATGTCCCAAGTCCACCAAAAACATTTACATAGACGGGGCAAAAATGTTCAACGATTTCATTGACAATGAGAAGGACCCGGAAAGGAAAGCCATATTAATGGACTCCCTCCGCCTTATTTATGACCAGCGGATCAAGTATTACAAACAACGGGGATCGGTCCTTGGCAGGAAAGCCAATGCTATTCTCAGGCATCCGGAGTACCGATCGGATCCGGATATCCAGGAAGAAACATATGGTTATATGAAAGAATCCATTTCCATACTCAAAAACAAATCCTCGGATGCTGTGGTGTTCACCTTCATGACCAGTTCAGTAATGCTTTACCAGGCTGGCCGGTTGACAGATCAGCAGGTGATTGAAGATTATGCCCAGGTCAGCGATATCCTTGATTACCAGTTGACTCTGAACTCCGATAATGAAACATTCGTGAAATATAAAGAAGCCACGGACAATAATTTCATTACCAGTGGTGCTCCTACCTGCGAATCCCTGATTGAGTATTTTCAGCCCCTCTGGGAGGAAAGGAAAGATGATGTCAACTACCTGGGACGGGCTGTCAGGTTTCTGAGCGCACTGGAATGCGAATCAGAACCTTTCTATGCACTTGCTGCTGTAGCCCTTTATGAAAAGGAACCATCCGCCCAAGCGGCTTTTGGATTGGCAAAACTGTTCCTTAGCAAGGAAGAATATGACAAGGCCATTGCCTATTACAAGGAGGCCATCAGTGCTGAAACAGATCCTGTCAAAAAAGGTAATTATTACTATCAGCTGGCCTATATTACCAATACCGAGTTGAACCAGCCTGAGAAGGCCAGGACCCTGGCACTTGAAGCCATCAAGCTGAAACCGGACTGGGGCGAACCCTATATACTTATTGGTGATGCTTATGCAGGGAGCAAGGATTGTTTTACTGACGAGTTTGAAAAGACGACCATTTACTGGGTTGCCGTTGACCAGTTCAGCAAAGCTAAGTCTGTTGATGCTGAAGTGGCCGAAAAGGCAAATGAAAGGATCAGTACATACAAGAAATATTTCCCAGATATTGAGACCATTTTCTTTTACAGCCTGAAAGAAGGAGATAATTATAAGGTAGGTTGCTGGATCAATGAAACAACGAAAGTCAGAGCTAGATAGTGACGAACCCCTTCCGGCTGTCCCAGCCAGGGTTTTATCCGGGAGACTTCTATTTATTCTTTTACTCCTGACAGGGGGATACCTGGTTATTTCCTGTGAAAATGACCTGGAAAGAATACAGAAAATTACCAGCCTAGACCATTTGCCGGATGCTGCGGGACAAAAATATGAGATCCTTTACAGCGACTCATTCCAGGTCAGAGTACGGATCCTGGCTCCTGAGATTGAAAGATACGCCCGCGGGGAGGAACCTTATATTGAATTTCCCCAGGGTCTCACCGCCTATTTTTATGATGACAGCCTGACCATTGAAGCCTATATCAAGGCAAAGCATGTTATATTCCGGGAAAATGAACGCCTTTGGGAAGCCAAGAACAATGTTGAAGGTCGAAACCTGAAGAACAAGAATCAATTGAATACAGAGCATATGTTCTGGGACCAAGAGAATAAGAAGATCTATTCCCACACACGATCCCGTATCGTGAATGAAGATGGTACTTTTTATGGAGAGAAAGGGTTTGAAGCAAAGCAGGACCTCTCCTGGTACCGGCTGAAAAAATCCAAGGGAGTGATAGAGATCAAAGATGAATAACGTTATTTTCATACTTCTGTCCCTGTTATTTTCTGCATTTTTCTCCGGGATGGAGATCGCCTTTTTTTCATCGAATAAACTCCGGCTGGAGTTGGATATTAAACAGGGGCACCTGACTTCCAGGGTGATATCCATTTTTACCTCAAGACCGGGGGATTATATTGCCACCATGCTGGTTGGTAACAATATAGCACTGGTCATTTATGGGATCCTGATGGCCATTCTTCTGGAACCATTTATCAGCCAGTTTACACATTCAGAAAGCACCATCCTCATCATCCAGACCATCATATCAACCCTGATCATCCTGTTTACGGCTGAGTTCCTTCCCAAAACCCTTTTCAGGCTTAGCCCGAATACCGCCCTGAGGGTATTTGCCATACCGGTCCTTGTATTTTATATCCTGCTCTATCCAGTTACCAAACTGACCATCGCCATTTCAGGTTTCATCCTCCACAATTTCTTAAGTGTGCCCAGGAATAAAAAAGCCTATCCGGATGCCTTTGGAAAAATTGATCTTGATAATCTGGTCAATGAAGGCAATTCCGAGCACGATGAACAGGATGAGCCTGAACAGGAGATAAAACTTTTTCAGAACGCTCTTGACTTTTCGAATGTAAAATTAAGGGATTGCATGGTCCCGCGTACTGAAATCGTTGCCTTCGATGAATCTGTATCAATAGAGGAACTGCGGTCAAAATTTATTGAGACGGGACTGTCTAAAATATTGATTTACAAAGAATCAACTGATAATATCATCGGTTATATCAACTCCAAGGAGTTATTTAAAAATCCTTCAGATCTGCCATCCATGATCATGAGCCTTCCCATCGTTCCCGAAACCATGCCGGCCAACAAATTGCTTCAGTCATTTATTAAGGACCATAAGAGTATTTCTGTGGTCGTGGATGAATTCGGAGGAACCAGTGGTATCGTAACAATGGAGGATATCCTGGAAGAAATCATCGGGGAAATCGAGGATGAACACGATACATCGGAACTGACCGAAGAAAAACTGAACGAGCAGGAATATATTTTCTCTGCCAGACATGAAATAGACTACCTGAATGAGAAATACCGGCTAAATATTCCTGAATCAGATGATTATGAGACACTTGCCGGACTTATTCTTTTCCATTATGAGAATATCCCCAAGATCAATGACCGTATCCGCATCAAAGGATTTGTTATCCGGATCCTGGATGTCAGTGAAACAAGGATAGAGCTGATACATCTCCATCGCGGACAGGAAACGTAATATTCAAATAGTTCACGATGGTATATTGTTTTAATTATTATCTTCGTAGCCTAATTTTTTAATCAGTATTTAATCAGAGGTTTATGGCAACATTACAGAGAATCAGGAATCGTGCGGGACTGCTGGTGGCGGTGATCATTGGAATGGCCATTTTTGCATTTGTATTGCAGGATTTGCTGAGCGGCGGGAAGACAGCATTTGCCCGGTCAAAATTTACT
>Ga0255055_10002125_pt1 | contig 14114 bp, 26 predicted proteins | sample JV7_2_27_MG_FD_188633 | JGI IMG/M metagenome (GOLD analysis project Ga0255055, IMG submission 188633) | Seawater microbial communities from Jervis Inlet, British Columbia, Canada - JV7_2_27 | ecosystem: Environmental > Aquatic > Marine > Inlet | place: Canada: British Columbia | collected...
GGTCGCTTGCATGATCAATAACTTCGTTGCGCGGCTCGTGGTACGTTCGCACTCGCTCACCATCTTCTCGACGCGCTTCAGGTGTTCTGTAGTGGGCAAATATCCGCGCCGTAAGCACTCTGAACGCATCACGCTGATTGCTACTACGATTCTTATTGCGAGTTCCCACAGCACACAGCCCAGAGGCCAAGTGGGTGATACGACAGCAGTTGTCGTGCTTGTTTCGGTGTTGTCCACCCTTACCCTCCCCGGAGTACCACTCCAGCTTGAAGTCCTTCTTTGTCAGATGTAATTCAATCATTACTGTGCAACTGGGTGCCAATTCTTCAAATAATTTTCCGATGTCGTCAGTCTGAAGCACTGATGTCCTCCGCTAGTTGTTCGGCGTAGGTGAGCTCAGGCAACTGTTCAGTATCGGACACACCCTCACCGAGAACGTCCCACATTTTTCGTGCTGTGTCGGTTTCATCATCGATGTAAAGATCAAACGCTCTGTTGATAATTGTTTGTAGGCGTTCAATCTCTGCCGCCGCTTCTAAGGCTAATCGCTTTATTGAAATTACAGCTGTTCCATTCAATTCAAGGCCATCAGCCTTTGCGCCCTTTTCCCAAAACCATCCAAACTCATCACGTATCCGCTCTGGAATATTACTCATCTTCTTGTCCTGCCTCCAACATTCTGATTTTTGCTACATCCATCATGCCAATTCGCATAAGCATGGAACCATCAGACCAACTCGTTTGCACGTAGTCGTCTTTATCGAGCATCACAACCACAACCACTTTTGCACCGTCAATATTACTCAGAACGTCAATTAGCGTCTGTTCTGGCGCATGTTTGTTGCCAAATTGAGCTGTTTCTAGATTGCTCATTGGAGTACGCCTTCAATCATCATCTCCAGAGCGATGGCGACGGCCTGTTTTTGTGGCCTGCCTGACTTCTTCAGCTCCCTGATGTTCGAGCTGACCGTCTTGTTGCTGCTGCCCTTTTTTAATGGCACGTACAAGCCCTCTTAGGAACTGGTATCGGGTTGGTCCTTTGCCGTCCCTATATTGCATGGAGTCACTGTGGGGAATCGAACCCCACTCCTACGGTTTGAAAGCCGCTGTCATCAGCCAGATCGACCTCAGTGACGATTCCATAATTATAGCACTCAGTGTGAAAGTAGTCTACTTCTGACAGGCTTCGAGAATGCGATTCTTGCTCTCGTTACATGCCTCTGTCAGTCGTTCTGCTGACTCAGTATGCTTCTCTCGTGCAATGCGTCTCTCTTCCTCAGAGAACGCCAGCTGCTCTGTAAGCGTGTCAATGGTCCTGACCATGCCCACAGCACCAATCATCTTGGTGTGGCACTGCTCGATGGCTGCTTCCTTGCTCTCGCCTTTGCCCTTGAAGGTCTTGGACAGCGCCAGTACCAGCCCAGTTCCTGATTGCCCTGAGCGTCAGCTGCTGCTGCTGTCTTGCCATAGTCGCACTGGTGTGAACGCCACGGAATGCCCAGCATACCGTTGGCCTCATCATTACCGAATGCAAAACCGAACACACGCAGACATGGCTCAGTGTTGTTGTTCGGTACAAGGATCAAGTCTGCTGGTCCTGCTTCGTAGGTGCTGTTGACTGAGAGTGCGTTGCCTTCGTTACTCGATGTCGCGCTTCCAGCTGAAGCCGTCGCACTTCCACCCTCACTGACAGAGCTACTGGTCGAACCTTCGGAATAACTTGTGGCATCTGCGGTGGCTGTGGCCTCTTGGCCTTGTTGCTGGCCTTGAGCTTGTCCTTGGCCTTGCGCCTGACCTTGGATTTGTTCGTCATCATTATTGTGGTTCCCTGTCGCGAACGCAGGCATAGCTGCAAACGCCACGCAGAAAATTATGATTGCACTAACCTGTAGTGCCAGTTTCATCTTCATCATCATTGTTATTTTCCTCATCATGGTACTGATGCGTTGCCGTTGCCAGCAACGCGATAACTCGCTCGATTTGAGTCTCCAACCTCTGCGACAACCTGATGGTGATATTAAGGTTCACCTCTATCGGATGACCACCATTCACATCAGTCGCTCCTGTTTTCCTTCATACTCCAACAGTCGCCCATCCTTATTACGGTTCAGCCACTCCGCTCGCCAGAGCCTTCTCAACCCCTTCTGTGCGGTCGAGTAACTCACCTGATACCTCTTCGCTGCTCCCAGTATCGTCAACTTCATACCGGGCGTTAAGTCCTGTGTAATCTGATCCTCTATCGCCATCTGTCCACCCACCAATGGATGACTCTGGCAGCTCCACATACAAGTAGAAATCCACCAGAGGCAGTGTTACGAATTTGCGTTCGCCGTTGGTTAATTCAACCCTGATCCATAACAGCATTGAATTCGGCACTGCGCCCTTTGGTATTACAAGCTCAGAGGATACCACCTGCTCAGGCGCAAAGCCCTGATTGCGACATAAGTGCTCAAGATTGATTGTGTACAGGCTCAAATGAAGGCCACTACATCATGTGGAACCAGCCGTATACGGCAGGAGCAACCACCATCACAACGACCGCCACCAGCAACAGAATGATCAGGTACTTGAAGCCCTTACGCATCAGCTTCTGCCTTGCAGCGCTTCTCCGAGCTTCTGGTGCGCTTCGATGTCTGCGTCGTCCATCAGTAGTTCGTTGTCTGCCCGGTCGATGGAGTCGTCTTTGGATGCGATGTCTTTACCGACCTGTGAGGGTAATCCACCCATCATGCCGCCACCGCCGCCGCCTTCACCGCCGCCGCCCATCATGCCGCCCATACCGCCGCCGCCACCACCGGCTCCTGCGTCCATGCCTGATGTGCCGCCGCCAGATTCGCCGCCGCCACCCATGCCACCCATCATGCCGCCCATCTGGTCCATCATGCCGAAGCCGCCACCGAAACTCATGGCCTCTTGTGACTGAAGGTTCTCCATGTCAATGACCTGCTCGCCACCAACATCGCCACCACGATCTGCTGCCGGGTTGCTCTGCGTTCCTTCCCTGCCCCAGCCAGAATCGTAGCCACTGCCCGGACCTTTGAGAATTTCGTACTTGCCCGGTTCAACTCGCTGTGCTGTCTTGTCAGATGCCTTGTGTCCGCTCTTCACCACCTGCGTGGTCGTGTCCTTCTTCGCCGCTGGCATTGCTGGCTCATCCACAGCGATGTTCTGCGGCTTCGCCGCCTCAGCTGCTGCTGCCACCGTTGCTTCTGCCGCCTGATTTCTTATCTCTTCTTTCTGTGCGTCGGTGACACCTTCACGATCCATTGCTTCAACTCTTGTCTTCGCAGTGGTATCACGATTCTTATGTACGCCTTGCGACCTGTAGTCGGTATTTCTGTAGTACATCAGTTGGTCTCCGTGGTGGTAGTGGTGGTAGTGACCGTGGTCTTCGTCAGCTTGGCAGTCGCATCCAGCTGCTCTGTCTCGTAGGTTTCGAGCAGCTTGGTGAGGCGTTTCATGGAGCGCTCTTGTCGCGCAGTTGGGTCTCTCCCATCATCAGCACGCTCGTCTATATCTTCTTCGAGCTGTTCGAGCTTCATCTCCGTGACGGTGATGTTCAAATCTGAGGTGGCAATGCGCTGCGACTGGACGATCTTGTCGTGGTCTATTTCATTGCGAATTAGAACCTCAATGCGCTCTTCGAGTTGGCGCTGCTCTGAGGCTGAGATTTTGTCTTCGGCCCATGCGTCAACAGCAACATACATGCCGATGATTGTGCCGACTGTGGCTAAGCCACCGACTGTCATCTGCACGGCTTTAGACCACTCTGAAGGATTGAGGAATGCCACACGCTCTTCTCCATGATTGCACCCCTGTCACATCATTATGTATCTTTTGGCACTGCAAAGCCAGAAGGAGCCTCACCACGAATCACTTCCGCGCCAGCCTCTTCGAACGTACCCTTGAGAGTCTGCATGAACTGGAAGATGGTGTACTGGGCATTGCTCAGCTCTTCGTGGTCAACTGGCAGCTCTTCTCCTTCGTCCAAATCCCATTCGACTCCCCACTCCAGCGATGCCTCATCTTCCTGTCCCGGCGCATCCCTGACCATCAGATAACACGTTCTACCCCTTGTCATTGTTCACCACCTCATATTCGCCTTCCAATAGTTTCGGGTCCGTCATGGTCTGTACCCACGACTCCTTCAGCCGCTCCAGCTGTGCTGGTGTCGCATTCTTGAATGGGTTCTGCTGGCTACCAGTGAGCTTGAGCTTGTCATCGAATATGCCGAAGTGTCTGCCCATCTGCTGGAGCGCATTCGCTTTATCAGACAGAACGTAGCTGTACTCTTCTCGATCAATGCACAGCTTTTCGCCGTCGATGACACGCTCGCACTTGCGCCATGACGTGTTCACTTTCTCCACCACGGCACGCTGATCATCGCTCAGCTCTTCTGGCGACTTGTAGATGTAACAGTTGGGGAAGAAGTCGTCCGGCTTCAGGAAGCTGGTGCGATCTGTAAACGCGATCTTCGAGTACTCATTGACAACATCGGTCGCTGATTTATCTGCCGACTCGTTCAGCCGGTCGCGCATTCGCTTCACCTCAGCAATGATGTCTGGTTTGTGCAGCAATTTATGAGACATACCCTTGGCATACTTTTCACAGTAACCAGCCTCAAGCGCTGCGTTGTAAGCCACCCCTGAGCGCACGTAAGCGCGGACGAATGCACGTTGTTTTGGTGTCATGTACGGATAGTACCAGTCACACTGGCATATATAAAACTCCCACTGAGTGCTAATGTTTTAGCAGGACTTGACATTTCTTCCAGAGGAAGTACAATGCTCATAAGGTCGGTTAGCTCAGTAGGTAAGAGCACTACCCTGTCACGGTAGAGGCCGCGAGTTCAAATCTCGCACCGACCGCCAAACATCATGTGATGTTGTCCGGGCGTACTCCTGCCTACTTCTAAAAGGAGCCGGGAAGTCCGGGTTAGCCGGAACGAACCTCCGCGATAGAGGACAGCAGCACTGGTTAGCTGAAGCCATGGATTCAGCAAAGTCGTCCCGCTCAGGTGGAGAGGAAACTTGAAACATAGCAACGTAAGTCGAGAGCAGTTGCGGTGGGGCGCGGAGTTTATTTCATTCGCAACATAGGAGAAGCAAATGAAAATCGTAGTGCTCTACAACATGGAGCGCACCCGGTTCGGACGATGGTTCATGGAAGGGTTTCCGGCAAAGTTTCACGCTCTGCCGTTTATCGGACTCATGACATTTACCGGACCAAAGGAGCGAGTCAGCGAGCCGCTTGTTAAGCACGAGCTGATCCACTTCTATCAGGCCCAGTACGAAGGATGGCTTCGCTGGAACATCAACTACTACCGTGAACTCTGGAAGCGTGGATATATGGCTAACATCTATGAGGTCGAAGCCTACGCCCGGATGTACGAGCCGATGACTCATGCTGAGTGGAAGCTCGTCGGCATGAAGAGCAGGGGGTTGGCATGGCTACCATTGAACTGAGGCAATACGCAACCGAGAGCGGCGTCAAAACCGCTCTCATTAAACAGGGTCCAAAGTGGATTCAGGTTCTGACCATGGAAGGCAAGTTGACGGTACGGAAGGTGCCCAAAGAAGAAGCACGCTACATGTGTGAACTGACGCATAAGCGCCGACCGTACCCGATCAATCGAGCCATAGGTACGTTCCGTCGATTCGGACGAACCCATGGCATAACCAAAGGCGCGAAAGTCTTCCTTAGAGAAGCCGCGCAGTAAGGAGAAGACAATGGCACACCCAAATAGCAACAAGTTCAGACACTACACTCAGCTCGATGAAATCTGCGAAGACCTCATGGGTCAGCCGATTGGAGAGTGTGAAGACGACAACGCCGGTACGTGGTTCGATAACGACCACTGGGTATCGGCAGAAGCAATCGCTGAAGCGCTAGTAGAAGCGTACAACAAAGGAAAAATTGAAGGAGAGAACAATGCCTAGAGTCACACATGTAAAGAAAGCGCGGAAGGACAACCCTGTCGCGAAGAAGGGTGAGTCCTACTACTGGTGGAAGTTCAGATATGGCGGTAAGAGCTATTCCCTGACCAGACCACGAGCATCACAGCTCACGCAGTCAGCCTACTTCGGTACGATCTATTCCACGCAGGAGATGATCGAAGACTGGAACGGCACCGACGCTACCGAGTTTGATGAGTTGAAGGAAGAGGTGCGCGGCGAGATCGACAGCCTGCGTGACGAGACTCAGGAAAGTCTGGACAACATGCCTGACTCGTTGCAGTACTCACCGACAGGTGAGCTGCTTCAGGAGCGTGTAGACGCTCTGGAGAACGCTGAGATGGAGCTGGACTCTATAGACGAGTTCGAGTTCAACCGCGAAGACTTCGATGAGGAAGAGTACGAGACTGAGGAAGAGCTGGAAGCTGACCGCGACGAACACGAGAAGCAAGAAGACGAGCGCTTCGAGTCAGAGTATGACAGCTGGCTGGATGAAGCGAAGTCTCAGCTGACCGAAGCGCTCGACTCTGCCATCGTATAACCACAGGGGCTGTAGTCACGTATGGATCGTGATCAGACTGTAAATCTGATCCTTCGGGCAATGTAGGTTCGATTCCTACCAGCCCCACCAACCAAGGAGAATCAAAATGACCACTCGTTTGAAGCGTGGTCGAGATAACAACCAGCGCTTGTTCAACACGATGGCGGCTTACGGCATCAGCAGGCGCTGGGTATCCGACCACTTGCTGGTAAACCTATCGACAGTGGATAGGTGGCTCCAGCCGAAAGAGAAAGATGGCTACGCGAACACTTCCTATCGAACTATGCCAGACTCGATGTTGAAGTTGTTTGAGTATTCCATCAATGACCTAAAGAACCACCCACTGTATCGTCACCCAAAGGAAGGTCATGTAAACCTCAATACCAATCGGTGATAATTTTTTACCGATTGGTGTTGACTTCCCTTGGAAGATCATTATAATAGGAAACTCATGGGGGCGTTGCGCCCCTTGCATTAGGAGAAGACATCAAATGAAATCTATCAATAACAAATGTACCAAAGGTTTGTCACTTGAAGAACTCGCGGCTGAACTGACTCGTCAGAACACAGCCAAGCGTGACTTCATCGCTGGCACCAAGGAACTGACCGTTGAACCTAACGAATCCAGTCCCACTAACCTCACCCTTCGCGTAGGTGCTGAAGAGCGGTTCCCAATCCGCAAGCACGCTGTCCGTCAAATCGGAACGCAGTTGAAAATCCCCGCACAGTATGTTGACCGTCTCGCTGAGAAGCATTCGGACCTATTGGCGTACAACTTCAACAAGCTGTTCGAGCGCGAACCAGCCAATCGCATGATCCGTGTTTTGGACAACCATGTGAGAGGCTACCTGTCCGACAAGTATCGTCCACTCGACAACTTTGACTTCGCAAACGCTGTGTTGCCGAAGCTCATCGAGTACGGTGCCAACGTCACTGCCTGTGACATCACGGAAACGCGCCTGTACATCAAGGGTGTTGTTCCCGGCATCGAAAAGACGGTCTCAAAGCCCGGCACCTTCCTTGGCGACGGCGGACACAACCCGATTCATCACTTCAAGCCCGGTATCTGCCTCAGTAACTCAGAGGTCGGTGCAGGATCGCTGGCTGTTGAACCGGGCATCCACGAGACAGACTGCTCCAACCTTCTGATCATCGGCAGCAACGCGATGCGCAAATATCACGTTGGTAAGAAACTCAGTAGAGCTGACGAGCTGTTTGAAGTGTTCACCACAGCAACCAAGACTGCCACCGACCGTGCCTTCTGGATGCAGGTGGGTGACCTTGTTCAAGCTGGTCTGGACGGCAGCATGTTCGAAAGAATGGTCGCTGAATGTGAAGCGAAGATGAATGGTGCTGAGATCGAAAAGCCATCCGTTGCGGTTCGCGAACTGCCGAACACAACCGAAGCAGAACAGGAAGGCATTCTTGCCAGCCTGATCAAAGGGGGCGACCTGTCCCAGTTCGGAATGCAGTGGGCTATCACCCACTTCGCTCAGAACGAAGACGTGTCTTTCGAGCGTCAGGTAGAACTGGAACGACTCGGTGGAAACATCATCGAGCTTCCTAACAAGCAGTGGGAGCGCATAGCTGAAGCTGCGTAATGAAGCGCCCGTAGCAGACAAGACTGCTGGCATCCGAATGGATGGACTTGATAGGTCAAAGCAGCTGCTACGGGCATTCACTTTTGAAGGAGAAAACAATGTCAAGATATATGAGACAGGTCTCAAAAGAAGAGTTTGAAATCCTGACCAGATTTCACCCCGGCGAGATTCGCTACTACGTTGACGTAGGCAAGGCGATCAACCGGACCAAGGGTGCCAAGGTTGCGGTAACACGCAAGCCGAAGGCAACGAAGAAGAAGTCCGCGAAGAAAGCGAAGAAGAAGATCGTGACCGTGGGCGTCAATGCGAAGTCAGGTCGCGTGAACAACGCGCCGCTTCAGTTGGGACTGCATAGTCCTTCGTTCAAGGCCAACACTAAGTCGGAAAGTCAGTGGAGACTGGTGAAACTACAACTCCACAATGACCCGACACAGGTCATGGGCCGAACCGATCTGGTGAATACTATCGTGACAGGTAGCATTTACAGCAACACGCAGATCGGGCCGTTCGTGTCTGACTGCCTGAAGAACGGATACCTCCGTTACACAGGTAATGCCTCAGTATAAGGGGCAAAAAAATGGGGCGCTGCCGTCTGGTAGCGCCCCTAATCGTTGAAGAAAACAACAAGTGATACGCGTGAGAGGTTTAATGTCACGCGTCCCAACTATCGCACAATCTCCACCTCAATGCCAAGCTCAGCCTCAAGCACCGCGATCTTCAACGATGACAGCGGGGTATCCATCCCCTTCACATCTTCATAGCGCTGCCTGACCTGCTCTATGTCCCAGTACGTGAAGTCCACCACGTACGCCAGCTGCCTGCTCTTCTTGCTCATGACCTTCTTGCCACCAACGGTGAGCGGGAATCTCTTCTGAAGGACCAGACCACTGATCACCTTCGCCCGCTCCATCAGGGCCAGCTCCTGATAGCGCTCGAACTCCCTGATGGAGTCGAACGTCAGTCCTTGGAAATGAACCTTTTTGTTGCGATATTTCGCAGTCGGTTTTTGCCTTCCCATATTCGTGCCTGCTCCCATATGTCGTAGGGCAACTGATTGTTCACCCAGTCCAGTTTGCTCATCTGTGTGCCGTATCGCTCTTCCCACGTCTCCACGCCCATGCCAGAGTCGATGCCGTGATCGCCAATATGATACATCCAGCTCAGCGGTATCTGAAGAAACGGGTTCTGCTTCTGGCTCACACCAACGTGCCACCTGTCGTCTTTCATTGACCCACCATGGCAGTGGTGCAACGTGACGAACGGTGACTTGCAAACGCAGCACCGCAGCTGCCGCAAATACTTCTCGTGCTTACTTATTGCCAGATGGGAGCGAAGCAAAGTGTTTCCATGGTATGTGAACGACTGGTCCGTTGTCGGTTTCTCGCTTCGCGCTGACGTGCAACTTGGCCGAGCGAGCGTAGCCGAGCAGCTGGTGCTCATAGAAGCGACAGTAATGAATACCCTCTGGCACACGAACAATGAACACACAGCTAAGACCCATGGTGGTGTAGTGGTGCATCTCCCTGAACTTCGACAGGTCCATAATAATCGTGTCGAAGCTCGCCCCACGATCCTTCACTTCAGCCAGTGAGATCAACTTCCTGTCACCGTTGTAGATACCATAGTCCAGCTTGTAGCGCCCCTCATGGTGCAGCTTCTGGTAAGTCAAGCCGAACGCCCAGCAAAACTCGCTGATGATCGCCTCTTCGTTGTCTCTATCTTCTTTGGTCTCGTGTCGCTGCATCAGAATGGCACCTCATAGTTCTCGTTGAACCACTGTTGGTACGGCTCAATGACCTTGCGCTGGAACTGTGTCGCAAGCTGCTGGTCTTGATCCAGCTCAGCACGACTGGTGACGCCCAGCACCTGATATATCCACTGCTTCGCCAGCTCTTCGTTCGTCACGTTCATGTCAGCAATTCCATCAAGGTACTTGGTCTCGCTGATCCACAACCAGAACTCTGGTGTACGACAGAACATAGCGGCGACGTTCGACATCTTCTGCCTGCCAGTGTCGTGCTGCTGCTCCACCTTCTCGCGCATCTTCTGGTCGATGGGTTCGTTATCGTCATCCAACTCAGTCAGGACCAGAGCGAACTCCTGCGTCCTGCTGTAGCCCTCAAACGGATGACCCATGACATCGTTGCACAGCCAGAACTTCACGGTGTGTCCGTTCTGCTGGCTGTCGTTCCACCCTGCCAACATCGCCTCATCCAAGTAGACGGCCTGTGGTTCGTCCTGACAGGTGCTGACCGACATCTGGAAGCGTGTACCAGAATGTCCCTTGCGCCTCTTGGTGAAGCTGTGGAACGGGTTCCTGATCTCTCCGGTGCCTGTCATCGGTAGCTTGAAGGTGACAGTGCTGCCAGCCTCATCTCCCCACGCCGCTTGGTGCATCGTAACGATGCTTGTAAATGCGATCTTGCTCATGCCCACCTCCATAGCGGCTTGAATCCTGCTTCGTGATCCGAAAGGTCTTGGTACTGGTCAAGCATGTCCATGCCACCGATGGACGGCATAACAACCTCTGTCCTGACCTTCATCCTTTGCTTCATGTATTTTGCACAGACAAAGGCTGCTGCCTGACCAGTATACGAATGGTCGTTGTCTGCGCAGATGATGACGTTCTTCACGTGTCGCGGTATCGACTGAAAGCTCTCCAGTCCGTGCGCACTGATTGTTGCCCACGCTGGTTCATGTAGGTACGACCATGCAGCGAGCGCCGTCTCAATGCCCTCAGCAAGTATCAGCGTGTCTTCTGGTTCGCCCAGCCTGATGGCGCTGCCTGTGAGCTTCTCCAGTCCGGGCATGATCTTCTTGTCGGTGCCAGCCGAGCCGAAGTAGGTTCTGTGCATCGAGATTGCCTCACCCTTTGAGTTGCGGATCAGCGCGACCATTGCCGGTATGTAGGTGTAACTCTTGTCGTCTCTTGTGTACATCAGCGCCGGATGACCACGCACATCTTTCAGTTGAGAGATCACGTGTGTCGAGATGCCGCGACCGACCAGATACTTACTCACGCACAGCGGGTCATTCGCTTCAGCCCATGCCTTATTCAGGTTGTCACGGCGCTGCTCGATGTTTTCTATCAGCGGCTTGAAGGGCTTCTCTTCGATGTTGTTCACGAGCTGATCGACTCTTCGAGCTGCCTCAGAAAAGTCAATTGCCAAGGCTTCAGTGAGAAGTCTGAACCCATCACCGACTCCACAAACATTGCAAAACCAGTCTCCATCGTTACGTTTGTTGTCGTATCTATATCGGTCGGTGCCGCCGCATATAGGACATGATGTATGCCGTCTGCTGATGGCTTGTTCACCAAGTAATTGCGCGATGATCCCATCCCACTTTCCTTTTGCTGCTTGCTTAGTTGTTAGCCTCATTGCGTGCTTCCTCTGCTTTCTTCGCGTAGTGATACCGAAGGTTCATGCCACGTATCCATGACAGCACTTCAGCCGTTGGTTCTTCTGGGTGCCTGCTGAACTCATCGTCAGGCCACTCACCAAACTTCTTGTTGTATCTGTGTGATGCCCACCCCGGCTCGTAGCCCTTTCCTTCGGCATAACCAAGCAACTGGGTGAACCAGCCTTCTCGTTCTGTTGCTGTGAATCTGCGTGCCTTTGCTGTGCGTCGTGACTCCTTCCTGACCTCCATCAGCTCGCCTGAGCGGGACTCAACGTACTTACCCTTCTTCACTGGTGTGTGCCCACAGTGCGGACAGATCAGCTGACCAGAGTACACGGTGGCACACATCACACATGTGATAGGCTCTTTCTCATCGAACTCCTTCTGGCGCTCAGCCTTAGTGGTGGTCATGGCGCGGCCTTCTTCGAGCACCCAATGGCGTTCATCTTGGACAAAACCATGCTCGTAGACGTTACCGCTATGGTCGATGACGAAAGAGTCTTTCTTGTTTGCGGCTGGTCTGAGCGTTCTCCCGGCCATTTGCAGATAGAGGCCGAGATTCTTCGTGGCGCGAGCCAGCACACAGGCAGACAGCTTCGGTTCATCGAATCCCTCAGTGAGCACCGCATAGTTGCAGACAACCTGTATCTCGCCCACGTTAAGGTCGGTTACGATCTTCTTTCGTTCGTCAAGCGGCGTGTCACCATCGACGTGCGCCACTTTCACGCCGCCCTTCCTGAACTCATCGCGCAGGTGAATCGAATGTTTGACCCCGCTCGCAAATACTATGGTTGGCCTGTCGCTCGCAAGACGGTGCCAGTGCGTCACTATGTCACCCACCAATGAACGATGATTCATTCTCGCTTGCAGCTCTGTCGGATCGTAGTCGCCCTTGGTTATTTTTATTCCGGTCAGGTCCGGTATGGTCGGCGCGAACGTGCGCACATCGACAAGGTAACCCATCCTGATTAACTCGGAGATCGACGGACATTGAATCATGTATTCGTAAATGTGACCCAGACCTTTGCCGTCTCCACGAATGGGAGTCGCCGTCAATCCTATAACGACCTCTTCTCCATAGTGGTTGATCAAGACGACATACGTTGGTGCGAGAGAGCGGTGCGCCTCATCAACGATAACTATGTCAGAGTTGGGGAGCGGCAGCTTGTCCGTTGTGATGCAGCGAGCACGGAGCGTATCAATACTGGCGACCTGACAGTCTGCTGCGCCGTATGGATATTCACCGGCCATGAGGATGCCGTGATCGACACCGAACTTGATCAGCTTGTCCGCACACTGGTAAATCAACTCGCGACGATGGGCAAGGAACATCGAGCGTCTGAGTTTGTCCGCTGCAAGTTTTACGATCTGAGCGGCTATCACCGTCTTGCCCGAACCAGTGGGAGCGACGATCAGAATCTTCCGGTATCCCGCCCTGATCGCCTCTCTCACCTCTTGAAGTACGGTGTCCTGATAGCCGCGAAGGATAAACATTAAAAGGTCTCTTCCTCTTCACGCGCTGCTGTACGTTTGCGTTTTTCTTCTGCCCAGTACTGCCTGATGGCTTCCATGTCGCGAGCCTTCGCGTACTTCTCGTAGTTGGTGATTCGCCAGCCCCAGTCGCGGTCTTCATCGAGCAATGTGATGCGACGACCATCGTCGGCTTTTGTTCTGGTCTTCTCGTCTGGAGCCGACAACACTTCGATGCCTTTCTCCAGTATGTCGATTGGTACGCTGGTCTTGCCTGACAGCGCCGGGATGGTGATGTCTACTTCACCCTGCTTGTTGGCGAACGTGATTAAGATCATGAAGGTGAAGATGGCTTCCCATCCTGCCATGTAGAGTGATCCCTCAAACATGGACTTCCAAATCTTACCGTACATCGAGCACCCCTGTAGGTAGTAACTCCTTTGGTAAGGAGCAGTTATCTGGTATCTATTATCTATTATCTATTATGGCATAACTCTCGGAACTTTCCCAGACTTTCCGAGAATATCTGTGACAGTCCGTTACTTCGAGAAAATGTCTTCCATGGTCATGGGATAATCGTTTTGATTGGCGACTTCGATGATCTTCATGGCTGCTGGCGCACGTGGCTTGCTCTTGCCGTCTGTCTCCCAGACCCTGAGCGTATCCACGTTCACCTCCAACAGTTCAGCAAACTCCCCCCTGTCCATTCTCAGCTCTTCTCTAAAGCGACGGATTACGTTGGGGTGCGGGGGTAGGGCATCTTGTCGGTCGTTTGGTCCATAAGGATCGGGCATCACATCGCTCTCACAGGGTGTTATCAGGAAGGGTGATTATATTACCACTGAGTGTTGACTTTAGAAAGGGCAAGAGTATCATGCACGTCCTTCGAGTTTAGCGGCTCGGAGAGGATGTGACAGAATAGTCGTCTCATTGGGGCGGCATTGTGATCTCGGCCACATTCCTGCGCTACCTTGGTGTCAGAACGATGAGGGGTGGTTAGCGGGTAACCAGTAGCTCTGGGGAAAGTGGTGCTTAGCGGCTACGAGAGGCGCGGACGTAACTCAGACCTGAACTCTGACTCAATGCGGACGTTGTGGGTAATCAGCAAATCCCACCATCCACCTTTTATGGCCGAAGGGTGCGGCT
>Ga0255055_10002126_pt1 | contig 14110 bp, 12 predicted proteins | sample JV7_2_27_MG_FD_188633 | JGI IMG/M metagenome (GOLD analysis project Ga0255055, IMG submission 188633) | Seawater microbial communities from Jervis Inlet, British Columbia, Canada - JV7_2_27 | ecosystem: Environmental > Aquatic > Marine > Inlet | place: Canada: British Columbia | collected...
GGTCCTCCCGGTGGCCGTCAACGCCGCCCCCGCAACGCGACCCGGTGAGCAATGCGGGCTAGCCTCGCGTCATGGCGAAGAAGAAGGAAGAAAGGGTACCGGAAATCTTCCTGGTCTCCGACCACACCGGCGAGACGGCCGCGTCGGCAGCGCGTGCGGCCATGAGCCAGTTCCGGACCCGGTGGCGCTACCGGTTCTTCGGCGAGATTCGTGAGGAATCCCAGGTGCTCCGGATGATGGAGCTCGCCCGCGACCTGGGGACCATCGTGCTCTACACCCTGTCGAGGGATTCCGTCGCCGAGGCGATTCGGAGGCGCGGCGTCGAGATGGGCGTTCCCGTGGTCGATCTTCTCGGGCCCGTGATGGAGACGGTGGCCAGCCACTACGAGCTGAAGCGCGAGTTCCGCCCCGGTCCCCAGCACGGCTTCACCGACGAGCACTTCCGGCGCGTGGACGCCGTGGAGTTCGCGGTTCGCCACGACGACGGCACCAACCTCCGCAGCCTCTACGAGGCCGACATCGTGCTCACCGGGGTCTCCCGGACCTCGAAGACCCCCCTCTCCATGTACCTGGCCCAGCGGGGCTACAAGACCGGGAACGTTCCCCTGGTGCCGGACATCGACCCCCCCAGCGAGCTCCTCGAGATCGACCCGAGCAGGGTCTTCGGCCTGACGCTGGACCCCGCGACCCTGGTGGCGATCCGCCGGGCCCGGCTGCGCTCGCTGCCGTCGCTGAACCGCCTGGCCTACGCGGATCCCGAAACCGTCGCCACCGAGCTGCGCTGGGCCCTGCGCTTCTTCCGCTCCCGGGGCTGGCGAAGCGTCGACATCTCCGGCAAGGCGGTCGAGGAGAACGCCTCCCGGATCCTGGAGCTGCTGGCAGCGGAGCAGGAGGTCGCCTTTCCGTAGGCGCCCTCCCAAGCCTCATTGCTCGGCGGCCGCGCGGCGCTGCTCTTCGAGCAGGGCCCGGGCGAACTTCGGCTTCACGATCGAGTAGAAGGACGGGACGATGGTGATCGCTCCCAGCATGTTGACGACCATCAGGATCACCAGCAGCTGCGCCATCTCGGCCTGGAAGCGAAGATTCGAGAACATCCAGAGAGCGATCCCGGCGACGATGGTGCTGGCGGTGAAGGTCACCGCCATACCGGTGGTGCTGATGGTCCGGCGCACGGCCTCGTCGATGTCCCCTTCGGTCTCCGCCACCTCCTGGCGGATCCGGTCCACGACGTAGATGGCGTAGTCCACCCCGATCCCCACACCCACCGACTGGACGGGCAGGGTGTTGATGTTGAGGCCCACGCCCTTGAGCGCCATGTAGGCGAGCGAGAACATCGTCGCGGTGCCGAGCTGGATCACGATGATGGTCCCGCTCCAGAGCGAGCGATAGGTGAGCGTCTGCAGCACGTAGATCACCAACAGGATCAGCGAGATGTTGGCGACGTGGCCCCGCTCCACCTCGTCGTTGATGGCGGCCAGGATGCCCATCACGCCTCCCGCCATCACGAACTGCACGCCTCGGGTCCAGGAGCTGGTGGGCTGGTACTTGGGGACGCCTTCCACGGCCTTGAGATCGTGGACGATCAGGTTCTTGGTGTGGGTCGCCACCGCGCGGATGCCGAGCTCATCGCTCTCCCACCAGGCGCTGACGTCGCCGGCATCCCACTCGGCGAGATCATCCGGCCAGAAGAAGTACTCGCCTTCCTCGGTGGCGTCGAGCTGCTCTTCGTAGTCGTACATGGCCGATTCGTTGAAATCGTCGAGCCACTCCGGGAGCGCGCTCGGGTTCGCGGGCGCGATCTCGACGTTCTGGTAGCTCCCGTCCCTCTTCCGGATCGAGATCCTCATGGTGTGGTTCCGCGGCGGAAGGATCGGGCCGATCATGTAGTAGAGCTTGTCGGCCAGGCTGTCGTAGGAGAAGAAGCCTTCGTCGGCTCCCGCCTCGTCCTTGTCGAGCCGCAGGTTCACCTGGCCGATCGGGTTGCGCTTGATGAACTCGCTGGCCGCCTTCACGGCTAGCATGATGGTGTCGCCCCGGTGGTCCGGGTAGAAGAAGGACAGGTTCGCCTTGCGGTTGTCGTCGGTCGTGTAGGGGCGCAGGAAGCCAGGCGGCCCGTTGGTCTTGAGCTGGAACAGCGCGCTCCGCACCGTCCCGGGGTGCCGCGGAAGGAAGTAGAACTTCGGGTCGCCGTAGTGGTTCTGGCGCCAGTAGGACTTGATGATCGGCGCGATCGAGACCGAGATGCCCATGGTGGTGTTCATCCCCATCCAGCGCTCGAACTCCTCCATGCGCTGGATCGGCTCCGGGTCCGCCGTGGCGTTCTCGCGGTCGCCGTCGGCGTAGACCACCATCGAGTCCACTCCGCCGAACTTCTCGGCGATCGCCGCCGTGGCGACGTTGAACTCGTGGTCGGGCCAGAGCAGGAAGGAGCCCGGGTTCGCCTCCCCGATCGTCGAGCGGGTGAAGACGATGTAGGTGGAGCCACTGAGGATGACGACCGCGGTGCCGGCCACGACGTACTTCCCGACGGGGTCGGTCACGGTCCGACCGATCCAGCCCATCGTGCGGATCATGAAGCCCGGCAGGTAGTGCTCCGGCTCGTGGGGCGGCGGCAGGAAGCAGATCATCACCGGGTGGAGAATCTCCACGGTGAAGATGATGGTGATGACCCAGAAGGCGCCGAAGGTGGCGAGGTCGCGCATCTGCGGGATCGAGGTGATCAGGATGACCAGTAGACCCAGGACGTCGGTCACGATGCCGAGGCTTCCCGGCACGATCAGCTCCGCCATCGCCACGGTGGCCGCCTCGACCTTCGCCTTCTCCTGGTCGTTGTCGAACTGCGGCATCAAGAGCTCGTAGTCCTCGAAGAAGCGCTCGGCCATTTGCACGGTGTGGGAGACCGCACGGGCGGTGATGATCATCGGGATCACCAGCACCAGTGGATCGAAGGTGATGCCCGTCCAGCCGGTGAAGCCGAGGCCCCAGATCGCCGTGGCCATGGCGGCGACGAAGGGGATCAGCACGCCGTGGAGCCGGCGGAAGTAGACGAGCAGCAGGCCGAAGGTGACGATCACGGTGAGCAGAACGAACAGTCCGATCTCGAAGGCGTGCTTGAGGATCCAGCCGGTGTGAATGGGCCCGCCGGAGATGTAGATCTTGTGCCTCTCGTCCTCCTCGACCGCCTTGATGCGCTGAACGTGCTCGAAGACGGCCTGGTAGACCTCGCGGCTGGCGAGACGATCGCCGATGAAGTTGGCCATGATGAAGGCGCCCTTCTCGTCCCGGCTCACCAGGCGGCCGAAGATGTAGGGCGGGTTCTGGCGCACGATGTCGCGAATCCGGTCGGCGTCCTCCTGGGTCTTCGGCTCCTTCTTGATCAGCACGTCCGAGGTGATGGCGCCGTCCGGCTCGATGGTCACCACGCGGGTACTGCCGTGGTAGAGCGACTGGACCCGGTCGTGATTCACCGGATAGGGTGGGTAGGCGCGGTCCAGCCTCTTGATCAGCTCGCGGGGCGAGATCTCCTCTTCGGCCTCCTCGATCTGGTCCCGGAGCTGGTCGCGCTCGTCGGTGTGGCTGTCGTAGGAGGGGAGTTCGGGGCCCGCCTCGACGCCGTCCAGGGACGTGGTGATGCGGCGGAGCTTGTTGAGCGTCTCGGGCGTGAAGATCGTCCCGTCCTCCACCACCAGGGCGATCGCCACCATGGCCGAGGATCCGAACGTCTTGGAGAACTTGTCCTGGGCGTGGATGAAGGGATGGTCGGGCCAGAGAGCGCGCTCGCTGGCGTCCACGCGCACCACCGGTCCGGGCAACGGCAATCCGAGCCCCGTCGAGATCGCGTTGACCGTCGGGTACAGGAAGAAGAGGGTGGTGAGAATCAGGAAGGCCGCGACGAACACGCGATACTTGACGATGAAACGCGCGACCTGAAGGGTGGTGGTTTCGCGAACGTGGTGCTCGGGTACTTTGGCCATGAGCTTCCTGCGCTGGTGAAGTCCATTGGGGGGGGTCCGGGCTCGCGGTCGACGGGCGAGCTGGAGGCACCGCGGCCCCACCCGCAGGCACCCAGACGCAGCCTATTTCCGATCGAATCGAAGAGCAAGCCCAATGAGCCTCCGATTCGAGTGGTGGCGGGTGTGGATCCCCGCGTTCGGGGTGGCGAGGCCCTCTCGCGCCTCGCCGGGGCGTCGGAGATGCGCCTTTGGCAGGGCAGCGGAGCTCCAGCGCCGGAGGCGCTCCGGGAGGGGGCTCGGGAGGCGATGCGGCGTGGGATACCGGTCGGCCACACGCCGAGAGTGCGGGTTAACCCAGCTCGCCCCTCGAGTCGGCTTCGATGCCACGGCAGCGCTCGAGGAACTCGCGGGGCCCGATCACGCGTGCGCCGCGGTGGCGCGAGCGGGCGGCCAGGCGCCGGTCTCCGGTGACCACGCCGAGCCGGGAAGGGTCCGGGGCGCTCTTCAGGCGCGATAGAAGCCACTCGTCGGCCGACGGCGCGAATACCACGCGCAGCCCCGGCGTCTCCGAGGTCGCGGGCGCCGCTCGCGGGCCGTCGAAGACGATCCACACCTCGGCTTCCGGGTCGTCGAAGGAGCTGGCCAGCTCGAGAAGCCGGGCGCGGGCGGTCTCCCGCCACCACTCTCCCCGATCCCTGCCCCGCAGGACTCCGGCGTGGAGCACGTTGAATCCGTCCACGAGCCAGATCGCCGGCTGCTCCACTTCAATGACCCCCATCCCTCCGATCCCTCCTATCCGCTCGAGATGGTAGGGACTGAAGGCTCCGACATTGTAGAGGCTGGCCCACGCCAGCCCGAAGGCCACCAGGGCCGCGGTGATCCCGACGCTCTGGAGCACGCCGGCGAGAAACGGCGGCAGGGATCGGTGCGCCATCGCAAATCCTCCTGTTCTCCGGTGTGCCCACCGGGTCCGAAGGATTGGCCGGGCGTGTGACAGCACCGGTCACGGGCCGGGGCTTGCAGTGCGCGGGAGCCTGCCTTACCCCAGAGCTCATGTCGGTGGTCAAGGTGGGCCTGATCCAGATGCGCTGCTCCGCCGATCCCGCGGAAAACCTGGCGCGCGCGCTTACCCAGGTGGAGGCGGCGGCCCTCCGGGGTGCGCGGATCGTGTGTCTTCCGGAGCTGTTCCGCTCCCGCTACTTCTGCCAGACCGAGGATCCGGTGCACTTCGAGCTGGCCGAGCCGATCCCCGGGCCCTCCACCGAGGTCTTGGGCAAGCTGGCCTCGGTCCATGAGATCACCTTGGTGGCGCCGCTCTTCGAGCGGCGCGCCGAGGGCGTCTATCACAACACTGCGGTGATCCTCGACGAGGGCGGAGCCGAGCGGGGTCGCTACCGGAAGATGCACATTCCGGACGACCCCCTCTACCTCGAGAAGTTCTACTTCACCCCCGGCGACCTCGGCTTCCAGAGCGTGACCACCCGGGCCGCCCGGCTCGGCGTTCTGATCTGCTGGGATCAGTGGTTCCCCGAGGCGGCCCGCCTGACCGCGCTCGCCGGGGCGCAGATCCTTCTCTACCCCACCGCCATCGGCTGGCAGTTCGACGAGGGCCCCGAGGTGGAGGCGGCGCAGCACGACGCCTGGGAGACCGTCCAGCGCGCCCACGCCATCGCCAACGGCGTCTTCGTGGCGGCCGTGAACCGGGTGGGTCGAGAGCCCCCTGCGGAGGCCGCGGGCTCGACCGCGCCGGGCGAGCAGGGCGGGATCCGCTTCTGGGGCCGGTCCTTCGTCGCCGATCCCTTTGGCCGGGTGCTGGCGCGGGCCTCGGACTGCGAGGAGGAGCTGCTGCTGGTGGAGTGCGATCTCTCCGCCGTGGAGAGCGTCCGACGCGACTGGCCCTTCCTCCGCGACCGCCGCATCGACGCCTACGCGGATCTCCTCCGCCGCTTCCGGGATTGAGGGCGGCCCGTGGGCACCTCCCCCCAGGCCGAGGGATTCCGCTGGCCGGCGGAATGGGAACCCCACCGCGCTACCTGGCTCGCCTGGCCGCACAACGAGGAGACCTGGCCCGGCCGTCTCGAGGCCGTCGTCGCGAGCTTCGTCGAGATGGTGAGGGTCCTGCACGGCGGGGAGCAGGTCTGCATTACCGTCCTGGACGCGGCCATGGAGGAGGCGGCCCGGGGCCGCCTCTCGCGGGCGGGGATCGAGACGGGCCTGGAGTTCCACCACTTTCCTACCAACGACGCCTGGATACGCGACCACGGCCCCTTGTTCGTGACCACCGGGAGCGAGGTGGCGGTGGTGGATTTCCGCTTCGACGCGTGGGGCCGGAAGTACCCGCCCTGGGATCTGGACGACCGCATCCCCCAGGCGGTCGCCGCCGTCCGGCGCATGCGGCGCTTCGGCGTGGAGGCCGTTCTCGAGGGCGGCTCGGTGGACGGGAACGGATGCGGCAGCGTGCTCACCACCGAGTCCTGCCTGCTGAACCAAAACCGCGGACCCGTACTGAGTCCGGACCGGGGGCGCGCATTGGACCCGCACCAGGGGACCTCCCGGATCCGAGAGGCGCTCGAGCACCTCCTCCACGACACACTCGGTGCCACCAACGTGCTGTGGTTGGCCGGGGGGATCGAGGGCGACGACACCGACGGCCACGTCGATGATCTTTGCCGCTTCGTGGACTGCTCCACGGTGGTGGCGGCATGGGAGGGGAATCCGCGGGATCCGAATCACGCGCCACTCTCCGAGAACCTGCGCAGGCTCCGGGAGATGCGCGACCAGGACGGGAAGCCGCTGTCGGTGGCGACCCTTCCCATGCCCCCTCCGCTGCGGATCGCAGGCCTGCGCTGCCCGGCCAGCTACGCCAACTTCTATCTGGCCAACGGCGTCGCGCTCGTCCCCGTCTTCGAGGTCCCGAGCGACGCCCGGGCCCTCGCGGTCCTCCGCGAGCTACTCCCCGGTCGCGACGTGGTTCCGATCCCGGCCCGGGAGCTGGTGGTGGGTCTCGGCGCCGTCCACTGCCTGACCCAGCAGGAGCCCGCTCACCTGTCACCGGTGGATCACCGGTAATCCCCCTTCCCCACGGGGCTTGCCGAGCGTCTAACGGTTCGGTGAAGAGATGCCGATTGAGACCAACGGTCTTGCCCGGGGGTCTCGCTGAGGCGCATGGACTTTCTCGCCATCATCGCCGTGGTCGTCTGCGTGGTGAGCTTCGCCCTACTCGGCGCGCGGCTGCTGGTGATGTGCGTGCGAAACGGCACACCGACGGGCATGCTCGGGATCGCGCTGCTGTTCGGCGGTGCCCCGGTGCTGGCCTTCGGCCTGCTCCTCTCCACCGTCGGCACCCGTCCGGCGACCGCCTACTGGGAGCTGGTGCACGCGGGCTATCTGATCAGCGCCGCCATCGGCGGTGTCTGCGTGATGCGCTTCGCCTACGAGGTCTACCATCCCGAGAGCCGGGTGCTTCCGTGGCTGACGGCGTGTGTGGCGGCCTACTTTGTCGTCTCCGCCTCCATCATTCCCTTCTCGGAGCCGATCGCGGGCGGCGGACCCGACAGGCTGCTGGGCCTCGGCAACGGCTTCCTGCTTTTCGCGATCTTTGCCTGGACCTCCGGCGAGTCCTTCCGCTACTGGAAGATCTACCGTCGGGTCCCCGATCTCGATCCCTTCGTGGTCGACCGCTTCCGCATGTGGGCGATCGCCACCGCGGCGGTCATCCCGGTGATCGCCCTTCAACTCCTCGCTCCCAAGCACCCGCTCGCCCAGGCTGCGAGCGGGTGCTTCGGTCTCACTTCCGTCGTCGCACTGTGGCTGGCCTTCCTGCCTCCCCGCCGGTATCGGCAGCGCCTGGCGGATTCGCCCGGCGGTGGTTCCGGCCGAGGGGCTTGACCGGCATCCTGCCCTCGCGGATCCTTCGGCCGACTCGCGGATCAATTCATGGAGCGGCCCGATGAATTTTGGCTTCACCGAGGAGCAGGAGCTGCTGCGCAGCGAGGTCCGGAAGTTCCTCGACGACAACTGTCCCCTGGAAGAGGTCCGGAAGATCTCGGAGTCCCCCGAAGGCTTCTCCAGGGAGGTGTGGAAGCAGATCGCCGAGCTCGGCTGGCTCGGTCTCACCGTCCCCGAGGAGCACGGGGGGGCCGATCTCGGCTGGGTCGATCTGGTGGTCATCCTCGAGGAGGCCGGGCGCACGCTCTTCCCTTCGCCCCTGATCTCCACCACGCTGGCGGCTGCCGCCATCCGCGAGAGCGGTAGCGCGGAGCAGCAGGCGCGTTGGCTCCCGCGCATCGCCGACGGATCGGCCATCGGGACGCTCGCGCTTCTCGAGGCGGACGACATCCAGGGTGCCGAGGGAATCCGGCTCCGCGCGACCGAGGACGCGACGCTTCTCGACGGCGAGAAGCTCTTCGTCTGCGATGCCGGGGCCGCGGATCTCTTCGTGGTGGCGCTGCGCTCCGGCGACGGACCGATGGACCTCCGCCTCGCGGTGGTCGAGCGCGGCGCCGAGGGGGTCGCGAGCGAGGATCTGCCCGGCATCGATCTCACCAAGCGGCTCGGGCGCGTCCGCTTCGACGGAGTGCGCCTCGCCCCCGAAGACCTGCTGGGAGGCGGTGGCCATGCGGGCGCCGTCACCACCCGCCTCCAGGACCTCGGCGCAGTCGCGGTGGCGGCGGAGATGGTCGGCGCCGCGGAGGCGGCTCTTCAGCTCACCGTCGGTTATTCCCAGGAGCGCGTCCAGTTCGGCCAGCCGATTGGCACCTTCCAGGGTGTCAAGCATCCCCTGGCCGAGATGTACGTGGACATCGAGTCCTTCAGGTCCCTGGTCTATTACGCGGCATGGTGTCTGGACGAGGGTCACGAAGACGCCGCCCTCGCCGCCTCGCGAGCCAAGGCCTACGCCTCGGAGGCCTTGGCCCGCATCGGCATCGATGCCATCCAGCTCCACGGCGGGATCGGCTACACCTGGGAGTACGACGCGCAGCTCTACCTGAAGCGGGCGAAGTGGGCGCGGCCCATGTTCGGGGACGCCGACTACCATTACGAACGTGTCGCATCACTGGGAGGTCTTTGATGGACTTCAACTTCACCCCCGAAGAGGAGGCCTTTCGCGCCGAGGTCCGCCAGTTCCTGGACGAGAATCTGCCGCCCGAGGGTGAGCGCGACCTCGCCTTCATGACCGGGTGGCAGCAGAAGGTCCGCGAGAAGGGCTGGGTGGGCTTCTCCTGGCCGAAGCAGGTCGGCGGTGGCGGGGGCAGCATCGCCGAGCAGGTGATTCTCAAGGAGGAGATGGCGAGGCGGAAGGCGCCGCCCCTGGGCAACTGCTTCATGGGTCTCGCCTGGGTCGGCCCGTCGCTGATCGAGTACGGCACCGAAGAGCAGAAGAAGCGCTTCATTCCCGAAATCCTCGACGGGACCTACCAGTGGTGCACCGGCTACTCGGAGCCCGATTCCGGCAGCGACCTCGCCTCCCTCAAGTGCAAGGCGGTTCGGGAGGGCGACGAGTACGTCGTGAACGGGCAGAAGACCTGGACCTCCATCGCCATGTGGTCGAAGTGGATGATCCTGCTGGTGCGCACCGACTTCGACGCCGAGCACCGGCACAAGGGGATCACCTGTCTCCTCGTCGAGATGGACACCCCCGGCATCACCGTGAACCCGATCAAGAACATGTCGGGGGGAACCATGTTCGCCGAGGTGTTCCTCGACGACGTCCGGGTTCCCGTCGAGAACCGGCTGGGAGAAGAGGGCGAGGGCTGGCGGGTCACCATCACCGCACTGGCCCACGAGCGCTCGGGCATCGCCGAGGTGACGAGCCTGCAGCGGAGTCTCGAGTCGATCCGCGAGCTGGCCCGGAGCTGCGTCCGCAGCGGCAGGCCCGCCGCCGAGGACCCGCGAATCCGCCGGCGCATTGCGGAGGCGGACGCGCGCATCGAGGCGATGCGCCTCAACGGCTTCCGCTTCCTCACCAAGCAGCTGCGCGGCGAGAAGCTCGGCAGCGAGACCTCCATCAACAAGCTCCTCCGCGCCGACCTGGAGGTAGAGCTCGGAGAGCTGGCCCTCGAGATCCAGGGAAGCCGCGGGCCGCTGGCCCGGGGAGCCGACCTGGTGCCCGATGACGGCAAGTGGCAGCACTTCGCCCTCTCCTGGGCGGAGGTGGTGATCGGCGGCGGCACGCCCAACATCCAGAAGAACATCATCGCCGAGCGAATCCTCGGCCTGCCCAAGGACCCGTGAGCGAACGGCGCGTGTGATGGTTCGCTTCTGGATCGTCATCGTCATCATCGTTCTCGGCTACACCGTTTGGCGTCGCCTTCGGGGACGCGTTCGGCGCACGGCGATACGCGCCGGCAGCCAGGAGCAGGCCCTGCTGCTGCGGCTGCGCTTGCCCGAGAGCCAGGCCGGTGACGAGACGCCCACCATCGTCGCCCTCGAGGAGGCGATCGAGGGCGCTCTGCGGGAACACCGGGCGGGGGAGTTCGATGGCCACGATCTCCGGGACGGGGTCTGGACGCTGTACCTGTACGGTCCCGATGCGAATCGGATCTTCGAGAGCGTCGCGGAGGTGGTGCGCGCAGCCCGGCTCGATCCGAGCTCTCACGCGGTCCTGCGCTTCGGCGGACGCGGCGCCAAGGAGGAGCGCATCCCTCTGGTTTGAACAAGCGGGGACGTTGTTGAACGTAAGCGGGGACGTTGTTGAACGTTCAATTTCTCGGAGAAATTGAACGTTCAACAACGTCCCCGCTTACGTTCAACAACGTCCCCACTCGCTGCCTAGACGAAGCGCTTGATCCAGTCGTCGAGGGTGACGGTGAAGCCGGAGGCATTGCGGTGGCCGCCTCCGCCGAAGTTGGCCGCGAGCTTCGAGACGTCGAAGTCGTCCACCGAGTAGATCGAGATATCGACTTGTGTGGCGGTGAGCCGGTAGACGACGCCGCACGGCGTGCCGTATCTGGCACGGCTGGCCAGCTCGTGGCCGATCTGGCTGCGATGGGAGCGGGCGTCCACCGCCTCGACGCGAATCGTTCCCAGCGAGATGGGGTGCGCGTGGTGGAGAGCCTGGTCGACTTCGATTCTCTGCGCCCGGACGATCGGCACCCCCTCGCTGGCCAGTTGCTCCACCGGGGTCTCGGCGAGTTGGTCCCAGACCTCGAAGCTCCGAGGATGTGAGCCGATCGCCGCATTGACCTCTTTCGAATTCGGAAGCTCCCAGGTCCAGAGGTCCTGATCCTCGACGTAGCGCAGAAGCGCGGGGATCTCCGCGTCCGGGTGGAAGTGCCGCCAGGCGAGAATGGCGCCGGAGTGGCCGAGGTCGAAGTGGACCACGTGCCCGTCCCGCTGGAAGCTGTTGTAGAGCCCGGGGTCCGACTCGAAGCGATCCCGAGCCGATACGTGGTGATCGAGGATGGTGATCTGGACCGCGCTTTCGGCGAGTCGTCGGAGCGGTTCCAGCGGCGGCGCGATGTCGACGAAGACGACCTGGTTCCCCTCGAAGTCGCGGGCGCGCAGCGGGTCTTCGTGACCCCTGGCGATGTAGAACGCCTCGCTTCCCCAGGCCTTCCACGTCGCCCATGCGGCACCAAAGCCGTCGGGACACCCCGCGTGATAGATGCACACCTGACGCACGGCACCAGAGTAGCCGATCGGGCCTGGCCACGTGCCGCTCCCGGGTCCGTCTCCGTCGCCACCTGCCGCTGCGATCACTGCGGTAATCTCCCGGTCGTGGCCGTCGAACGCGAGATCCGTTTCCTGGTGACCGAGGGGACGCCGCCCCGCCGCGGTCGCGAGATGGTCCAGGGGTACTTGCTGCGCGGGCGCCTCAGTGCCCGGGTACGGCTGATCGAGGGGCACGAGGCCTGGCTGACGCTGAAGGTGCCCAGCCGCGAGGGGCGCCGTGAATGGGAACGCCGTGTGCCTGTGTGGCTCGCGCGCTGGCTGCTGGCCCTTCGCCTGCCGCAGGTGGAGAAGCTCCGGGCCGTGGACGGGGATCTCGAGATCGACCAGTACACCTGGCCCCCGGGCCTGGTGGTCGTCGAGTGCGAGCTCTCCGAGGGCGCCGGGCCCCCGCTCCGCGATCGCGAAGCTTGCAGCGCCTGGATGGAGGCGCGCCGCCCCGGATGGGTGAAGGCCTGGCGCGACGTGACCTCGGATCCCTCGATGACGGCTGCGAGGCTCGCGCGGCGGAGGTCCTAGCCTCCGTCGCGGTCATCCCTCGAAGGCGAGGCCGCGAGCCTCCCTCGCCATCAGGCGAACCTTCTGCCGAGCCAGTCCAGCAGGATGTGGTTCAGCTCGTCGGGCTTTTCCTGCTGGGTCCAGTGACCGCACTTCTCGATCATCGCGGTCTCTAGATCCGTCACCAGGGAGGACATCCCCCCCGCCATCTCCGGTCGCAGCACCGGGTCCCACTCGGCGGTCACCATCAGGCTCGGCACCTCGATCTTCTCGGTGCCGACCTCGGGCGCCGTCTCCCAGTTCCGATCGAAGTTGCGGTACCAGTTTACGCCGCCCGTGAAGCCGGTCTTCTCGAAGGTCGCGATGAAGACCTCGACTTCCTCGTCGGACATGATCGGCTCTCCCGGGGGGTCGATCTCCCGGATGCGGAGGAAGGGATTCAATTCGAACCCCCCCTGTCCGTCTCGTTCCTCGTCGGGGGCCTTCTGCCCGGAGAAGGCGGCGACGGCTGCGCCCGGCTCCACGCCGCCGCGCATCAGCTTCTCGAAGACGGCGCGCGTGTTCGCCGCGAGCATCGGATCCGCCACTCCCAGCTCCTGGAACCAGAGGATGTACAGCTTCTCGTCCCGGCCTCCGACCATCCTGCGCATCACCGCGGTGGGGGGCTCGGCCCCGCGCGGGGAGTAGGGCGTGTTCACGCCGATCACGCCCGCGGTCCGCTCGGGATGCAGGATCGGCATCGCCCAGACCACGAACCCGCCCCAGTCGTGGCCGCAGAAGACCGCCTTCTCGATGCCGAGTGCGTCGAGAAGGCCGGCCATGTCGCCGCACAGGTGGTGGATGTCGTAGTCGGCGATCGCCTCGGGCCGATCGCTCGCGCCGTAGCCCCTCTGGTCCGGCGCGATGGCCCGGAAGCCCGCTTCGCCCAGAGCCGTGAGCTGATGGCGCCACGAGTAGGCGAGCTCGGGGAATCCGTGGCAGAGCACCACCGCCGGGCCGCTTCCGGCCTCGTGGACGGAGAGGGTGATCTCCGGGATGCGGGCGCCGTCGCGCGTGCGTCGCGGCGCGAGGGTGACAGGTGTGGCGGGGGGGAAGGCGGTCATGGCTTCTCCGCTGCGGGTGTCGCCGGTGCGCAGGTCGCGTCGGGCGGGCCTGCCGGCGTGTGCGGCCGGCGAGTATACACGGGCCCCGGAGCGGGGGCTGGGTTAGCTTCCCGCGCTTCGAGGTCGCCCCCATGCACACGGCGTGCGCCGTCCAGCAAGCGAGCCACGGTAGAGACTGGTGCGAGTGGATCGAAAGGCTGCGCGAAGCGCCGCTTTTCTGGTGGCTCGACAGCGCCCAGCTGAGCCCCCGCCTGGGCCGCTACTCCTACGCGGGAGCCGATCCCTACCTGGTGGTGCGCGGCTTCGGGGATCGCATCGAGCTCGACGTGCGGCGCTCGGTGCGTCCGGACCTGCAGCCGGGGAGATCGGTTCTCCTCGACCGGCCCCTCGACGCGCTCCAGGGTCTCCTTCCCCCTCCACCCTCGGCTGGCGACGATCCGCACTTCCCATTCCTGGGCGGTGCCGTCGGCTACTTCGGATACGAGCTGGCGGCGGGCTTCGAGCCCGTCGCGCTTCGCGCCCTCGACGACCTGGGACTTCCCGATCTTTGCTGGCTCTTCGTCGACCGGCTCCTCGCCTTCGATCACCTGGAGGGGCGGATCCGCTCGATCGGACTCGGCTTCGCTTCCGATGCGGATGCCGCCCGGGAGAGGGCGGAGCGCGCGGCGGCCCGGCCCCTGCCCCGCGCGGTACCCCGTCCCCTGAGGAGTCTCACCCAAGATGGGCGACGAGTTGTCCCACTCTTGGGTCAGACTTCTAGAGGACGCACCGCTCCCGGGGACGGGAGCTCGGACTTCGACGAGGCCAGCTACGGGAAGGCGATCGTTCGCGCCAAGGAGCACATCGAAGCCGGCGACGCCTACCAGGTGTGCCTCACTCGTCGCT
>Ga0255055_10002127_pt1 | contig 14105 bp, 8 predicted proteins | sample JV7_2_27_MG_FD_188633 | JGI IMG/M metagenome (GOLD analysis project Ga0255055, IMG submission 188633) | Seawater microbial communities from Jervis Inlet, British Columbia, Canada - JV7_2_27 | ecosystem: Environmental > Aquatic > Marine > Inlet | place: Canada: British Columbia | collected...
GTTTGATGAGGGAGGGCTGGCCATGGCAGCTATGGCTAAGCTATTGAGGCACCGCCAGACGAAAGAGGCGGCTAACAGATAGGCTGGGCCTAAGGCGGCAGTAATCAGCTCTCTACTCTACCCTTTTTTCTTATGATTTTATGCGTTTAGAATTCAACTTTGAAAATGTATAAAAATGAGTCCTTGCCAGCTTAAGCCGGAAAACGACAGTTCAAGGCTCCCGGAGGACGATTCAGGCCGGAAAACGACAAGTCCTGCTGGAGGGCAGAATTAAAAAAGGGAAACAAAGTTCATTTGAAACTCGATTTCCCTTAGGCAAAAATCTCTTTTAAGGTTTAGCTTAAGTTATCCAATTCTTTTAAAGAGACAGAAGGCGGTCTTTGTATCGCCTTTTGTATCATAGTAGCATTCTTTGTAATCCCAGCCGCTGTCGAATTTGCTGTTCATAAAATCGGTGAAACGGCTGTCGAAACTCCCTTTTTCGTATGAAAAGCTTTCAAAATGATATTTCTTTTTTTCCGGCATTATTCTCACCACCTCTCTGGGGCTGATTTTCGTCGCGCCCTTTATGTTAAATAGTATAATCCTTAATTGAGTTCGATTCAAGTGGGGGAAAATCGGGCCCATAAATTTATAAGTTTCTATACCGCCCCAACTTTGCGAAGCTAAAAGATTAACCGGCAAAGCCCGCATCAGCGCATTTTCCAAAATTTCGCCGGGCAGTAATTCCGGTGTCAAAAATCACTCAAGTTAATCTAAATATTGCCGATATTTATCTTGAGGGTGTCTTTTGCGGACACACTTGCTCACATCTGTGAGCCTCCTTTAAGGGGCGGTCGGTGGGCGGCCGCCCCAAACCTCTCAAAGAAAATTTAAAAAGAGGAAATGTTTTGGATAACATCATTTTTATAATCATAAGCATCTTTGTAATCGCTTTTGTTCTCTGGTTGTCCCTTCCCGGTAAAATCGATCAAGACCAACAGCGCAATGATTAAAATTTTAGCAACCGCATTGACCTTTATTCTATTTTTCCTGGCCTATGCTTCCTCCGGGGCCTTCTAATCCAATTTTAATACATTCCTAAAATTAGTCTTACGGTTTTTATGGCATGTCTCTAAAAGAGGACGTCCCTTACCGATCCATTGTCCGGTAGAAGAATTTTGACATTTTTGGCCGATTGGCGTAAAAAATGTTTTGGTCTGTTTGCCATCATTCAGTTACGCCACAACTCCAATTCTTCAGCAGCCAGGAGCCTGACCAGCTCTTGAAAACCTGAATTCAAAGCATGAGGGGGAAAGGCATGAGGGTTTTTAAATGGATTATGGGGATCTTGCTGGGGTTGATTCTTGTTATCTTTGTCGGTGTTTACGCGTATCTGAGATCTACGCTCCCGGATTACAACGGAGAAATTATTGTACCGGGAGTAATTAAACCGGTTGATATCATCCGCGATTCCTACGGCATGCCCCATATTTACGCCCAAACCGATGCGGATGCCTATTTTGCGCTGGGTTTCTGTATAGCCCAGGACCGGCTTTTTCACATGGATTTAATGCGCCGGGCGGCCCGCGGAAAGCTGGCCGAGGTCCTCGGCCAGGAGCTCATTCCGGTTGACAGATTCTTCAGAACAATTACGGCCGGCAAATCTTTTGAAGAGATCGCCGCCGCCTATAAGCCTGTGACAATTTCCGCCGCCAGGGCCTACGCAGCGGGAGTCAACTACTTCATAAAGCATCACAAGGGTCCGCTTCCACTTGAATTCACCATCCTGGGGTATACGCCCGGACCCTGGCAGGCTTCCGATGCAGTGGCAATCCAATACGTCATGGCTGAAGACCTCAACACGGCCTTTAGCGTTGAGATGCTGCATGCGGCTGTTATCGAAAAAGTTGGCGCAGAGATGGCGCACGAGATTTTTCCGGATTATGCTGAAGGCTATCCGACGATCGTCCCGCAGGGTTCAAGCGCACTTGACTTTCTTAAAACGCTGAATCTCGCCAGGGATATTCGCGGAACCGAAGGCGGCGGCGCCAGCAACTCCTGGGTTGTCTCGGCAAAGAAATCGGCAACCGGGGGAGCGATTCTGGCCAACGATCCCCACCTGGGTCACGGGGCCCCCGGCATTTGGTATGAAGCTCATATCGTGTCCCCTTCGCTGAATGTCTCCGGAGCTTTGCTTCCCGGAGTACCCTTTGTCATTATTGGCGCCAATGAGCATGTAGCCTGGGGTTTTACCAACGTCATGGCCGACGATGCGGATTTCTACATCGAGAAGCTAAACCCGGCCAATCCCGACCAGTATGAGTTTATGGGGCGCTGGGAAGACATGCGGATCAAGGAAGAAGTCATCAAAGTAAAGGATGCAGATGATATAAAGTTCAAGGTCAGACTCACCCGCCATGGCCCCATCATTGATGAGATAAACAAATACAAGGAGTTCCAAAGCACGGCCCTTGCCATGCGCTGGACAGCTTATGAGGTGCTGCACGCGACCCCTTTTTACTACCTCAACACTGCCCGGAGTGCCCGGAGCGTGGATGATATCGAAAAAGCGGCAGCGCATTTCAAATGTCCCGGGCAAAACTGGGTGTATGCCGATGATAAGGGCAACATCGGGTTTTGGGCGGCTGTCGCAATCCCCATTCGAGACGGGTTTTCCGGAGCGGTTCCGGTTCCCGGCTGGGACGGAAAGCATGAGTGGAAAGGCTATGTTCCAACCGCACAGCAACCGCATCTCAAAAATCCAGACCGGGGCTGGATCGCCACGGCCAACAACAAGCATGTGGGAGATGATTACCCCTATCCTATATCCCACTATTACGCCATGCCGGATCGCTATGTACGCATAGAGGAGATGCTCACTGCCAAGCAGGAGTTTGACACCCGGGATTTCGCTAAAATGCAGGCTGATTTTTATGTCGTGCTTGCCAGAGAGTGGGTCCCGATGATGCTGGCAGCGCTATCCGCCAAACAGTTTTCAGAAAATGAAAAAAAGGCGATTGCGGCCTTAAAGAGTTGGAATTTTGTGGCCGGCGCCGAAGACATAGCGTCTGCGGTATTTCATGCAACCATAAATGAGATGATAAAAAACACCTTTAAAAAATGGCTCGGAGAAGATCTGTACGGGCAATATCTGAAAAATAAAGATCTGGCATTTAACGCCATGCGTAATCTGATTGCCGCAGACCGCAGCCGCTGGTTTGATGATCCCGATACGGCTGAACAGGAAGGCATCAACGACCTCATCGGCAAAAGCTTCAGAGCAGCCGTTGTTTATCTTGATGAAAAAATGGGTTCAAATGTTAATGATTGGAAGTGGGGCAAACTTCACAGCCTGACCCTTTATCACCCCTTCGGCAAGAGTTCGTCTCTGATGGGATACTTCATGAACATCGGGCCCTATCCCATGGGCGGCAGTTTCGGCACCGTAAATCCCCAGCCATACAAATTAACAGAGCCCTGGGAAGGATACCACGGCGCCTCGCTGCGCTATATTGTCGATTTTGCCGATCGAAAAAATTCACAGCGGGTGATACCGGCGGGGATTTCGGGAAATTTTATGAGCCCCCATTATGACGACCAGGCCGAACTCTGGCGTACCGGACAATACAGACCGTTTGTTCTGGATCGGGAAAGTGTCGAAGCGGATGCGCGCTACCGATTGAAAATGCTGCCTCAATAAAAAGCGGCTTAAGAGATGCTATTCATCTCCCAACCATGACAGATCCGGTGTGTTGCGGTGCCAGCCGGTGCTCTGCTGGAAAGCATATCCGATGTTCAGGATGACTTCCTCCTGAAAGGGCTTGCCGTATATGAGCAGGCCGATGGGCAGGCCCTGGCTGGTAAGTCCGCAGGGCACATTCAGGCCGCATAGATTTAAGGTGTTGCCGATGCTGGTATTGCGCAGATACAGCGCATTGTAGTTCAGGTAAGTATCGAGGTCGGCATCCACCACAGCTACTGGTTTGGCCGGCACGCAGGTGGTGGGCACCAGCAACGCATCGATATCTTTGAGAACATTGTATACTCTGGCCCGCAGGCGTTTGGACGCAAGCATGTTTTCCAGATAGTTCGCGGCGGTGATATCCTTGCCTTTGATCATGCGCTGACCCACTACCGGATCCAGCTGGTCAAAGTTTTCCTCCAGCCACTTTTTGTTAAGCGTATAGCCTTCGGATGCGATAAACACCCCGCCCGGGTTCAATTTTAAGGCCTCGGCCGCTTCCGGAAACTCGATACAGGACACAACAGCACCCAATTCCTTAAAAACACGGCCGCATGCGCGTACGGCTGAGGCCACTTCCGGATGAATGTCATCAAAAAAGACGGTTTCGGCAAATGCCAACCGCATTCCTTTTAAACCGCTTTTCAGATCCTTGAGGACATCCTGCGAACCCAGGCCTAATGTCGTATCGTCATTAATGTCGGGGCCTTGCATACTCTGATACACCAGGGCCGCATCTTCCACCGAGCGGGCCAGAACTCCCATCGAATCCAGGCTCCAGCTCAGGGGATACACACCGGCCCGACTGACCCGCCCGACAGTGGTCTTGAGCCCTGCGGTGCCGCAAAGCGCTGCCGGAACGCGTACAGAACCGCCGGTGTCTGTCCCCAGGGCCATGGGCACCAAACCCGCGGCGACTGCCACCGCCGATCCGCTGCTGGAACCGCCCGGCAGGTAATGGCTTTTGCTCCATGGATTGTGAGGAGTTCCGTGGTCGTGGTTGATCCCCACCCCGCTAAAGGCAAACTGAACCGTGTTTGTTTTACCCAGCAGGACCATACCGGCCTGATCAAGCCTGCGGATCACCGCCGCATCTTCGGCGGCAATATGCTCCTCGAAAATTTTGACCCCGGCGGTGGTCGCCAGTCCTTTGACATCAATGAGATCTTTCACGGCATAAGGGATGCCCTGCAATGGGCCCCGGTCATTGCCTTCCTTAAAAGCTGTGTCGGCAGCCTGTGCCATGTCCAGTCCTCTTTTGGTGCACAGCAGTCGGTAAGCATTCAGCTGATCTTCCAAACAGTTGATACGGGAAACAAAATGCTCAACCAGTTCAAGGCAGGTTATTTTACGCTTGCGGATGAGAGCGGACAGCTCGGTAACGGTCTGGTAGTGCAGGGGCGTAATTGTCATGATTTATCTTCCTTTCCAAATTGGTAACCAATTCGTGTTCTTCAAATTCAGGGCTTTGTGCCTTTGCCCCCGGGAAGCAGCCAACAGAAGCCCAGGCATAACAGGGAGGCCGCCAGAACAATCCAAAAGACAACCGAAACACCAGTAACAATTGCTTCCTGCAGGATCGTCTGCACTTCATCCGACAGAAGCGCCTGTACCTCGGGTAGAAGGATATTTTCGATATTTGCCTTTATAGTGGAAAGAAGCGCTTGCGGGATCGTTTCCGCCAGGCCGGAATGGAACATGGCGTCTGTGGCCTGTGCAATTTTTGATATGACAAAGCTGCCGCAGATACCAATACCGACGGTTCCCCCCAATGTACGCGCGAATTGATGTGACGTTGTCGCCACACCCAGATCGGAAATGTCAATGCTGTTCTGGACCACCACTAAAGTTGTCAGGGTGACAAATCCCATTCCAATTCCGATCACAAAAAAAATCAGTAAAATCGTCAGCATTGAAGTATGGGTTGTAAAAAAAAGGCAGGCACCGCATCCCAGGACCAGACAAACGGCTCCCATCAGGGCGGAGGCCCTGTGCCCCAAAATATTGAGAACTTGTCCTATCACCAGCGAACCAAGCGACCAGCCCAAACTAAGCGACAGTATACCCGCTCCCACCATCATGGGCGATTTGCCCAGGGCGCCCTGGATATAAAGCGGCACAAATGCAAAAAGAGCAAAGATCGTAAAACTGCTGAGAAACACGGCACCATTTCCGATCCTGAATCCTTTGATTTCAAAAAAACGCAGCGAAAGAATCGGTTCTATGGTTCGCTTTTCAACATAATAAAACCCGCCTGCAGCCAGGACACATACGATCGCGAGGCTGATAATTGGAATCGAATGCCATTCATAGGTGCGTCCGCCCAGTAAAAACACGATCAGCAAAGACAGAATAAACACAGACAGCAAAACCACACCCGGCAAATCCAGATATACTTTTTCTTTTTTGGCACGCGTTTCGATTAGATAGACAGCAATGCCGGCCAGCGATAACAAACCAAGGGGTACATTAATAAAAAAAATCCAACGCCAGGAAAAATATGTGACGATGAATCCGCCCAGCATCGGTCCTAAAATACTGGCAACTCCCCAGATGGAGCTGGCCAGTGAAAGGGTCTTGCCGCGTCTTTCCGGTGGTGAAACATCGGAAAGTGCAATATAAACCAATGAAAAAGTGCCTCCGGCCCCGATCCCCTGAAATACCCGGGCAACAATTAAAAATGTCATATTGGGAGACAGTCCGGCAAAAACAGAAGCCATTATGAAAATTGTAATAGAAACAATAAAAAGAGTCCTGGTTTTATGCAGATCCGCCAGTTTGCCGAAGATGGGCAGCGACACGGCGCTTGCGAGGAAATAAACAGAGTACACCCAGCTGTACAGGTGCATGCTGCCAAGCTCGGCTACAATGGTGGGCATAGCTGCCGATACGATCAAGGCGTCCATTGCCCCTAAGAATAGCGCCAGCAAAGCCGCCGCTATGATGTAAATCCTTTTACCCGGATCTAAATTGTAGTTGAGGTCTGTTGACATCTTTGTAATATCTGTTTGTTTTTGGACCTGGTCTTGAGTTCGATCGCCGGCCAGATTTCAGTTCCTATAGCTGGTGCGTACCTTTTGTCTTTACGATGTTGTGTGCTATGATGTGCGCAGGCTACGAATGGTTTAAAATCTTCGTTTATACTCTGGCGGTTTATAGCGCAGAACTGTGTTGAATCCAACAATCTTTACTTTTTTTTATAAATCGGTAACGGAAAGCAAAGATGAATTTATCATTTTCCGAAGTCCAATATGACCTGCGTTCGGGAATTATCGAGTTCCGGGCCGGACATCCGGACCTTGCATTGCTGCCGGCGGCCGGTTTGCTGCAGGCCACCCAAGTTGTGCTCGAGCGTGAGGCGCCGCAAGCCTTATCTTATGGAGCCGAGCAAGGACCGCGTTGTTTGATTCGGCAGCTGTCTGCCTGGTTGGAGCGTATGGAAGGTGAAAAGCCCCCTTCGGAGCAGGTGATGATTACAGGAGGCGCATCACAGGCCCTGGATATGCTCTGTTTGTTGCTGACCAAACCCGCTGATATTGCATTGGTGCAGTCCCCGACCTATCATCTGGCGCTGCGCGTGATGCGCGATCACAAATTGGAGTTGGTGCAGGTCCCAAGCGACGAGGAGGGAATGCAGATAAATGGCCTGAAAAAGACTCTAGAGTCGCTGCAACGCCGGGACAAACAGCCGCGCCTGCTTTACCTGGTGTCAACCTTCAGCAATCCGAGCGGCACGACGCTAAACGTTAAGCGTCGCCAGGCACTGGCAGAACTGGTCCGGCAATATGATTTGCTCGTGGTGGAAGATGATGTGTATTATCAATTGTGGTATGACATATCTCCGCCACCACCGATCTGCAGCCTGTCAGCGTCTGAATCGGTCATACGATTGGGATCTTTTTCCAAGATTCTGGCTCCGGGACTGCGCCTGGGGTGGATGCTTGCCGCACCCGAAATCGTTCAGCGTTGTGTCAAAAGCGGCGTCCTGGACAGCGGAGGCGGCCTGGGTCATTTTACAGCACACGTTGTGGCCGCCTTTATTGAGCTGGGGCTGCTGGATGAGCATGTTGAAACGTTACGTACCCAATATCAAAAGCGCCGCGATGCGCTGCTCGATGCCCTGGCGGAGTATTTGCCCCGGGATTGTCATTGGACGACACCGCCAGGGGGGTTCTTTGTCTGGTTACGACTACCAGAAGGGATCAGCAGTGCCGTGTTTTTGCAATCCGCGGAAGATGCAGGTGTTTCGTATGTGCCCGGCACTGAATTCTTTGCGCACAGTGGCGGTGAGAACTACTGCCGCTTGAATTTTACGATGGTATCTCTCAATGAATTAGAAGAAGGTGCACAGCGGTTGGGTTCAGAGTTGCGCAAATTCCGGCCGTAAATTCAAAATATTGAAACTTAAATCATAACAGACAGCATCTGTCGCCTTGCAGGGGGCACTGACAATTCTCTGCAATCTTCCATGTAAAAACCCAAAGTAATCTTCGTTCAATATCATTTAATAATTAAAAACAATCTTAAAACCCGCTCGAATCAATCCCAGCGCATTTGTAAGACATTGTTGTTATCCACTATCACCCGGGTGCCCAATCTCCTCCCTTCCCGGTTTAAAATATCCTTTAGCCACAGGGTGTCCTCGCTGGAGGCGCGATTCACGCGAAAGCGTCTCATTTGAGTCGCTATCATTTTCAGGTGACTTAGTTTTCCGTTTGATGGATTTACGGTCACAAAATACATCAAAGACAAATCCGCCCGATATGCTTCATAGCCGCTGATTCCCTCATAGTCATTTATAAAGTCGCCGCAGCCATATAAAATCAGCTTCTGCTTATAAACTTCAATGCCTTTGACATGATGGGATGAATGTCCGTGAATGATGTCAACCCCCGCCGCATCAATCAATCGATGCGCAAACTTTTTTTGAGCATTGGGAACTTTATAACCCCAATTGCCGCCCCAATGAATTGAAGCCACAACGATATCATTTTGCTGTTTGATCTTTTGCACAGTTTGCGCGATGCGATAAACGGTACCATCAGACAGGTCTTTTAGCAGGTTTACACCGGGTTGATCGGCGGTTGCAGCCCAGCTTGAGGGAATTCCGCTTGACTCCAGGCCAAAGGAAAACATTAACACCCGTCCTTTGCCCGGTATCGCCATCACGGCCGGTGCCGCTGCGGCGTTCAGATTGCGGCCGGCTCCTGAACTGATGATATTCGCCTTTTTCAATGTTTGCAGCGTTTCCAGGAGCCCTGAATATCCCCAATCCAGAACGTGATTGTTGGCAAGGGAACAAAAATCTATCCCGGCCCGGGTTAAGACCGGGAGATTCTGCGGATGCATCCGGTAGTTTATGCCTTTGTTTTTCCAGTAATCGTTACTCGCCGTTACGCTGGTTTCCAGGTTGATTAACCTCAGGTCCGGTTTGCGGCGTTGCAGTTCTTCAAGAGCATCTCCCCAGATGTAGGAAAAGGCGGTTGGCCGCGGAATGGGTCCATTGGCTTCCTCGGCGATCTGCACGTATCCTTTGGCACTTTTCAGGTATCCTTCATAGATAACCGGATCACCGGGGTGCGGCAGCACCTGGTCGATACCCCTGCCGGTCATCACGTCACCGGTCATAAATAAAGTGACATTGCTGAGTGTTTTTAATGATTTATCTACAGCTTTTTTATCGGAAATCGTCATTCCTCCCAGCCTATGGCCATCTGCTGAAATTCCTTCTTCAAGTCCCGGTAAGATCAAGACACCACAGAAGGTAAAAATCGCTGCGAAAAGGTAAAACAGAAAATTCTTTCTTTGCATCTAAGCATCCCGGTCAGTATATCCTGGAGGGTTCGCTTCTAAGCGGATTGTTATCTAAAAAAGCAAGGTGACTTACCCCTAAAAATGAACATCGCGGCAGGTTCGGTCAAGAATTTTTTAGAAAGGTTACCGGGTTTTTCTGATGCCTGTCATAATGAAGCTTCCGGGGGCAGTCGTGTTGCGCAATAATCGGATGTGGAAAAAGATAGGGCGCTTCGGTTTTAAGTTCGCGGGGATTGATCTAATCGAGATAATTTAAGCAGCATTTTTATGTTTTTTTAATTCGGCTTTAACTGCTAACCCAATTTTTTGAACCGTGTAAGGCTTTTTGACATACTTTCCGGCCCCAAGTTGCTGGGCTTCTTTAACTCTACCTGTTTCCGAAAATCCGCTGGCGATAATCGCTTTTTGCTTCGGATGCAACTCAATGATGCGCTTATAGGTTTCTAAGCCGTCAATTCCCGGGGGCATGATCATATCCAAAACGACCAGGTCTGCGGTTTCTTTCTTTAGAAACGCAACCGCGTCTTTACCGCATTTTGCTGTTTTTACGGAATAGCCCAGTTTGGACAATATTTTTGAGGCGATTTCTCTTTGCTCTTTTATATCATCGACCACTAGGATTGATTCTCCATGACCCTGGCAATCAACGGATTTTTGGGTGCGCTGATTTTCAGCGTTTTGTTCTCTTGTCACCGGAAAATAAAGCTTGAAAGTGGTCCCCCTTCCAAGGCTGCTTTCGACATGGATGTATCCTTTGTGATCCTTGACGGTTCCCCACACGACGGCCATACCCAGACCGGTTCCACTTCTGCCCATTACTTTTTTCGTATAAAATGGTTCAAATATTTGACCGATCTCCTCCTGAGGTATGCCGACCCCGGTATCAGTTACCGTTAAAACCACATAATCACCTTCTTCGACATCATCGTAACCTATTATGGGTTTATCTACATATTGATTTTCGGCCGTTATAATAACCTGTCCGCCTTCGGGCATGGCTTCGGCAGCATTTGAAACTAAATTCATCATTGTTTTTAAAAGGTGCACGGGAGATCCTTTTATATTTAAAAGTGCGGAATCAAGATGCGGTTGCACCTCTGCCAGCGGGTGAAATGATTTCAGTTTGGCGAACTGCGGGCTATCAAGATACTCGGTTATAATATCATTAAGATTTAAAATTTCGGAAATGGATACACCTCTTCTTGCCAGGGTTAATAAATCCTGAACAATTGCAGCAGCCTTTTTGCCGGAATCCTGAATGGTCTTAATGGGTTCGATGAGCGGACTATCTTCGGGAAGGTCCAATAATAATAAGTCCGGATAACTGACAATACCGGATAGGATATTATTCAGATCGTGAGCGACACCTCCCGCCAGGGTGCCGATTGCTTTCATTTTTTTGGCCTGCTGGAGTTTCTTTTCTAATTTCCGCCTCTCCTGCTCCGAGCTTTTTCGCTCGGAAACATCCCGCATTAGCCCTCGAAATCCAATAACCTCACCTTCCGAGCTTTTAATAGGAGTAGCTGACAGGTCAATCGTAATGACCCTGCCGTCTTCCCTGTTAATATCCAGATCCGCCAGAATAAATGGTTTGCCAGACCGGCTGATTTGATTAAATACCTGAATTATTTTTTCCACAGTTTCCGGCCCCGAATACTGCTTGTAGTTGATACCCATTAATTCTTCGGCGGAATTCCCCATAATTTTGCACAATGAACTGTTGAAAAATGTCAGATTTCCGTCCAGATTAATCTCAAAATAGCCTTCCTCTATATTCTCAAGGATGTTACGATATTTTTCTTCACTTCTTCGAAGGGCATTTTCAGCTTGAACGCGTGAGGTAATATCGATTATGGAGGCAATACTCCTTTTGGTACCCGGAATCATGCTGGTCTGAATAAAAACATTTCGGGTGCTGCCATGTTTGTCTACAAGCTTAAAGGTGTATTCAGAAGGATAACTGCCGTCTTGCTTTCTTCTGGCTGCATGATACTCCGCTATTCTTCCAAAATCTTCATCGGCCACAAATTCGCTGGATTTCATTTTGCCTTCAATTTCAGCTTTTGAGCACCCGGCCATCTCTTCGGCTTTTGCGTTTATCTTTGAAATGGTCATATCATCTTCAACAATGATAGTTGCGGTTCCTGTATTCTCAAAAACGCTTCGATATTCTTTTTCGTTTTCCTGCAGCGCTCGCTCTGCCTTTTTACGCTGCTCAATCTCTTCCAGCAGCACCTGGTTTTTAATGTCCAGTTCCCGTGTTCTTTTTCTGACTTTAGCCCTTAAAACCTGATTCAAAAACAGAACAATCAGCAGTAACACTAAAGCACCACCGCTAATTCCCAACAACCAGGCCATATTGACCGGCTTCGTATCGAGGCCGAGCCATTTGTTTATGGACTGATAATACATAGAGCCTTTGTCCCTTTTGAGTTTGCGAAGATGGAGGTCAAGGGCATCTATGATTGCCTTGTTTTCTCCTTTTGGAACTGCAAAGTGGATTTTTTGAGGGCTTAGGATAATTGAAGTTTTGTTAATATCATAATCTCTTTCAAATTGATGGCCGTAAAGATAACCGACCAGGCCGGCATCGCATTTTCCGATCTCAACAAGCTTTAATACATCTTCATATTCAAAGGCTTCTATAAATCTGCTATTTATACCAAACTGTTTAACAAGGCTTCTGAAATTCAAAAAATACACGTCATTCTGAAGGACGGCAATTTTTTTACCTTTTAAATCCAGAATGGACTCTATTCCGGAATGCTTGTTCACATAGATTTGGCCCCAATTGGTTAAAACATTTTCATACGTAAAATCATACCTCTCTTTGCGTTCCTGTGAATACGCAATTGCTCCCAGTATATCTATTTCAGCAGATTTTAAATTCTGCAGACACTGGGACCAGGAACAACTGATATACTCAATATTCCAGTCTTCTTTGTCGGCGATATGAGCGAGTATGTCCGCAAATATTCCTTTTATTTCACCATCGGTGTCTTTGAACAAAAGCGGTTTGTTTTGATAGGCACCCACTTTAATGGTGGTTTCCGCAAATAAGCTGATCGGATGGGAAAAATAAACGAGCAGGATACAGCTAAATAGGATGACAGTGTTTTTTTTCATAATCAGTCCGCGATATAACCTTGACAACGATTTTTTAGTTTATAGTTAATATGAAATAAAATTATGGTGGTGATCGGGTTTGAACAAAGGATTTGCTCAATATAAAAATCGGACGAATTGTCAATAACCTTAATAGGTTTATTATACTGGATAAATTATAAAAAGGGGAAATTATAATAGGGAATTGGGTTTAAAAAAGGGATAAAAAAAGAAAGATTCCTTGGGTTGTCAGGTCAGGATAGGGGAAATGCGCTTAGCAGCATAAAATTAAAGTTTAACAAGCTGAAATTATAAAAATTCGATTCACTGCCAAATTCTACCTGAATTCTGCCGAGATTTGATCATCCACGCCAAAGAGATACGAAATTAAGGCCGCGCGCATCCACATGCCGTTGCGCTCCTGTTTCCAGTAGACCGCGCGTGGATCTTTGTCGACGTCGACTTCGATTTCATAGCGGCGCGGCAGCGGGTGCATGATGACGCAATGGGATTGGATCACCGCTAGGTGCTCTTTGGTGAAATGAAATTCCGGGTAGATGTCGGTTTCTTGTGCCGGGGCTTCCGCGTATTCTTTTTGAATGCGGGTCATGTAAATGGCGTCCACTTCAGGCATGACCTTGGCAAAATCTTCGGTTTCGTGGAATTCGATTTTGTGTTTGTTTAGAAAACTTTTGATGTCGTCTCTCATCCGGAATATTTCCGGTGAGACAAAATACAGCTTGATATCTTTATAGTTCCGCATCAGATAGCTCAGGGAGCGCACCGTCCGTCCGCGTTTTAAATCCCCCACCATGGCAATTTTTTTATTGTCCAGGCCGCCGATGTTTCGAAAAGAGCGCTCCAGGGTGTAGATATCCAGCAGTGCCTGAGTGGGGTGCTGATCGGGCCCGGAACCGCCGTTGATGACGGCGACGGGCGTTTTGTTTTGATTTAAAATCCAGGAAGTTTTTTCGGCAAAGCCTTCTTCCGGGTGACGGATAATGATCAAATCCACATAGCTGGCAAAGGTGCGAATGGTGTCTTCCTGGGATTCGCCCTTTACCTCCGAGCTGGTCGTCGTCCCGCGAATTTCTGATATTTTCATGCCCAGGATATGACAGGCGTTTAAAAAGGAAATAAAAGTCCGGGTTGAGGGCTGCACAAAATACAGCATAGCGCGTTTATGGGAAAGCAGACTGCTCAGCTTCTGGGCCCCCATTTGGGTCAGGGCCATGCGGCGAATCCGGGTGGCCAACAAGCACATATTATCCAGAAACGCACGGTCAAATTGCTGGGAAAACAAAACATCGAGCATGCGCCCGTTTCGAATAAAAAAATCGAGTTTGTCACTTTTATCGATGCTATAAAATTCTTCCCATCCTTTATAGGTTTGAATCGTGACTTCTTTTTGGTTGTCCATTATGTCTACCCTTTCCTTTTAAAGATAGCTTCTAATTGGGTT
>Ga0255055_10002128_pt1 | contig 14105 bp, 6 predicted proteins | sample JV7_2_27_MG_FD_188633 | JGI IMG/M metagenome (GOLD analysis project Ga0255055, IMG submission 188633) | Seawater microbial communities from Jervis Inlet, British Columbia, Canada - JV7_2_27 | ecosystem: Environmental > Aquatic > Marine > Inlet | place: Canada: British Columbia | collected...
AGGTTGAAAAGCTCAAGCTTTCCACTGCCGGGCTTATATCCGAACCAATCATCCATCCTTACCGATTGTATCCCGCTGAATTCCCAATAAAGATAATCATGCTTTTGCTGATTCTCAGTTTCTCCCAATAAGACCGGAAGAAAGGATATTCCATGGTTATCTTCAGGTGGATCGACTCCGGCCAGCTCAGCTGCAGTGGGCATAAAATCCCAGAATGCCCAGATATGGTCGCTCACCTGATCCGGACGGATATGTGCTTTCCACCATGCGATGGCCGGCACATGGAAACCGCCATCATAGGAACTGCCCTTCCCGCCGCGGGTGGGTGATTCATTATTGAAATACACAGGGGTAGATATTTCTTCTGCCCGGGCGTTCCCATTTGTGTTACCGTTGTCAGAAGCAAAGAGTATGAGGGTATTGTCATCAATGTTTAATTCCTCCAGCAGCCGGAAAAGCTTCCCTACTTCATTATCCACCCTGGTGATCATGGCGGCGTATACCTTATGCGACAGGGCCCAGTCTTTCTGGGTATAAGTACCCAGCTCGGGTACGATGAAGGATCCATGGGGAGGTGTGTATGCCAGGTACAGGAAGAAAGGCCGATCCCTGTTCCTGCGAATGAATTCCAGTGACTTATTATTGTACTCGTCAAAAGCATATTTTGCTTCTGCAGGATTTTCAATACCGAGCGGATGGCAGATGCCCTTCTCATCATAAGCCTGGATTCCTCCGTAGTTTTCCATTTTGTGATGTTCCCCGTTCTCCGGATAGTAAACGCGTTGATCATTGTGATACAGGAATTCGGGATAATGGCAATGTGCATGCCGCTGGTTCAGGTATCCGAAGAATTCATCGAATCCCATTTTATTGGGAACACCATACTGGTTATGCAACCCGAGACCCCATTTGCCGAATAACCCGGTTTTATACCCGGCCTCCTGAAGCATCATGGCAACGGTATAGTCACCCTCACGTAAGGATTCCCTATAACCGTTGATCATGTTACCCCGCACCCTGGCATGCCCAGGATGCTTGCCCTCCATCAGGCAGGACCGGCTAGGTGCACATACTGCATTCCCTGCATAGGCCCTGGTAAATGTAATACCTTCCTCCGCCAGATGATCGATGTTCGGTGTTTGTATTTTTGTTTGTCCGAAGCAACCCAGATCTCCATATCCAAGGTCATCCACAAGGATGAAAATGATGTTTGGTTTTTCAAAGGCCTCCTGGCTGTGCTTCTGTTGGCCGCTCTGTTTCCCAGTACAGGAGAACAAGATGCACCCTGCCAAAAGGAGAAATAAGATACTTCTTAAACGTTTTAATTTCATTTTGGTTTATAAATGTATTGAATCCGGGTATATTGTTTCAGCATGGTCTTTTTCAATTTACCATCACCAACCATATATTACTCCGGGGGAGATTCATAATTACCACAGGTCTTCACCATACTCCCAGCCTTTGCGTACTGGTTCCTTTAAATACTGGTTCAATTCGGTATGATTTGTTATCTCCATGTTTTTCGCATCAAATTCGATACGGGTATCAAAACGCTGGGCCAGTACACCCATCAGGGCCATTTCTGTCAGCCTTGAAGCATAGTTAAAATCAGAAACGGGCATGGGACCGCTCCCCTTAATGGCATTCAGCCATTCATGATGTGGGCTCTCATCAGGTATACGTGGAATGACCGGTTCAGATGGATTCTCCTGGTATACTTTCCATTCTTCCTCAGGCATGACCAACCGTGAATCATTGGGCCGTCCGTCGGTCCTGACAGATTTTTCTGAGCCTACCATGATCATTCCGTTATTGGACATCTCATCCATGAGCCATTCGGGTCGATTATCAGGTTGCAAACCTCCCTCGTGCCATTTCATGATCACGGGGGGGTTGTTTCCACGGGCCGGAAACTCGAAACGAAGGATTGAACTGTTGGTTACAAATTGCTCCGGCATCTGGTTCCTGTCACTGTGTTCCGGTTCAACAACCGTCGGTGTTCCCAGATCAAGAGACCAGAAGGGTGCATCCAGGGTATGGCATGCCCAGTCGCCCAGTTCACCACACCCGAAATCATACCAGCCCCGCCAGAATCTCGGATGGTAATAATCAGTATATTCTCGCTCAAGAGCGGGACCAAGCCACAAATCCCAATCCAGTTCCCCGGGCACAGGACTGGTCTGGGGTGGATAGTTTTTTGGTTTTAAAAAATAGCCATCCTGCTTGAATTCCGGTCCCGAAAACCAGGCAAAAACCTCTCTTACATCCCCGGTAACACCTGCATCAACCCATTCTTTGACCCTGCGGATACCATCACTTGAATGACCCTGATTACCCATCTGGGCAATCACATTGTAATGGCTGGCCGCTTTGCTTAATGTCCTCAGCTGCCATATATTATGTGCCAGTGGTTTCTCGACATACACATGTTTTCCCATCTGCATGGACGCCATCGCTGCCGGGAAATGAGTATGGTCGGGGGTGGAGATAATAACCGCATCAATGTCTTTGTGCATTTTGTCAAGCATCTTGCGAAAATCCTTAAATCTCGGCACTTCAGGTAAGGCCTCATACGCACTGGCCGCCCTCTTATCACACACATCACAGAAAGCGACAATGTTTTCTGATTGCTCGGGATTCTCTTTATTTAGAAAGGAGGTAAAATTCCTCCAACCTCGTCCGCCGGCACCAATCACTGCGATATTTACCTTGCTGTTGGCGGATACCCTTGTGAAATGCGGAATGATAAGGGTACCAATCCCAAGAGCGCTGCTCTTTTTAATGAATTCCCTTCGTGATCTGCTTTTCATAATGTTTAATGATATTAATAGTCTTTAAAATGATCCATACAATGCAGTCATCAATCACGTCCAACAGGAAATATATCAACGGCTTCTTCCACAATCTTCAGGCCTTCCAGCACCTCGACCAACATGGTGCTCCCTCTGACATCCGGACGGTAGGACTGTTTACCCAGTAACACCTGCGGTATATTATAGATCAAAGCCTTTTTCTTTTCATCATTCACAATCATGAACGACGCCTGCTTCTCTATGTTCAGTTCTGCACTAATCTTCCAGCCAACCAGTTTTAACGTGCCATTTTCGGATTCCACTTCAACAAATCCTGAAGCATCGCCGGCTGACTTGATCTGAAATATGGAAAGATACCGGAACTTACCGGATTTGTTACCAGGCCTTGAATAGATATGCCATTGGTCCTGGTACTGCAGGATCTCCCCGTCAGGACCCTTCATGCCTCTGAAATTAACCGGTTCCGGATCAAACTTTGTTCCCAGTTCTATTTTCAGGTCTGAAGATCCGAACTGATCCACCCTGCATTTCGCAGTGGTTGTTATGACAGAGAATTTCCCTGTAGCATCATCCAGGCTTATCTCGAAGGGACTGTGGATCAACCAGGTCCACTCAGCATCATGGTCAGCCTCTAATTCATCGTAAATGACAATGATGGAAGGCCGCAGAAATACCAGGTGCCTCCTGAACAATTTCATTCCTGCCTTCTGTGGTTCCCTGAATTGGTTGTCGTAAGCCATGGAAGCATCACCGAGTGCATAAGTGATTGCTTCCCCATGCAGGAACCTTGGGATCCAACCATAAGATTCTCCCGCTCCGATAGGCTGGCCTTTTCCGTCTATCAATACGGTGTTATGCCCTATGGTGGCCTTGAACCATTTTACGTAATGGGGCACGCCCATGGACGGCCGGTAGCCTGAATTATAGAAGAGTTTCTCTCCCCCATATTGTATGTTGAAACCATTCTGGTCAGCATGGGCATGGCTGGTGGATCCAAAGGGACTTGAGCGCATGCTGATCATCAGGTTGTTTTCCGCAAGCTGTAGATCGGTATGCATATTCACCGAACCGGTTTCCCGGAAAACCCTTGCCAGCGGCAGTTGGCCGATATCCCTGGCCAGTTCAGGGGACTCGGGCAGTTCCCATGCAATCCGGAACCACCTGAATTCATCATCATCATGGATGGTATGTCCTGTCTTGGGTTGGGTATCTCCGAAATAGAAGGGATTCCAGCCCTCACCGATCACTCCGTTTTTAAGCTGGAAATCCGCATACCATGCCGCGTAAGGGTTTCCGGTGATCCTTGCCAGTGCATCCATGAATCCCAGTACACCGATTTTCTGCCCGAACTGCTTTTCCGTCCCGTTCCCGAATCCTTCGCTCCATGAATTGGCCGGGAAGGAGTATATGAGCCAGTAGGGGATGTTATCATAGAATGGGGAACGGATGATATCCACACCCGTCCAGGATCTGAAGAACATCGGCAGGTTCATCAGGGTAATCCCGTTGAGTTCTACATAATGGTTGCCGTTCCACCATCCCCCGTCTGAGGGACCCAGCACAGGTGACCTGGCCAGGTAGAATTCGTAAATGCAATTCACCCAGGTGCCGGCTTCCGGCACCTCATCCAGCAGGGCCACGGAGGTTTTAAACAGCCGCTCGAGGATGTGCTGCCAGATATGACCGGAGAAAACCTTGGCCTCCAGCATGTTCCTCCATCGCTGGTAGAAGCGGTCTGCCCGGGGTACGATCCCGGCCCTCAGCTGCTCCTTTTCGTCCTCACTCAACAGGTCGAAACAGGCATCATAGACATAGGCCATCTGGTACATGCATTCGCTGTCGCCGAAATTATTCTTCATAGAAACTCCGTTCGGATCATAGGAGGCAACCTTCAGTGCCCACCGGATGGCAGCCCGGGCGTATTTTTCCTCTCCTGTCAATACATAGGCTTTCGTGAGGGGATCCAATCCCTGTTTGGCCAGGCTGCCCAGGTATTTACTGGCATCCAGTGCCAGTTTGTTGTTCTGTACCTCGGTCGTACCTTTTTTGATCGGGACGCCCAGTTTTTCTTCTGGCGGTTCAACAGAGAGCATCTGATCGGCCCGCTTGATGATCTGCCTGGCATCCTCACCCCCCTGGTTGCGCTGCCTCAGGTTTTCCAGGTTGCCATCGGGGACCAGTACCCTGGGGTGGCCGGCCGGGATGCCGGCAAGCAATTCATCATACGTGGGGGTTTCGAATACAGGTGTATCCTCATTGATCCGGAAGCTCAGCACCGGCGACCAGTCCGTCTTGTTCGACTTATACTGCCAGTACCAGGTTCCTGGAGCTAGTTTTTTATGTGGGTTGAAAATGGCCCAGGGACTGTCATCCAGGTGCATCGTAGCATCGGCCGGAAAACTTTTATCCTGTGAAAGCCGAAATGAATAGTACACCGGATCGCCGATCTCGGGAATGCCGCCCGTGAATGTTTTCTTCTCCCCGACCAGGGGGACCAGGAATACCGGGGGATTGGTCCAGAGGGATTCACCTTCCGATGGTTTGGGATCGATCCGGAATCTCGGATTAAGAACGGTCTTGTCGTTGCGGATGGTTGCTTCTGGGGGACTGGTCTTGTCCCTGCAGCCTGTTGAGATGACCAGCAGAATAACTACCGACAGCCGGGCAATGATGTATTTATTCATACGCTACCGTTTCTGTCTAATATAAGCAAAAAAAGCAGAGGGGGCCGTGCCCCCTCTGCATCAATCATCCTAAATTGGATTTAATATATTTAACCTTATTAGAATCCCGGATTCTGGGTCAATACACCTTCAGAGACTTTTACGATTTCCGTGATGGGGATTGGGTACAGGCGGTACTTCGGGTCCCAATTGTATGAAGAAGCACCCCTATAATCGACGAAGGCATTGAGGATCGCGTCCATCTTACCGGGCTCGATTGCATCCCAGCGCTGGAGGTCAAACCAGCGTTCATTTTCGAAACAAAGCTCAAACCGGCGCTGTGCAAAGATCTCTGCCCGGATCTCCTGTTGGTCGTTCGAGGAGAAATCGGACAGTCCCGCACGTGTGCGGATCTGGTTGATGAGCGTCACTGCTTCGACCGGATTTCCCAGCTCATTTTCGCATTCGGCTTTGATCAGCAGGGCTTCTGCCGTCCGCATCACGATGTGATTGATCCCCCATTCATTGTAGGCGAAGGGCGTATTGTTGATCCCGTACTTTAATACCCAGAATTCATAAATGGTATCAGCCGGATGGCCCAGGTCGGGATCAATGGGATCACGGCCGTCGAAGTACCAATTGCTCATGCTTAGGTCCCGTCGCACGTCATTGGGATCCCAACTTTCCCAAAACTCCTGGGAAGGCTGGAGGTTGCTTTCTCCACCCGATCCGGCGTATAACCACATTCCTTCCCAGATGAACTTGGGTACGATGGAAGTCGGTAAGGGATTACCTTCACTCGTCTGGCCCAGGAACTGCACGGCAAAGATGGAATGCGCGCCATTGTTGTTGCCATCATCCCATACATCTGCAAAATCAGCAAACAATTCGTAGTTGGGGATCACCTGGTCGATGGCCGCCTTGGCAGCCGAGTAATTCTGGTTACGGTTCAAGTGCAGATCCGCCAGGATGCCCAGTGCGGCGAATTTATTGGCCCGGCCGCTGCCATCGACCTCTGCTGGCAGATTGGCGGCGGCGAATTCGAGTTCCTGTTGGGCGAAATTCCAGATTTCATCTGCGGTGTTCCGTGAAATCTGGTAGTATTCCTCCAGCGCTTGTGATTTTTCTATGAGGGGCACACCCGCAAAGAACCGTACCAGGTCATAATAGATCAGTCCCCTTACAAACCTGGCCTCCGCAATGTGCTGCGTTTTCAGGTCGGTATCATCATACTCGACCTCATCTGCTCTTTCCATGACCACGTTGCAACGGTGAATGGACGAATAGGCTTCCTGCCAGTAGTCCAGTACTACGAAGTTACTTGATAGTGTGATGTACTTGGTAATACCTCCGGGCCCTTCATCGTACCCCGCTCCACCAACTTCGATGTTGTCTGCCGGGCACATTGCCAGCCGGAACTTGTCCTGGGTATGATAGTCACGCAATCCATTGTACATGGCCGCGACGGCCGATTCCATATGGTCCTGGGTCTGATAGAAATTACCAGTGGTCTGCTCGGAGATGGGTCTCAGGTCCAGCATATCATCACAGGAGTTAAACCCGATGATGACCAGCGATAACAGTATATAATATATTCTTTTCATCTTGATTAAGTTTTCTGGGTTTAGAATCCGAGTTTTATTCCGACGATATAGGTACTGTACAAGGGATAGGTCCCATAGTCAACACCCCTTACATAATCACCCCCGCTGTGGGCTTCCGTTTCCGGGTTTCCACCGGGAAACTCACCTACATGCAGCAGGTTGTCAGCAGAGAAATACACCCGAAGTTTCCTGATCTTGATTTTGGAGAGTAAATTTGAAGGGATAGTATATCCAAAGGTCAGGTTCTTGATCCTGAAATAATCGCCTTTGTACATCCAGCGGTCGGAGAACTCCAATGTCTGTCCGAACGGATAGGGCCGGATCCCGTCTCCCGGTTCTGCGGCACTGCGGTAGTGATTGCTTGCGGCAGCAATATTGCTCCTGCTGCCACCAGGGGACGCGTCGATGTATCTTCCGAACATCCACCAGGTATCATATCCGACGGATGCGGTGAGCAGGATGCTGAGGTCAAAATTGCCGATCTTGAAGGTATTGGTCAGTCCCATGATGGCATCAGGCAGGTTGTCGCCGATGATCGTCCGGTCGAGATCAGTAATGATGCCGTCTCCGTTGTGGTCCACGATCTTTTCATTCCCAGGTTCCGCGTTGTCATACTTGGGTACATTGGGATTTTCGATGTCGGCTTCAGTATACAGTCCGTCTTGTTCATACAGGTAGTAGGACATGATGGGCAGGCCAGGCATGGTGATATGGGTCGGCTGACTTCTCAACTCACCGATGATAGACTGAATACCATATCCAAGGCTCTTGACCTCGTTTTCATTGCGCGCGAGGTTAAACATCGTTCTCCAGGTGAATCCGCCGAGCGCAGAGCTGCGGATATTAGTGGAAGCCAGTTCGATCTCGATCCCGCGATTCTGAATCGCCCCGCTGTTCAGGGTCAGTGAACCCTTGAATCCGGTAATGGCCGGTGCGGGTACCTGAAGCAGCAGGTTCTCGGTATCGTTCTGGTATACATCTACGGCCAGGGTGATCCGGTTGGCCAGGAAACCGAAGTCCACACCCAGGTTGGTGGTGGTGGTGGTTTCCCAGGAAATGGTCGGATTGTCCGGGCTGCTGGGGGCGAAGCCGAAATTTAGCTGTCCGCCATAGGCATAGTTCCGGTTGCTCAGGGTGCCGAAGGAGCTATAGTTCCCGATGTTATCATTCCCGGTTTGTCCCCAGCTGGCGCGGATCTTGAAGTTTGACATCCAGGCGAGCCCTTCCATGAAGGATTCCTCGCTGATCCGCCATGCGGCAGATACGGCGGGGAAGATTCCCCACTTGTTGTCCTTGCCGAAACGGGAACTGCCATCACGCCGCAGGCTACCACTGACCAGGTACCGGTCTCCGTAGTTATACTGGATCCGTCCGAAAAAAGAGGCCAGGGCCCATTCGGTCTCGGTATCATTCCAGCTCCGCAGGGTAGCAGCGGTGTTGAAGGTATAAATATCGTCCGTGGCAAAGTCCCAGGATTGCATGTCAACATACTTGCGGAAATAACGCTCGTAGGAAAGACCGGCCATGGCACCAATGGTGTGGTTGCCGAACGAGCGGTTGTAGTCCAGTGTCCCCTGATACAGGGATTTCCAGCTGTTCCTGGTCCAGTTACGCCCTTCCCGGCGTGCCTTTTTGTTCAGATCCATGGGTTTGAACCATGTGTATGATTCGTTCCTCAAATCGAGGCCGACCTGTCCCCTGAGCATCAGACCGGGGAGGATCTCCAGGTTGACAAAAGCGTTCCCCATGGTCCGGTTGAGCTTGGTATCATCCGTCATGTATTTCGACTGCATGATGGGGTTGGGGTCGGGGGCGATCAATCCATCCGGGTGAGAGCGATAATTCGCATCCGCGGCTACAGTAGGCTCCATGGTGATCAGGCGCATGTAGGGTTCTTCCTTGCCTTCCGTTCCCATCCCATCGGCCACAGAGGAAGAGGTGGAAAGGTTTAGTCCGACTTCCAGGCGGTCAAATAGCTTGTAACTGGAATTCGCACGGAAATTAAACCGGTCATAGCCGGTCCCGATCAGTACACCCTGCTGGTCGAGGTAGGTGGCATTGATCAGGAAGCTCCCGTTCTGGATCCCTTTGGTGAGGGTCAGTGAGTAGCTACTCTTGGGAGCGTTCTGAAGACCTGCATCCTCCCAGTCCGTGTCAGTTATCAATTCAGGACTATTATACCAGAAACGGAGTTGCTGGTACTTGGTCGGATAATCGAGAAAGTCGAAATTAGGATCATTGTGAGGATCTTCATGCAGGCCGTCCCGGCGTAACTGTTCCTTCCGGTACCATTCACTGGACTCGATCCGCCCCGGTCCGTCCACCATTTCGAGTTTTTGGGTAATCTTCTGGAAACCGGTATAATAATCGAAATCGATCTTGGTTTCTCCTGGTTTTCCGGTTTTGGTGGTGATCAGGACGATCCCGCCGGCACCCCTGGCTCCGTAAATGGCTGAGGCCGATGCATCTTTCAGTACCTCGATCGATGCCACGTCGCCCATGTTGATGTCCTTCATGTCCTCGACGGGCAGTCCGTCCACCACAAACAGAGGATTGGAAGACGAGGTGATGGAATTCACCCCTCTGATTTCAATGTCAAATGCTTGTCCGAATACACCGGTAGACTGTTTGGCATAGACCCCGGCGATCTGTCCCTGGAAGGCCTCGGAAATGTCGGTGATGGGACGGTCTTCGATGACATCAGAGTTCACCTTCGATACCGCATTGGTCAGGTTGGACCTTCTCATGGTCCCGTATCCAATGGCTACCACCTCATCGATGCCATATACATCTTCCTCGAGAACCAGATCAATCACCGTCTGGTTATCGACCACAATTTCCTGGGTTTTCATGCCGACAAAGGAAATTAGGATCGTGTTATCGCCCTCAGGAAGCATTAATTCATAGTATCCCTCGACATTCGTTATGGTCCCGAAGGTAGTCCCCTTGACCACTATGGCGGCCCCGATAACCGGTAACCCCTCACTATCCGTAACGGTACCTGTTATCTGGACGCCCTCCTGCAATGCCGCATTCGCATCGGGTATAACCGATACATTGAGGGCTGCAACAAGCAGGAACGCAGTAACAATTTTCATGATCAAAGAAATTTTCTTCAGACGGCAAAATATTAAGCCGTCCAGTTGTTCGGTTCTTTTCATAATCTTAGAATTTAGGTTAAATAATAATTTTTTCTTCAAGTTGTGTGACGTGAAGCTTGTTGAGAAAATTGGCAGAATGTGATATTTACTAAAATAGACTCTTTCATTATTATTAGCAAAACACAGGCAGGCTGGGTCGAAAAGTAGAAGTTATAAATCTTGATATATGATAACACGAAATGGGATTTCTTACATAGAATTAGGATCGCGGCTGGATTTTCAAAATAAGATATTAAATCACTAATATTCAGATTTTTATATCAAGGCATTAATCCGTGAGGGACCGAAAATAAGAAATTATTGAAGTGAAAAAATCATATGCAAAAGGAATATCATTTTAGGGTGTAATCCTGTGATACCCGTATCAATTTATAATGATTCCAGATATGATTCAGCGAACCCATAGAGGTCACATGTGATAACTATCCCAATTTCTGCTTGATTTTGACGGATGACCGGTCCTTGCTTATTACAAAGGACATCCCGGAACAAATCGGTTTTTTCTGATGATCATCGGGTATTCACTTTTGAAAAGCAGGATTGTATTTTCCTCTTTCTTTGAAGCCGGGGAAATCACGCATTGAAGAAACACGGGGATAGCTTTCAAATATTTCGTTGCCAGACATCCTTGGATCGCCCTGTTTTTTCAGATCTTCCTCGAGCATCCGGCTCAGCTCCTCTTTAATCTCTTGATAGGAGGGATCATCGGCAATATTCTTCACGCAGCCCGGATCCTTATGAATATCATATAGTTGCTCCCCGGGACGTTTATTGTATGCTACTTCGAACAATAGCGGCCACTCCTCCCTTTTATCAAGCATAAAGCTTTTTGTAGGGGAACCATCGATATCATGGTAACCGGGCCACATGGTTTTATTCCCCGGCCGGTCCGGTCCGGTTCTTGAAGATTCGGGAACGGGATCCCCGGCAGGCCAGCGGTCCGGTTTAAAATTCCTGACATAAAGATAATCGGCCGTCCTGATGGCTCGTGCGGGGTATCCCAGGTTATCGGGACGGGCATGGGTATGGCGCTCGCGCCCTGTCAGGACATATTTTCTTCCGGCATCAACGGTCCCCTGTTTATCCGAAAACAATATAGTGGAAAGGCTTTCCCCGGTCATATCAGGAATATTCTCTACTCCGGCGATTTCCAGGAATGTCGGAGCCAGGTCAATCAACCCAACCGGATTATCCACGACCCTTTCCCCTTTTATTTCGTCTGGCCAGCAGATCGCCAGGGGTACATGTGTACCGTATTCCTGAACATTTGCCTTGGCGTATGGGAAAGGCATTCCATTGTCAGCCGTTACGACGATGATTGTGTTTTCCAGTTCGCCTCTCTCCTTTAAATGGTTAATCATTTTTTCGAGGTGCTTATCGAACCATTCAATTTCAAGAACATAATCTACAATATCGCTGCGTACAAGCTCCGCATCGGGGAGGAATGAAGGAACCACCGCCTGATCGAGTTTTTTACCGGCTCTTATGCCCGATCCGTCTTCATATCGCCGGTGGGGTTCGTGCCCCCCGTACCAGAAGAAGAAGGGTTTGCCGTTTTCCTTCTGATTGAAGAATTCGACAAAATTCCCGAAATAGTCCCTCGGCCGAATACCGTTCGCCGCAACTGAATCCAGTGTAAGTTCATTGAACTCTGGACCTACGGGGTTTCGCGACCAGCCTGCATCCTGCCAGTTGCCCGGACCCCATGGCTTGCCGGTAAACCCCAGCTCATACCCTGCGTCCTCCAGCAGATCAGTGAATACAGTGAACTTTTTAGGGAAATAGCTTGCATGGGTCCCTGCTTCTTCCAGCTGCCAGATGTTTTTCCCGGTAAGGATGGCCGCCCGGGAAGGGCTGCATCCCGGTGCGGCAACAAAGGCATTGTTGAATAATACACCTGCCTTTGCCACCCGGTCGAAAGCGGGTGTTTGAATGCCAGCTGTCCCATAGGCTGATGCGTAAGGAAAGGACTGGTCATCCGCAATGGCGAAAAGGATGTTCGGTTGTTTGTCCCGGGTTTTTCCAGACCCGGTCTGGAAGGCAGACAGTAAGCCTCCGCAGATCACCAAGAGGATAAATAGTTGTCCCAGGTATGTTTTTTTACCCCGTAGATCCATTTTTTTGATCATTTTATTTGGTTTTTAAGGTTAGAGGCGCATTGGTTGCCGGCAGCTTTTTTTTCATTTTCTGGATGTCGACTGTATGAATTGTATCTCCGGCCCTGTTGGTCCACTCATTAGGGTCAGATCCATGATCGTAAAACTCCTCCGATCCATCTTCATACTGTATGTATCTGAATTGGCCGGAAATAACGGCATGGTTTTTCCTGCCAAAGGTGCAGACCGCATAATCACCTGCATCCGCCCCGGGATTTTCCAGCAAAGGCCTCAGGCTTTTTCCCTCCATCTTTTCATAATCGGGTAATCCGCAAAGATCGAGAAGCGTGGGATAGATGTCCAGCATCTCCACGGGACTGGTACATATTGCAGATTTCGCCATGCCCGGTGTAGAAATGATCAGCGGGGCATTTGTTGCTTCCTGCCAGAGACAGTGCTTTGAAAAGGTCCCCTTTTCACCCAGGCGATACCCATGATCGGACCACAACAGCACAATGGTATTGTCCTTATGCTCACTTTTCTCGAGGGCATTTAGTACTTCACCGATGTAGTGATCAACAAAAGTGACGCAGGCCAGGTAAGCCTGCACGATATTTTTCCATTCACCCGATTCGATCGCCCATTCCGTGGTAGGCATCATGGGCAGATCCTCATTCATTTGAAGGGCCCTGGGAGGCAGATCCTCCAGGTCGTCTTCCCTGTATGGAGGAAGCTGCAGCGTTTCAACCGGGTGCATGTCAAACCATTTCTGTGGCACATACCAGGGTACATGTGGCCTGAGAAAACCGACTGCCAGGAAAAACGGCCGGTCATAATGCCGGTTCAACCGCTCAACTGCCCATTCGGCCGATTGATAATCAGGCATTTCAGTATCGGTTTCGGGAAATGCCCCCCAGTCGGTACTTGTTCCCTCCCTGTTCCATTTGAACCATTTTCCATCCGGTGGCTTGGGACCAAAACCCCTGACCCTGCCGCCAGATTCGTCAAAAACACCGTCGGGTGCATGTTGATGGAAGATTTTCCCGATACCCATGGTATGATATCCATGCCGTTTGAAAAACGCCGGTAGGAATATAATATCCTTTGTAGTGTCGCTGGCATCCCTGATATCGTTGTCCAAGATCTGACGGTAAATCCCGGTTGTTGAAGGGCGCAGTCCGGTCATTACCGAAGCCCTGGAAGGACCGCAGAGAGGGGCCTGGCAATGGGCATTGGTAAACAGGACGCCCCTGGACGCCAGCTGGTCCATATTGGGTGTCAGGGCATTCGGATGCCCGCCCATGCATCCGATCCAGTCGTTCAGGTCGTCTACACAGATCATCAACACATTGGGTTTCTCCTGCGCTATTTCATTACAGGAAAGCATCAGGACTGCTACAAGCGAGAAAATAAGTGCAATGTTCCAGGATTTATTCATTACTGCTGTTTTCTTAACCATTCATTATACTGCTTTTCCAGCTGCTTCACGATATCAGGATGCTGCAAGGCCAGGTTGGTACGCTCCCCTGGATCGGTTTCCAGGTTGGCCAGGAACCGGTCCTCCTCGAAGATATAATCCCGCTGGCTGGTATCATACGGATTTCCGATGAGTTTCCACTTACCTTTCCGGGCTACCCACATATCCTTGAATTGCCAGCAATATCCCTCTTCATGGAGGGATTTTGTATCGGGATCATTTATGACCGGCACCAGGCTTTTGCCGTCCAGATCCTGGATATTCAATTCGATGCCGCACAGTTCAGCCAGG
>Ga0255055_10002129_pt1 | contig 14103 bp, 12 predicted proteins | sample JV7_2_27_MG_FD_188633 | JGI IMG/M metagenome (GOLD analysis project Ga0255055, IMG submission 188633) | Seawater microbial communities from Jervis Inlet, British Columbia, Canada - JV7_2_27 | ecosystem: Environmental > Aquatic > Marine > Inlet | place: Canada: British Columbia | collected...
ATAGAATGGGTCTTTGTACTCGTCATCTTTGAAAACCCTGTCCTGCACCTTGAATCCTTTAAGATCACATGCCTTCGCGCCAACGATACAGTAGGGTTTCTGCTCCGGTCGTGGGACAGTATCTTTAAATCCGTCCGCCACAATTTCTCGTGATCGGAGATAGAACATCTTTAGAGGTTCAGAGGTTCTTACCTCCCCGATTGTGTACTGACCGTTCTCAATCCCTTTAGATGACTCGTCGGAAGGCGGAGGGGATTCATACTTCGCGAAAAAACGTTTTTCCCCTTTCCGCACTGGTATGAACACAGAGTAACTTTCCTGGAGCCTGGTGAGGAGATCGAACAATCCTTCTCGTGATAATTGATATGCAGCCATAGATCGAACAGTCATCCTTTAATTTTAAAGATCGAAATCATGTTTGTTAACAATTTAACGATTAATGTGTAATAATATTTCCTCTATCGCATCTCTTCGATAGAGGATACGTCATCAACACTTTAGAGTGCAATCGCGAGTTCAGTACAGATCAACACACCCGACCTGTCCGGCGATCAAAGAGTGGAACGCTGAGTTGCAGAATATCCCTTGATCGTCAATTAATCAAAGATCTTTTCTGTCGTAAAATGGTTTACGTAAGAACCATTGCAATACATGTTAGTATAAAAGAACAGTTGAAGCTTCGAAGCCATTTTACACTGACAAAAAAAGTGTTGTCAAGCATTTTTTTAACCAGATATTCATTCTTGACAAAAATTACTTGACACCATTTTAAGATTCCTGTAAAATTAGTGACCAATTGAGAAACGGTGTTTTTCGCTCCCTGTTCGTGGGCCTAGCTGGTGTTTCAAGATAGGTGCACTCGAGGGTTTTGTACATCGAACCATCAGTTGCCCACTACGCATCTTCGTGTACCACATCAGTGCTACTCATTCTCACACAATCTCTGTAGTTGCAGCTGAATTACCAAATGGTATCTGTTCTGTGACATTTCATAGCCGTTACGAAGTGGGGTATCGCTTCCCGATATTGTTAAATTGTTGTCAATTATAATGAAGGGAATACCATGAACATCCTGTACCCGATTATTCTATTACCGATTGCGGCTGGAGTCGTCCTCTTTCTGTTTCCCGAAAAGGCAAAGATTGTTAAAGGAATCATCACCGTTATCATTACGGGCATCGCACTTTACTTCTCGTACAAGCTGTTTGTCTCACCAGACAACGCACTGTTCATAACGCTCCTGCCACAGGCAGCCGGAGTGAGTGATTTCGCAGAAAGCCTTTTCACCTTCCACAGCGACAGTCTCAGCAAATTAATAACCCTCTTCATCGGATTCTTTGGTCTCATGATTTCCATCTACTCTCTCGTTTACATAACGAGGAAGAAGCGAGTACTGAACTACTATTCCCTATTCCTTATCACAATCGGAGCCTCGACAGGTGCTGCACTTTCAGATCATCTCATCCTCTTCATCAGCTTCTGGGGTGTCCTGGGGCTCACCCTGTATAAGCTGATCAAGTCTGGAGATGAGAGAAGTTCCGCTGCAGCGAAAAAGAGCTTCATACTCATAGGCGCTTCCGATTCGATCATGATCTTCGGTGTAGGACTGCTGTGGATACTCTCAGGAAGCTTCAGAATTTCAGACATACAGGTACCCACAAACAATGCGCTGGGAGTCATTGCCTTTGTCACACTTCTCATCGGCGCCCTCACCAAAGCCGGGGCATTTCCCCTCCATTCGTGGGTGCCCGACTATGCCGAGGCTGCACCGGCCTCATCGTCGGCACTGCTCCCGGCCTCTCTTGACAAGCTTCTCGGCATCTACTTCCTTGCAAGGATATGCATGTACCTGTTCATACTCAACCCCTGGCTCCACCTTACCCTGCTCATTATTGGAGTAGTCACCATTATCACAGCCGTACTGATGGCCCTCATACAGCACAACTACAAGAGACTGCTGGGGTACCACGCTGTTTCTCAGGTTGGCTACATGGTAGTGGGCCTTGGATTGGGGACCCCCATCGGCATGGCAGGCGGCCTCTTTCACATGATAAACCATGCCCTGTACAAAAGCGGGCTGTTCCTCTCTGCGGGAAGCGTTGAGAAACGAACGGGAAAGGAAAACCTGGAGGATGTGGGGGGACTTTCCACCGCAATGCCCCTCACCTTTTTCTCGGCACTCGTATGCGCCATGTCCATCTCAGGCATTCCCCCTTTCAACGGCTTTGCATCCAAATGGATCATCTATCAGGGTATCATTGAATTTGGCAAGGGCAGTGGTCCCGCGAACAAGGTGTGGATCATCTGGCTGATTTTAGCCGTTTTTGGTTCTGCACTTACCCTTGCAAGCTTTATCAAGTTCATCTCCGGCATATTCCTGGGCAGAAGAAAGAAGGGCCTTGGGGATGTAAAAGAGGTGAGTTTTCTGATGTGGCTTCCCATGATTATCATAGCAATCATCTGTATAGTTTTCGGTGTCTTTGCCACAAAATATGTGGTGCCAAGGCTCATTGTACCGCTTGTCGGAGAATTCGAATACACAGGCGTGTGGAGCTCCGGTACGGTGACCGGTCTCATCATCGCCTCACTGTTCATAGGCTTTCTCATCTATCTGGTTGGCAACCTCAAGAAGTTCAGAACCACAGGCATCTTTGCAGGAGGCGAGGACATCGAAGGCGTGACGGATTTTTCAGCCGTGGAATTCTACAAGACCATAAGTGAGTTCAAGATATTTGCCGCCTTCTATAGAGGGGCGGAAAAGAAGCTCTTTGATCTATACGACAATTCGAAGCGAATCATACTGGGTCTTAACAGCTTTTTCAGCAGATGTCATTCGGGCGAACTGCCGCTCTATGCTGCGTGGGTATTTTTAGGGATGATTATCATTATAGCGATACTCATCCTCTGATTACCCGAACTGCATGAAACCCTGAGTGGGTACATAATTACGGATGAGGACCATACTATGGGGATACTACTCATCGTCATACTCGTACTGATGATAGGTGGCGCACTATTCTCACTTGAAGCCAGAGATCTTCTCTCTGCAGTTATCGCCTATGGAATCGTGGGCTTCGGACTTGTCATACTCTTCCTCCTGCTTCAGGCACCCGACCTCGCACTCGTACAAATCGTCGTCGAAGCCATAACCCTCATTATCATGATTGCCGTTATCATGGACAGTACACGTGAGGAGGTGAAGACAAAATCCAAACGCACGGCTGCTTATGTGATTGTCTCAATCGTTTTTGCGGGTCTCTTCCTCTATTTCTTCAACAGAGTGACGGGTACGCTGAGTGCATTTGGAGAACGTGCAATGAGAATGTCTCTGGCGTACATAAATCCTGGAGCAGAGATCACAGGAAGTGCAAACCTGGTCACGGGTGTCATATTCGATTTCCGGGGCTATGACACCCTAGGTGAGGCGACCATACTGTTTACAGCAGTGATCGGTGTGTTGACTGTACTACGTTTGAAGGGCAGGAAATAGCGTATGAAGGGCATGACCATAATCGTACAGAAGGTGACGCAGATGATGTGCGGCATCATTTTTCTCTACGGCATCTATATCATCGTACACGGACACCTCACCCCGGGTGGAGGTTTTGCCGGAGGTACAATTATTGCAGGGTCCTTTATCCTGCTCGTCATTGCATTTGGCAGTGAATTTCTTACTTTGAAGAAGGAAGAAACGGGCTCCTCCCTTCTCGAGAGCGGTGCTATATTGGTGTTTCTCGCCATTGCCGCAGCCGGACTGCTCATAGGCGGTGTGGGAATATTCTTCGTAAATTTCCTTCCCAAGGGGACTGTCGGGAGCCTCATAAGCGCGGGCATAATCCCACTTTTCAACATCGCCATTGGAATTGAGGTGGCTGCTGCACTGCTTACGATATTCCTAGCGCTTCTCATCTACAAGGAGGAGAGCACATGACCATATACCTGCTCTGCATCGCACTCTTTCTGGTTGGACTCTACGGGGTCGTGGCAAAGCGTAACCTGATCAAGATGGTAATCGGCATTGCCATTATGGAGTACAGCATCAATCTGTTTTTGATACTGATCGGTTACGTGAAGGGCGGAACAGCGCCAATACTATCTGCTGATGGTGCACAAAGGATTTTCGTAGATCCTCTGCCCCAGGCCATGGTGCTCACAGCAATCGTCATTGGCCTTGCAACAACGGCACTTCTCCTGGCAATCGCCATTCGTTTGTACAAAAAGTACAATACCTTTGATATACGGGAAATTAAAAAACTAAAAGGCTGATCTATGAACTGGTGGGTTCCTATATTCGTTATTGTACCCCTTGGGGGCGCTTTTCTTACCGCAATTATCGGGAGTTTTTCACAGGCCTTTGGAAGGTATTTCACATCATTTCTGCTCGCCCTAGTAACAGCGTTCGCACTGTACATCATGTTCACACCTATAGGAACGATGGTGTACAGGGTGGGGGGTCACGAACTGTTCGACACCATTCCCATTGCCATATACATGGTCATGGATGGATTGTCGCTCTATCTGCTTGTCATCATAAACCTCATCGGATTTCTGTCAGCCTTTTACTCCATATCCTATATCAAATCATTCACCTCTGAGAACTACTACTATACACTCTTTTTCCTCATGGTTGCCGGGATGAACGGCGTTGTATTGAGTGGTGATATATTCAACCTGTACGTATTTCTCGAGCTGGCGGCCATTGCTTCCTATGCGCTCGTTGCCTTTGGTATTGACAAGGAAGAGCTCGAGGCATCCTTCAAGTATCAGGTGCTGGGGGGAATATCTTCCCTCTTAATCCTGCTCAGTATCGGTTTGCTCTACTGGAGCACTTCCACCCTGAACATAGCAGACATTTCCGGGATTATTCGCCAAAATGGGAGTCCTGAATTTATTAAATTTGTATCTGTTATACTGCTCACTGGTTTTGGCCTCAAGGCTGCGATGATACCCTTTCATGCATGGCTGCCCGATGCCCATTCATCCGCACCGTCACCCATCTCATCAATGCTGTCCGGTGTGCTGATCAAGGCCATTGGTGCATATGTCATACTTCGGCTGTTCTTCAATATGTTTGCCATAACCTATGACATCTCCCTTGTCATCACGATTATTGGCACACTCTCGATGGTGGTTGGTGTTCTCCTTGCAATCGGGCAATGGGACATCAAGAGGCTCCTGGCATATCACAGCATCAGCCAGATGGGGTATGTGGTACTCGGTGTGGGTATCGGTATGCTCGTGATTGCGCAGAATGGCCCGCGCACCGTTGCCGCATTTGCCATAGGAGGAGGCCTCTATCACCTTTTCAACCATGCGGTGTTCAAAGGATTGCTCTTCCTCAATGCAGGTGCAGTAGAGCACAGCACAGGCATCAGGGACATGAAGAGGCTGGGTGGGCTCGCTTCGAAAATGCCAGTGACAACATCGACATCCCTCAGTGCTTCCATGTCCATATCAGGCATACCGCCCTTCAATGGATTTTTCAGCAAGCTCATTATTATTATGGCGGCAATACAGGCACACTACTTCGTACTTGCCATATTAGCGGTATTCGTCAGTATCATTACGCTCGCCTCATTTCTGAAGGTGCAGAGATTTACCTTCTTCAACAAAGAGGAAGAGAAGTGGAATCTAAAGGGTATATATGTGAAGGAAGTGCCATTTTCGATGTGTTTTTCAATGATATTCCTCGCAGTACTCTGTTTGGTGCTCAGCGTACTGGTTGTTCCGTCGGTGCGTGATATCGTGCTTACACCGGCTGTCAATGCGCTGCTTGATTCGACTGTATACTCAACGACTGTATTGGGATACTAACATGAAAGCGGTATTACTCTTTATCTTTCTGGTCGGCATCTGGCTGTTGCTGACCTTGAATGTCACGCCCCCGAATATTGCAGTTGGTGTGGTGTCTGCCTTCGTTGTCACTCTCTTCTTTGCGAAATACTCATTGAAGGCGGATATAAAACTGTTTCACATACATCGATATGTCTGGGCATTGATCTACGGCTTCGTCTTTCTCTGGGAATGCATCAAGGCAAATATCGATGTTATGTACAGAGTTGTACATCCCAAGATGCCTATCAAACCCGGCATCGTTAAAGTGAAATCCTCTCTCAAAACGGATATTGGCAAGGTTTTTCTCGCAAACTCCATTACCATGACACCTGGCACAATCACCGTCGATATCATCGATGACTACTTCTATATTCACTGGATATTTGTCCACAGCAAGGATCCTGCAATCTACACGCAGAAGATACTGGGAAGATTTGAAAAATATTTGAAGAGGATATTTGAATGATTCCGATTGTGAACATTTTCTTCTATATACTCATCGGTCTTTCCTTTTTCTGCCTCTTCAGGATTATTCGTGGGCCCACCATCGCAGACCGGATGGTGGGCATCGATATCTTTGGTATTCTTGTTGTAGGCATCTGTGCACTACTGGTCATCATCACTGGAAGAGAGTTCATCATCGATATAGCCATTACATGGGCGATACTGAGCTTCATTGCAACTTTGACTTTGGCAAAATATCTTTCAGGGAAGAAGCTAAATGAATGAAATTATCAGCACTGTAATCATAGGAATCGGCGTTGCCTTCAACTTCTTTGGTGTTCTCGGTTTAATTCGGCTGCCCGATGTGTATAACAGACTGCAGGCTGCAACGAAAAGCGTAACCCTCGGCACATGGAGCATATTGCTGGGGATACTCATCAGATATGGATTTACCGGGGTTGGGGTGAAGGCCCTGCTCTGCATTCCCCTACTATTCTTTGCCTCCACTGTTGCTGCACATGCACTGATGAGAGGCTCGTACATCTTTGGGATCAAGCTTTGGGATAAGAGTGTTGTTGACAACTATAAGGACGTATGGAGAGGGAAATAGCACATAATAATCCAGCATAAAAACCTTCTTACATTCGCCGCAGTTCAGGTGCAGTAACGGACTCTATACCATCTCACATTATTTTTTCCATAAACACACGTATTCACCCTGACCGTGAACGAGGTCTATGGGGGGCATTGGCAGCAATTCATGAAAACAGCGCAAAATGAAATCCGTTCCCTGAAAGAGCAGATGAACAGGTACAAGGACGAGCTTGAAAGGCTCACCAGGGAACGAAACGAGTACCTCCGGGTAAGCGCCCATCAGATGAAGTCTCCCATCACCACCATTATCTTCAGCATCGACACACTCCTGAAAGAGTACGCAGGAAGGCTGAACTGGAAACAGCTCCGCCTCATTGAGTCAATAAAGAACAGTACCAACAATCTGCAAAACCTCCTCCATGACATCCTCGACCTTGAAAAACTGCGTGCGGAAAAGATGGAGCTCAGGAAGGTAGACCTGCTCCAAATCTGGAGACTGGTTATAGAGGACCTGCATGGAAAGGTAGAGGACAAGGATATTGGACTGGAGACCAATTTTCCCCACAAAATGCTTACTACCAGGGGGAACCCAACAGCACTGCGGCAGGTCTTGTACAACCTTCTCGAAAATGCCATCAAGTATTCCCCTCAAGGCGGACAGGTGTACCTCACCGTTGTGCATGACAACAAAGAAGGGGTAATTACAAATGTACTGAAGGACAACGGAATCGGCATTCCAAAGGATGTACTGGACCATGTATTCGACGAGTTCTATAGAGCACCAAATGCAATAATCTTTGATAAAGCAGGCACCGGATTTGGCATGGCCATAGTAAAACGAGTCCTTGATTTGTGCGGAGGGACGATTCAGATAGAGAGCAGCGAAAATGAAGGCACAAAAATATCCTTCACACTACCATTGTTGGAAATGAGCGATCGGCCGGTTGTATTACATGAAAAGAAAGGTCCACACCGTAAAATTGTGGTTATAGGCGGTGTTTCCGCAGGTCCCAAAGCGGCTTCCAGGGCAAGACGTGTTAACCCGGATGCAGAGATCACTCTCTTTGAGAAGGAGCACTCCCTTGCCTACGCCGGCTGTGCCCTCCCCTATTACATCTCGGGTAAAATACGCAGCCGCCGCGACCTCTCCAAGGCTATATCAGGGACCTACGGTGTGGAAGACTTTTTCCGAAAGGTAAGTGGGATTGACATCAAGAACCTTTCAGAAGTAATTGAGATTGACCGCAGCAACAGGGTGGTTCACTATAGAGACCTTGTTACCGAACTTATATATTCCGAACCCTACGATGCATTAATTATAGCCACAGGGAGCAGACCCTGTGAGCTGGATATCGAGGGAGCGTCTCTAAAAAACATCTTCAAGCTCCACGGCATAAACGATGCAGAACAGATCAAGTTCACAATTGCCAATGACATGGCTCGCGACATCGTCATAATTGGCGGCGGTCTGATCGGCACAGAGATCGCAGATGCGCTGACCATAACCGGTTCACGGGTCAGTATCGTTGAACAAACTGATCAGATACTTTCAATGCTCGATCCCGAGATGGCCGCTCTGGTGGAACAGTACATGATACACAAGGGCATACGCATTATTAAAAATGAGACTGTAAAAGCATTCAAAGGCAAGGAATACGTAAAATTAGTCCAGCTCTCAAAAACGAAACTGCAGGCGGATATGGTTATACTATCCATGGGGGTCGAGCCCAACATGGAACTCGCACAAAAAGCAGGTCTTAAAATAGGTGAGACCGGCGCCATAGCTGTCAACAAATATTTGCAGACCAGTGATCCATCAATTTACGCCGCTGGTGACTGTGCTGAGTCAACGCACCGATTACTCGATCAGCCCTACTACCTCCCACTCGGTTCAATTGCCAACCGACAGGGACGGGTTGCAGGCACTAATGCAGCAAGAAAACAGCAGCAGACATTCGATCCAATAACTGGAACGGTTATTTTCAAGGTATTCGACTATCATGTTGCAAAAACAGGGCTCAATGAACAGGAAGTACGAACCATGGGATGTACACCGGTGAGCAGTTTCATCTCTGAGAATGACAGGGAGCACTTTATTCCGGGTTCCGAAAAGATCAATATTAAAATGACAGCATGCAGCAAGATGAAACGCCTTTTAGGCGTTCAGATAATCGGAAAGGGTGATGTATCAAAGCGTATTGACCTCGCCGCACTACTCATATCAAAAAAAGGCAAGGTGGACGATCTGCTCTCTGTTGACCTGGGGTATGCACCAGCATTCTCCAATGCCATGGGTGCCATTGTGGTGGCCGCAAACGTACTGCAGAACAAACTCGAAGGCCGTTTCATGGGCATCCCTGCAAACGAGGCAATTGATCTCTTGAAACACGGAAAGGGACACAACCGTTTCATCGATGTGAGAAATGCTCTCGAGTACGAGGAGGAACGCATCGAGGGTGCGATCTCGATCCCTCTTGAAAACCTGCAGACAAGCATTGAAGAGATCCCCCGGGACAAGGCTCTTATACTTATCTCGGGTACAGGTGCACGGGCTTATCAGGGGGCCCTCATTCTTCAAGCAAAGGGCTTCAAGGATGTAAAGATCCTTGAGGGTGGCCTCAGCATGTGGCCTTACAGAATATCCCATGATTGAAAGCTGTGAAAGTTGGTGACAGCTCACTTGGCATTTATGGTGACAGCTCACTTAATTATTTAATAAATAATTAAGTGAGCTGTCACCATAATGTATGAGGAGGCTGGGACATGGAGAGGGGAAACATACTGAGGCTTGTGGACTATATAAAAAAATCAAACAGCATACTGGTTTTTACCGGTGCCGGCGTATCCACTGGCAGCGGTATTCCCGATTTCCGGGGTCCCCGTGGCATTTGGAAAACAAAGAAACCTGTCTTATATCAGGACTTCATGGAGTCCGAAGATGCCAGAACAGCCTATTGGGAGCAGAAACTGGAGGGCTGGGAGAAGTATCGCGACGCGAAGCCAAATCCTGCCCATTATGCGATTGCACGGATTGAGCAGGCAGAGAAACTCCTCATGGTGGTAACGCAGAACATTGACGGCCTTCATGCAAAGGCGGGGACATCACCCGGTCGCCTTATAGAGCTGCACGGCACCATGAATGCCGTGGAATGCCAGTCCTGCCACCGACGGGAGACCCCTGACAAATATTTCAAGGAATTCAAAGAAAAGAGGAAACCCCCTCCATGCAGCTGCGGAGGACATATGAAATCCGCAACCATCAGCTTCGGTCAGAGCCTGCGAAAGGAGGACCTGGAGCGTGCGTGGCAGGCGGCAGATCAGGCCGACCTTGTAATCGCCCTGGGCTCCACACTCTCTGTGACCCCTGCTGCTCATGTGCCACTTCAGGCAGCCTCGCGCGGCATCCCCTACGTGATCATCAACAGCGGGGCAACAGAACACGATGGGCAAAGGCAGGTTACACTGCGTCTCGAAGGGGATGTTCGTGAGATACTGCCGCAGGCTGTGGAGCTGGCCCTGTTGTAACAGAGGCTATCTTAAGTCCCATCCCTGATTGCGAATCTCATCCGCAATCCGCTCATGCACCTCATTCGCCTCTTTCTCAGTGAGGGTGCGGTCATCTCTTCTGTAGTAGACGTTGAAGGCGAGGCTCTTTTTCCCCTTATCCAGGGACTTGCCGCGATACACGTCGAACAGTTCAACCCGGTCGAGGAGTTTCGACTTGTATGACCCGATATACTCCTGCACTTCACGAACCGGCACCATCTCATCAACCACCACCGCAAAGGCGAGTACCACCTCCGGAAATCGTGGAGAAGGAACAAACTGTTTGTCCTTTCGATGCCGCTTAACCAGATCCATGAGCAGATGGAGGTCCATTTCGAAAAAACCAGCGCGATACAGGTGAAAATCCATGCCGATTCGTTTAAGAAACTTCGGATTCAGCTCAGCAACGACACCAAATGCTACGTCTCCGGAACAGAGTATTGCACTTCTCCCAGGATGAACAGCATCACCCGTGCCCAGATCATTCATGTTGTAGGCTTTTTTGTATTGATGCAACGCATCGAGAGAAGCAAAACGCGTACACCCCATATTGAGCTTCGTGAAAAGGAGCTCCATCTTCCCCTTTACTTCAAAAAACACCGATCCCCTGTCTGAGGCCCCAATCTTCGAGAGCATGAGGCCTGCAACATATGTCCGTTCATCGGGGAGAGCGTCCTCCTTCTTCTTTGGAGAAGGGGCATATACAGATCCTATCTCGAACACGGCGAAGTCATCCCTGAGTGTGCTGTTTCTGGATATGGTGCCGAAGAGATTGGGAACGATGCTGCGGCGAAGCCTCGACATTTCAGCACTGACAGGGTTTCTCAGCCTGACAAAGGTCGTGTCATTATAGAAGAGGCTTGCATGGGCATCTTCAATAAATGAGTATGTGAAGAGTTCGGTGAAAGAGAGGTCGCCTGCAATCAGGTTTTTAAGCACCCTGGCAAATGAGAGGGACTCCACCCTGAAGGGAGGGGTGCTCTCAATATGGGGCAGCACAGGAGTTATATTGTCGTATCCAAAGATGCGTCCCACTTCTTCCACCAAATCCTGAGGTATGGAGACATCCTTTGTTGCCCTGAAGGACGGAACGGTCACGGCGAGATCATCTCCCTTTGATTCGTCGACCTCGAACTGCAGTGAACTGAGTATCCCTGTAATCCTCTCCCTTTCAATGGGCATACCCAGAAGGTCTGTCACCCAGTCACAGTTGAGGTTGATCTTCAGTTTTTTCTTTCTGCCGGGATAGGAATCGGCAAGGGGTGAAGATAATTGTACACCGGGTCCCAGATCGAGTACCAGAAGCGCCGAAGCGCACAGGCCGTCAAGGGCCAGCTCGGGGTCGAGGCTCTTCTCGAAACGGTTTGATGCTTCAGTCCGCAGCCCGAGCCGAACGGCTGTTCGACGTATGCTCGCGGCATTGAAGTTTGCCGCCTCGATGATGATTTCATCGGTGGTCCCGTCTATCTCCGAGTTGAGCCCACCCATCACACCTGCAACCGCGACTGCTTTCTGGGGATCGGTTATGAGAAGGGTCTCTTCAGAACACTTCCTCTCTACACCGTCGAGGGTTTTCACCACTTCGTTCTTGGCGGCCCGTCTGACAACAATGTTCCGCTCGGCAATATGCTTTGCGTCAAACGCATGCAGGGGCTGGCCGGTGAGCAGCATGATGTAGTTGGTGACATCCACGATGTTGCTGATGGGCCGAACACCCAGGGTAGACAGTCGCCTTCGTATATAGTAAGGCGCTTTTCCCATGACTATACCGGAAAGCCCGATTGCCGTGTACCGCGGGCAGAGGTCGGCATCGAGTATCTCAACTCCGATCTTCTTCCCCTCTCCGCTCTCTATCACAATCTTTCGCTTTTCATCGGAAAGGAGCGGTGCAAGCTCTCGACCGTATATAGCGGCAATTTCCCTTGCAAATCCGTAATGACCCCACATGTCCGGCCGGTTGGTGATGCTCTTGTTGTCAATCTCAAAAATAAAGTCTTGGGTGGTAAAGAGCTGTTCTATCGGTGTTCCGGGCTTCAGCCTGTTCTCATCGACACCATCTCCATCGAGTATCCAGAGCCCGGAATGATCATCACTGATATCAAGCTCCTTCTCAGAGCATACAACACCGTACGACAGCGCTCCCCGAAGCTTGGCCTTCTTCACCTTCATACCGCCCGGTAGCTGTGCACCGATCAGCGCAACGGGCACGAAACTGCCCTCCACCGTGTTGGGTGCACCACTCACAATATCCAGCGCTTCATCGCCTACATCGGTCTTTGTAAGGAAGAGATGATCGGAATCAGGATGGGGTTTCACATCAAGTATTTTACCGATCACGACCTTGTCAAGTTTCCCGCCCACCTCCTCAACAGACTCTATCTCAGAAGTGCACATGGTAAGCCTGTGTCCAATTTCATGGGGATCGATGTCATCGATCTTGACAAATTCGTTGAGCCACCTGTATGAAAGGTACATCTATCCTACCCTTTACACACCTATGTCGTAATAATTGGCTACAAATCTATACAAATCAACTAGTACAATCAAGCCTTTTACTTACGATATGAAATGAGTATACTACTAAGCAACACAGAGCGGCGGGAAGAGACCCTATGCAGGAAAAGGATGGTTTTTCGCAGGAGCAGGCAGGCAAGGTGCGCGCCATCATTGCGAAGCATGATAGGCTCATCGCGCTATTTACCATGAAAATCCAGGAGGTCAACCCTGGAAGGGCCGTCGTAACCATGCGTGTTGGAGAAAATCATATCAATTCGGCACAGGTGTGCCACGGTGGCACCATATTCTCACTTGCAGATGTGGCATTTGCACTGGCCTGTAACAGCCACGGCCCCCTTGCCCTGGCTATTGATATGAGCATCAGCTTTCTGCGCCCTGTTTCTGTCGGGGAGATGATCACCGCTACCTGCATTGAAAAGCATAGGGGCCGCAGGCTTGGAAGCTATCACATTGAAGTGACAAACGGATCCGACCAGGTTGTAGCGCTTCTCAAGGCTACTGCCTTTGTCACGGATCAGACCCTCGAAGAAACAACAGACTTCAGCAGCAGACAGAACGGCGGCTAATGGCTCCCAAGTGATGCTTCGATACTGAAGTATGGAGGCTGGAAAGTGCAAAAAACAATTATGATAATTGGCGCCGGTATACTGCAGGCCCCTGCCATAAAGATCGCCAAAGAGATTGGCCTTCTTACCGTAGTCTCAGATTACAACTCCGGAGCCTACGGTATGAAGCTGGCCGATTTTCCCATTGTCATGAGCACACGCGATGTGGATGGTACGGTGCGGGTCGCCAAGGAATTCGTCCAAAGACGGCCTATTCACGGGGTAATCACGGTAGGGACGGACGCATCTTTGACAGTGGCGGCAGTGCAGCATGCGCTCGACCTTTCCGGTAACCGTATCGATGTTGCTGAAGCCACGACCAACAAAATCAAGATGAGAACCCGTCTTCAGGAGCGTTCCATCCCAGAACCTCAATTTCACGCATGCTGGACCTACAATGATGTGCTCAAGTCAGCAGAGCAGCTGGGTTTCCCATTTGTCATGAAACCGGCAGACAACATGGGGGCCCGGGGAGTTATCAAGGTTGAGAAGCCCGAGGTTATTCGATTTGCCTATGAGCGCGCGAAAAACGCATCTCCCCGCGGCGAAATCATTACAGAGG
>Ga0255055_10002130_pt1 | contig 14100 bp, 16 predicted proteins | sample JV7_2_27_MG_FD_188633 | JGI IMG/M metagenome (GOLD analysis project Ga0255055, IMG submission 188633) | Seawater microbial communities from Jervis Inlet, British Columbia, Canada - JV7_2_27 | ecosystem: Environmental > Aquatic > Marine > Inlet | place: Canada: British Columbia | collected...
TGTTGTCATTCAATCCCATCAATGACGCCCACTGGCTCAATCATACTTTCTTCCTCGACCTACCACCAAAACAGCACTGTATCCAGCAATCAACCCATAGAGGTATGCCAGTCACGATATGTCAATCGAACTACGAAGACAATAAATATGTCGATCCCCTGGACGCTAAACGCTATACTACATTTACCGGTAATACGGCGATCGTCTACACCATAGGATTGTGGGGCGGAAAGACAGATCCGGATCAGATCATATCTCATGAAATGATTCAAAGCGCATTCCTGGTCGAGCCGGTTGAGGGTTATGCTAAGCTGGGCGTTGACGTGGCGCGGTATGGCGACGATTCTACGGTATTGACATTGATTCAGGGAAATTACGTCGAACATATCTGGTCCTATGATCAAATGGACACTACCCGGACATCGAACATAGTCAAAAATTTAGCAATGGAGCATATCATCGATGCAGACAAGATCGGCGTTGACGGTACCGGCCTGGGCGCTGGAGTAGTGGACAATTTACATTCCTATGGAATGAAGGTTAAAGACATTGTCGCCGGTAGCGCTCCGGTAAAAGGGGCGTTTGACGATCGGACAATGCACCATGCGGGATATATAAATTTGCGGGCTCAAATGCACTTCTATGCCCGGAAACTCTTCACCGAAAAAAGATTGTCATTCCCGGAGAAAACCAAAGATATTAAATTCCTGATCGGTGATTTGACCACAACGCGATATCATACCAAAGACGACAAAAGAATAAAGGTTGAATCAAAGGACGAGATTAAAATGCGGATAGGCAGATCCCCGGATTACGGCGACTCATTCTTGTATGGATTATTTGCGCCAAAAGTACAGGCAATTCAGAAAGTCACAAAGGTTAAATTTATATGAAAATCTGTGAGCTGACCGACAAAGACATCGAGAAAATCATCGACCAGTTTGAGGACGCAAAATACCTAAAACTCAAAGGCAGGAAATTAATCAGAGATCTTATGGCCAAGTATAAATTAACCCAATATCAGGTTTGGTACATTGCGGCGAAAAACAATAAAATAAAATTAATGCGGAGATATGATGCCAATCAAATCAGTTAAATCAGACGGCCCACCACCAAAGAAAGTTGCGATTGCCTATAACGCCGATGAAAGATTTATTGATGCCGTAATGAAAATGCTTCACAAAGACTGGGGCGTTGCGCATGGTGATTGGGTTTTTAACAAGATGATGCCAAAACAAACGGCAATTATCTATGATCGATATGACCAGATATTAGCGGTTGAGATGAACAACGAAATCCACTACCGTAAAATCAGTAAAGAGGAAAAAAATGCTGCTTACGTTGGCGCGAGCGCCGGCAGGGTATCAGATCCATTTCAGGATGGGAAAAACTAATGGTTAAAATCCCAAATATAAATTGTCAGTATTATTCTCCTTATGGTAGATGCCTGGTAAGAGATGAAGCTGGGCATAAGATAATAAAAGGGCAATGCGTAAAAGTATACTCTAATAATCTATGTACTTATCGATTAAAGTATCCAAGGCCAGCACCACCAAAAGCACAAGGAATAATAGATGCCACTACCGAAGAAGGGTGAAACCCTAAAAGAATATGCCGCGCGGTTTATGTCCGATCCGGCCATGGTAAAGAAATATCCCAATGAAAAACAGCGATATATCGTAATGCTTTCACACTGGCAAAAGCGTCTTGAGAAGATGGTTATATTAAAACACCTGCTCAGGATACAACGAATATATAAAGCAGCCCGGGATAAATACGACCGAATGGCGATGAAATTGGCAAATCAAATGATCGGTGTGTGGGATCAGCAAACAAAGCAAGCAATTGCCGATGTTATCAGATCTATCAAGGGTACCGGCCCATATAAGAAATCAGGGCCGATAACTAAGACTGAAATTAAACGCAAATTAGATGATCTATCGCAGATGATGGGCAAGGACATTGTCTCAGTTATGCGGGATCCGGTTAACCGTTTCACTGAGGAAATTTATTTTGCTGAAATTGCAGAAATTGCCGGGACCGGAGCAGCCTTTAATGTCATGGACGAACGCGCCATCGCCTGGGCAAAAGAGAATACCATGTATTGGATAGGAGAACATTATGGCACAATGCAATCAAAAAAGATTGGGGAAATTGCCGGAAAGGTTCTTAGTGAAGGAATGGATAGAAATGCCGCGGCATTGTTCATGCGTAAAAATCTCGGCAAGCAATTCAAAAGATCTCACGTCTACTGGGACCTCCTTTCTAATCACATCGTCACGAGGTCACGTGAATTCGGAAGAACCTCTGCATATCAAAAAGCAGATATCTCGTATCTTAGAATTTCTGCAGTAGTAGATCATCGGACGAGTCTGATATGCCTCGAATTAAACGGTAAAATTGTGCCGGTATCGTGGAACATTAAACTCCGTGATAAATTAATCAATTCGAAGAATCCGGAGGATGTTAAAAAGATCGCTCCATGGATGAAAGACGAAGAAATAGAGAAAAAGATTGTCGGTAAGAAGGTAAAAAATATGCCCAAACATATCGGTATGCCACCATATCATGCTAAGTGCAGGACACGGACGGTTAGGGCGACAAAGGAGCAATGGGAGAAGCAGGATTGAAAATAATAACCGACAATACTTTTATAACAGCCAAGATAAACAAAGTTTCAAAGACGGTATTCAGACACGTTATGTCCGATCTGCCAAGAATCAAAATGCACATCGATTGCGAAATGGACCGTCACGATTATGATTTTTTAAAAGAATTAACAAACACAGACAAGTCTTATACAATATCCTTCACAGAGGATTTAGTTCCTTTGGGAGTTGACGAATTCATTCCACCTTTCGAAGCCATGACCATTTATATCAGTGGCCAATATGACGGCATAAAGTACAAAACCAACCTGCATATCCACCAAATCTAAAATATTTATTTGTAGCTAACTATACTACTTTTCAAATAGTTAAACCCCGCCATTTGTACTCGTATTAACAATACCAGTATACTAATGCACACTTTTCAACTTTATGAGGGAGTCTAAATTATGGACCCGAAACGCCGCTTAAGTAATATCGATGTGCTGTATATTTCGCTCGTCGATAAAGGCGCGAACATGAAGAAGATCGTATTTAAGGGTGACAACCTGCCTGAAGACCCTCCTATTTCTAAGATCGTCGAGATCCTAAAAACCGATGTTGAGAAAAAAATGGTTTATGGGATTGTATACTCTCCAGAAGAGACCGACTCACAAGGCGATATATCGTCAGAAAGTGAGATCGAGAAAGCCGCTCATGGCTTTATGAAGTACCGGCGATCGGGCAAGATCGACAAAAATCACAATATGGAACCCGAAGAAGGATTCACCGCCGAATCGTGGATAACGCGTGAAAATGACGCGTTGTTTAAGGATGACGCGCCCGAGGGTTCCTGGGCTGTTGGGATCAAAATCGAGAATGACGAGACGTGGGAGGAGGTAAAAAAAGAGGAGATCACAGGTTTATCGCTTATGGGATCCGCAAACATTGAGCAGTTGGAGAAATCCCAGGATTCATGGCTTGATAATCTGATCGAAAAGATCGGGCTAAAAAAGGGGAAGTTCAGAGACAAAATACTTGCCAGCAAAGCCAGGCGAATGGTTTGGGATTTGACCGATGCCTTCCAGGAAGGTGTGAACGAGATTATGTCTGATAGTTTTAAAGGTGATAAAAAGGACGCACTCTCCAAAATGGTTACTGAAATACAGGAATATCTTGAAAAAGAATTCCCCGGCGATTTAGCCAAGGCGGGCAGAAAGATATCAGCGCTCAACACTAAAAAGATTCAAAATGCGATAGACGCCCTTAATAATTTACTTGAATCAGCAAAATTGGAAAAAACGGAGGAATCCGCAATGACAGATGAAGATAAAAAAACCATCGCTGACATGATTACCAAAGGCAATGAGGATCTGAAAAAGGATTTAAATGCCCAGTTTGATAAAACCATTGGTGATCTAAAAGACAGCGTTAAAAAACACGATGATACATTTGCCGAACTCGCAAAATCCAACGGTTCTTCACAGGTACCCGGACAGGAAACAGACGAGGAAAAAACCGCCAGGCTGGAAAAAAGCGGGCAATATGAAGATAAAGACGGCAAAGTAAGAACTCACGTATTCGCCTAGAAAGGAGTAGACAATGTTTGTAGCTGATATAAAAACTCTGCTCGCTAAAAGGTGGACGGAGCTAACATTTGTAGAAAAGGCGGCGGTCTTATCGTCAACCGGGGGGCAGTTGGCACCCGAGGACGCCGATGCCTTTATTAGTAGCGTAGTTGACAAGTCGTCATTTTTGAATGAAGTCACGACCAAAACAATGACGGCGAGCACGGCATATATAGACGTATTCGCAATCGCAACTCGTCAGATGAGAGCAGCGGTTGAAGCCACCCTGGCGTCTACAGCCCAAACCGTGAACTTTTCACTGACCATCCCACGCAGGACCTTAACCCCGGTAGAGGTGATTTTAGCCCCGGACGTTTCCTATACGTTTCTTCACGAAAATATAGAACGCGCCGCCGCGGAGGCGCATTTACTGGGTGAAATAGTGAAGGCGGTCAGAAATGACATGCTGGATCTGTGTGTAAATGCCGATGGCAGCACAGCAAGTTTCTTAGATATTAATACCGGGTGGATTACGCTTGCGTTGGCCGACTCGAATGTAAATGACGCAGATTGTTCCGGGTTAGATGCCGTTGCCGCTTTGGATAAAGTGCTTGACACTTTGCCGGAGGAATTTGACGGTATGCCGGATCAAGCCTTTTGCGTATCCCGGAAATTCAGACGGAAATTCGGCCAGGAAGTTGCGGCCCGCGAAACCATGCTGGGAGATAAGGCATTATCCCAGGGCGGTGATATTTCCTTCGAAGGCATTCCATTGAAGATGGTGTATAGATGGCCCTCTGCTTATGTGATGTTAACACCGAAGAGCAATCTTCATGTGGGTATCTCAAAGATTATCACTGTTGAAAAACAGATGCAACCACGGAAACAGGTCATTGAGTATACCATCACTCTGAAGTTTGACCCTGAATATGCGTATGGCGGATTTATTTCGCTCGGCGCTAATGTATCAGTATAAGGAGGTGTAGAATGAATAGAAAATTAATCAAATGGTTAATGCTTTTTCCTTTCATCTTCATCCTCTTGTCTGCTGATGTCTATGATCAGGATTGGACTGTCATATCAGACAGGAATGGATCGTTATCTGCGGTTATTACATTTCCGGCCAGAACGGACTCAACCGGATCTGATCACTCAAATGCATTGTTTATTGGTGGGTTTAATGATGCCGATGGCTACATTAACGCAACCTCAAGAACCGCATCTGATAAGAATATCATACTTCACTTTAGTAACGATTTGCGCAACTGGACCTCTCGAACAATGACCGGATTGGACGCAACATCGTCAACCATGAAGATTGATACCTTGGGTGATGCCGGGTGCCCTGAATGGCATTCTTATAACTGGGTGATTGTTGAGGATGACGGGCAAGCCGCTGCTACTAGTGACGACGTTCTTGATGTCGCTATTTCAGGAGTTGCCGATAAAGACAACAGTCGAACAGTCGAATCTGGTGATAACTGGTCAAATCCTTAATAGTTAAATAAATCCTTGGTGTCGGTATTGTCAGCGCTCTACGGGTACCAGGGATTCTTTTTATATTAAACAGGAGGCAAAATGCCGGAAAAGTCAAAAGTAAAAGAGTACGTTTGCCTAGGTAATATTTCAGTCAAAGGCGAAAGCGGTGTCAAATACGTTAAGGATGAATTCTATACTGCTGAAGAGGTTCGCCAGGCACCCAAGGATAAGAAACACAAATTTGCATTACTCGAATCAATTAACCCGGGCGCAATTGATGGGACCGCTCCCGAGCTAAAAGCCTTAATCCAACGCCAGCAAATTAAGATCCAGACATTTGAGGCCGCCCTGGAACAGTACGAGGGCAAAAAAGAGCCTTCACCAGCACCAAAAGGCGCCGCAATTACCACACAAACCGGCGGGCAAAAACGCGACGAAAAACTATAAAGGTCGATTGACCTATGGAGGTTGCTTATGTCAATGGCAACGGCAGCCCTGTGCCGGGCTGAAGCAAATATTTCAGATAGCGTCGTAGCGGCTAAATTTACCTCCCCCATATCTAATGCAGAAGATGAGATAAGGCGGATATTAAGATCCCTCCAGGCGTTGGTAATCGATTATAAGTATCTGGAAGACGCAGATAACACATTTTCAGAAGATGGTGGCATTTCTTACCGTTTTACTTATACTCATATCGGTTATCTTGCAGCCGGTTTCGACAGCGCTGCTGATTCTGATTATGTGGCATTACTCGCCGATATAAATTCCGCTCTTGATGAGAATGGCCAGGACGCGCTTACCGATGATCAAAAATACCAATTGAGACAGGCCGGCCGGGATTTCCGTAAAGCGGAAGTGCTCTTAGCCCTCAGCCAATTTGCTATTATCGGCAATTTGCGCCCCACAAATGACGGCGGATTCATCACAGAAATAAACTTCCAGTCAGGCAAAGCAAGTTTAATGTCTCAGCAACAAGCTAAGATATTAAGTAAAAAGTTTCGCCACGAGGCGCTAAAACAATTATTTCCCCACCTAAAAGATCCCGGATCTAATGTTATCGCAGATTCCATTGAATACGAAGACGGTTCCAAGGAAGTAACCCTTCCGGACAGTTTTACTCATCCGGATATAAATATCTCGGCGGTTCCGGCGAAAAAGGCCAAATCCGGGAATCCCCGGGAGCGATATGCCGACTAAAGTCAAATTCGATTTTTCCGATCTTATAAAATTTAATAAAAAACTTGGCAAGATAATCCCTATCTGGATGGAGAAGGCGCTAACTGATTATGGGTTAATTCTCGAAGAGTTGATAGTTGATGAAATTGATAGAATGAATCTTAGTGTTTCTGGTGAGATGAAAAAATCCGTTACCCATATTGTCAGGGAAAGACTTCACGGCTGGCTTGTCACCGTAGGCACCAATGTAAAGACTGCCAGCGGTTATCCATATCCGATAGGAGTACACGAAGGGACTTTTCCTCACTGGCCGCCATCCGGCCCGATACGTGAATGGGCGAAGCGTAAATTAAATATCTCTGATGAACGGGAATTAAGAAAAGCGACTTTTTTGATCAGTAGAAAAATCAGCAAAGAGGGCACCGAGCCCCATCCTTTTATGACAAATGTATTTACAAAAGAAAAGTCTAGTATCAGAAAAGAAATCGGCAAAGCACTGGCCAGGGTGATGAAGGGCGGCAAAATTGTTTGATCTGATAGACAACATAAAAACCGCGGTTGACGCCGTCTCGGGAATCGAATATGTATCTGATAATCTATATGATGAAATAACTGCCTATGATGCTTTTATAATCGATGAAAATGTAGAATTAGAACTTGAAAAGATATCGATTAACGGGCAGATATATAATGCGACCATGCGAACTGAATTTTATTTACATGCGAAATATGCAACCTATACAAAAGCACAGTTTAAAACGCTCTTTGAAAATGTTATAAAAGCGATCGCCGCCTTAACTGATTTCCAATATATCAAAGTGACAAATTTGAAACTGTTGACACCGTTCCAGATTGGAGCTGAAAAGACACGCACGATATTTGGCACGATAGAAATGATGACCAAGGAGACATGGGTATAATTATGGCGAAAACTGGACATCGCAATTATATAAACACCAATAGGAGGCTGGCAAAAAAAGCGCTTCAGGCGAAGGCATTAAAACCGCAGATATCAGTTCTTGAGCATAGCGTAGCACCATTACTCAAAATGTCCGGACAGATTCAAGACCCGTTTGATGAAAAGAAGTTTGGATTTGATAAAGCAATAAGGCCACCGTATTCGCTTACGACATTGCTCGATTTTTATGAGGATAATACCTGGAACAATGCCTGTATAAATCTGAAGGCAAATCTGGTGTGTGGCCAATACGATATAGTGCCGGTCTCAGAAGAGCAAAAAGAGGACTCAGAACATGAGACATTAAAAACTTTTCTTGAGAATCCAAACGAAGAAGGGGAGGACTTTCTCGATCTTATAAATAAATTTTGGGTTGATATTGAGTCAATGGGCAACGGTTATTATGAAATCGTCAGAAACGGACTCAATAAACTGACTGAGGTTTACCACGTACCCGCGCATACAATACGCAAATCAAGTCCGGATAAAGGGTTTTTGCATATAAGGCAGGGGCTTGCGACTACGGCGGTTTATTTCAATAAATATGGCGATGTGGATAAACCCGGAAAAAATGAATTGATTCAGCATAAGAACTATTTCCCGGCCAGTAAATTTTACGGGATGCCTGATTATATGCCGGCACTTGGAGCGATGGCGCTAGACAGAAATGCGGTATTATTCAATAATAATTTCTTTAATAACTCCGGTATGCTCGGGATGATTCTTTTCATGAAAGGCATAGAATTAAATCCGGAGTCGAGACAAGAATTAAAAAACATGGTCCAGGGTAATTTTACCGGGATTGATAATGCCCACAGAATGGCAATCATAGACGGCCTGGGGCCTGAATCAGATTGGAAAATCGAGAAGGTTATGGAGTCGGTACGTGATATGAGTTTTTACCAGCTTAGAAAATTTAATCGCGATGAGATCTTAGCGTCACACCATGTGCCGCCTAAAATGATTCACGTCGCGGAGGCGGGAAAGCTGGGTGAGTCAAAAGACGGCTATAACCAGATGAAGTTTTTTAAGATCTTTGAAATCGACCCCTCTCAAAGAAGACATGAGAATATCTGGAATAAGCTATTCGAAAAAGAGCTGGGCGTCACTAAATGGAAAATCAAATTTAAAGAACTTGATATACGGGATCCCAACGATATCAATGAAGAAATCTGGGGCGACTTGGATCATTTTATATTAGATACGGATGAGGCACGAGAGATGCGCGGGCGAGAGCCTTTAGAACGACAAACGGTTCAAGTGACACAAGAAAAAAGAATTGCAAGACTACAAAAAAATATAGAAAAATTAGAAGATGAATTACTGGAGGAATTGTAATGTTTAAAACATTAATACTTATTCTTATTTTCATTGTTTCGGTATCAGCACAGAGTTGGACTCAAGGACAAGATGTCTCAACAGATAACGGCAATCATTTCGCGGCATCTAATACCGATTCTGTCTTCTGGGACGATGATACCCTTTATATCTGCGGGGCAGAGACTGCTTATGTTTTTATCAATGTCGGTAAATCATTGGGGATGTTGACATATAAAGCGGTTGTGACTACCAAAGATACGATGAACCATGCCAGTGATAGCGCAAGAGTAGTATTTGAATTGGCGCTTTTAAAAGGAATGAGTTATACCGCTTTGGATGCCAATGCTACCGAAACTTATTATGGAATGGATTCGACCGATGTGGCAAACGCTGCGGTTGATCTTATTTATATTCGCCCGTTTGATAATACGAATTTGGACAAGAAGAATACTAATTATTATCTAATGCGAATACGGGGGCGGTTTAGTACAAACATATCGGCGATATTAATAAGAGAAGAAAGGCTAAGAGCATATTAAATGTCACTTGAAACACTCGCTTTAGAATCAGGGATTGAAACAAAAGTATCCTTAGAATCAGAGATTGCGGCATTTTCAACCGAATTAACAGAGGCTGTATTGTTAATTGGGAGCAATGATTGGTTTGTTTTACCTGTTCCGAATAATGACTTATGGGACGTTGAGTTTGATGTTTATTTTGATCTTGCGACATTACCGGAAACATCAGACTCTAAGGTATTAATAGAATTTGGACATTCGACAGACGACTCAATGATAATGATTGAACTGGCAATCCCAAATGAAAACAATGAGAAGCTTGTGCTATATGGGAATTCCGCAGAAAATAATTGGTATGATTCTGACGATGGTGAGGGAAACGATGAAATTGATATTGATGCAACGGGATGGTACCATATAAGATTTTATAAATCTGGGTCTGAGATTAAGTGCGTTGTCATCGCTCCAGATGAAACAGTAAAGACTCTTACTTTAGAAGATATCGGAGCAGACACCTTTGATTTCGATCTTGCAACTCTTTGCAACGGCAGGTCAGCGAATTATTGGGATCCGGGGCTTAAATTTTACGATGGAGTTAAAATAAAAAAATTTGATAGAATATATAAATTTGGAACGGCATATACAGATGTTGCGAAAACTTCATTTGTGGCGATAACAGATGCGATTGCTGATATTGTTAATAAGGGTTCTTTGGGCGGTGATTTTATTCAATCTATTGCGGATGAGCGCCCAACACTATCTTCATTTGTGGCGCCGAATAACATTAGCTTAGCAGCGTTAGAATCAGGGATAGCTGAGGGTTCTCAATTCGCCCATTTCAACGGCATAGATGCTTATGTGAATTGCGGGGATGAAGATGAATTTAGTTTCGGGGATGGATCAAACGACAGCGCTTTTACTTTAATGGCATGGATCAACATGGAAGATGCAAGCTTATTCCCAATAATTTGTAAGGGCGGAGAGGAATATTCATTTTACACGCTCGGCAATGATGTGATACAGTTTTTATTATGGGATCAGTCAAACAACGCAAATATAGGCAGAAGGGGGACGGCGCTAACAGCCTATGAGGGCACGTGGTTACACGTTGCTGCGACTTATGATGGTAGTAAATCAGCCGATGGAATGGCTATATATGTAAATGGAGTAATTAATGATATATCAGATGTTATCACGGGTTCATACGTGGCTATGGAAAATTTATCATCAGGTTTATTTATTGGAAAATTCGATTATGCTGCGGCATTTGCTGGTGGTAGAATAAGAGATGCTAAAATATTTGATGTAGAGCTTTCAGAGGCTGACGTTTTAACAGAATATCAAAACAATAATAGAACGAGTGATCTCGTAGCGCACTATAAGCTCTATACGAATGTAGATGATTCAGGGGCAAATGAATTTGATGGTATAAATAATAATGTAACATTTCCTATTATTTCTCTTTTATCACTTGAGAGCAGTTTGTTATAGGAGTAATTATGGCGGATTATTTTAAAGGTCAGACAAATTTAAGAATCGAACTTGAAACGAATGTCCCCCTAACCGGCTCAACGTTGTTAATTAAATATATAAAACCGAGCGGTGAAACAGGGAGTTTCAGCGCGACAATAAACGGGAGCGATGCAAGTAAAATGTATTATGATACTGTAAACGCAACCGATTTAGATCAAGCCGGGGACTGGACATTTTGGGCTCATGTTGTTTTTGCAGATACAACAATCGGAATCGGTTCGTCTATTGTTCAAAGAATAAATGCAGAGGGTGAGGTATGAAGGGTATAATCGGATATTGGGAAGTATGGCATTTTGCCTTGTCAATGATTTTATTTATGTGGATTTATATGGGACGAATCCCTTTTGATATTATGTGGATGAAGCTAAATCGAGACCCTTATAAGCATTTAACTTTTCTGATAGTCATGGGGATTGCATTGTTGTGGGAGTTTGGGGAGTCATTTTTCGGGCAGGGTAATTATGTTGATGTTAAGCATTTTTTACTTAATAGCTATAAAGATATGGCGATGGCATTTATTGGGAGTTTAATATGCGTTGGATTATTGGATTAATAATATTTCTTTTAATACCGTGTTCGCTGTTTGGTACTGTTTATTATGTGTCTGATCAGGGGAGCAATGGGGACAATGGGCTGACAGTAACAACGGCGTGGCTCACAATTGATTATGCGGTCTCTAATGCCACAAGTCCCGGAGATAGTATCTTAGTTTTTACCGGAGATGAATTTAAAGAGACCGTAACAATGGACGCCAGCGGTACTTTTGGAAATCTAATCACAGTTACAATGGTAGATTCTGCGACTGGTCTGATTGGAGCAAATGCAGTCGGAGCAAAGCCGATCATAAACGGGGCTGATGTAATTGATACGTGGGTTAATTTATCGGGTGCGGCTGGATGGGGGGCAGGGGTTACTTTTGCGTCAACAGGGAGCGCCGCAGATTTTAATTTTCGTATGATAGTCCCTGCAAGCACTCTTGCCTCGGATGGAACTGAGGTGCAGATAGAAATTATAGGGCATCCCTCTGTGAGCACAGTTTTTGTTGATTGCTATATCGGGGAAGTAGCCTCTGTTGGTGATGCTTATGATATGGAGGTTGGAACGATTACGCAAATAACTTTTGGAGATACGGCAGGCTTTACAATCGCAGCGGGAAATTCAATAACAAGTGACTTTGTGACTTATAGTTTTGATTCGTCAAAGGCATATATTATTTCTGTGGGAAGTACAGGAGGGCATTATGGGGATGGCGGTTTTGGAACGGCTTATTATGACGGGACAGAATCGGATCAAGCAGGCGTAGCAGATCAAGAGGGGATGGATCTTGCAAATAGATATTATTTTCTTGATAGTTTAAGCATTCAAACATCATCTAATGAATATTATCACCTTGGCATGTCAACCGAACCAATAATGGCTTGGATCGGTGGGACCAAGGGTGTAAAAATGGGCAGTTCGGAATTGGTGATTGCACAAGATCAATGGGCATACACTACCGAGGGAGACGATACGCTAACCATTTATACAACAACGGCAGCAGATACAAATGATATAGAAGTAGGACAAAGAGCATTGGGTATCGACATAAACGCACAGTCTTATATAGCAATAGAATATATGAAAATTAAAAGGGCGAATGGTGATGGCATACAGCAAGAGGGCGACGGAGATAATGTAATAAGTATTAGTTATGTAGACGTTGAAAACTCTGGCAACAACGGGATGTTTTTTGATGAAACTGACTCGCTTATAATAGAATATTGTAACGTTGATACATCTATTAATAATGCTCTTGCTTTATGGGGGAGTGCCGCAAACGCACTTTCAAATACAATAGTTAGATACTGTTCTTTAACGGTGGTAGATCAAAACGATGGGATTTCACTTCATAAAGACGCTGGATTAAACAATGCTGGGGATAATCACCTTTTTTCAAATAATTATACGAGCGGATGTTCCGAGGAGGGAATTGATATAACCACCGGGAGTAATATTATAATAGAATTCAATGAATCTAACGGAGATACCGCCGCAGGGATCGTACTTGACAATGCAATAATTACAGGAACGATTGTAAGGTTTAACTGGATTCGTAATTCTCAAGACGACGGATTGAAAATAGCAAATGCACAGTCGCCCTTAATTTATTATAATAGAATTGAAAACTCAGCAGCTTATAGCGTAGACATAACTGGAAATTCCGATCAGGTAAAATTATATAATAATATTTTTTATCAAACTTCTTCGAGTTTACATCTTCGCATAGGGGGAGCCGATGTTGATACAGTAGAAGCAAAAAACAATATATTTTACCAAGCCGATGAAGGACAAAATTTTATTGGGTTTAGTGGAGGAGCTGAAATCACTAATGTCCCAATGTTTTTTGATTATAATCAGTATTACAGAACTGATGATGATGACACACAATCTTTATGGGCTGGGGTTGATTTTTCTGATTGGCAAGACAGTACAATGGATGCAAGTGGGGCATTTGGAGACCCTCTGTTTACAAATGTTGGAACTGATTTTAATTTGGAAAATAGTTCGCCCTGCATTGATGCTGGGACTGATGTGGATTTGACATCGGATTATGCAGGCAATCCCGTCCCAGTACACAGCATAGAAGATATGGGTGCTTATGAATTTCAAGAGGTTTATCCCAGTACACAGGCAACCAGTATAACTTTCTCAAATGTTGAAACAACCACATTAACAGTCGGCTGGACAAGGGGCGATGGTGACAGCGTACTTGTTGTTGTCAAGTCTGGAAGTGGACCTACCAATCCAACTGATCACACCGTATATACAGCCAATTCTGTTTTTGGTAGCGGTGAAGATGTGGGGAGTTCTTCTTATGCTTCTTATAATGCACAAGGTACAAGTCTTAATATTACAGGGTTGACCGCTGAGACTACTTATTATTTTGAAGTAAGCGAATATGATACAACGGGACCGGGGTT